>Ga0075154_10000210_pt1 | contig 52229 bp, 48 predicted proteins | sample JI71714BDNA_FD_70965 | JGI IMG/M metagenome (GOLD analysis project Ga0075154, IMG submission 70965) | Wastewater effluent complex algal communities from Wisconsin, to seasonally profile nutrient transformation and Carbon sequestration -... | ecosystem: Engineered > WWTP > Effluent > Algae... | reverse complement strand
TACCTTATTCTTATAGTTTGTATCTGAAGAAAATAATTTTTATTTATGTATTCACAATGCCAATAGGTTTTGTTGTTGAATTTGGTTATTGGGCAATGCCTATCGTGGCAATGATTTTTTATGTTTTCGGTAGTATTGAGTTACTTGCTGAAGAAATAGAAGATCCATTCGGTTTAGATCCAAATGACTTACCAACAGATCAGATAACAGAGACAATTAAGGAAAATGTGGCTGAAATATTATTGTGATAAGATAGTAGATGGCATTCTTTAGGTTAAATCGATAAGTTTTACAACATAATTTTTCTGTAAATTAGTATATATATCAATTTGTCACAGACCAAAAATATATTAATTAAGGTCAATAATGATCAAATCTGTTTAAACGAATATTTATCAATACCGCTTTCAGAGACAAATTTACCATATGGTGAGTTTAAATTTGTAGAAAGTAGGGAAATTTACTATGAGGTAGAAATGATATCTTATGATAAGCTTGATGCAACTTTGGTCATTAGAATAGTAAACTACAAACCAACTAATCTAGGTGGATTCTCGCTCCAAAAGCCAAAATCAGAAATCAAAAAGCTGTGTTTTGTTGATATTTATTGGCTAACTTTTAATGTTGACTTGAGTTTTTACAAGAAGGCATCTTTTATACCATTGTTAACAGAGAATAGGCCTAGTGATATATCGTCAGAAGACAAGCTTATAAAGTTAAATGTCAAGGTGCCATTTTCTAAAACCAGCTTTGGAATGGGATACATTGAGTGGAAGCAGAAGTTATATTGGGAAAGCGAGCTAGTCAACATTAGAATTGAAAATCCGAATATCTTGCCTGAATTTGAGCACATAAAATCATATTTTAGCAAACATTTTAATAGTAGGACCTTTGATGTACAGCTAGTCATAAATAAAACTGGTGGCGCTACCCAAAAAATAAGTGCAAACTCACCGCAGATTTATCAGATAAAGGACTACGCAATAGAGACATTAAAATTTGTCAAGACAGAAAGTCTTCGTAAACCATCACATTTTATCAGAGATTTAAATAAATCGCTTTTTACAGCAGATGATATTTTTGATGCATTGACTAAAAACGATTTGGGTTCTTTTCCTATTTCAAATAAAGAATTATTCGAACAGATTATGACATGGAAGGATGTCAGGAACAAAAAGCAACTTGAATATTTAGCGGGTAGTTTACAACATATGGATGGAAAGATAAGATTTACACTGACGCCTAAATTTGGTTTTTTGTTTTATGCTAAAGGTAACCAATTAGTACATTACATTTGGGAAATGCTAAATACGAATGCAACATACATCTGGAGTTTTGACCCTAATATATGGTCCAATGAAAGACAATTAATAAAGATGGAAGAAGTCATTTCGTTCATTAGAAACCATGGTAGAGATACCTACCTACGCAATGTCACTCCGCATGAAGAAGTGCTTTTCAGACGAATCCAACATCTAGGAGCAAAGTCTCAACTCGTAGATTATTTTCCGAGATGGAGAAACTTTGTGAATGAATCTATTGTGTAAATATTAATAAACTAAACGAATAAACTTACGCCTTAAAGCCTGCTTTCTCGCTGATGTCTAGCATAGCATCTATACATTTACGACCTTTCTCTATTACCCAATCTTCTAGTATGATCTCAGGCAACTCGTACTTCATACTTAGATAAAGCTTCTCCATAGTGTTGCGCTTCATATGCGGACAGTCATTACATGCGCAAGTATTATTCGGAGGAGCAGGGATAAACATTTTATCTGGAGATGCAAGTTCCATTTGATGTAAAATTCCAGATTCTGTTGCTACTATAAAAGCTGTAGCTGCATTATTTTGCGTATACTTAAGAAGTTGAGTTGTAGAACCTATGAAGTCTGCAAGCTCAAGTATATGGGCTTCACATTCAGGATGTGCAATAAACTTTGCTTCAGGAAATCGGTGTATTAATTTTGTAATTTTCTCATGCGAAAATATCTCATGTACCATACAAGCACCATTCCAAAGGACCATATCTCTGCCTGTTTTTTTGACTAGATAAGCGCCAAGATTTTTATCTGGAGCAAAGATGATTCCTTTATCTTTAGGAATACTATTAATGATAGCTTCTGCATTGGAGGAAGTACAGCAAATATCTGTTAGTGTTTTGAGTTCTGCAGTACAATTTATATAACTGACCACCACATGATCAGGATATTTTTCTTTAAATTTTTTAAATAAAGGAGCAGGGCAACTATCTGCAAGAGAGCATCCTGCTTTAAGATCTGGTAAAACAACTTTTTTGGTCGGATTTAGCATTTTGGCAGTTTCAGCCATAAAATGGACACCTGCAAAAACGATGATATCAGCATCAGTACTTTCTGCTTTTTGGGACAATCCTAGACTATCTCCTATATAGTCCGCTACATCTTGGATTTCAGATTCTTGATAATAATGAGCTAGAATAATAGCATTTTTTTCTTTTTTCAATTTATTAATCTCTGCTACAAGATCTAGAGTAGGATCAATATCTATATCTAAATATCCATTTTTATCTAAGTCCAACTTTGCGTTTTCTAGTACTTCTGTCATGATAATTTTGCCTTATTTAAATGAATAAACGTAAAAAAAACAATTAAAGTTTTATCTTTTTAACCCTGTCGAGTTCTCTTTTATTATCGCGTTCTTTGATAGTTTCTCTTTTATCAAATGCTTTTTTACCTTGGGCCAGTGCTACTTCGAGTTTTGCAAAACCACGATCTGAGAAGTAAAGTCTGTAAGGCACTATGGTATATCCTTTTTCGGTCACTCTACGTTCTAGTTTTTTTAATTCTGCTTTTCTTAATAAAAGTCTTCTGTCTCTCCTAGCATCGTGATTGTAGATAGTACCATGGTCATACTCCGCTATAAACATGTTTTTTACCACTAAATTTCCATGATCAAACAAACAATATGCATCATTAAGGTTTGCAAGTCCTTGTCTCAGAGCTTTCACTTCAGTGCCAGTAAGCACTAGACCAGCTTCATATTGTTGTATAAAGCTGAATTCAAACTTTGCTTTCCTGTTTACAATCTCTTTTGTTACTAATTTTACGCCCATCACGATATCAAATAAGTTTGCAAAGATAGTGAATAATTAGGTGCGTTTTATAAAAAAATGTAATTTTGACACTCAGTATTTCTATCAGTCTTCAACCCAATTTTGCATGAGAGCGATTTTTTACTTTTTTACTTTTGTTATTTTTGTTTTATATATAACGTCATGTGTGCCTAATACAGATACACAAAGCACCGAAATTAATCTATCTCTCGCAGATACAGAACTACAAAAAATCATTGATCTCCAAGATAAACAAGACATTTCTGGTCTGTATACATATTTCAGAAGTCCTGATCCTGCATATAGATATTATTCTGTTTTAGCATTTGGATCTATAAAAAACGTAGTTACGTATGATTCTTTATTTAAAATGCTCAAGGATCCAGTTTTAGAAGTAAGGGCTGCGGCTGCATACGCTCTAGGTCAGACGGGAAATACCAAGATTACGGATCGTATTATTGCAGCATTCAACGGTAGAGACACACTTGAAGTAGATAATATTTATAATGCAAATATTTTAGAAGCGGTAGGTAAGACAGGAAACGAGTCTGACTTAAAAGCAATAGCGACAGTAAAAACATACAGAAGTACGGATACATTTTTACTTTTGGGTCAAATGAGAAGCATCTATAATTTTTCACTTAGAAAAATTTTAACGGATGAAGGCACATCTAGGGTGGTAGATTTACTGTATCAAAAGAGCATTCCATCAGAAGTTAGGACTCTAGCAGCTAGTTATTTGGGAAGAAATAAAACTTTAAACCTTAGTTTGTTCAAAGTAAGACTCATTGAAGTATTTTCTAGAGAGGACGACCCAAATATCAGAATGGCATTAGCGTTAGCATTTGGCAATTCCAAAGATATAGACTTTTTACCCACACTCAAATCTAGATTAATCACTGAGACCGACTATAGGGTTAAATGTAATATCGTAAGGGCGATGGCAAATTTTCCATATGCTGAAGTAAGAGACATACTACTTTCTAATTTAAAAAATGATAATATTCATATTGCATCTACTGCTGCGGATGCTATCTTGATTAATGGGATAGTAGAAGATGTTCCCGAATATGCTAGATACGATACCATCGGAATTCCTTGGCAAGTGCGTGCAAAAATGAATGGTGCAGTATTGACACACACAGCGCTGTATTTTACGAAAAGCAAGACTGCTTTCTCGCAAAGAGTGCTCAAGAACTTGAAAGAAAGCACAGATGATTATGCAAAAGCCGCTTATGTAAATGCATTGAGTAGAGACCCATACAACTACATTTTATTAGGTCAATTGTATACAGAAGAAAAAAGTCAAATAGTAAAACTTGCAACACTTGAAGGACTTGGAAGTATATTGCGTAATCCATTGTTTTTTAAGGCATTCGGCAATGGGTTCGGAAGGGTAAAAGGTGAAATTCTTGCAACATTAATTAATGCTGTCTCTAGTGGTGATGTTGGTCAGATTGCTGTAGCTTCATCTATTTTGAAAGAGCCATCACTTATATTTAAAGAATGGATAAGAGATCCTGCTTTTATGAAAGAAGCTTTGGCGAAACTTAAACTTCCAAGAGATATCGAATCATACAACGAATTGAAATCTGCTATCAGTTATATAGAAGGCACCAAATTTGAACCTGAGGTAGTGAAACATAATCATCCCATAGATTGGACATTTGTACAACTAAGTAGTGATACGACAGTGGCAGCTATAAAAACATCGCAAGGTCTAATCAGAGTCAAATTAGATAGGATAAATGCTCCCGCTACGGTGGCAAATTTTATTGCACTCGTCAATGAAAAGTTTTATAACAACAAGATTTTTCATCGTGTAGTGCCCAATTTTGTGATTCAGACTGGATGTCCCAGAGGAGACGGTTATGGGTCGCAAGACTATACCATCAGATCCGAACTGCCACAGAAATATTTTGATAGCGAAGGATACATTGGGATGGCTTCTGCTGGAAATCATACCGAAAGCACACAATGGTTTATCACACATTCTCCAGCGCCGCACTTAAATGGTAATTATACAATTTTTGGTAAAGTGGTTGAAGGCATGGATATAGTCCATAAAATTCAGGTAGGAGATAAAATCAATGAGATCATTTTAGTAAAATAGTTTTATTGATTGTTTGTACTGCCTCTTGGCGTTAACTTTAGATAAAGAATAGATCAAATGCTTAGGAAGTTATATTACCTTTTACCACCTAAAATGAGATTTCTAGTAAGGAGGCTTATCTATTTTCCTTATGATGTTTGGTCATCAAACGATGGACTTAAACCGCCAAAGAGTTTGATTTATACAGGTAGTGGTGACTTTATTCGTCAAGGTATTGAATGGAAAAATTTCTTCATCGAACAAGGATTGCAACCAAATGACCATTTTCTTGATATTGGTAGTGGTATAGGTCGTATTGCAATAGGTCTAACATCGTACCTTAAAGGAGATTATCAGGGATTTGAAGCAATGGAAGTAGGTGCAGATTGGTGTAAAAAAAACATTACACCCAAGTACCCAAATTTTAGTTTCAAGCATGTCAGCCTGCACAATGATTTATATAATGCAAGTGGACTGGATGCTGCAACTTACAAATTTGAATACCCTTCAGCATCATTTCATATGGCATGTGCAATTTCCGTTTTTTCTCACATGATTGATAATGAAGTCGAAAATTATCTATCTGAAACATTCAGAGTTCTAAAAAATGGTGGAAAATTAATTGCTACCTTTTTTGTCATGGACAACGATAGTTTGAGTTTAATGAGCGCAGATTACAAGGGTTTTAGATTTGATTATGAATATGAACATTATTACTTAATGGACAAAAATGTCAAGTCTGCTAATGTGTGTTTCAAAAAAGATTACCTAGATTCGGTCATAGTAAAAAACGGATTTACTATTCAATCAGTGATAAGAGGCAGTTGGTTTGGCATAAAAAATGGTAATAATCTTGCCTTCCAAGATGTTTATGTTCTTGTAAAATAGATGTCAACTTTCTTGGTGCTTGTGATACTATACCACGGAAGCCAAATGACATGCTTGATGAATGGCTCTTTTTGCATCTAGTTCTACAGCTTCGTCTGCACCACCTATCAAAGTAGGTTGCAAGCCTTCATCTAATAATTCTTGGTATAATGCCCTAGAAGGTTCTTGTCCTGCACATATTATAACATGGTCAATAGGTAAAATCCTAGCTTCTCCTTTTACCACGATATGAAGTCCATCATCATCTATTTTTTGGTATGTTACATCGGAGATCATTTGAACATTGTTGGCTACAAGACTTGCTTTGTGTATCCATCCAGTGGTTTTGCCGAGTGTAGCACCATGTTTTCCTGTAGATCTTTTTAATAGATATACTTCACGTGCAGGTACTTGAATTTTTGCATCTTTCAATGCGCCACCATGTTTATACTCATGATCTACGCCCCAAGTTGCTAAAAATGTTTTTATTTCTTCTTCTTGGTTACCATGATGAACAAGATATTCTGCCACATCAAAACCTATGCCTCCTGCACCTATAATAGCTACCGACCGACCAACTTCAGCTTTGTGAAGTAACACATCTACATAAGATAAAACCTTAGGATGATCAATACCTTCTATGTCTAATTTCCTAGGTGTAACGCCATTTGCTAGGATGATTTCATCATATTTATTTATTAGAAATTGTTTTTCGGCCTTGGTATTAAGTAAGATATTAACGTCGTACTTGGACAACATACGCTGATAATATCGGATGGTTTCGGCATATTCTTCTTTGCCGGGAATGATTTTAGCCATATTAAACTGTCCTCCAAGTTGGCGAGAAGATTCATAAAGATCTACTTTGTGACCTCTCATAGCTGCAACATGAGCATATGCCATACCAGCAGGTCCACCACCTATGACAGCAATGTTTTTTGGATTGTTTGTAGGGATGTAATTCAGCTCAGTCTCATGGCATGCTCTAGGATTTACGAGACACGAAGATATTTTCATTTGAAAAGTATGATCTAGACAAGCTTGATTACAAGCAATACAAGTGTTTATTTCATCGATTCTACCTTCCATTGTTTTTAATACCAACTCTGCATCTGCCAAAAATGGTCTTGCCATTGATACCATATCTGCACAGCCTTCTGAAAGTACTTCTTCGGCTACATCGGGCATGTTGATTCTATTGACTGCAATAAGTGGAATATTGACTTCAGATTTTAACTTTTTTGTCACCCATGCAAATGCTTTCCTAGGTACAACCGTTGCTATAGTAGGAATTCTAGCTTCATGCCAGCCAATACCAGTATTAATAAGTGTTGCGCCAGCTTTTTCTATTTCTTTTGCTAATTGCACGACTTCTGACCAAGTACTACCGCCTTCTACAAGGTCCAACATTGACAATCTATAGATAATAATAAAGTTTTCGCCACAAGCTTTGCGCGTTTCATTGACTATTTGAATAGGGAATTTTATTCGGTTTTCATAGTTGCCTCCCCATTCATCTTGTCGTTGGTTTGTTCTTTTAGCTATAAATTGGTTGATGAGATAACCTTCAGAACCCATGATTTCTACGCCATCATATCCAGCTTTTTGGGCCAATAAAGCACATTGAACATAGTCATCGATGGTTTTTTCTATCTCTTCGGGGCTAAGTTCTTTTGGTTTAAAAAAATTAATGGGTGCCTGAATGGCAGATGGCGCTACGATCTTAGGATGGTAACCATATCTCCCTGTGTGTAAGATTTGCATACATATTTTGCCACCTTCTGCATGTACTGCTGATGTGATGAGTTTGTGATGCTTGACTTCTTCTTCGGTATTCAGTTTTGCGGCCATCGCTGCTACACATCCTTCTGGATTTGGGGAGATGCCACCAGTGACAATAAGCCCAACTTGACCTTTGGCTCTTTCAGCAAAATATACGGCAGCTCTCTCAAAACCACCAGGTATTTCTTCTAGATTGGTATGCATAGAACCCATAAGTATTCTGTTTTTTAAGGTCGTCCAACCAAGGTCAAGCGGAGAGAGCATTTTGTCGTACATGGTGAAAATTTAATGTTAAGCAAAGATAAAATATTTTACTTGAAGTAAAGAAATGTCAAAGTGTTTATTCTTTTTTAAATATTCTAGTTATTCATCGATATTTACAAGAAACTTGTAGAAAGAACTTGTATGATGTTTTTAACGTTACTATGTTTGTATAAATAATTATAAAATAAAGATGACCGTTTATAAAGAGTTTAAAGTTGGGAGTGGTAATAATCCTTTTGGTTTTTTTGTTCCCTTACTTATTTTGGCAATTTTTTTTGCAGCTTTATTTTTTTTAGCTCAGGGTATTTTCTGGCTATTTAGCTATATAGCACCAGTTTTTTTTATCGCTGCTTTGATATTGGATTATAAAGTGATCGTAGGGTTTTTCCAGTTTATATGGAAACTACTTAAAGAAAAGACACTTTTTGGAATTGCTGCTATCGTACTAACTTTTTTTGGGTACCCATTTGTATCTGCTTATTTATTTTTTAAGGCGCTTTCTAGTCGAACTATTAAAAACGTTCAGAAAAAGATGGAAACGGAGCAAAACACATTTACTGAATTTGAGGAAGTTGTAGATAATGATACTACTTTTCTAGAATTGCCGCCATTACAAACTCAAAAAAAAGAAGCAAGTAGACCACAATCGACTTCTAGTGAGTACGATGATATGTTTAAATAGATGATAGCGGTTGCCTATTTTTTTATCATTGGTTTTGCGATTGGATATGTCTTTTTAATCCTATACATTATTGATGGTTGGGATAAAACGACATCATCTTTAGAAATGCAAGATTTTCATTCAAGTATTGGAGTATCTGTTGTTGTGGCCGCTCGAAATGAAGAAAATCATTTACTTGCGTGTGTGAAGAGTATATTGGCAAATCAAACTACAGCTCCATATGAAGTAATTGTTGTTAATGATCATAGTACTGATAAAACATTAGAAGTACTTCATTCCATTATTAATGATAAATTAAGGGTTATAAATCTTCCAGAAGGCCTTAAAGGTAAAAAGGCAGCCATAACTTATGCCTTGGAAAAAGCGAACTACAATCTTATACTATGTACAGACGCTGATTGTACAGTGTCGCCTACTTGGATAAATGCACATCAAATATATCATACCGATAATAATACCAATATTCAAACAGGATTGGTAATCCCAAAAGATGAAGATACAATTCTGAGTAGATTTCAACTATTGGATTTTGTAGCTACAATGGCTATAACCACAAATGGCATCAATAGAAAAAAGTACTTTCTTGGTAATGGTGCGAATTTGTGTTATAAAAAGTCATTTTTTGAGCAAGTAAATGGATTTGATGGAAATGAAAAAATCGCTTCTGGAGATGATGTATTTTTGATGGGGAAAGCTGTCTCTGATGATATATATAAGATTGGGTTTTTAAAATCAACAGATGCTGTGGTTACTACAAAGTCAGAGAAAACGTGGAAAGCATTATTAAATCAAAGGAAAAGATGGGCATCAAAGGCTATGAAAACATCTGATAAAAATGTAGTAAAAATACAGGGATTTGTTTTCCTATTTTGTCTTGTCATTTTACTTTCAATGATTATCTCACCAATGATTATACCTGTGGTTTGGTTTGCTGGATTGACTTCTTTGATGATAAAAATGGCGGTTGACTATTTATTTTTATCAAAATTGACAACTTACTTTGGTCAACGACAAGTAATGAAATCTTTTATTCCAGTCTTTTTTATTTATTTCGTTCACATTTTATATTCTGGGGTAGTCGCATTGTTTCCTACAAGTTACGAATGGAAAGAAAGAAGCAGAGCATAAAGAAATTGTCTTAATCGATTTTTGCTCTGAACTATGGCTGATATACTAAATTCATTTCAAACCAAACGCGAGTATATTTTTTAAATCAGAGATTTGTAGAAAGGGCTGCCTTAAGTCAGGTTTTTTACCTTGATAGAGGGCTAGCTTTATTCAAATAAAAAACAAAGGCAATCTTTACGAGAAAGACTGCCTTTGTTTTTGCTAACTATAGAAAATAGAAAAGTCTGATTAGTTGACTGCGTCAGTCAATGATTTACCAGCTTTGAATTTTACAGAAGTTTTAGCTGCAATTTTGATAGTCGCACCTGTTGAAGGGTTTCTTCCCTCTCTTGCAGGTTTGTGTGCAGTTGAAAAAGTACCAAAGCCTACGAAAGCAGCTTTGTCACCACTTTTAAGACTAGACTCGATTCCACTGAAAACTGCATCTATTGCACTACCAGCTTGCGCTTTAGTTATCCCAGCTGCTTCTGCAACTGCATTGATTAAATCTCCTTTGTTCATTTTATTAAATTTTATTGGATAAAGAATTTATTCGGGCGCAAAAGTATGCTTAATTCATATATATGCAAATTTTAATTCATAAAATTATACCAAAATGATGAGAAAATCCCATTTTATTGATGTTTTGGGCGTTTTAACAAATAATTACATATGTTAAGAACACTTATTTTTAAGAAATTATTGTTACTAATAAGAATTTTGTACTTTTGAATCATTAAATGTAATCGTATGTCTAAATTTATTAAATATAGTTGTTTCGTCGCTTTATTCATTTTCTTGGCAACAAGTCAACAATCATGTAAAACCAACAAAGAAGGTTGTGGCCAAGAAGAAGCATATGCCCCTGATATGGAATCTAAGGGTGGCAAATCCAATCTTTTCTCTAAAGGACAACGAAAAAAAGTGAAGAAGAAAGGATAAATTCCTTATTTGAAAATATATTAATGGGTTAAATAAAAGTATTTGGTATATTTTTGAATGCCATGACAATAATTATTTAGAACTATATCAATTATTCACAAACACTTATTATCTTTGCAAAACGACATTTAGTGTCGAAATAACAATAACTCTTTGTCCACATTAAAATCTTTATGCCATGTTATTTGCAAAAATGAATATTTTATGGATTCTTCTTGCGCTTGTAGTTGTTTTAGTTTATTCTTCTTGTAAGCAACCACAAAAAGAAACAACTGAAACTAGCACATATGAAAAACCCAGAGTTCCAGATTGGCATAAAAATGCAGTTATTTATGAAGTGAATCTCAGACACTTTACTGCTGAAAATACATTCAAATCATTTGAAGCACATATACCACGTCTCAAAGAGATGGGCATTGATATATTGTGGTTCATGCCTATAAATCCTGTCAGCGTCAAAAATCGAAAAGGTGAGCTAGGAAGCCCGTACTCTATTGGCGACTATTACAAAACCAATCCTGAGTTTGGAACAATGGAAGATTTCAAGCATATGGTTCAGGCCATTCACGATGCAGGAATGTACATCATCATCGACTGGGTCCCAAACCACACAGGATGGGACAATCCTTGGATCACGGAGCATCCTGATTGGTATACAAAAGACAAAGATGGCAATATCATAGATCCAATAGATTACAATACGGGCAAATCTTGGGGATGGACAGATGTGGCAGATCTCAACTATGATAATTCCGAAATGCGTTTGGGCATGATAGAAGCGCTTAAATTTTGGGTGAATGAAACAGGCATAGATGGATATCGAATGGATGTAGCTCATGGTGTGCCTGTGGATTTTTGGGTGCAATGCGCTGACTCACTTTATGCATTGAAACCATTATACATGCTCTCTGAGGGTGAAGTACCAGAAATTGTAAACAATGGGACATTTATAGCGGATTACGGTTGGGAAATGCATCATTTGCTAAATGAAATAGCTAAAACACAAGGAGCAAATAGAAAATCTGCCGCACAGTTGGTACAAGGAAATGTTGTTGAAGGCGATAAAAAGGAACAAGCAAAAAAGACAGCTCTAGATATCGATGCATTACTAGCAAAAAAATCCACACAATATTCCAAAGGTTATCAAATGCAGTTTACGTCAAATCATGATGAAAACTCTTGGGCTGGTACAGAGTTTGCTAGAATGGGCGATGGACACAAGGCTTTTGCAGTTTTGACAGCGACATTTAATGGAATTCCATTATTATACACAGGTCAGGAATCAGCAATGGACAAACAGTTGGAGTTTTTCAAAAAAGATAGCGTTCCTTGGGGAGACTATAGTTATGCCGGCTTTTATAAGGCGCTGTATGATCTGAAACATCGCAACCAAGCACTTTGGAATGGTACACATGGTGGTTCATTAGTCAAAATACCTACTGGAAATGACGAAAATATTTATGCCTTCACTCGTGAGAAAGATGGAGATAAAGTAGTAGTGATCATCAACTTATCAGCTCAAAAACAAAAGGCAACTATCGGTGGAGATAACGTGACAGGTGTTTATACAAATATTTTTACAGAAGAAAAACAAGAATTAAAAAAGGATGATGTCCTAGAACTTAATGCTTGGGATTACGTAGTACTTTCTACTAAATAGGGAGCAATAATTAGTTTAGGAAACGGTAATAAAGGCTTTTGATAGTTCCGGGATTAGTTCGGAAAGTGAACATAAAAAAAGCCATTAAATTGAGCAAGTTTACTTTTAGGTAAGAATTGTTTGTATATTTTCTAGATGAAACCGTTGCCCTATTTTGGATGATAGTGATTGCTTTTTTTGCCTTTCTTAACCGTCTTACAAAATCAAAATCTTCCATAATACAAAATTGGGTGTCGTAACCATTCATTTGTTTAAATAAGGCAGCGGTCATGAAGTGTATTTGGTCGCCGCCACCAGCAAAGAGTCCATCTTTAGTTGTAAATCTTGCATTTATATTTAACAAAGTAGTGGTTGGGTGGAATTTGTAAGCAAAAAATCCAAATTGCTGTTCATGTGTCAAGGCGACTTTAATATCCTGAATAAATGTTTTTGGTGGCAACACATCAGCATGCAAAAAACAAAATATGTCTCCTTTGGCGATCCTTGCCCCTTCATTCATTTGGCAAGCTCTTCCAGCTTTTGGAGATTTAATGTATATTTGACGATAATCATTAACCACATTTTTTGTATCATCTGAACTTTCAGGACTGTCAGAAATGATGACTTCAAAATTTGATTTATCTAATGAATCAAAAAACAACAATAGGTTTTGTATGTTTTTTGATTCGTTGTAAGTAGGAATGATTATTGAAATGAAAGGCAAATTGTTTTTGATTATTTTGGTCAAAAGTAATTCGTTTCTTCAAAATACCATTAACTTTACTCAATAATCATGCAAATATTACATTTTTGTGATTATCTGAAATTGTGTTTAAATATTGAATTTATCTCCAAAATTTTGCTTTTATGCATCATATAAAGTCTTTGTTGTTTTTACTTTTCACATTTTTTATTACTCAAAATGTCTTTTCTCAAGGTATTCCTATCAATTATTTAATGACATCACAAGAGTTTTTGGAAGATATTCGTGATAAAAAAGATGTATCTGCTTACTTAAAAATATTTGAAGCGTGTGATATCGACAAACTGAATGGTCAATTAGGTACTGATGACCAGAAATTTGCTTTTTGGGTCAATATTTATAATGCAAATATCCAAGTGATACTCTCTGCTCAACCAAAAAAATATGAAGATAGACGCACATTTTTTAGCGAAAAGCAAATCAATATCGGAGGAAAATTAATGAGTTTTGCGGATATCGAACATGGCATTCTAAGGCGATCACAACATGAATTTTTTCTAGGATATTTAACAAGATTATTTCCAAGTAGCTTAGAAAAAAAACTTAGGGTAAGTAAAAGAGATTATCGAATCCATTTTGCACTCAACTGTGGCGCAAAATCTTGCCCTCCAGTAGCTATATATGATTGGACACGACTCGACGAACAATTTGACAAAAGCACAAAAGCATATTTGAATAAATTTACCACATTCAAAGATGATGAAAAGACTGCTTATGTGACTAGTCTGTTTAGTTGGTTCAGAGGCGATTTTGGAGGTCTTGATGGTATCAAGGATATTTTATTAAAGTATCAATTGATTCCTGATAAAAACACTAGACTGAAAACTTCCAACTACGATTGGACACTAGATTTAGGCAATTTTATCACTCTCTGAGCCCTAAGCTTCCTCTGAAAATTCTCAGTTCACCATAAGTAAAATTTTCACCTGCTTTTTCTTTCATATCAGAAAGATTTCCACCTGTATATCCTTCGAATAGGATCTCTAAAGATCTGATTTTGTCATCTGATAAGACTTCATTGATGGATACCTTACCTTCTTCTATCAATCTTGCCATATGACCTTGTACAGTTGTAATAGTAAGTTTTCGCTCTTGAACGATCTCATCTAACGACTTTTTATCTAACCACATTTCATAAGTGATTTGATAGGTGGATTTTTTGTCACCTTTTTCTTTTTTGGGTTTACGGACGTAATAAGAAAAGTCCTCCGTATCGTCTTCTGTTGTGATGAGATCTGGGTGAGTGGCCTTCACTTTTTCTTTTATCACATCTAGTTTGTGCAATCGGTAGTTTTTGGTAAAATCATTTGTTAGACTTTCTTTATTAATGATTTGACCTTCGATATATGCTTCAATGATGAGCTTCGATTTTGTCATTCCCAGAATTGTTTGTAATGTCAATTCTTCCATATTCATCAGTTCTGAGAAGTACTCTTTGACTCTTTTTACTCTTTTGAGTTCTTCTATTTTTGTCATAACTTCATTAAGTACATCATCTAGTGTAGGGAAGAAATGATCTGTTGCTCCTATAACCTTAATTTTTATACCATTGTAATCCACGTCTTCCATAGAAAACTGAACATCCAACCATGCTGAAAATCTTTTTGATACGTCTTGAAGAGGTGATACTTTTTCAAACATCGTACTAGCCCAGACTATATGCTTTGATTTTTCAGATAAGATAGCATTACTATTATAAGATTCTGCATGTTTTTTCCATTCTGAAATAAGATATTGGAAGTCGAAACCTTTCTTTACGGTTTCATACATAAATTTTTTAGTACCTGTCGCTAGAGATTGGCTAATCAGGTTTTCATCTGCTTCGTTTTGGGCATATGACATTACATCTTGAGCATTTTGGATGCCTCGCATTTTCAGCATATCTACGAGTACAAGTCCATCCATAGACCGCAATCTTGACAGCGCTACGTATGCTTGTCCAGGTTGAAATACGTCTCCTACATCAAGAATAGCTTTATCAAAAGTTAAACCTTGGCTTTTATGTACAGTTATGGCCCAAGCAAGTTTTATAGGATAATGGACAAATGTGCCGATGACTTCTTCTTCTACTTCCTTTGTGTTGTCATTGACATTATACCTGATATTGGTCCATTCATATTTTTCTACTTCGATAGTATAATTTTCATCTGGAAAAAGTACATAAATTTCATCTTTGGATAATGATTTTACCACACCCATTTTGCCATTATAAAATCGTTTGTCTTGAGAAAGATCGTTTTTGGTAAACATGATTTGAGCGCCTACTTTAAGATGTAAGGTTTCATCCATAGGATACATTTTGTCTGGAAATTCACCTTCAACTTCTGCTTTATAACTGAATAACTTTTCTCGAAGGTTGTCTAATGACTGCGTATTAATCTCGTCCGCTTTGCGGTTGTGTGTGGTGAGATAGATATATCCAGGATGCGCATGAAGGTCGAAATCTGGTTTTACATATTTGCTCAAAACTTCCATGTCTTCGTCTTTTATGACATTGTTCCGAAGATTATTGAGTACACCTATAAATCTGTCATCGGACTGACGGAATATTTTTTTAAGTGAGATATAAAGCGGTTTTATCTTTTGTACCACATGCGCATGAAAGAAAAATACACCTTGATAATAATTTTTCAAAACATGCCATTCTTCATTTTTGACTACAGGTGGAAGTTGCAATAAATCTCCTATAAACAGTACTTGTACACCACCAAAAGCTTGTTCTTTTCTGCGTACTCTTCGCATGACAAAATCCATTGCATCAAGCAAATCTGCACGCAACATACTGACCTCATCTATGACAAGCAAATCTAATGCTCTGATCACGGCTTGCTTAGTACCACTCATCTTGAATGTTTTGCTAAGAGATGCGATCGAGTCTATTTTTACACCATTATTATGATCTGGAATATAAGATGGATCAGGTACAAAACTGCCTGGAGCGAGCTGAAACATGGAGTGGATGGTGACTCCACCTGCATTGAGTGCGGCAATACCTGTAGGCGCCACAACTACCGTATTTTTATGGGTAGTGCTTATAATTTGTCTTAAAAGCGTTGTTTTGCCAGTTCCAGCTTTTCCTGTCAGGAAGATGGAATGATTGGTCTGATTAATAAACTTTAAAACATTTAGTCCGTCTGAAGATATAGATATCGTTTCCATGATAATTTTCTTTGTACCATGTAAAAATAATATCTTAATTCTAAATAAGCACTATAAGAATCCCAAAAAATTAAAAGATTAAATATTCTTGTTCATTGACTATATAAAAAATCCCTAGTCCACCATCTACATTTGTATATACATCAGCAGGTGTGGTAAAAGGATTGTCATTGTTATCATAATAAACATTGGCAGTACGAACATATTTATAGTAATCTTCTGTGACACTACGCCAAACTACTGCAATCTCAAATTCTCTAGCTTGACTTTCGAATGTTCTATCTATAAGTAAACTCAAGTCCTTCTGTTTGCCTTCGAATGCCAAATCATTAAAGATGACATCATAATAATTAATCCCTTCAGCTGCTCCAGGTTCATTTAACCTCGTATAAAAATAGTTATACCAACTCATCGGATTATTAGATTTGATGACAGTTTCATAAAAATTCTTTCCCGATGGGTCTGAAAAAGAAACATCGACCTTACTTTTTTCTGATCCTTCAGTATCCAAACCACCGTTTTCTACATATTTAATGTTCGTCAGCTCTACTTTTGGAGGTACGACTTGCGAACTTGTAGCAATTGGAAATCCTTCATGAGAAACCAATATTTTACATACATCACCAGACTGAATATCTATATTGCTAAGATCGAAAATAAACCTAAATCCATTGTCTTCTTTGGTTCTCAAAAAGTCATCATATACCTGGCCATTGATCGTAAATTCTATTTTAGGATCGGTCAGAGTAGGTATTTGCTCATCATCTAAGATACCAAAATTTTCAGTGACATACACTTGAAAATCATCGGAACCAGTTTTAAGATTTGCAATTAAGACTAGTTTTTTCTCAAAAGGTGGTGGATCTAGCTCTAATGTAGTTTCAAAAAAATTCTCACATGAACTGAAAGAAAAACTTATGATCGAGAGAATTATAAAATATTTTATTGTTTGCATGTTTTTTATTTTTTAGAAGTCAATAGAGTAATTAATGTAAGGTATCAGTGGGAAAAGACTCACCTGTTTTAGTTTTTGAGTAGATTCTCCAGTTTCATAATCATAATCATTGGCAAAATAAACAAAAAATGGGTTATTATTGATATAAGTATTATAAGTACCTAATGACCAAGTTCTTGTATATTTTTCTCTTTTTTTGACAAAGTTAATACCTATATCTAGCCTGTGATATGGATTCATTCTATAACTATTTCGAGCACCATAAGTTTGTATAGTACCACCAGGACCACTATATGAAGAATTTGCCAATGTTGTCGCATTTCCTGTTCCATATACCCAAGTAGCGGCCACATTAACTTTTTTAGAGATGTCATACATACCTACGATAGAGATGTCGTGTCTTCTGTCATATCTAAATGGAAATTTTTTGCCGTCATTAATTTCTGCAAATTGTCTATTGGTCCATGCTAGGGTATAACCTATCCAACCATTAAATCTGCCTTTTTTCTTTTGAATAAAAACTTCAAAACCATATGCATCACCATCTCCTTGTGTGACACGATCTTGCCAATCGCTCAGATCAAAAAGGCCTTCACCATCTTTGTAGGCAATCAGGTTTTTCATCTTTTTGTAATAAGTCTCTACACTGACTTCAAACTCTTCAAAACTCTTTGCAGCACCAAGCGCAACTTGCCAAGAATCTTGTGGTTTAATACGTCCTGTAGTAGGTAGCCAAAGGTCAGTAGGTAGTCCGATTCCTTCGAATGCAAGTAGATTAATGTACTGTCTCATAGTGGCAAATGATGCTTTCAGGCCTATATCATTTGGAAGGACTTGATTTAAGCTTAACCTTGGTTGTAGTGATGTGTAAAACTTGCTATCTACATTAAACGCTGAAAGATGTAGCCCAGCATTCAGTTTAGTATTTCGTGCTAGGGTGATATCGTCTTCGATGTAGGTAGCATATTCTGTGGCATAAATGTTTTTTTGACCAACTTCTAGATTAAAGTTTTCATTTTCTCGAGTGTTGACCTGATTAAGGATGAATAAACCTGGTTCAAACTTGTGATAAATGCCGCTAATTCCGAATTTTATGTAATGATTTGGTTTAGGTAGATAATCAAAATCTACTTTAAGCGCGACGTCTTCTATACCCGAAAAGTATTCTAATCCTATTTCATCAAGTTCATTCTCATCTATAAATTCTGTTCCTGACTCAACTTTTGTATTTAGTTTATATTTGCTGTAAGTCATCGTAGTGTTTGCAAATAGCTTATTATTAACTTCATGATTCCATCTCAAAGCTCCTGTCAAATTTCCCCATCCAAGTCCTGTATCCGTAAAATCTCTAATAGAACCTTCCAGATCTTTTTCGTCATAATAAAACTTATCCTGTCCTGTATAAACACTTAGATAAAGCTTGTCTTTATCTGAAAACTTGTGGTTTATTTTTGCATTTAAGTCATAAAAATAATAGCCTGTAGAACCATCAGTTCCAGAGTCTTTAAACTCGCTTTTTATAAATGGTCTAGCCAAAACGTCTACATATGTTCTTCTTCCAGATAATAAAAAAGATGTTTTCCCCTTCGAAATTGGACCTTCGAGAGTAAATTTGGAAGCGATCAAACCAACGCCTACATTCCCATGAAATTCATTATTATTGCCTTCTTTCATGTTTATCTCAAGTACGGAAGATAATCTCCCTCCATAACGAGCTGGAAAACCACCTTTTATCAATTTCACATCCTTTATTGCGTCAGAGTTGAATACACTAAAGAATCCAAAAAGGTGAGAAGCATTATACACAGGGACACCATCGAGGAGGATTAAGTTTTGGTCAGGACTACCACCACGCACATAAAATCCACTTTGTCCTTCACCACCCGACTGTACACCAGGTAACAACTGCAATACTCGCAATACATCTACTTCACCAAGTAATGCAGGCACTTTTTTGATCTGTTGGATGGGAATTTCCGCTACACTCATTTGGGTTTCACGTTCTATTTTTTTTGATTTTTCGGCCGTAATTTCGATAACTTCTAATTCAATGGCAGGATCGATATCGATATTAAGTTTTACATCTTGGCTTAGATTTAATATTTTGGTGACGGTTTTATATCCAATGTAGGAAAAAGAAATTTCGACATTTTCTGCACTTGGTACAGTAAGTGAATAAAAGCCAAAATTATTGGTCACCGTACCAATATCTAAAGCAGGAATGTAAATATTGACGCCTATGATTTTTTCTCCATTTCGGATGTCGCTGACATAACCACTAATGACTGAATTTTGAGCAACGTTTTTTGTAAAAACGCTAACAAATAGCATTAAAAAGAGTAATCTTAAGGACATAAGCATAATTTTATCTGTATTTTTGTTGAAATTTTAACCTAATTTAATTTCTAATAGTGTTAACGACGTAAAGGTATAGTTATTTTGTTTTCAGAAAAATAAAAGAAACTACTTATAGACAAAATAGCTTATTTGACCTTCAAAAGTACTTTGTCGGCTGATGTATTAATTAATTAAAGCGTTTGATTGAAAAATTTCATTAGATTAGAAATAGAGATTTGTTTTTCTATATTCCTCCATCTTCGTCACTCATTAAGCCTCTATTTATAAATGAGATCAAAGGTTTCAATGCGATAAGTGATTCTTTTACAAAAGGAATAAATTTATCAGAAGTGAGCAAATTGTCTGGAATTTTCCTTGATGCTGTAAAGCTCTTTAACTTGAGAAACTCAATAGCAGGATTTTCGGCTTCATAGCCTTTTGGTGGTCGTGAAAGTTTTTGTCCAGGGTCAACATCCATATCACCATACATTTTTTTAAAATTAGGATCGCCCAATATTCCCTCCAAATCATGAAAAAAATAGTTGATTTCCTTACGTACTTTTCCTAATAATGGCGCTTCAGGCATCCAAAGTCCACCACCAACAAAAGATTGGCCTTCTTCAATATGGATATAGTAAGCAGCCAATTGCATTTTTTTGCCATATGGATGAAGCGCAATGCCAAGATTAGTTTTGTAAGGAGTTTTATCTTTTGAAAATCGGATGTCCTTATTAATTCTGAAAGTGCAGTCTTTTGCAGATAAGATATCCAATGTTTCATCTTCCTTTTTCATTTCTTCTAGAATGTCTCCTGCAAGTTGGATATAGTCAGCTTTGACTTTATCATATCTTTTTCGGTTTTGGTCAAACCAATCTTTGTGGTTGTTTTGTCGCAATTCTCTGAAAAACTCTAAGGTAGATGGTTGTAACATATTAATATCTTTTAAACATTTTTGTAAAATTTAGAAAAGCTGAAACCGTAAAAAGGCCCATTGGTCTCGTTCTCAACATGATTTTTACGTCTTCCATTAACGTACCACTTTCATCTAGAAATTGGAATATTTTTTTCAACGAATTATTCCGAAATATCGAAGAGAAAACATCTGAACCTGCCTCATTGTTTCTGTATAAAACATCCAGAAATATCAAATCATAATACCAATATCTACTTCTGTGATGGAATCGTGTGAAATCAGATTCTTTTTTTAGGAAATTAATCAGTTCTTTTGTCTTCCTAGTTGTCGATGCGAAAGTATAACCAGTACTTGCTTTAGTCCATCCACCAGCACTACCTATGTGCAAGAGATTGGATGTATTGTGTCGTTCAAAAGGGTATGATGTCATAGGGATATCGCCCATTTCGGTTTCAGTAATGATATAATCTGAGATACAGAGTTTGGATAAATATTGTTTTATTTCTGACTCATATTCGGATTTATTCAGCAAATGTTCTGAAAACAGGGTGTATTCTACCAAAGCTTCATATGGCGTAGTAGGCAAGACATACATAAACCGAGTATTCCCTTTTTGATAGACAGTAAAATCCATAAAAGTAGCCTTCGTATCATCAAATACAGGAATTTCTGTTTTGACAAACCAGCCAATGAAATGTTGTTTCAGGTATGGGAATTCAGGTAGTGTGGCTATGATAGAAGGATCAAAAATGGAATTAAAGACTTTTTTGCCCACAAATATTGTATCATCAGAATATAAATGTACTAGATTTTCTTTTTCAATTATATGATTAATACCATTAGTGGCAAACTCAAAATTGGATTTGTCTTTCAGAATATTGTAAATGAAATTATAAAAGTCACTACTGCGCAGCATTTTATAAGTATAGTGACCTAAGTCTATATCTTTTGTGAACTTTTGGCTGCCGAAAAATATTTTTGGCCAGGATTTTGAAATAATATGATCCCATTCTCCAGCGCCTTCTTGCCAGAAACACCAAGTTCTATCATTGGTATTTTTAATAAATTTGTCAATGAGCAGTATTTTTTTATCATCAAAAAATGAATCCTGACTCATCCTGTAGGCAAGCATAAGTCCAGCCGCGCCAGATCCTGCTATAATGAAATCATATATTTCGCTTGTCTTCAAAAGTTAAGTTGGATGAAGTAAAAATTATAAAAATACTTAAAATTAAGCATTCAAAAAAGCAGTAATGGCATCTTTAGCAAAATCAGATAAGATCAGATTTCCGCTCATTTCAGCACGTTTTTCTAACAATTGGTCCCAATGATCTGTACCTTCCCAAAACACTTTTTTTAATTGTGCTAGTGCTGCTGGGTTTTTCTTAACCAAATCGGCTGTAAAATGATCGATATATGCATCCAATTGTTCCACACTTTCAAATGCTTCTGTAAACAATCCCTTTTGTTTGCCCCATTCTGCGGTCTGCCATTCATTTGCATTAATTGCCATCTGACTGAAGGCCGAAAGACCTACTTTGCGCTCTACGACTGGACCTATCACAAATGGACCAATACCCACTGCAAGTTCTGAAAGTCTTATTGATGCGTATTTAGTGGCCATACAATAATCACATGCTGCCGCTAGACCTACGCCACCGCCAACAGCTTTACCATGCACTCGACCTATTACTATTTTGGGACATTTTCTGATTGCATTGATGACATTGGCAAAGCCCATAAAAAACTTCTTTCCCGTATCAAAGTCTTGAATCGCAGCCAATTCCGTAAAACTAGCGCCAGCACAAAAAGAACGATCACCAGCACTTTTCAGTACTATAAGAATGGTATTGTCATCAACACCTGCTCTATTAATATGCTCTACCAATTCTGACAATAAGTGCCCAGGCATGGAGTTTTGCGCAGGATGAAAAAATTCTATTGTTGTGACATGGTTAGAATAAGTAGATGTGATGTGACCGTTTGACATGGTATTTGGATATGTTGGCTTTTGAAAACAATATTAGTAATCAATAACCAATGTTGATTGATTTTGTTGACTTATTCACAGATCTTTGCCATCAATTTTTAATGACGCCAGCGAAACTTGCGGTTTTGACAATACAATCTAATTGTTGTACAAAATCACGTTTTTCTTTACCTGGCGCAAATACAAAAGCATCAATAAATACAATCTCACCGGCTGCTTCATTGTGCAAAACATAACTCACAAATGGTCCGCCCATAAAATCATTTTCTGTTTCCCAGATTCCACGCACTTCCTTGATAAACACATTGTTATTGGTGTATGAATACTCTAATGCAGGCAAGTCTATCACGTTTGTACTCATGTATGCATCTGCAAAACCCGTGCGAATGAACTGTTTTCCATAAGTATTACGCATGCTGATGATGCTGTCTAATGAAAACTGAGATTGATCGCGATATGGAAACTTTCTGAATACTAGACTCTGTATGATCTCTTTGTTGTCCATCCGCAGCCACATGAAGTTTTTGTCTTGTAATGCTTTTACGTATAGGTCTGGAATTCTTATGCTGATACCGAAACTATCAAGGATTTCTGCAGATAATGTTTTGTTTTCTCCTTTTATCCCGTAAACAGTTGCTTGGAGATTTTTTTCGTCATGAACGTTGATTCTTTTAGCTACTAAAGGGAAATTATCTCTTATTGCACGTGCTAGTTTTTCCTTGCCATTAGCAAAAATATAAAAAACAATCTGTTCTTTTGCCCATTTATTGTTACCTATGGAAGAAGTAAAAGTAGTGTCCTTGATTGCCCTAGAAAACCTTTCTGCACCTAGATCAGTACGAAGCATTTTTGTAGTAGAAGATAAAGTGTCTGCCACATCAGCTACAAGCACATAAATACGCAACTCTTTTTGTAAAGGCTTGGCAATCAAGTCTTCAGGTGTTAAAAATCTTAGGTCAAACATAGGCTCTTCTGCTGGTAAAACAGGATAAGCAGATTGAAAATAATTAATTACTGTGTCGCCAATAGCACTCTCTGCCATTTCTTTGTCTGTCAGGATGACGACATTATTTATCCTACCCATTGCCGTAGGTTTATTAACCATTCCATCAGTGACGGCATTTTTGCAAGAAGAAATCATGCATGTAAAGCCAATCAAAAAACTTAAATATTTTATATTGAATTGCATCTCTTAATTTTTAATGAATACTATTAAGGTTGTCGTAAGATATTCAGTTGCCTGATTCTGTATCTACATTTCTTACATTAAAGATGCAAATTTATAGATTTTTGGCGTCAGTAATTAGATTATTGATGAGTCTTGCTAAAAAAATACCGTATAATCTCAGTTTTACGTTGTAATTTTGCAATGCGTGATGTGGTCAGAAGCATCACATTTATATTTTTGAGGTAAACTCTTTATAAGTTTTAAAATAAGATTTTTGATAAATGGTAAGATATATTTTAGGTTTTGTATTTGTCTCATTACTTTTTTCATGTCAAAATACGAAGGCACCTGATGTGAGTCACATCAAAGCAGAAATTGAAATTGTACGTACTGAAGACCAACTTTCGAAGATAAAAAGTGCATCTGACCTTAATATATTGATGGAAAAGCATAAGGCTTTTTATAGTTTATATTTCTCTGAGGTGCTATCCATTAACAACGCCAATAATCCTGATAGTCTTTACGCAGGAGTTTCTGGATTCTTAACAGATACACTCATTTCTAAATTGTTCAGTCAAGTCGATACAAAGTTTAAGGATATTTCTTCAGTCAAAGTCGAAGCTCAACAAATGTATCAATACCTTCAACATTATTTTCCATTGCAGATTTCAGTACCTAGAATTTATACTTTTATTTCCGAATATGGTTATCAGGCTTTTATCTTCCAAGATGATAATGGGAATGACGGAATAGGTTTAGGTTTAGATATGTTTTTGAGTCCTGATATTGATTATAAATCTATAAATCCAGACAATACTAATTTTTCTTCTTACATCACACGCACGTGGAATCGTGATCATATCGTGCCCAAAATAGCAGATCTTCATATTGCTGAAATCATAGGAGATTCTCCTGGACACAAAATGTTGGACCAAATGATTCATAATGGCAAAGCATTGTATATCAAAGAATTGATTCTCCCGAAGATTCAAGATAGTCTCATTTTTGAATATACAGGTGAGCAGTTACAATGGTGTCAAGATAATGAACTAGAGATGTGGTCGTTTTTTCTTGACAAAAAATTATTTTATGAATCCAATCCAGTTAAAATAGGAAAATATATCAATCCAAGTCCAAACAGCCCAGATATGCCAGCTGATTCTCCTGGTAGGACGGCAAATTTCATCGGGTACAAAATAGTCAAAGCCTTTATGGATCGATATCCTGAAACTACACTTGCTGAATTAATTGCCATGAAGGATAGTCAACAATTGATGGAAAAATCCAAGTATAAACCGACAAGAAAGTAGCAATTTGTTCAATATGAGAATTTTGGAATATTATTTGTATTTACCTAACCATAAAAATATAATCAAATGAGTAACCGATCAATACCCTTAGTAGATTTATCCAAATTTGTACATGGAAATGAAACAGAAAGAGCTGAATTTGTCCATCAATTGGGAGATGCTTTTCATAAAGTTGGATTTGTAGGTGTCATTAATCATGGTATTCCACAGAGCAAAATAGATGCTTTTTATGATGCATCCAAGATGTTTTTTAGTATGCCAGTTTCTGTCAAAGAAAAATATGAGGTCAAAGGACTTGCTGGTCAAAGAGGTTATACTTCTTTCGGTAAAGAACACGCAAAACAATCAAAAGTAGCAGACCTGAAGGAGTTTTTCCAAATAGGGCAATTTGTAAGTGAAAATCATCCGCTCAAAGCAGAATATCCAGATAATGTGGATGTGGCAGAATCACCTGAATTTTATCGCCAAGGCAAAGAATTGTACAAAGCATTTGAAGAGGCTGGTGGACATTTACTTCGTGCTATCGCAATACATTTGGGTCTTGATGAAAAATATTTTGATGATAAAATCGAAGATGGAAATAGTATCTTGAGGTCGATACATTATCCGCCTATCACCGCGGAGCCAAAATCTGCTATACGATCTGAACAGCATGAGGATATAAACCTTATCACTTTGTTGGTAGGCGCTTCAGCAGGCGGCTTGCAGTTGCTTACATCTGATAACGAGTGGCTAGAGATACTTCCTGAAGAAGGTGAAATCGTCATCAATGTTGGAGATATGTTACAGCGATTGACCAATAATTATCTCAAGTCTACCACCCACAGAGTAGTCAATCCACCTAAGGAACAATGGCATGTGCCAAGATTATCCATCCCTTTTTTCTTACATCCTAAAAGCAAAATGGACTTGACTTGTTTACCATCCACGGTTACAGTAGACAGACCACTAGCTTACGAACCTATCACAGCAGGAGAATATTTAGATGAAAGATTAAGAGAAATAGGGCTTAAAAAATAACTTTAAAATGTTTTCATTTTCGAAAGTAAGATGTATCACTTAATTAATTGATCAAAAGCCATATCTAGACCTTAATTGATAGTTTTTATGTTAAGAGTGGAATTCTTGTGGGATTTTAGTGGTCACATTATCAATGACTTAAAATGTATTATTTTTCTTTATGTGATTTCTTTTGATTAAAAATAAGTACAACTGTAAGTATTTATTGCTTTGCATCTTGATATGTTGTATCTTTGCAGTTCAAAATAATAATAAAATGTTTAATTTAGTATTCGGTTTAGGTGGTCAAGAACTACTAGTTATAGGTTTAATCATATTAGTATTTTTTGGTGGTAAAAAAATTCCTGAACTAATGAAAGGTTTAGGGAGTGGTATTCGTGAATTCAACAATGCCAAGAATAATATCGAAGCAGAAGTTAAAGAAAATATGAAAGAGATCGACGCTAAGAAGCAGTAAGATCACTTGTTTATTTCCACGCATCTATAAAATTCGGCCTTTAGATAAGTATTTAAAGGTGATTTAGATGCTAGCGACAAATTATAAGTTACAAAGCGCAGCTTTACCGAAGAGGTAAGTGTTGCGCTTTTTTTTATATTATTTGTTTTGTCACTATTGAATTATGGATTAGTAAAGACCCTTTTATTGGGTAGATATAATTTGCACGATTAATTCGAAAATATAAGTCTTACACCATATTGATAAGGATTAATTTAACCTTATAATTTCTTTTCTTGGTCATATATTGAAATTTCTCATTCTATTTAGTGAAATTTGTGCCTTCGTAATCACGACAAATTATCGCTTCCAATGATACAATTTTTTATCTCGACTGACCAAACTATCTATGCCGTTCAATCCAATGCACCATTAAACAATCAAGATTGTGAAAAGCTTAATTGGCTCTTTGGTGATTCGCAAATGTCAGATTCCCCAATTCTAAAAGGTTTCTATGTAGGTCCTCGTGCAGCTATGGTCACACCTTGGAGCACAAATGCCGTTGAGATTACCCAAAATATGGGCGTCAGTGGAATCATAAGAATAGAGAAGTTTATTGAATCAGCAGAAGATGGAAGTGGTTACGATCCTATGCTTTTTCAGAAGTATGTTTCATTACACCAAGACATATTTTTACTAAATATCGCTCCTGAAGACATTAAAGAAATCGACAATATTGGACAATACAATAAAGAAGAAGGACTTGCACTAAGTGATGAAGAAGTCCAATATTTAGAAGATTTAGCTACCCGATTAGGTAGAAAATTGACAGATTCTGAAGTTTTTGGATTTTCTCAAGTGAATTCAGAACATTGTAGACACAAAATATTTAATGGACAATACGTCATCGATGGTGAAGTAAAACCCAAAAGTCTTTTCGCTCTGATCAAAAGTACATCTACGGCCAATCCAAATGATATTGTTTCAGCTTACAAAGACAACGTAGCTTTTGTCAAAGGTCCTGAAATGGTACAATTTGCGCCATCCAAAGGCGATGAACCTTCTTATTTCGAAAGGAAAACCTTTGATTCCGTACTTTCGCTCAAAGCAGAAACACATAATTTCCCTACGACGGTAGAACCATTTAATGGTGCTGCTACAGGTTCTGGTGGAGAGATCAGAGATAGACTAGCAGGAGGTCAAGGTTCTTTGCCACTTGCTGGTACTGCCGTATATATGACGTCTTATTCAAGACTAGAAGATGCTAGACCTTGGGAAGAAAAATTAGAAGAAAGAAAATGGCTTTATCAAACGCCAATCGACATCCTTATCAAAGCTTCGAATGGTGCATCCGACTTTGGTAATAAATTTGGTCAACCTTTGATAGCAGGATCTATCCTTACTTTCGAGCATGAAGAAGATGCTAGAATACTAGGTTTTGACAAGGTTATTATGTTGGCTGGTGGCGTAGGATATGGAAAAATGGCTCAAGCCAAAAAAATGACACCTGAAAAAGGGGACAAAATAGTCGTTCTCGGTGGTGAAAACTATCGTATTGGTATGGGTGGCGCAGCAGTTTCGTCAGCAGATACAGGTGCTTTTGGTTCAGGAATAGAACTAAATGCTATCCAAAGATCAAATCCTGAAATGCAAAAAAGAGCGGCAAATGCCATCAGAGCATTGGTCGAAAGTGACCATAATCCTATCGTCTCTATCCACGATCATGGAGCTGGTGGTCATTTAAATTGTCTGTCAGAATTAGTAGAAGAAGCTGGTGGTATCATTCATATTGATGCATTGCCGATAGGTGACCCAACTTTGTCATACAAAGAAATTATAGGTAATGAATCTCAAGAAAGAATGGGTCTTGTGGTCCATTCAAAAGATATCCCACTTGTAAAAACCATTGCAGATAGAGAGCGAGCACCTATGTATGTAGTAGGTGAGATCACAGATGACCATAGATTTATGTTTGTTTCTGACAAGACTGGTCAACAACCTATGAATCTTGCTTTGAGCGATATGTTTGGTAGCAGTCCCAAAATGGTGATTACAGATCAAACCAATCATGATAAGTACGCAGATATTTCTTACGACGCATCAAAGCTTTACGAATACTTAGCACAAGTACTTCAACTAGAAGCCGTTGCGTGCAAAGATTGGCTTACCAATAAAGTAGATCGTTGTGTAGGTGGTAGGGTAGCAAAACAACAATGTGCAGGACCAATACAACTTCCACTAAACAATTGTGGCGTCATGGCGCTTGACTACGAGCGTCACCAAGGTATTGCGACGTCAATTGGTCATTCACCTATCAGTGGATTGATAGACCCTGAAGCTGGCAGCAGGAATAGTATTGCAGAAGCATTGACAAATATTGTTTGGGCACCTTTAGAAGAAGGCTTAAAAAGTGTTTCATTATCTGCTAATTGGATGTGGCCATGCAAAAATCCTGGTGAAGATGCTAGATTGTATGCAGCTGTGGAAGCGTGTGCTTCATTTGCCATCGATTTAGGGATTAATATTCCTACTGGCAAAGATTCATTATCTATGAAACAAAAATATGCTGATAAAGAAGTCATCGCTCCTGGTACAGTTATCATCTCTGCAGCAGGACATTGTAGCGATATCAGAAAAATTGTGGAACCGGTTTTGAAGATCAATGGTGGTGGCATTTACTACTTAAATATGTCAGGTCAAACACATGAATTGGGTGGATCATCCTTTGCACAAATCATTAATAAAGTAGGCCAAAAAGCACCTTCCATATCTTCTGCAGAGCAGTTTAAAACGAGCTTTAACTTGATCCAACAACTTATAAATGATAGAGCTATTGTTGCAGGTCACGATATTGGTAGTGGTGGATTGATCACTACGTTACTGGAAATGTGTTTTGCAGAAACAGAAACTGGAGCAAATTTAGATTTATCAGACATTGGTCAGAATGATGCTATTCGTCTGCTGTTTTCAGAAAACGTTGGAATTGTCTTCCAAGTAGATGCAAATAAAGAGAACACTGTTGTGGAATTATTCCAAAACCACAATCTTGGTTTGATCAAAATCGGAATACCAATCGAAGGTCAAGAACTAATGATTAAAAATAATGAAGATGCATTTATGTTTGACATAAATCATTGGAGAGATATTTGGTTTAAAACATCCTATTTGCTTGATAAAAAACAATCTGCTGGTACAAAAGCAGATGAACGTTATGCAAATTATAAAAATCAGCCACTATCGTTTAAATTCCCTAGCCATTTTACGGGATTAAAGCCTGTCATTGATAATACTCAACCAAGACCAAAAGCAGCAGTCATCCGTGAGAAAGGAAGTAATTCTGAAAGAGAGCTGGCAAATGCAATGTATTTAGCAGGTTTTGATGTGAAAGATGTGCATATGACCGACTTAATATCCGGAAGAGAGACACTAGAAGATATCCAATTTATCGGTGCAGTAGGTGGATTTTCGAATTCTGATGTACTTGGTAGTGCCAAAGGATGGGCAGGTGCATTTAAGTATAACGAAAAAGCTAAAGCAGCATTAGACAAGTTTTTTGGTAGAGAAGATACGCTTTCAGTTGGTATTTGTAATGGCTGTCAGTTGTTTATTGAGTTGGGATTAATAAATCCAGAACATGACATTAAGCCTAAAATGCATTTTAACGATTCGCACAAACATGAGAGTGGATTCACATCTGTAAAAATAGCAAACAATAATTCTATCATGATGTCGTCACTCGAAGGAGCAACTTTGGGTGTATGGATTTCTCATGGTGAAGGTAAGTTTTTATTACCAAAAGAAGAATCAGCTTATCAAATAGTAGCCAATTATGGATATGATTCCTATCCTGCAAACCCTAATGGTTCTGACTATAATACTGCCATGATGTGTAGTGTTGATGGCAGACATTTGGTGATGATGCCACATATAGAACGATCTATTTTTCAATGGAATTGGGCAAATTATCCAGAAGGAAGACAAGATGAAGTATCTCCATGGATAGAAGCTTTTGTGAATGCGAGAAAATGGATAGATAATAAAAAGTAGTTGTTACCTAAACACAAAATAGCGATTCATAAAGAAATTAAAGAAGACGCCTATAAGTACTGCCACAATGATACGGCTAGCAAGGAAGGATATATCAAAGTTTTCTTTGAAAAAATAAACACCTGTAGTATTTGCAAAAATACTGAATCCACTTATGACCACAAATCTGAAGGCTTGTTTTCTGATTCTCCCCATTTTATTTAGAAATGCCCAATTTCTACCTAGACTAAAACTTGTCACTGCCCCACAAATTGAACCAATAGTTGTCGCAGTTACGTAGTAAATAGAAAAAATATGGTGCAGTAAAATTGAGATTAAAAAGTCAACACTCGTAGCTGTCAGACTCACGATTTGTGCTCTGATGAAGGTTTTTCTGAGTGGAAGCTTTTGGACTTCATTTTGCATTGTGATATTTTCTGTTACCATAAAATAGACTTAAAGGTAATAAAAAACATATATCTGCAATACAATATTTGCATATATGCCTGCAAGTACATCATCCAACATCACAGAGTGGTGAGTATGCATCAGGTCTATTTTGCGTATTCCCAAGGGTTTGAGAATGTCAAAAAATCTAAATAATATAAAACCTGCTATAAAGATATAGATATTCACAGGAAGAAATAAGATACTAATCCAAAATCCTAGCGTTTCGTCGATTACAACTTTAGATGGATCTTGACCCCATTCATTTTCTAGTTTTTTGCATGCATAGACACCTAGAAAGTAAGATATAATTATTAATCCAATGTGGACGATTTGGAAATATTGATATTCAATGTTTGCCAGAGAAAGTAAGTAGCTAAATAACAAACCTACCAAGGCTCCGAATGTACCCGGGGCAACAGGTATAAATCCTGCTCCTAATGATGTGGCTATAAGTTTTGCTATTTTCATAAAATAAAAAAAGGGACAAAGCTAAATGAATAACTTTGCCCCTCTATTATATTTAATTATTGTTCGTAATCCATACCTAGATTGGTGATCAATTCTTCACCAGCAAGGTGTCTGATGGTATTTTCTAATTTATTCAATTGTTTGAAAATATCATGCATCGGATGAACTCCTTTTGGTGCTTGTGGCGACTTAAGGTAGAATGACAACCATTCTTGGATTCCTGATAAACCAGCTCTTTTTGCAAGATCTAAGAAAATAGCAAGATCAAGAACCAATGGTGCTGCCAAGATAGAGTCTCTACAAAGGAAATCTACCTTGATTTGCATTGGATAATTGAGCCATCCTCTAATATCGATGTTATCCCATCCTTCTTTGTTGTCTCCACGTGGTGGATAGTAATTGATTCTGACTTTGTGGTAAAGATTACCGTAAAGTTCAGGATATAATTCTGGTTCTAGAATATCTTCTAATACACCTAGTTTAGATACTTCTTTTGATTTGAAATTATCAGGATCGTCCAATACTTCTCCGTCCCTATTTCCTAAAATATTTGTTGAAAACCATCCTTCTATTCCTAAAGCTCTTGCTTTTAGACCTGGTGCGATAACTGTTTTCATCAATGTTTGACCAGTTTTAAAGTCTTTACCAGCTATTGGTGTACCTGTTTTTTTTGCAAGTTCTACCATCGCAGGTATATCACAAGAAAGATTAGGTGCTCCATTAGCATACGGTATACCCATCTTTATTGCAGCATAAGCATATATCATACTTGGTGGTATATCCTTATGATTTTCTTCCATTCCTTTTTCAAGAGATGCAAGTGTTTGGTGGACTTCAGATTCTTTAATGTAAATTTCTGTAGATCCGCACCATATCATTACTAATCTATCACAATCGTTTTCTTTTTTAAACTGCTCGATATCTTTCATGATAGCTTTGGCAAGTTCCATTTTGGTTTTACCTTTTTTGACATGCTTGCCGTCTAGTCTTTTGACATATTCATGGTCAAATACTGCTTTCATGGGTTTGATCTGCTCAAGTTGCGGTTTTAGTTTTTTTAGAAGGGATTCTTCCAAAACTTTAGCATGCATAGCAGACTCATACACATTGTCATCAAATACATCCCATCCACCAAAAACAACCTTATTTAAAGGGTGTAGAGCGATAACATCTTTAATGAATGGTTGATGATTCTCAGTTCGTTTACCAATTCTAATCCTACCCATTTGAGTGAGTGACCCTACCGCTGGGGATAATCCCTTATTGATAGCAAATACACCAGCTATTGTAGTAGTAGCAACAGCTCCCATTCCCGGCATGAGAATGCCTAACTTTCCTTTAGGTTTTTCGACTTTGATTTGTTTAGCCATTTTTAAATTAATTCAACAATTATAAATTACACTAGGAGTCAACATATGACACGAAACAAAAGTTTAATCATTTGATTAAATTTTTGTTTCCTTGATCAAAAATTCGACAAATGGCAGCATTTTAACTATCTGCATATTTTACATAACGATTTAAATATCGTGAGAATTGTGTTTTGTAGAGCCAGCCTTCAAAAATAAGCAATGCTCCGATTGCACAACCTAATCCTAATAATACATCAATAAAATAGTGATGATAAGAATATACTGCGGCAAACCATATGCCAATAATGTCTATGAATATGATTACAGAACCTATTTTTAATCCTTTTTTTCTAGCGTAATACCACGAAATAACGGGATAGGCTGAGTGAAGTGAAGGAATAGCAGCAAATACATTTGAGTTTTTAGAATACATTTCTGTAAACAAAGGATAACCAATTAACGAATCAAACCTTACCAATTGAGCAGGATCGCCAGGGATATTAAATTTTTCGACATCTCCATATTTTTCAAAATACCATGGTGGTGCCGCAGGATATAAATAATAAATACAAAATCCCAATAGATTTGCAAATAAATATGCAGCACTAAAACGTAGCATCATTGGTTTGTCTTTAAAGAACAGATAGATACCTAAACCAATCGGAACTGGCACCCAAGTAAGATAAAAAATGCCACTAATAATATCTAAGAAAGAATTGGAGTGTAGTTTAAGATATTCATTTGGAGTGATTTCTTTTGTACCTCCAAAAATTCCAAATAAATTTAATTCTATTAGGTACGGTTCAATGACCCTGACATCGTTTACCAAGTAATTTGGGTACACTCGCATAGAGTCATATATAACCCAAAATGCAATAAAAAAAATAAAACCATAAACGACAGATCTTGTCCATCTATGTAAAAAAAACATCAAAAAGATAAAAACATAAAAACTTAAATGGTCAGGGCGGAAACCCATTACAAAATTAGTCCAGCTCAAATAAAGAATGCTGAATATTGAAAATACGATAAAGTGTTTTTTATCAAAAGGAAAAAATCCAGAAGTATTATTGGAAAGGGAAGTTGGATACATTGGATTATATCAGTTTTCAAATAGTTTTTTAGCATGAAGCAATCTTGTCACCGCTGTAACATTTGCCATTATCGCCAAAATAAAAATTGGAAATGTAAAAAAGGTAATCGTTTCAAAGATTGGAAATGGTAACCAATCTACACTGACTTTAAATGATGGACTTAATACTTCTGACATTATACCACATAAAATACCACTTATTCCTATGAGTAGAATTCTTTCAGGGCGCTGCATAAAACCTATATCTGCCATTTTTAACCCTAATCCTTCTGCTCTAGCTCGAGTATAGCTGACCATAATTGATCCAATCATTGCAATAAATGCAAAAAGGGAAGACAAAAAATATTTATGTGCTATAAGATAGTAACAAATGCCTAAAAACATGAACATTTCGCTATACCTATCTAGTACAGAATCAAAAAGAGCCCCATATTTTGAATCCATTTTACCTACTCTAGCAAGTCTTCCGTCTACCATGTCCATCAACCCTGCAAAAAGTATGACAAGACATGCCCAACCTACAATACTATGATCATTTCTATCACCATATTCTCCACCATAAATAAATATTACCGCAGCAATAAGATTTATAAATAAACCAACAAAAGTGATACCATTTGGTGTAATTCCAAGTTTCAGGCATAGATTTATAAAGGGATCTATCCATTTGTATACCAAAGCTTGTGCTTTGTTTTTCCAGTCATCTGCCATAATCATGAAAGAACTAAATTATAAAAAGTTGATTTAATTTGTTTTGACTATTTAGTTATTGATCAGCTCAGAACTAAACAAAAAACATGATATAGTGATTAACAAATTCTATGCTACCAATGTTCCGATAGATTCACCTTTTGCTATTCTTGCAAGATGGCCAGGGTTATTTATATCAAAAACAATGATGGGAAGATTGTTTTCTTGACATAGTGTAAATGCTGTCATATCCATGACTGATAGGCCTAAACTAATTACTTTAGCAAATGAAATATTGTCAAATTTGACAGCATTAGGATTTTTTTCAGGATCACTATCATAGATACCGTCCACTCTTGTTCCCTTTAATATAACATCTGCATTAATTTCATTAGCTCTTAATGCGGCTGCTGAGTCAGTAGTGAAGTATGGGCTACCCGTTCCTGCTGAAAATATGAGTACTCTACCTTTTTCTAGATGTCTAGTGGCTCGTCTTCTGACATATGGCTCAGCAATCTGTCGCATTTCTATGGCAGATATAAGTCTAGTGTATACACCATTTGATTCTAACGCACTCTGAAGTGCCATACCATTTATACACGTAGCGAGCATACCCATATAGTCTCCTGTAACTCTTTCGATACCTGAAGATTCTGCATTCAGGCCACGAAAAATATTACCTCCACCGATCACAATAGCTACTTGGGCCTTAAGAGCTACTAATTCTTTGATTTGCTCTGCATAATAAGTAAGCATTTCAGAAGATATTCCAAATTTTTGGTCTCCCATAAGAGATTCTCCACTTAATTTGAGTAGAATTCGTTTGTATTTAAGACTCATTTTTTAAGGTTAAGGTGATGATATAAAGGAGTTTTTCCAAATAGGCATAAAAAAAGAGCGGTAAAAATACCGCTCTTTTAATTCATTACTGATTATCCTAATTTGATATGTTTAAACCCTATCGCAGTAAGCTCTGGATTTTTTGTTTTTAGATATTCAGCAACACTTAATTTACCATCTTTTACAAAGATTTGATTAAGTAGTGTATTATCTTTAAAGAATCTGTTCAATTTACCCAAGGCAATTTTTTCAAGCATATCTTCAGATTTGCCTTCTTGTCTTGCGATTTCTTTACCTATCTCTATTTCTTTTGAAATTATATCTTGTGGTACATCATCTTTGTCAAGTGCTACAGGCTTCATAGCAGCCACTTGCATAGCTACATCTCTACCAGCTTCTGTGTATTTATCATCAGCTAAGTTTAAACCTACCAATACACCTGCTTTGTTACCCATGTGGATATAAGATGCTACTAATGGAGCTTCCATTGTTTGGTAATCAGCAATTTCGATTTTTTCGCCGATTCTTGCTACTTGTTCAGCCATAACTGTCTGAAGGTCTACACCATTCAAAGTTAACTTATAAAGATCTTCAAGAGTAGCAGGATAGTTATTAAGAGCTATATTAGCGATTTCTTTTGTGAAAGAAACGAAATCTTCGTTTTTAGAAACGAAATCTGTTTCACAACTTACTCTTACGACAATACCTCTCTTAGCATCTTCTGAAACTAAAGCGATTACAACACCTTCTTTAGCATCTCTATCTGCTCTTTTTTCAGACATTTTTTGTCCTCTTAATCTTAAAAGCTCGATTGCTTTGTCAAAATCACCTGCAGCTTCTACAAGTGCTTTTTTACAGTCCATCATCCCAGCTCCAGTCTGATCTCTCAGGTCTTTTACTGCCGATGCGGAAATATTTACTTCACTCATTTATGTTTACTTTTTAAGTTTAATAATGATTTTTTAATCTTCTTTAGAGTCAAGTTTTGCAACTCTTCTTTCTTCAAGACCTTCTTTGATTGCACTTACTATATAATCAGTAATTAATTTAACTGACTTAGAAGCATCATCATTCGCAGGTATTGCAAAATCAACTTTGTTTGGATCAGAATTTGTATCTACCATTGCTATGGTCTTCATACCTAATCTTTTTGCTTCAGCTAAAGCAATGTGCTCATGGTGAATGTCTACCATAAATACTGCACTTGGCAATCTATTAAGATTAGCGATACCACCCAACACTTTCTCGAGTTTTTCTTTTTCTCTTGTAAGTGTCAATCTCTCTTTTTTAGTGATAGAAATTGCTGGATCAGTAAGCATTTTGTCGATACTGTTCATCTTTTTGACTGACTTACGGATCGTAGCAAAGTTTGTCATCATACCACCTAACCATCTTTCAGTTACGTAAGGCATTTCAGCACTTCTCGCAGCTGTAGCTACGATATCTTTTGCTTGCTTTTTGGTTGCAACGAAAAGGATTTTTTTACCAGATTTCGCCATTTGCTTCATAGCATAAGCTGCTCTGTCAAGACATTCTGCTGTCCTGTTAAGATCTATAATGTGAATACCTTTTCTTTCCATGAAGATGTAAGGAAGCATTTTCGGATTCCACTTTCTTTTTAAGTGGCCGTAATGTACACCAGCTTCTAACATCTCATTATATGTTGGCTTATTCATTTCTTTAATTATTTTAACTTTGTAATAATAATGATGGTGAAAAATAGATTAACGTTTAGAGAACTGGAAGCTCTTACGTGCCTTAGGTTTACCAAATTTCTTCCTTTCGACTTCTCTTGCGTCTCTTGTAAGATATTTCTTCTCTTTCAATGGTTTTCTGTTGTCTTCACTGATTTTAACCAAAGTACGGGAAATACCCAATCTGATTGCTTCCGCTTGACCTTTGAAACCACCACCATCTACAGTTACTTTAATATCGTACTGCTCCAAAGCTTGAGCTATAATTAAAGGATCAACTATTGTTGCTTGAATGCTAGGCATAGGAAAATAATCCTTAAAGTCTTTACCGTTTATGGTAATCTTGCCAGCGCCCTTGAAAAAATATACTCTCGCAGTAGAAGCCTTTCTTCTACCTATGCTGTTTATCATTTCCATATCTTATTAAAATTTAAATGGTTCAGGTTGTTGTGCAGAATGCGGATGATTAGCATTGGTATATAAAAACAATTTTTTAATTTGAGCTTTACCCAATTTTGTTTTTGGCAACATACCTTTTACTGCCAATTCTAAAACCATACTTGGTCTTTTGTCTAGCATTTCTTTTGCTGTACGTCTTTTTTGACCACCAGGATAGCCTGAATATGTCTGATATTCTTTATCATCCAATTTTGCACCTGTAAATCTTACTTTATCAGCATTGATTACAATGACATAATCGCCTGTGTCCGCATGAGGCGTAAAGTCAGGCTTATGTTTACCTCTTAATACAGAAGCGATTCTGGTAGCCAGTCTTCCTACTACCTCACCATCAGCATCTACCACATACCATTTATGTGTTGCAGTAGCACTATTGGCTGATTTTGTTTTGTAACTTAGTGTATCCACTTTTAAATTATTTATAATTACTTAAATACTTTAGAAATTGCTACGGTTTTACGATAGCGGCCGCAAAGGTAATTTCTTTACTATTAAAAAAAAACTTTTTCTAAAAAATATTTTTAAAATTATTTCATAACTAATTGAAAAACAGTCAAAATATGGCAACATTTATAAATTGACTATCTATTTTTATGAATATAATACTTTAGAATTCAAGAGTTTAATTTTTGTCTTAGTTCTTTATTTAAGATGTCATATGTTTCAAAAAAAAATACTACAATATATAATTAGCTTATTAATAGCATAATATAAAAAATATTTTATCAAATTTGAGATAGTTATATATCTATTTTCTATATTTGTGGCGAATTTTAAAACCAAAGCATATCAAAACGAAATACTATGGACACGGTAAACTGTTGCTCACGGGTGAGTATGCAGTTTTAGATGGTGCTAAAGCACTAGGGCTACCTACTAAGTTTGGCCAGAAAATGGTTATTAAACGTACCACAAGCTCAGACTTAATTTGGGAAAGTCTAGATATGAAAGGTAAGCCTTGGTTTGAGTCAACAATTTCTCTTTTTGACTTTTCTGCTGTTACCACCAATAATCAAGAGATTTCAAACTATCTTCAGAAATTATTGAAAAATGCTGTAAGATTGAATTCTGAGTTTTTGTCACAATGGAATGGTTTTAAAATTGAAACTCAAGTGGAGTTTCCACTAGATTGGGGACTTGGATCAAGTAGCACATTGATTTTTTTGGTTTCAGAATGGGCGGAAGTAAATCCTTTGCTCCTTTATTTCAAAACAGAAGATGGGTCTGGATATGACGTCGCTTGTGCTTTTGCAGACGGACCAGTGGAATACATAAATTCAACGGATGAAGTTTCCTACACAGAAGTAGATTTTAATCCAAAGTTTAAAGATCAATTATATTTTGTCCATTTAGGTAAAAAGCAAAATACAGCGCTGGGCATCAAGGAATATTTAAAGGCTGTTAAAAACAAGTCTTCTTTAGTCAAAACTATTACAAAAATAACAGAAGATATTCGAACTGTTTCTACTTTGGCTGATTTTGACGCTTTACTGATTAAACACGAAGATGCTATTGCCACTCATACCGGTTTTGCTAAGGTAAAAGATACGCTTTTTAGCGATTATTGGGGCGTAGTTAAATCATTAGGAGCTTGGGGAGGAGACTTTGTGCTAGCAACTTCAGACAAAGGATTAGATGCTACCAAGGAGTATTTCGCTAGTAAAGGATTGAGTACGGTGGTGTCATACAAAGAAATGGTACTTTAAAACTATAATATTCACTCTAATAAGTCGAATATATAACCTAAACTTTCCTTGACTCGAAGTTGAGTGTCTTCGGGTATAGTAGCCAAATATCTGACAAATCGTTTGTTGTCAATAGCTCTTATCTGATCGATGAGGATGTCGGAGTCTTCAAAAATATCAGTATCGTTTGGAGTAATCCTTATTCTTAATAATCGAGTACCTTTTGTTAGATTGGTTGTCAAAGGACACACTATTGTTGAATTATGCCCTTCTGTATTTATAAAATTATTTTGAACGATTAGAACTGGTCTTATTTTCCCGGGTTCTGATCCATATGCTGGGTCCAGATTTGCCAACCAAATATCAAATTGTTTAATATTCATAATCATCTTCTAGAGCTTCGAATTCTGCCAAAACTTCCATACTACTTTCACGAATGATGGCTACTTCTCTTTTTATTTGTGCTTCCAACTCAGCTCTTTTTTGAGCCTTAGTGTATGCCAAAACAGCGTCGTTGATATACTTATTTCTTGATATACCTAGCTTACTAACCATGATTTCTGTGTCTTGGAGTAGCTTTTCATCTATTTTGAGTGATATTAACTTAGACATATTGTTGGTATATATATTTAGTATTACCTTTTAAACGTATAAAAACAAAATTTAGTTCCCCTTATAAATCAATATAATTATAAACTTCCCGTACGTCCACCATCTACAGGTAAGCTCACACCTGTGATATAAGAAGCAGCCGGTGAAGCAAAAAATGCTATGGCCGAAGCAATTTCTTGTGGTTGACCAAATCTAGCCATTGGAATTTCATCTACCATATGTTGTGTTACGTCTTCTTTAGAAATGAGAGATTTGTCGGCTTTATTATGTATGATTTCGTTCAATCTATCGGTGGCGGTTGCCCCAGGCAACACATTATTGACCGTTATACCGAAAGGTCCTAGCTCATTTGCTAGTGTCTTGGCCCAAGATGCTACTGCACCACGAGTAGTATTTGAAACACCTAGTCCTTTTAGCGGTATTTTTACTGAGGTTGATATAACATTAATAATACGTCCATAACCACTTTTTTTCATACCCGGAACGACTAAGCCTGCTAATAAATGGTTGGTCAAAAGATGGTTTTGATAGGCGTTTAAAAAATCTTCAACAGTAGCATTAAGTATAGCTCCACCCGCAGGTCCTCCCGTATTATTGACCAAAATATGTATTGGATAAGTACTGACCAATTGTTTAATTTTTTTTTGAAGATCATCTGTTTTGGAAGTATCGGCGACAATGAAATTGTGTCTTTGGCCTTTTGAATGGTCTAACTCCTTAATTGCATCTATGAGCTGGTCTGCACTTCGTGAAAGTAGGGTCACATTGGCTCCAAGTTTGGATAATTCGATAGCTGATGCCTTGCCTATTCCTTTAGAACTGCCACAAACTAATGCATTTTTGCCGATTAGATTGATGTTCATATTATTATCTTTTTATAAAAACATCGCAAGATATACATTCCATATATATTTACAATGCACAAAACGTCGTATATTTACGCTCCTAACCAAAGTCTTTTTTCATTGAAAACCACAGATAGTAAATTATTGTCCGATAAGGCAAAGCCTAGGGGTAAGTTTCCACACCTTAAAGTTGCAGGCCCATTTTTGTATGTCTCAGGTACATCGAGCAGATTGCCAGACAATACTTTCGAAGGTGTAGAAGTAGATGAAATGGGTACGACCAATCTTGATATCCATAAACAAACCAAAGCAGTCATAGAAAATATCAGAGCCATCCTCCAAAGTGTAGGCGCAGACTTAGAGCACATTGTCGATATCACTACTTTTTTGGTCAATATGAATGATTTTGGTGGCTACAATCAAGTTTACGGAGAGTATTTTGACTATACAGGTCCTGCACGTACGACTGTGGCAGTTCACCAATTGCCCCACCCACATCTTCTTATTGAGATAAAAGCTACGGCTTATTTTCCACACCCAATCCAATAATTATCATGAGTACAGACACTAAATACTCCTCCATACATTACAATTCTTACTTACAAGTGGACAGAATTACTTCTTCACAATCTTTAAGAAGTGACGAAGTAGGAGCACATGCTCACGATGAGATGCTATTTATCATCACGCATCAAGTGTATGAATTGTGGTTCAAACAGATAAATTTCGAATTACGTTCCATTATCAATGACTTTAGCAAAAGACAGGTCAATGAAAAGAATGTAGGGATAGCTGTATCAAGATTGGATCGAATCATTGAAATCATGAAGTTGCTTGTACAGCAGATAGGTGTGATGGAGACAATGACACCACTTGATTTTCTTGATTTTAGAAATTATCTATTCCCTGCATCAGGATTTCAGAGTTTTCAGTTTAGGGAAATGGAAGTCATGCTTGGTCTGAAGCAAGATCGTCGTACTACCTATAATGACAAACCATATCATTGTGTATTTGCAGATACTAAAAAAGAAACTTTGGAAGGTCTCGAAAAAGGCAACTCCTTGCTTGACTTGATAGAGGATTGGTTGGAGCGAACTCCTTTTTTAGAATTTGGGGAGTTTAGATTTGTGGAGGAATACCAAAAAGCTGTAGTTAAAATGCTTGACTTGGAAAAAGAAGCGATCATGAAAAGTGATATTCTTTCAGAAGAGTCGAAGCAAATGAGACTGACCATGTTGGGTGATACCAATACTTATTTCTCCAATATCATGAATGAGGAACGTCATATTCAATTGGTCAAAGAGGGCAAATTGCAACTTTCATACAAGGCAACTTTAGCGGCACTATTTATCAATCTATATAGAGATGAACCAATCCTGCACGTACCGTTTTTATTGATATCAAAATTGGTAGAAATAGACGATCATCTCACTACTTGGCGATATAGACATGCTCAAATGGTGATGCGTATGTTAGGCAAAAAAGTGGGTACAGGCGGATCATCTGGTCATGAATATTTGGCTACAACAGCTGCAAAACACCACATTTTTGCAGATTTTCACAATGTGAGTACATTGCTAATTCCTAGATCAGCATTGCCAGAATTGCCTGACAATTTTAGGAAAAATCTAGGTTTTTATTTTTCTGCCATGAAAGAATGAAATTCTTAAGCCAGATTTAGAAATCAGTTTTTATGCCAGTCAATATGAAAAAGAAACCAACTCATAGACATAATCTTTAATGATGACTCAACTTCATAAAATAGCAAATTATATAGGTGGACAAATATCAAGTCCTATTTCCAATCTATATCTTGATAATTACGAACCAGCAACAGGCCAGCTTTATAGCCTGATACCTGACTCAGATCAAGATGATGTTAAGGAAGCAGTTGAGGCTGCCAAAAAAGCTTTTCCATTATGGTCATGTTTGAGTAATGAAGATAGATCTGTTTGGCTGACAAAACTTGCGGACAAGATAGAAGAGCGGCTCGAAGAATTTGCAGCAGCTGAAAGTAAAGATAATGGAAAACCAATATCCCTTGCCAGAATGATGGATATCCCAAGGGCAGTGTCTAATTTCAAATTTTTTGCCCACGCTATTACACAGTATCATTCAGAGTCTCATCACATGGAAGGTGTAGGAATTAACTATACTCTCCGTCAACCTATAGGCGTAGTAGGTTGTATATCACCATGGAATCTACCTTTGTACTTACTCACTTGGAAAATTGCACCAGCGTTAGCTGCAGGAAATACTGTTGTAGCCAAACCAAGTGAGATCACACCATATACGGCCTTTTTATTATCTCAAGTGTGCCAAGATATCAACTTTCCTGAAGGAGTACTCAATTTTGTACACGGTCTTGGTCCCAAAGTAGGCGAAGCCATCTGTGTCCATCCTGAAATCAAAGCAATATCATTTACAGGTGGTACATCTACTGGTAAAAGGATTGCATCCGTTGCTGCTCCCATGTTCAAAAAATTGTCATTAGAACTAGGTGGGAAAAATCCGAATATCATTTTTGCAGATTGTGATTATAAAGATATGTTAGCCACAACGGTAAGGTCGTCATTTGCCAATCAAGGTCAGATATGTCTCTGTGGGTCTAGAATATTTGTTGAAAGACCTTTATATGAAAAATTTAAGACTGATTTTGTTGCTAAAGTATCAAAACTACAAGTAGGTGATCCTATCGACGACCAAACCAAAACAGGTGCTGTAGTCTCAGATGCGCATATGAATAAAGTATTATCTTATATAGAACTAGCAAAAACCGAAGGTGGAATCATTTTGACCGGTGGCAAGAGAGCATTACTATCAGGTAGATGTGCTGATGGTTATTTCATAAAACCCACGGTTATAGAAGGATTATCTTACGACTGTCGTACGAACCAAGAAGAAATATTCGGTCCAGTGGTTACGATTATGCCTTTTGATACCGAAGAAGAAGTGCTTATGTATGCCAATAGTACCAACTATGGACTGGCTGCTACCTTATGGACTCAAAATTTATCCAGAGCCCATCGAATGGCAGAAAAATTAGCTTCAGGTATCGTTTGGATCAATTGTTGGTTGGTGCGAGACTTGAGGACGCCTTTCGGTGGAGTCAAGAATAGTGGTGTAGGTCGCGAAGGTGGTATGGAAGCTTTGCATTTTTTTACAGAAGCTAAAAATGTCTGTATTAAATATTGAAGTGTGAACAAGTGCTGAAATATTTATAAATAGTGGCTATCCACTATAACAATGATAGTGAATAATCTATACATTTGTGCTTTATTTAACAATCAAAAATTTTAAAAGCATGAGATGCCTTTTTATTCTAATGATTTCTTTAGTTTTATTTTCAGTTCAATCAAATGCCCAACAAGACTATACATGGGAAGATTACGGTATTTCGTTTACACTTGCGGATGATTTTAAAGAAACAGTAAGCACGGGCGAAGAATTTTCTGCAACAGGTGACGGTATGGAAATGACTATCATTCCATTTACGGATGAAACGATCGACGATACGGATATCACAGCTTATACTATGAGCATTGCTGCATCCCTTAATCTTGCTAGGATTGACGATGTAAGCACAATTAATTTTAATGGATTCAAAGGTGGATATGCTGAAGGCGAACTTGATGGCGCAAAAATATTCATTATGGGTGTTATTGATCCCAATTCTGATACAAACTTCTTTGTTATTATTACATTTTTGGATGGAGACACAAATGCTGTAGATGAAGCTGTCAATATTTGCAAAAGTATTAGAAAGCTATAATTTGGTATAAATAAAAAAAGCGGTTTCCTCTTCTTTAAAAGGAAACCGCTTAAACATTTCGATATTATTTTTGCATGACCTACGTTTAATAGCTTCTACAAAAACTTCACAAAATTATGCAGATTTGGATATAAGCAACAATTTATAAACTTATGATGTTATAAATTTTGCTTATGAATATCCAGATATCCCAGTTAAAATATTTTATTGCTCTAGCAACTACTAGAAATTATAGTCTAGCTGCTATAAAGTCCAATGTATCTCAGCCCGCACTCAGTATGGCCATTAAAAAAATGGAAGACGAGTTGGGCATTATTTTGATAGACAGAAAAAGTAATCCGCTCACGCTTACTGAGAAAGGAGAGATATTGGCTTCACAAATCATAAAGATTTTGGAAGAGATTCAGGTTATGGAAAAACTTGCATCAGATTTGCATCAAGAAGACATGAAAGGTTCTTTAAAAGTAAGCATCATACCGACGCTAGCGCCTTACATTATACCACTTTTCGTTCAGTTATTTAGCAAAAGATATCCAGAAACAGAATTAATCATTGAAGAAGAAACGACAAAATCTATTCTTTATAAACTAAAAACATCTGAAACCGATGCAGGCATTCTTGTCACTCCGATCGAAGAAAAATCATTGATCACTTATCCAATGTTTTATGAAGAGTTTTATGTCTTCCTACATAAAAAAATGGATAAAGCTTACATACTTCCGGAAGAAATAGATTTCAGGCATTTGTGGCTGCTAGAAGAGGGACACTGCATGCGCCACCAAATGATTAAACTATGTGAGTTACGAAATATTGAAGAAAGCAATATCAAATACAATGCAGGAAGTATCGAATCTCTCATGAATATCACCGAAGCAAGTGGCGGCATGACCATCATCCCTGAATTGTCCACTTGGAATCTCTCACCAGATCGAAAGTCAAGGGTGATTCCATTCTACGCACCCACACCTGTGCGTGAGGTCAGTATGATTCACCATAAATTTACCACAAAACTTAGATTTATACTTGCATTGAAAGATGTCATTTCAGAAGTAATACCTAGTTACATGAAGTTTAAGGAAAGTCTAAATAGGATTGATCTTGATTGATTATTCTTTAAACCATCCTGAATACATCACATAATTATTAGCAATTCTGTCTATCTCTCCAGAAATTAATTCTTGGCTTATGTCTTTCACTTTTTTTGCAGGCACTCCAGCGTAAATTGTTCCAGCTTCTACGTGTGTATTTTGAGTAACCACTGCTCCTGCAGCGATGATCGAATTGCTTTCTACGACACAATTGTCCATAATGATCGCACCCATCCCTACTAGTACATTGTCATGAATGGTACAGCCGTGGACTATGGCATTGTGTCCAACGGATACATTATTGCCAATAATAGTTGGATACTTTTGGTATGTACAATGAATGACTGCACCGTCCTGAATATTGACCTTATGGCCCATTTTGATATAATTCACATCGCCTCTGATGACGGCATTAAACCACACACTACAATGGTCTCCCATACTGACTTCTCCTACAATAGTGGCATTTTCTGCTATATAACAATCATTTCCAAATGCCGGTGACTTGCCATTTACTGCTTTTATAATCATTTTTTTATTTTTTGTGAATCAATAATCGTTTTAATGATTTGATTTCCTATTTCAGATCGAATATTTAGTTCGTTAATTTTTTTATTGTCTCTTGTTGGATATACCCTGTTTGAGAGAAAGACATAGGTTAGGTTGTATTTTGGGTCGACCCAAGTAAAAGTACCCGTAAATCCCGAATGACCGTAACTTATCTCAGATGCTAGAGATGGTCCATTTTGAATGTTAGGGTTAAAATCCTTTTTGTCAAAACCGATCCCACGTCTAAGTTGAAATTCAGGAAATTGATATTTTGTACATTCATTGATGACTTTAGGTTCTAAATATTTTTTACCACCATAACTGCCATTATTGAGATACAATTGCATGATTTTTGAAAGATCATTCGCATTACCGAATAGACCCGCATGTCCAGAAATGCCACCCATCATAGCTGCTCCTTCATCGTGAACTCGTCCATGAATCAGATTGTTTCTAAATAGGCTGTCATACTCTGTTGGTACTATTTTTTCAAGAGATGATTTAGGATTATAACTTAATGAATTTGCCCCAATTGCTTTGTAAGTTTCTTGGAGGTAGAATGGCATAGTTTTGCCAGTAAGTCTCCTAATTATTTCTGGATAAAGGTAAAAATGCAAGTCGCTGTAGACATAATCATACTTACCACCATTTGATTTATTTGAAGGTGTATTTAGCTCCGACTCTTTGATTTGTTGAATGATTTTTTTAGGATAATCACGATGAAGCCACAGATGATCTGCTACTTGTATGGAATATTCATTTGATTGTTCTTTTTGAAAAGTCTTTGCCTTCCAAACTAAACCATAATTGCCCATAACATCCTTCCATAATGTTGGATCATTTTTAATTGATGCTGTGTAATCAATTGATTTTGTGGTTTTTTTGCCGAAAAGTCTTTTGAAGAATCCAGGTTTTTTATAAACAAATACAAATCTTTTTTCTAATGCAGTTTCTGTTAATAAAGCATGCTGAAGCGTCCCTAAACTGTCAATAGCATCTTTCCAGAAAGGAATCCACGATTTCAGTCCTGAGCGATGTGTGAGCATATCTCTAAAGGTAAGATCAGCCTTGTTGCTACCTTTAAATTCTGGATAATAATCTATCAATCGTGCATCCAAATCAAATTTTTCTTCACTCATTAATTGCATGACGGCTAGCATAGTGCCACTTATCTTCGTAATGGAAGCAAGATCGTAAAGATCAGAAGTTTTGACCAGTCCTTTTGTTTGATTATTTGTGGTCGGAGCTTTTTTAAGTGTAGTTTGTAGGTTAGAAGTATTGTCCATGGCATCATCAATAAATGCATATTTTGCATCTGTTGTTATGTTATTTGTTTTTCCAAACGCACCATCTTCGTACTTATGATAGCCATAAGCTTTTTGAAAAATGACCGTATTGTCTTTTGTAACCTGAAGCACACAACCAGGATAGGCATTTGCGTTGAGCCCAACATTCACTAAAGAATCAAGCCTGTTTTCAAGCATTACCCTATCAATTCCAACCAACTCTGGTACGCCATAGGCCAATCTTTGTATCGGATGAAGATCAATGCCCATTCCTTCATAAAAAGAATTGTCGAGCGAAATAGGCAATTTTCCTCTAGTTGGAATTGCTCCAAAAATCGCTTGTGCTGCCGCTGATTCTGTGAGTGGCGTCATCTGATATGCCATCAATAATGTGTGAGATTTTGCCAATTCTGGGATTTTGCCCAGTATAAATGGATTTCCAAAGATCGACAGTACAGCATTATTTTGGACAGCTAGTTTGGATATATGTTTTATGTTTGAAGGTGTCAATCCATATTTGCTACTTGCCCTGATATTGATCAAATGTACCCCAACCAAAACCAAATCATACATAGATGTTTTTTCTACAATGCTTTGTACCAATGAGTCACTTGCTTCTTTCGGAATGTGGTAGTAATCTACATCTGTATAATTTTTTACCATTCTTAAAAAATCAGATTCATAAATTCCTTCCACAGATACAACAGCAATTTTTTGAGACAAATCAAGAATGGGAAGTAATTTTTTGTCATTTTTCAAACAGGTGATGCTTTCTTGGGCAAAACGATGATTTAGGACATCAGCTTTAATCGAATTTAAGTCTTCGACTAGGTTTTTCATTTCGATAGGTTTATATTTGTCCAAACACACCCAAGATTTTGCCATCAAGATTTTTTTGACTTTAGTATCTATGATTTTCATACTGATTCTCCCGCTATTTACCGCATCTTTGATTGCTTGAAAAGAAATAGGAACATCTATAAAAGTCTCTAGAACATCATTACCAGCTAGAATTGCTTGGACCATTGCTTCCCCTGGAGGGAAATTTTTAACAGCTCCTTTCATTTCCATCGCATCCGTAAAAGTAAGGCCTTCAAATTTTAAGTCTTTGCGCAATAATTTATCAACAATGGCAGGAGAAAAAGTAGATGCTAAACCTGAAGTCGTATCAAGTGCAGGAATATTTAAATGTGCCGTCATGACACCACTAAGTCCAGCATCAATTAATTTTTTGAAAGGATACAACTCTATGTCTTTGAGCCTTGAAATATCATGTTTTATCAAAGGCAAGTCATGATGAGAATCTACATCTGTATCGCCATGTCCTGGAAAATGTTTGGCTGTACAAAACAATCGTTGGCTTTGCATTCCTCTCATATATGCCAGTCCTTTGTTGGCAACAGCTTCTTTATTTCCGCCAAAAGACCTGAAATTAATCACAGGATTATTAGGATTATTATTGACATCAACTACTGGGGCATAATTGATGTGAACACCTATCCGTTTGCATTGTCGCGCTAATTCTATTCCCATTGCTTCCAGTAAATCATCTTGTCCTTGCACTGCACCCAAAGTCACTGCGTATGGAAATCGATCTGTACTATCTAGTCTCATACCAAGTCCCCATTCAAAATCTTGGCCTATCATCATCGGCGTTTTAGATAATTTTTGTAGTCGATTTGTAATTTGAGCTTGTGTCGTAGGATTAGAAGCAAAAAAAACGATACCACCTATTTTATATTCTTTAACCCATTGCTCTAGCGTTGCCAAATCATGTGGTTTACCAGAATAATTACCACGTGGCATCAGCAATTGACCAATCTTTTCTTCCAGTGTAAGACTTGCAAAAACAGAGTCTACCCATTTGATATTGTGATCTGTCAAAAATGCTGGTTTTTGCCCTGATCCTACAGCGGAATACATCAAACAAGCTAAGATACTTAACCATTTATGAATAGAAATCATGAATTTACATATTAAAGAATGACAAAAGTAGTGAATCCAACTCAAGTTAGCTGAATTATCAAAAGAATAAAATTGATGAAGGTAAAATGATCGAAGTTTATTGCTTTTACCTTTAACTTTGTACAAAATATCATCTTTGAAAAACCATTTTCGCTAGGCATCATCAATGCTTTTAGGTTAGTATCATCAAAGTTAGTTACTTGGATAACATAATACCTTCCATAATTTCAATATAATATTCAAACCCTTTTGTTACTTTGTGTTTTCTTTCAGCAAACTCGACATCATGGATAGACAATACGATATCATACTTTTCGGTGCGACTGGTTTTACTGGCGCTTTGGTGGCAAAATACCTTGCAGAACATGCAAAGATGGAACATATTTCTTGGGCCATCGCAGGTAGAGACTCAGACAAACTGAATGAAATTAAGAGTGGATTGACCACAAAACCCGATATAGTCATTGCTGATGTAAAGGATGTCGATAGTTTGAATGTTATGGCTTCCAAGTGTAAGATATTGATGAATACAGTAGGGCCATTCAATTGGTATGGCAAAAATGTAGTCAAGGCATGTATAGACCATCATACGCACTACTTAGATATCACTGGCGAGCCTTCTTTTGTGGCAGATGTGTACAATTCTTATTTCCAAGAAGCAGAAAACCAAAAATCGTGTATCGTAAATTGTTGTGGATTTGATAGTATACCTGCTGATTTTGCAGCTTGGCTCACAGCCAAAAAACTACCCAAAGACGAACCAAAATCGCTGAAAGGTTACATACGCACCAATGCTACTTTTTCAGGTGGAACATTGACTACAGCAATTCAGGCACTTCATATGGAAGTAGAAAAAACATCTATCAAAACTAAAATAAAAAGACATAAAGATGCACCCAAAATCCCTTTAAAAATTCATTACAATAAAGAGATAAAAGGTTGGGGTATACCAATGCCTGTGGTAGATCCCCACATTGTAAAACGAAGTGCTCATAGATTGTCAGACGACTTTGGTGTTGCAGTTTCTTATGGACAGTTTTTCGTAAGGTCGTCATTTGGGAAAGTAGTAAAGACAGTTTTCCCCATTGTGTCAGCTATGTTTTTGGTAAGATTTAAAAGTTTTCGAAAAAAAATGTTTGACAGATTTAAGCCAGGTACAGGACCAAGCGAAACGAGAAGAGCGGAAAGCAAATTTGAAGTTATCTGTATTGGCAAGTCTACTACTTCTGAAGCTCGGACTATATTTTCGGGTGGCGATCCAGGGTATAATGAAACGGCAAAGATGTTTTCACAATCTGCATTTACACTATTAGACCTAATCAAAAACAATACTATAAAATATGGCGTACTTACTCCAGTAGAAGCCTTTGGGATGGACTTGGTCGGAAGACTTAGAAAAGAAGGAATTCGAATAGATTAGCTACTGATATCTAATATATATCTTGTCAATAATATTAGCTAAATCTTTATCTTTTTGTGTTACAATATTGCCCGCATCGTGGGTTGATAATTGAAAATCTATTTTATTATAAGTATTGGTCCACGTAGGATGATGGTTTATTTTTTCAACATGGATAGCTACTTCGGTCATAAAAGCAAAAGCATGTACAAAATCCTTAAAACTTAGTGAAGCTACCAATTTATTATTTTCTTCTTTCCAACTCATGTTATTCTATTTATTAAACTAACAGTCAAAAGACTAATGAGTTGTGAAGATGCATCTATCTATTAAGATTGTCCATTGTTAACTTCAATCCAATCGTTGCAAAATTTTTAACAGCTTCTCCAGCTTTGATAATCATCTTTTCGACATCATCTTTTTCGTGGACTTTCCACTTTCCTAATACATAGTTTACTTGTTGACCTGGATGAAAGTCCTTGCCGATTCCCATACGAAGACGGACATAATTGTTATGACCAAACTTCTCTTGAATATCCTTGAGTCCATTGTGTCCTCCATCACTTCCTTTGTCTCGAAGTCTCATTTTACCAAGGTCAAGATGTAGATCATCTACTATGACAAGCAAGTTTTCTGGCTGGATTTTATGTTTATCCATCCAATATTTCACGGCTTTTCCACTGAGATTCATAAAGGTGGAAGGTTTTAGTAGTATCAGCGTTCGGCCTTTATGTTTTATTTCTGTGAGATCGCCATGGGTATTCTGAGAAAATGAAACGTCTGCATCTTTTGCTAGATAATCTACTACATCAAATCCAATATTGTGCCTTGTATTTGTGTATTCTGAGCCAATATTTCCTAATCCTACAATGAGAAATTTCATGTGATCCGTTACAATTTTATTTGGTGTAAATAACTTTTTTATCCATGCTAACATGGCACAAAATTAGTCATTTTGAATAGAAATTTATGATTATTACATAAGATAAACATACTTTCTGGACATTCTAGCTGACTTTGTAGATAATACACCTTACTTTTACACCCAATATTTCAACTTCACAGATGAGCATTTATATTAAAGACGTACTGGGTTTTGCAAAAAAAATGACTATCCGTCGTGCTGTAAATGCTTTGGGATTGATTACATCATTTTATTTGACAAAGTGGTTGCGCAAGCCTATCCAATGGGGATTGCCCATGACAATATCCATCGAGCCTACGACTGCTTGTAATCTCAGATGTCCAGAATGTCCTTCAGGATTAAGGATTTTCAGTCGTGAAACGGGCAATCTTAAGGAAGATTTTTTCAGAGCAACCATTGATGATTTATATAAGGATCTTATTTACTTGATCTTTTATTTTCAAGGCGAACCATACATCAATCCTAAATTTCTTGAGATGGTAAAGTATGCTTCTGACAAAGGTATCTATAC
>Ga0075154_10000209_pt1 | contig 52424 bp, 49 predicted proteins | sample JI71714BDNA_FD_70965 | JGI IMG/M metagenome (GOLD analysis project Ga0075154, IMG submission 70965) | Wastewater effluent complex algal communities from Wisconsin, to seasonally profile nutrient transformation and Carbon sequestration -... | ecosystem: Engineered > WWTP > Effluent > Algae... | reverse complement strand
ATGAAGCGCGGCGGACGTTTCACCACATCGAGCAAGGAAGGCGACACGAACTTCCGGTGGAGCGGCGACCGCTTCGTACGCACCGATGTCGGCGACTACCCCGGCACGGTGGTCTATGCCAGCGAAGCGGAATTCCTGGACAAGCTGCGGAAGTACTTCGACTGGGATACGTCGCGGAATGTGTATCCCGAAAAGGTCTCCGAACTGGTGGCGTGGAGGCTCGTATTGCGGTTGCTCAGGATGTAGGGTGGTCCACCGTCACCAGAGGAATTGAGGTGCGGGCGACACCGACAACGAATGCTTCCCATTTTCGCTTGGATAGTACTGGTCGAGTTGAATAGCTGACGACCGCTCGGATCATACACGGACCACGCCACTGTTCACCACCACTCACCGGAACGCCTAGCCAGTTACCGATCTCGAGTAGTTAATTCTCTATCACCACCCGTTGCGACTTGCTGCCCGTCGCCATGTTCAATTCCAACAGGTACATGCCTGGCTGCAACGCGTTTACATCCATGCGATGAGAGGCCGAGTTCACGGACACACTGCGCAACAACCTTCCGTCACTTGAAAATAGCTGAAGGTTTTCGATCACCTGCTCCGACACGATGTTCAATTCGCCGTTGGTAGGAATGGGATGGATGCGCACATCATATGCCCCATGCTCCCATGCTCCAGTGCTCGCATCGATCAGCACCACACTCGGTGCAGTGATGACCGGTTCGTTGAAGTCGAAGTAGATGTTCGCCACGTTCACGAGTTGGTCGCCCACGACCAGATCCGGGTTCGGTTTGATGCGGAACTTCACGAAACCGTGGCTCTCCGGTTCGTTCGAGTTACTGTCGGGCAATTGGATGTTGTCGTACTGGAACACCAACGTACCGTTGGCCAAAAACCAATAGTTATCGTGCGAAGAACTGATGTACTTGAAGGTACCCCATTGCAGATCGGTGCTCAAGGTATCAGTGATGCGGACATGTTCGGCCATGAACGTACCGGTGTTCTGAAAGCGGATCAGGTACTCGATCCATTCTCCGTTGATGACCTGCGTGGGCGTAAGGGTACTGTCACTAGCGGTCTTATCATTGGGGTCGTAGGAGCCGACAACGACATCGTTCCAAGCAGCAGAATTGTCTTCCGGTGTCGTATCGGATGAAGCGGGGATCGCGGCGAACAAGTGATCGATCGCTGTTCCCAAGGGTACCGACTGGGGGGTGTTCAAGATCACGGTTGCGTTCCACACGTCTCCTGGGTTCATGAGCACTGACCAATTCACGCTGGTGCCCGCTTGGGAGGTTGGAGAAATACTTGATGCAACGAAAGTCTGGTCGGCATCGAGGTCCAGATCGATCGAGGCAGTGGTGGGCTCGGTACCGATGTTCCTGACCTCAAGCCAGACGTTGTTGTCGAAGCCTGGACGTGTGACACCACTCTGAATGTCGACCACCAGGTCGTGGACACCTGCCATGAGTTGGAAGCCGATGTGATTGGCCGTATCCGACATTCCAGGTGTGATGGTGACCTCGTGTACTGGCGTCGTGATCATATGGTACAGGATCGCCTGGCCTTGCACGGTGTACGCGCCTGGAGCCACAGGCAGCGCGTAGTTGCCCTGTACGTCGACCCCGCTCAAATAGTCGCCCGGTTGGGCTTCCGCCACACCAGCGTGGAATGGACCTTCCGCAGGATCCCATAGGCCGTTCCCGTTCACATCGTTGAACATCACTCCGGAAATGACCTCACTTGGAAAACAGGGATCGGACGTCGAGCAGAGCACGGGGTCGAAACCGAGGTTGCTATCGAACAATCCGGTACCGAAAGGTGGAAGTTCGAATGGGAAATTCGGCAAGCAACTGATGGCGTTACCCTGACACTGCAGTTTATCCAGCGAAGCAGGCAGAACGGGCAGGCAGGTGAGTTGATTGTTCGAGCACATCAGCCAATCCAGCATAGGGGGTAGGGGAGGCAGGCTGGAAAGTTGATTATCACCGCACCATAGGAATGTCATGGAAGCCGGCAAAGCAGGAAGGCTGGTGAGCACATTCTGAGTGCAACTCAACGTGAGCAGTGATGCGGGAAGCTCGGGCAGGCTGGAGAGTTGATTGTCAAAACAGAAAAGAGCCGTCAAGGATGGAGGTAAGGCGGGTATGCTGGTCAGTAGATTGTTATTGCAGTAGAGCGTCTCCAGACCGGCGGGCAAGGGAGGTAGACTCGTGAGTTGGTTGTCCTGACATTCAAGCCTTCTTAGCGCAGCGGGCAACAACGGCAGGGTCGAAAGCTGATTATTGTTGCAAAGGATCGTGAACAAGAAAGGAGGCAAGTCTGGCAGGCTGGTGAGCGCATTGTTCACACAGGACAAATAGGTCAAAGAGGCGGGTAAAGTGGGGAGGTTGGTTAGCTCATTATCATCGCAGCCAAGCAGCTCTAGTGTTGCGGGCAAGGGAGGAAGGCTCGTGAGCTGTAAGCCATTACAATGAAGGCGCTCCAACGCATCGAAGAATTGAACGCCGGACAGATCCGTGGTCAACGGATTGGTGACCGACAACTCCGTGAGTGAGGTCACCTCCACGTGGTTCGTATCCAACACGTTCCCGGTTACCGCATTGGGGACTTCCCCATTCAGAAAAGAAGCGAATACCGGATCGGGAATGACATATTGACCCTGAGCGGCAATGATGAACAGGCCGCAGCCAAGGATACACAGAAGGTTTCGCCGCATGGATGAAGTGTTCGGTTGATCTATTCCATCAAAAGTAGGAGCAGTGATGAACGGTTTCGCCACCCTGTGGAGCGCGGAAATGAACAAGACACCGGGGAAATTGGCAATTGCCCACGGTGAACATTCGTTCATCCGCCGATACAGCATGAATGATGATCCTTGCAGCGCGATCCTTTACGCGAAGTACAACATGATGGACAACGTCATGCACCAGGCGGTCACATTCGAAGGTGAACAGCGCGGCCATGAAGCGCGGCGGACGTTTCACCACATCGAGCAAGGAAGGCGACACGAACTTCCGGTGGAGCGGCGACCGCTTCGTACGCACCGATGTGGGCGACTACCCCGGCACGGTGGTCTATGCCAGCGAAACGGAATTCCTGGACAAGCTTCGGAAATACTTCGACTGGGAGACCTCGAAGAACGTGTACCCCGAAAAGGTCTCCGAACTGGTGGCGTGGAAATTGATCCTGCGGTTGATGCGGGGGTAGTGGGACGAAGTTGATCGATCCGTTCCAAGCTCGGGACGCCATCATGAGGCCTGCTTGCGTCACATCACATGACCGTGAGGAATGCATGTGCACGAACAGGCATGCGTTCGATCCCTACTTTAGGCCATGATCCATTTCCTCCGCCACTCGCTCTGGGCTGTGCTTGCCATGCTCGCATGCACGGCCATCGCACAACAGGGTGCGCGCAAGCAGATCCTCGTGCTCGGCACCTTCCATTTTGCGTCGAACCAGGACGCGATCAAGCACGGCGAGATCGACATCCTGAGCGCCCAGCGGCAAGCGGAGATCCAGGAAGTGAACGACAAGCTGGCCGACTTTGCGCCGGACCGGATCATGGTGGAATGGAAGGTGGTCGAGGATCAACCGTACGTGGACAGCACGTATGCCCAGTACCTGTCTGATTCCTTCACGCTGGGGAAGAACGAGGTGTACCAGATCGGCTACCGCCAGGCGCGGCGCTTCGATACCGGTCCTCCGCAGTGCATCGATGCCGATGGGCTCTTCCTCTTCGATACGCTCAACTACGCAGCCGCAAAGAGCGGTAGCACCGCATGGTTCGAGGCCTACATGGACAGCGTCGTGCAACTGGTGGTGGAGCAGGACTCGATGCACATGCACCAGCGCATCATCGAGGCCCTGCGGCAATTGAACTCGGCGGAGGGGACCCAGTTGGCATTGGCGGTGAACAGTGTGTTCGCCGCTGCACGACTGGGCCCGCTCGGCGACGATGCCGGTGCGGAATTCCTCGGCCAATGGTACCTGCGCAACATCCGGATGTACGCGAACATCTGCCGCTCCACGCGGGCTACCGACCAGCGCGTCCTCGTTATCGTGGGCAATGGCCATCGCCCCATCATCGAACAACTACTGCGTGCCGATCCGGACTGGGAGGTGATCGACGCGGATCGCTACCTGCGTTGAGGGCTATTCCTATTACCAAGACTTCCGGCCGGTGATGGAACCGGGGTGAGCCTAGACCGGGACCCGGTTCGCAGAACGGGGCGGACCGGTATGCTCGCTCGGCCCCACCTGATAGCCCTGCGCACCCTCCGCCGGTGCCGTGGCCAATAGGTTCGCGTTGGGGGCACCGTGTGGCCGGTGGGGGCGAACAGGCGCGTGGAGATGCCCGTGCCGCAGCATTCACTTACCTCATGCGAACTTCAGCATTCAAGGCGTGGCCTCGACCCTTTCCATCTGCAAAAGCCAGGTGAGCCGACTATCTTTGGTTCACCATGGATATCCAAGCGCTCAAGCTCGATCTGGTACAGCAACTGGTCTCCACCAACGATGCCACCGTGCTTACCAAGGTGAAGCGATTGCTTGAACTGTTGCGCACGAAAGCACCCGGCAGCAAGGATGAGCAAGAGGAGGAGCTCATCGCCGCTTCCACCATCTTCGGGCAAGCTGCATACGGTGAAGATGAGCCCGACATCAGTGGGCTTGTGCTGAAGGAGCCTGAGCCACTATCGGTGCTGCAAGCACGGCTGAAACGCATGATCGCTGAACAGCAGGATCCGCGCTTGCTGGATCGCATGCTTGCCGTACTGCAGGATGGCAGCAATGAGGCGCGTTGGAAAGAGGTCCTCGCCGCTCGTGCACTGCGCTCCGAAGCCGACTTTGCCGCAGGTCGTGTGTTCACGCAGGACCAAGTGGAAGCGCATTTCAAGGCCAAGCGGGCGCAGTGAAAGTCGTCTGGTCCGCGTGGTCGCTTCAGCAACTGGACGAGATCCACGAATGGTATCGCACGCAGGCATCGGCGGCGGTAGCCGACCGCATCGTTGAAGACATCCTTGCCGTCACGCGTTTGTTGGAGCAGTTCCCTTATGGTGGGCAAATAGAGCCTTGGCTGGAAGATCAAGACCTTGGTCATCGGCGCGTGGTGATCCGGAACTACAAGGTGGTGTACCGGGTCCTAGAGGATGAGGTGCGCATACTGGACGTCTTCGATAGCAGGCAGGATCCGCAGAAGATGAAGGTGTGAGCCGACGACCTGCCGCTCGCTGTGATCCCCAAACTGGCCTGGCCACCTGCTCACCCATGCACCCGCCAGGCGATGGCCCGCCTGGCATAGCGCATTTCCACCGGCTCCTGGGGGCTTGTGCTATCCAACAGCGCCTCCAGCGCTTGGAGGAAAGCCGGGATGTCGGCCACACCATGCTTCACGTAAGAGCTGCTCAGCGCCAGGTTGCGCACACGTGCGCGGTCCATGGGCACGGAATGCATGAACGCACGGAGTTCCGCATGCGGCGCTCGCTTCCTCGTTCATCCAACAGACATTGCGGTACTGCTTGGAGCTATCGGCCAACCCTCCCCGGCAAGCCAGACGAACGAAGGAGGGATCGGAGCAAGTTGATCAAGGTGGTGGTCCAGGTTGATCATGGTTGTGGTCCATGTTGATCGTGGTTGTGGTCCAGGTTGATCGTGGTTGTGGTCCAGGTTGATCGTGGTTGTGGTCCAGGTTGATCGTGGTTGTGGTCCAGGTTGATCATGGTTGTGGTCCATGTTGATCGTGGTTGTGGTCCAGGTTGATCATGGTCGTGGTCCATGTTGATCGTGGTTGTGGTCCAGGTTGATCGTGGTTGTGGTCCAGGTTGATCATGGTTGTGGTCCAGGTTGATCGTGGTCGTGGTCCAGGTTGATCGTGGTCGTGGTCCAGGTTGATCGTGGTTGTGGTCCAGGTTGATCGTGGTTGTGGTCCATGTTGATCGTGGTTGTGGTCCAGGATGATCGTGGTTGTGGTCCAGGTTGATCGTGGTCGTGGTCCAGGTTGATCGTGGTTGTGGTCCATGTTGATCGTGGTTGTGGTCCAGGATGATCGTGGTTGTGGTCCATGTTGATCAACCTTGGGGACCATGTTGATCAACCTTGAGGGGCCTGTAAATCAGGGTTTTAGTGCGCGTTGAAGGGGGTCCAGGTCGATCTGAGCCGTTCTTCGGGCTAGTTGGTCGTCCCGGACGGCCTGTTTGGGCGCCCGGCATAGGCCGCCTGCACACCACACGCCAGCCCCTGCACCGAAGCAGCTAGGCGGAAGAGCCGGGGCCTTGCGTGTTGGGGACTACTATGGAACAGGACCTGTACTACACCGTGTGCGAACGCGAGGGGCTGCAGACCCTGCCCGAGAGCGCCATCCACTCACCCATGCGCCCTTCCTGCGTGCCATGGCCAATAGGACCGCGTTGGGGGCACCGGGTGGCCGGTGGTTGCGAACAGGCGCGTGGAGATGCCTGTGCCGCAGCCCAGATCCACGATCAAGCCGGGGGGCGGTGCCTGTTCCAAGCACCAACGCACCAGTTCCGGTGGATAGCTGGGCCGCGCCTGACCGTAGAGGGTGGCCAGGCCGATAGCGTTCGGTGGGGCGCATGGGGGAGAGTGGGCTGAGGCGAAGCTAAGCGTGCTACTAGCGCACGAGGGGGCTGGCTGCCATTGGCGCGAGGACCTTGAAACCGGCCTGCGACGAATTCCAACGCCCATCCTTACTTTAAGTGCCTCGAACCGACGCCATCACCACCCAAGCTCAGAGCAACTGCCCCAAGTGCGGTACACTCATCGACATGAACAAGGTGCTGATGTCTTCAAAACTGTTCGCATGAGGGACCTGACTGACATCCTGAAGAAGGCAACGAAGGATATAGACCTCCGATACATGCAGCTTCCAATAGATGGAGGAATTCCCATCTATCGTGAAAGGGTGTATTGTTATGAACTATACCACCAAATGCGGAGTCGATGGCCGGTGAATTGTGATTGGGTCCTAAATGGAGAGGTAGACAAACGAGCACACCCGATTTTGATTGGGTTAGGCGCTGCGGGAACAGTACCGGATCTACTGGTTCACAAGCCGGGGTATATGGGTGGCAACCATGCCATCATTGAGATAAAGCCCGTGACGGCCGCGCGTAGTGCAATGCAAGATGACGTGCACAAATTGGCCATGTTCAGGACCAACGTCGGCTATGCACGCGCTGTTCTTCTAGTGTACGGATTGAATGCCGATCAAGTCATAAGTGAGTTGGACATTGTACCAGAACCGCTCATCGACATTGAATTGTGGGCACACTCGCATGCTGGTCAACCAATGAAGCACATACGCACCGTCGGTACCCATGATCAGCGACAAACTGCGCAATGAACGGCTGGCCTTCCGCAAGGAGCGCGACTGGGAGCAGTTCCACAACCTGCGGACCCTGAGCACCAGCATAGCCTTGGAAGCCGCCGAGCTGATGGAGCACACCCAATGGGCGAAGGATGCCGACCTGCCCACCTTGGCCACCGAGCACCGCGATGCCGTGGCCGCGGAGATGGCCGACATTGCCATCCTGCTTACCTACCTGGCCCACGACCTGCGCGTGGACCTCGAAACCGCCGTGCGCCAGAAGCTGGTGAAGAACGCCGCCAAGTACCCGGTGGAGAAGGCGAAGGGTGTGGCGACGAAGTGGGATCGGTTGTGAGGTTGTGCGGGTGTGCGATAGAAACGTGGACCCATGTGATGCGGCATAACCCGAAAATGCTCGGCACCACCATGGGTTTTATAGTGAACGCTCTTGTCGGTGTTGCGTTTGAGCCCGAAGCAATGGGGTTAGGATTTGGGAAGCCCGTGATTTGTTTCTATTATCGCATGTCGCAACAACCACTAACCGCCAACCAGCCTACAATTGGCTAGCACTCTCTTAGCCTAAATGAGGAACCGCGAGCCGATGGGTAGCACAGTGCACCATATGACTATCGCCACAAGGACATTGGACAGAGTTCTTGGAACTAATCAGGCCATCATCCTAACAGGGGAACAAACTGGCGGGGGGTTTACGCTTATTGAACAGGTTGAAACACAGGGTGCAGGAATACCGATGCATGTTCACCAACATGAGGATGAGACTTTCTATGTTACCGAGGGCACGGTCCAGCTTGTGGTTGGCACCGAGCATTTGGCGCTCAACAAAGGTGACGTAGCGATATGCCCCAGAGGCATACCGCACTCTTGGCAAATAACCGAGGAAGCCGGAGCCAGGTTCTTAGTACTTATCACACCAGCTGGACTTGAACAGATGTTTAATGAGCTAGCAGACCTGATGCCGCCTCCTGACTTTGACGATGTACATCGTATCTGTGGGAAGTACGGGATAAGCTTCATAGCAGGATGAACGATAGACCGGCACAAAAGAGCGTTTTCGACAAGTTCAAGAAACCTTGGGCGCTGTTCCTAGCGGGTTCTGTGGTACTTGGTGCAATTCTCGTGTACCTCGATGCATTGGATCGTATGGAGCCATGGATAGAGGCAATTCTGAATCAACCAGTTGTCATACTTCTGGGAGAGGCTCTCATTGTCCTGGCTGTTGCAGCAATTGTCGCTAGCAACTGGATTAAGAAGTCTACTCTTCACATTCGGCTGGGTTTTGCCGCGGTTCTCGTATTAGGTATTGTAGCTGTCATGCAACCAGCTGATGTTCCATTAGAGTATGTAGTAGTCTACGATAGCGGTGTCGAACCTTTCCATCCTGCACTCCTTACTGAAGTGGAATCACAATATGTCCACGATTTGGAAAAGTTGAACATGACTGGTGCACTGGAGAATAAGATTTTGATTTCCACTGTCGAAACGCCATTGCTTCCGAAGAAAGTAGCATTTCCTAAGCCGCTGGCTATTCGAAGACCAATCGTTTCTCTGCAGCAAGCTATTGGGATGCATCAAGCAGCCATTGTAGACGTCTCCCTCTCGTCTTTTGAGACCGATATTCTTCGTGTTCTTCGTTATAGGAAAGAAAAACCGAGTATTGTGAATGTATACGCTGAAGATGGGTTCAGTCAAGAGGAGGCTATGCTAAGGAATGCACTGCACGACGAAGGATGGACAGTAAGAAGTACAATTTATGATCCAAGAGGCAATGTCACTGCTGATGGGAAATCGGTAGCAATCTTTCTGGGTTCTTCAGACGGACTGGCGAATTTTCTCGAGAAGACGAAACTTAGTTGGAAGCTCTTAATTGTCCCCAATTGGGTAAGACCTTCACTTGCGAGGATTGCCGAAGGGACCGGTCATACAAACAAGGGTAAGTCAACGCGCATCTGTGCGGCTTCGACTGTCTTTGATAAGTTTATGGTAGGCGACCCGGCAACATGGGCAACTCTATTGCAAGTTGTTGATTCTTGTGCAAATGATGCAAGCACTGATTTTCACACAAAGGTCAAGCTGGGCATTCTCCAGGCATTCAATCGTGAAAGCGAAACTATTTCAATACCGTTCTAGATGAACATCGAGACACTTGCCGTTGTCGCTTCCTTGCTGGTAACGTTGGCCATTGGATTGTGGTCGGTCTTTCGCACGAGAAAAGGCGAGCTTGATGCGGATCAGTATTTTCTGGGGCGTGGATTCATGGTCGGAAATCGTGTTTTCTTCTCAATCTACGCGACCACGTTTAGTGCATTTACGGTGGTTGGGTTACCTGCGATGTATTTCACACATGGCATTGGCACATTCTGGTTCATGTGGATTGGCATGGCACTTACTCCGTTAACGCTATATACGATTGGGAGAAAGCTAATTCAAACATCCAATGGTGACGTAAGTAGGTTCAAATCACCAGTAGGATTGCTTACAATGGGATATGGGTCACGGCCACTCACCCAGGCAATTGCAGTGGTCACAATTGTTGCTCTGTTCCCTTATCTGACTTTGCAGATTGCAGGTGTCGGCAAGTTCATTGTGAGTTTTAGCGATGGACAGGTGAGCTACATCTTAGCGACGTTAATCTGCTGCGCGGTAGTTGGTCTATATTTAGTTAAGGGCGGAGCAAAGGCCGACATTGAAACCGATTTCTGGCAAGGACTTATAATGCTAGTAGCAACTGTTGTAATCGCCGGATATGTGGGATGGTTGTTCTTTCAGGATGGTGATGTGAACATTGCGGCACTGAATGAGGCTGGCCTTCTCTCATTGCCTGGGCCTAAAGGGTACTTCAATGCGCCCATGCTAATTTCATTTGGAGTTATTTTCGGCCTAATCACCATCGCAACGCCTCAGGTCTCACAGAAGCTAATGGGACTAGAGGATGCCAAGAAGTTGCGCCCTACACTGATCTGGTATCCTATCATCGGAACGGTCGCGCTGGTTCTTGCGGGTCTAATTGGTTTTTATGGAGCAGCTAAGCTTCAGGTCGCAAGTCCGGATTTTGTCGCAGGCGATGTCATGCGCTCTTTGAGAGTGGGAAGTGGATTCGCAGTGATTGGAATTCTCTTTGTTACTATTATGTTTGGTGGGGCCGTTGTATCCGCAGCAGTTTCGACTATCGACTCTTGCATACTTGCAATTACAGGTATTGTTGGCGATGCACTACCGTCAAGAACGAGTGAAAAGGGAGTGAATGTGGGTTTGAAGATTGCCGGTGCTTGTCTTCTGTTAGGCGCTCTATACTTTTCCCAGAAGCCACCACTGCTCATCGTGACTTTGGCTCAAATCCAGTTGTCGGGTTTGACAGCACTGTTGCCTTGTCTATTTGGCCCTATGCTTGGGGTTAGAAATGCCTCAATCGGATGGCTGTTGTTGGTTCTGGGGTTAGTTCCTGTATTTCTTGGAAGAGTGTTTGGGCTAACTTTTGGTGGATTTGACTCGGGTGTCGTTGGCCTGTTAGCAGGGCTATTCGCGATAGGCTTGATTTGGCTTAGCAGCATGGCATCGACTGTTAGGCGGTGAGACCAGTAGGGTTTCATGCGTGTAGCGGACCTATTAACCGCCGTGCGGCAGAAGCTGGTGATCCACGCCGCCAAGTACCCCGTGGAAAAGGCGAAGTGCGTGGCGACGAAGTACGATAGGTTGTAGTGGAACATGGTCAGAGGCCGAACGACCGTAGGACTCTTGGCACAGCCGAGCGTCGGTTGGGGGGGGGAGTACGAATCAAAGTGGGCACGTGTTAAGAAGTTCTTTGGACGTGTCCGAGAGGATTAGCTCCTTGTGATTAGGTTTGCAGACGCCTGTCAGCCCAATGCCGACACGCTGTCTTAAATGAGTCCGACCTTGAGAGCTAGCACTAAGCAAGCTAATCGACCACTGCGCAAGCTCCTAAGTGACAAATACTTGTACACTGAAGAGGACTTCGCAAACAGGGTTACGACCTTGGACGATTCGAAGCTGGAAGATTGCCAGGTAAACGAGGGCTTAAGTCTATTGACTCCCAGCGGCAAGCCGTTTCTATTGGCTATCTCTTGTCCTTCAGAAAGGACCCCAGAAGCACTAGCAAGAGCCACCGAATACATCGCTCAGTCAGAAACAATCGGGCTCTTGGTCGTTCACGCAAGCGATACTCAAGACCATACCTCTTACCGCCGTCGTTTCGATTCAAATGTGGTCGAGCGCATCGCTGATCTTGAATCCTACTTTCTCGGTGGAGTGGGCGCACAGTCTATCTTGTTTGAGGGAGCCGGTGTTTATGAGACCAACTCACCTCGATCGGACGACGCCTACCTCCTGCCTATCTCCAACAAGCTTGAAAATCTGTTCTTCGACATCCACAGCGTTATGAGGGATGTTGACGGCCTGCATGCAGATGCGGCTCTGGAAGAACTATGTAAGCTGATTTATGTCAAAGCGTTTGCCGAGGAACAGGGGCTGCAAGGCGTAGGATTCGTGCCTCACTCAAGGGAGTTTGGCTCAACAGAAGAGTACGCCGCGACCATCCGCGGATTGTATCGCGATTCGGTTGAGTACGACTTGCGCGTCTTTCGCTTAAAGATCCCACAGTACGATAGGTCTCGCGGTGTCTTCAAGGACCCAATACGACTCTCGAGCAGCGCTCTTGTGAAATCGTTTCAAGTCTTAGAGAACTTCTCACTTAAGAAGTCAACCGCAGATGTTAAGGGCAGGGCTTTTCAGAAGGTACTTGGGCGTGCAATTCGTTCTGGTATGGGGCAGTACTTCACGCCAGCGGCAGTATGTCAGTTCATGGTGAACGTGGTTCAACCACAAATCCATCATCTCATTCTTGACCCATTCTGCGGTTCAGGTCATTTCCTTAGTCTTTCATTGGCAGCTGTTGCCCAACGCAATGATCCCTCTTCACGCGCTTTCCATGAGTTTGCATTTGGCAAGCTACATGGCATTGAGAAGAGCGATAGAATGACACGAATCGCAATGACCGATATGCGCCTTTCCGGCGATGGTCATAGCAACATACGATGCGCGGACTCTCTGTTACACTTTGACAATTACCCCGACATAGCTCCAGACTCGTTCGATATCGTTCTGACAAATCCTCCGTTCGGGTCCTTGCTTGGATCTGATTCTCTCGCACACCTTGGAACCTTCGAACTTGCGCGGGGTCGGAAGACGGTCGGATTGGAAGTGTTAGGGTTAGAGAGAGCGGTTGCATTCCTCAGGCCTGGCGGGCGCCTTGCGATTGTCCTACCCGAGAGCGTCTTCAGTGCTGATTCGACTGCTTACGTCCGGCAATGGATTCGCACCCGGCTTAAGGTGCGAGCAGTTGTCAGCATGCCAATAGAAACGTTCTCGCCCTTTGGAGCCAACGTGAAGACAAGCGTGCTGTTCGCAAGGAAATGGAAACCTGGGGAGGTTGTCGGTGATGACTACGATGTATGCATGGTGAAATTGGAATCAGTCGGTTACGACGCAAGCGGAAGATCAAAAGCGCACACTGACATCACAGAAGTTCAAACTGAGATATTGAGCTTTCTCAAAACCGAAGGTTGGTAACATGAACGCACGCATTCTCAATTTTCAAGAGGTTGTCAACGCGGGTCGTTGGAGACCGGAACTCTTCATTGAGCTCGCCAATGAATACGCTGCCAGCGACTGGCCGATGATGGCACTAAAAGACCTGGTGGAAGAATCGGGTGAGGCAATTTCTCCGCTTGACTATCCAGAGAACAAGGTCATCTACATTGGCTTGGAGAACGTTGAATCCGTGACAGGTGAGGCTCTTGGCCTGCTTCCTGTGGACAAGCAATCCATTCGTTCGCGTTCGAAAGTCTTCAGCCCCGGCTACATTCTCTATGGCAAGCTCAGGCCATACCTAAGGAAGGCCTTGCTGGTTGATGATTCATTGGGACAGGGGATTTGCTCGACCGAGTTCATAGTGGTTCGCCCAAGGGCTGAACTCATCATTCCCTCGGTACTTCGCGCCATTCTTGTCTCTGAACGCGTAACCGAGCAATTGACTAGACACCAGACAGGGGCTGCTTTGCCTCGCATATCATCGAAGGACTTCTTAGCCGTGCGTGTGCCGCTTCCTCCTATAGAGATACAGAAAGAACTTGGTGAAAGAATTGCAAAATTGACCGCCGCTGTTAAAGACGCCCGGAAGCAGATCAACGCCTATCCTAATCAGCTTGAAGCAGAAGTAGGCCAAGCACTATACTTACAGCCCGTTTAGGTTTCGAACTTGTTTCGTCTTGATATTCGAGAGTAGTTCCGAGCCATGAACCTGACGTATTCATTGGCCGATGCGTTTGAGGCCATGTGCTCCTCGATTATCCGTGCCCCCGTAGCCGCAGTTGCACCACGCGAGGTGAGCATGCGCAGTAGTCCGCCGAAATTTGCCGCGTAGGACGACTTCCCAGTTCCCCGCGTTGAAATCGGCCCCGATATGCGTTCTCGCTTACCAGCTGAGTTGAGGGGCTCATGGACATGGCTGCAGGTTCCTGGAGCACAGTTGTCTGGACAATGTCCATCAACCACGAATGTGCCACCACGATTGATGTGCAAAGCGTCTCTCAATGCTGCCACCCCGGTAGCCTTATTGATGAACTGGTCATGAATCCGCGGATGGACCAGATTCGCAGTGGCGGTTGATGGAGCCCAGTCCCAAAGAAAGACAGCGAGCAATTCATCGGGTAGGAACTCACTTGAAAGACGATCGAAATGCGCCTTGGATTCGTCAGCGGATGCGACCATTGATTTCACCTCTATCCGCAAAAACTCACCTTGTCGCGTCTCAGGATCCCACTCGCTGGCTATATCAATGCACGCAAAGTCGTTGTACTCGTGCCCATAAATCCAAGCAAGCTGAATGTCGGTGACACCCTCCCGTAACAGAATCCGATTGAGGTAGAAGCCCCAAAGTGCTTCGATTACACCACCCATACCACTCCCAATCCTACCACCTCGCGTTTGGAAGACCTCAGCCATGAATTGGTTCTGTTCCTGACATGCTTCTGGAGTGTAGCGCATGATAATCTGCGCTGCTTCTTCGGGAGTTCTCGGCATCTTGAATCTCTGTTTGCTTTAAGTCTGGAAGGGTTCCCCATGCGCGTCAATGAGAATCTCGCGTGAGGGATTGTACTGGAAAGCCCACAGGCCGGTAATCCGGCCGAGGACTTGGAGGGGAAAGCCCGACGGCGCTGCATTTGAGCGTCGGCACGCCCAAACCTCCTAACTCTGATCGAGCTTCTTCACCATCGTCAAGATCGTCGCGATCGCCACTGTCTCACCCGTTTCATCAAAGACATCGACCAAGAACTTGACGATGCCCTTGGCAACGTCCTCCGGTGTCCTTTTCTCCTGGTCCACCTTCTCTTTCACCGTAAACCGCACCTGGATCGTCATCCCCGGATACACCGGCTTCACGAAGCGGCATTCGTCCAGGCCGTAGTTGAGCAACACGGGTCCTTTGGGCGGATCAACGAAGAGGCCGGCGGCGCGGCTGAGGATGAAGTAGCCGTGCGCCACGCGCCCCGTGAAGATGGTGCCTTCGAGGCTGTTGGCGTCCATGTGCGCGTAGAACTTGTCGCCGCTGAGCTGTGCGAAGTCCTCGATGTCCTGCAGGGTGACGGGGTGGATGTCGGTGATCACGGTGTCGCCCACCTGCAGTTCCTCGAAGTGCATGCGGAACGAATGTTGGCGGGTGATCCCGCTGTTGCGGGACAGGTCGTTCATCCGCGCGCCCTGCTGGTATTGCTGGGTGATGGCGGTGATCATGCTGGGGTGGCCCTGGATGGCGGTGCGCTGCAGGTAGTGCATCACGCCGCGCTTGCCGCCCATCTCTTCGCCGCCGCCCGCGCGACCGGGGCCGCCGTGTACCAATGTGGCCAGCGGAGAGCCGTGGCCGGTGTTCTCCTTCGCCATCTCGCGGTTGAGGATGAGCATGCGGCCGTGATGGCTGGCGGCGCCCCACACGAATTGCTGCGCCACTTTCTCATCGTACGTGGCAATGCTGGCGCAGAGGCTGCCCTTGCCGAGCTTGGTGAGGGCCACGGCATCGTCGATAGTTGAGTAAGGCATAAGAGTGCTTACCGGACCAAAAGCCTCCACGTTGTGGCTCTGCTGGTTCTTCCAGGGGTCGGCGTTGAGCAGCAGGATGGGGCTCATGAAGGCGCCCTTGGCGGCATCCGCGCCCTTCACGTCCACGCTGTCGGCGCTGCCGTAGACGATCTGCGAGCCTTTCAGCAGTTCGTCCAGCGCGCGCTTCACTTCGTTGCGTTGCGTCTGTCCGGCGAGGGCGCCCATGCGCACACCCTCCACACGCGGGTCGCCGATCACGGTGCCGCCCAGGCGTTTGCCGATGGCGATCTGCACATCCTCCAACACGTTCTGCGGCACCAGGATGCGGCGTGCGCCGGTGCAGCGCTGGCCGCACTTCAACGTCATTTCTTTACCCACTTCCTTGATGAAGAGCTCGAACTCCTCGGTGCCCGGCACGGCGTCTGGCCCGAGCACGATGGCGTTGAGGCTGTCGGCCTCCATGTTGAAGGGCACGCTCTCGTCCACGATGCGCGGGTGCTTCTTCAGCATGCGGCCCGTGGTGGCGCTGCCGGTGAAGGTGACGACGTCCTGGTGCATCACGCTGTCCAGCAATCCTTCGGCGCTACCGACGATCAGTTGGATCGCTCCCTCGGGCACGATGCCACTGGCGACGATGTCCTTCACCATCGCTTCGGTGAGGTAGCTGGTGACGGTGGCGGGCTTCACCACGGCGGGCACGCCGGCCATCCAGTTCACGGCCACCTTTTCCAGCATGCCCCAGATGGGGAAGTTGAACGCGTTGATGTGCACGGCCACGCCCTCCTTGGGCACCATGATGTGGTGGCCAATGAAGGTGCCGCCCTTGCTGGTCTTCACGGCGTCGCCGTCCACGTAGAAGGGCATGTTGCCCAACACGCGACGCAAACTCGCATTGGCGAAGAGGTTGCCGATGCCGCCCTCGATGTCCACCCAGCTATCGGCCTTGGTGGCGCCGGTGCGGTAGCTGATCTCGTAGTACTTGTCCTTGCGGTCGAAGAGGTATTGGGCCAGGGCCTTCAGCATGCGTCCACGCTCGGGGAAGGTCATTTTGCGCAGGGGCGGGCCGCCCACGGTACGGGCGTAGTGGAGCATGTGGGCGAAGTCGAGGCCGCCGCTGCTGGTGGTGCCGATGAGGTCGCCGGTGATGGCGTCGATGAGCTCTGCTTGCTTGCCGGATCCGGCGACCCATTGGCCGCTGGCGTAGTTCTGTAACTGCATGGGAGCGAAGATCGGAAGGAATGCGGGAACGCTGAACACGCTGATCGGGCGGATGAACGCGGATCAATACGAATGCAGGTCATTTGGGCGTGCCGGTGTTGAATGCACACCGTCGCGCTCTTCCGTTCAAGTCCTCAGCCGGATTACCGGCTTCCGGGCTTTCCCGTGCGATCGCTCACGCGGAATGCTCGCGTTGCATCACCGAAGCCGCGGATCTTTGAAGTAGAACGTGCTGTACCCCTTCGCACAACTGCACTCCATCCGCACTGGTCGGCCCGGGAAGACAGCTTTGTAGGCTGCGATCCGGTCCACTAGACCGTGCTGCTGATAGCCCCACGGAGTGTGGCCCCTGTAGTCCATGTCGGCACGGAAAGGGGCCGTGAGCCAGATGGCTACGACGATCGAGGGGTCATGGAGTGGAGGTCGCCAGCCATCGTACGGGCAGAAAGAAAGGTGGTACTTGAAATGCATGCCGAGCATCCGTTCGGTCATGTGGTTCTGGGGGATGGCCGCTGTATCGCCGGTGCTGTAGGCGGCCCTGATCGTGGCATAGTGCACGTTGAGCCACAAGGTCATCGTCAAGGCGAACACAACACAAAGTCCCACGCCCATCCCGAAGTGCTTGCGGTCGAGTTTGGTGGCACTGCGCCCAAGTACAATGCCCAGGAGCTGGATGGTGAAGAAGAGCGGGAGGCCGGCGAGGGGGAGTGCCAAGGGTGTCCAGAAGTGCCCGTTGCTGATCAGGTAATAGGGGATGTACAGAACAGAAACCAGCCCAACTACGCTCAAATAGGAGAGGAACACGATGCTATACACACAGATGCATGCCGCAATACCGAAGAGGAGGAATACCGCGCTGTTGAACCGTCCAAGCCGATCGCGGATCAGATTGTAGGTGACGAGCGGTGCGAACGCGAGCACCAGTGCGACCGTGGCCCACGCGACCGGCCTACAGAAGACCTGGTGGTGGTGGTTGGCCACCACAGCCCCCGCACACAGTAGTGCGTTCACTAGCACAAGCCACGGAGAAGAAAAGAGGCGACGAAGTGGTTGCCGGAAGGGCATCGTGCCAAGAACGAGCTGGTCCAGGAATTAGTGCCCGAAGCAAGGCCGCCACTGCTGCTGGTGCAGATGGAGAACGCCTGTGATGGCTCTCTGCGACATCTGCGTCATCTGTGGACGAACAATGGCGAGTGTCTGCGAATTAGCTTTGGCTTATGGACCTCAAGACCCTCAAACTGGAACTCCTCGAGCGCATCGCCAACCTGGAGGATGAAGCGCGGCTCCTTGCCCTGAAGCGCCTGCTGGATGGTCCGCACACGTATGCGCTGCCGAATGATCACCTCACCGTGGTGCGCGAAGGCGAAGCCCCTTACCTGAAGTTGGAGGACCGGATGTACACGGCGGCGGAGGTGCGGGCGTTGGTGGAAGGGGTGTTGCGCGCGGCGGAGGCGGAACAGGAGGAGTACGCGTCCCAATTCACAGCTGAAGAGTGGGATGCTATGGACCGCGAGCGCGAACAAGCCGATCGGGGGGAGGGGACCTTCTACACGATCGAGGAGTTGGAGGAACGCTTGAAGAAGAGTCTGGGTAAATGAGCATGGCGCTGATCATCACCGACCGTGCCGAGCAGGAGGTCGATTAGATACAGGCTTCCCTGGAGGAGGATGGACCTGGTAAAGGCGTAGACTTCCGAACGGATCTGATCGCTACACTGCGCTACGTTCAGCAATACCCGGGTGGTTTCAGCGCGCGCTACATGACATTCAGGTTCGCTCCTTTGCGGAAGTACAAGTACCGAGTGATCTACTCAATAGGTCAGAACAGGATAACCGTTCATCGCATCCGCCACATGCACCAGCGTCCCTTGAAGCGCTACTTCGGTCCTGGGGCGTAGCTTTGAAGAACAGCGCCATGGACCTCAAGACCCTCAAACTGGAACTCCTCGAGCGCATCGCCAACCTGGAAGATGAAGCGCGGCTCCATGCCTTGAAGCGACTGCTGGACGGGCCTCCTACCTACGCGACACCAGGCGACCACCTCACTGTGGTGCGCGAAGGCGAGGCGCCCTACCTGAAGTTGGAGGACCGGCTGTACACGGCGGCGGAGGTGCGGGCGTTGGTGGAGAGCATTCTGGTGGAACTGGATAGGGATGACGATGAGGTGGATCCGGAGTTGATCGCGGAATTGCAGAAGCGCGATGGTGAGATGGACAGCGGCAAGGTGAAGGGCTACACGTGGGAGGAAGTGCAGGCCATCCTGGATGGTGACCGCGAGAAGCAGCGCAGCGGAAAATGATCGTCCGGTTCCATCCAGCGGCGCTGCAGGAAATGCGCGAGGCCGAATGGTACATTGAGGAACGCAGGCCAAGGTAGGGCGCCAAGTTCAGGGCCGAGGTCGGTGCTGTGATCGATCACGTTCGTGAAAAGGCAACTGCCAGCGAGGCTTTCAGGCGGCGGAAGACCGGTTCCATGAAAGTCCGGCGCTTCCCTTATCGGGTGTACTTCCGGATCCTGCCGGAAGAGCTCAGGATACGGGCGGTTTACCACAACAAGCGCAGGGAAGGCGGATGGAAGTCCCGGAAGTTCGGATAACTGCTGGGATCTGTCTTCCGTTGAGCCAACTGGGGCGCCCCCGGCGTTTCTCGTCTCCAACCTTTGTCAGCTACGCTCCGGCGCCAGCTCGCCCATCTTCCCACGCCCCAGCCGCAACCGGGCCTGGTGCATCTACTCGTCGCTGCTCATCACGAAGGGTCCGCCGTGAACGATGGGCGTACCAAGCGGTGTGCCCGTCGCGAACAGGAACGCTACGCCTTCCGCGTCGGATCGACCAGATCCGTAACGACAGCCTACGGCAGGTGATCACCACGCCGTATTTCGGACTACTTTTGAAAGAAATATACGAGTATGCGACCATCCATAGGCTTGTTATCGTTCGCTCTGCTATCGCTAGTTGCCATCCGAGTTCCCGTTTCGGCGCAGCTCGTTCTCATTCCGGATGTCAACCTGCGCACCTGGTTCAATGCTCAAGTGCCGGGCTGCGTAGATGAAGCAGGTTTTTTGGACACGGCCTTACCGGAATTGCAGGAAGTGGATACGGCCATCCTCTACATCACTTGGGAGCCCTTCGACTTGACTGGTTTGGAGGAACTGGCGAATTTGAACTACCTGGATGTGCAAGGGAATGGGAATGGAGGTGTGATCAACGCTCTCCCAGCTGACCTGAGTTGGCTGCGGATCCTGAATGTCCCATCCACGCCGCTGCCGACTTTGCCGGCATCACTGCGCTACCTCGACCTGATCCAACTTTCACTAACCGAGCTGCCCCCCTTGCCGTCGCAGTTGGAGTCGCTCGGGCTCGGATCGGTGCAGATCGAGGTCATCGGTCCTTTTCCAGAGAGTTTGACGGAATTGCGACTGGCGGCGATATGGCCTGAGCTGACGGAGATCACGTCTTTCCCAATTGGGCTGCGTGAGTTCTTCGTCGCCGGCACCGCTCCCGATGTCAACGTGGATTGTTTGCCGGTCTTGCCGGATGGCCTGGAGCGATTCTGGCTCGATATCATCTTCGGTGCGGCATTCCAATGTGTACCGAACATCCCTACCAACCCGGCGTTCGAGTTCGTAGGAGGGCCGATACCCCCGCTTTGTGAGAGCGGCGTGCATAGTTGTGCGTTGACCACCTCGGTCGCTCGCCCGACACGAGCGGCCGTGCTGGTGGCACCCGTACCAGCCCAAGAAGAGCTCTATGTACAGAATAGCGATGCCCAGCCGCGATCGGTGCGTATCGTGGATGCCGTGGGTGCCGTGATGTATCATGGCCGCACCGATGGGCCACTCACGGTGATCACGGTGGGTGCATGGTCATCAGGCGCGTACGCCCTGATCCTGGATGAAGGTGCCGAAATACACCGGTTCATCAAGGAGTAGGCGTGCACAACGCAAGGGAGCACTTCGTATGACGGCGCTTTCCGTTGGGAGCCAGGTTGCGATACGATCTCCTTCAACAACGAACGCGGAACCGTGCGGCCTAGCGCTCCGGCGCTAACGTGCCCATCTCTCCGCGCCCCAGCCGCAGCCGCGCCTGGTGCATGCACTCGTTGTTCCTCCTCGCTTGCGGGCTACTTGCTTCTATCGCTCACGCGACGCTCAGCGCTTCACCACGTGCCCGAGGGTATACGTCCCGTTGTTGGCGATACGGACGGTATAGAGCCCTGGTGCTTCACCGCTCAGATCCACGCGCACCTGTTCGCCGAGGTGCTCAGCACGCAGCTGTATGGTACGCCCGAGGGCGTCCACCACCTCCACGGTCGCGCTCCGTGCAGCGGGTACATGCACCGGTCCATCGGTGGGATTGGGCCACAGCTTCAGCAGGTGGTCATGGTTCTCGCTGATGGAGGTGCTGGTCTCCGGTCGCACCCACCGGATGCGGGCATCGAAGCGGTCGTTGGTGATCAGGAAGAACGAACCGTCGGGCTTGAGGGCGATGTCGCGGATGCGATCCAAATCGTTGAATGCACCACCAGCGAAGTGCACGGAGGTGTCCACGGCCGCGTAGGTCGGGTCGAAACGAGTGGCGACCAAGCCATTGGACCCTAGACCACAAGCGAGCAAGCGGTTCGTGAATTCCGGTATGGCAGCACTCGTGTAGAAGGCGCACCCCGAAACGGACTGCGGATACCAACCCGCAGGTGCTACAGCGTTGAGGGTATCACAGACTTCAGGGTACCAACAGTCATTCCCATCCCACCACGGCCATCCATGGTCCGTGCCCGGATGGAGAATGTCGATCTCGCTACCGTTCATGCACAGCTCGGTACTCACCGGTTGGCCATTGGGCAACAAAGCGAGTCCCTGCGCGTTGCGGTGGCCGGTCGTCCAGCGATCATCTCCCCAGGGATTATCGCTGGGTATCTCCCCGTTCGGTCCGATGCGCAACGTGGGACCTCCATGCAGCCCGATGTCGTCGCCGTACTCCGAAGTGGTGATCAACAGCATGCCGGTCGTATCGAACAGCAAACGCCCTCCCGAGTGTTCGCCATTGTGGAGGAAGGCGCGCAAGAGCGTCTCATCCGTCAGTTGGCCAAGCAGGTCATCGTAGCTGAACCGGAGCACTTCGGAATACCAACCTCCCCAGCCATAGTACTCCGAGGTATCGAACACCGCGAACACCTGCGGCGTGTTCGGAAAGTCGGGATGCAAGGCGAGTCCCATGCCGTTGCCGTACGGTCGTTCGAGCAGCGTATCGAGCACGTCGGTCGCAGGGTCCCAGCGGGTGATGAGCCTGCCATCGGTCATCCACAGGCGTTCGTCCGGCCCCCACACGATGTCCCATGGGATGTTCACTCGGTTGCTGTCCAGCACCACATCGATGAGCAGGGTGGTGCTATCGAGTTGGTGGGTCATTTGGGCGTTGGTGATGCACGGGACGAGGCCGAGTACGGTGGCGATGGGGAAAGCGAGCAAATGGTTCACATGCGAATGACGGTGTTGGCGCGCAGCCGGTTGCACACCACAGCGGGTCTTAGAAGAAGCACAGACAAGGCGGTGGACCCTGGCTTGCCAATGCGAACGCGGTTCGGACGTATTTCCGCCGTTCATGTAGCGCAGCGATGGCCTGCGCCCCGTGTTCCCGAACTTGCGCGCCGTGGTGCCATCCATCGACGTTCTGCTCCGCCTTCGCTGGCTCCAGCTGCGCCGTTCTTGCGCGTTCTCGAAGCCATCATCCGGCGTTGGGCGGTGCGAGGGCGCACGGTGATCATCACGTCGAACATGCTGGGGCCGTTGATCGTGTTACGCGACCGGATCCACCTCATGCAACAAGTGTGGTTCGAATGCGTGTTCGAGCACGGGCACATGGAAGGATCAGAAGCGGTGCTTTTCATGGAACTGTGTGAACGCACACGCTCCATCATGCCTGGTTGGGGAGCATACGGAGCGCCCGGCCATCCACTGGACATTTCCGGCCTGAGTTGCGGACCGTTCGAAAAGCAGGCAACGCACCGGGGGTCGATGCTTGTCTTGGAGGTATGCGCAATTACCATACATCCTCGTTCCTGGCGTTGCTGATGGCGTCACCAGCCATCGTATTGGCCCAGAACGGCTCTCGCCTTATCGGTACAGCATTCCAAGGTACGATCAACGGCGAACCTATGGTGCTCAGCGATAGCACGCGGTACGAGTACAGCGGTCAACGCGGCGGGGACCTCACCACGCCTGATCTGAAATTCGACAGGAGCTTCGATTGGGGTGTGGACTTCATGGGTGAGCTGGAACTACAAAGTGGGCGCGCGCGCAGCTATGATGGGCAGGAGAACATGCTCACGGATACATCGATCGTGATGAACGTTCCTGATCCGTACGTCACCTCGTACATGCGGTGGACTTACGACGCCGAGGGCAGGCCAACGAGCCGGGTGTGGTTCTCCAGTGGCGACAGTATCAACTACGCCACATATGCCTATACGGCTACCGGGAAACCTGCCGTCAACTTCAATTCATCCCTCACGAACGGTACGTGGTACAATACCACGGAGACATACACCTACAACGCTATGGACAGCCTGACGGATAAGGTGGTGGACAGCGACTGGCTGAGCTATTCCTTCCATTGGGACTATACGCCAGAAGGCTGGCTGGCGCATCATGAGCAGCTCACACCCAGCGGTGACCTGTTCTTGGACTATTGGTATCACCCGAACGGGAAGTTGCTCGCGACCCGTGCGTTCGGAGGGCAGTTCGGCCCGCAGAACGATTCAGTGGCCTACGCGTGGAACGATCAGTTCGATACGGTGATGATCTCATCCTACAACCTGTTGTTCTTCGGTGGGGAGCTGCCTGTCTCGCAGCGGCAAGAGATCTACGATGACGATGGCCTTCTCATAGAGAGCTTCCACTACCAAGGTGACGCTCCGGACTTCGTTCCGCTTTCCCGCTTGACTACGCAACGGGATGGTGCCGGAAACCCCATCCTTGATTCGCTGTTCACGTGGAACGGCATGGCGTTCGATCACCTCCAATGCGAATTCCGGAGTTACGACGACATGGGGAACCGGATAGAACGGATCGTGGCCAACCGGGTAGGACCGGATCTGGTGCCGGTATTCCGGGAGTACGCCACGTACAACGGTTTCGGACAGATCACTTCTTCCGGATCGCAGGATACCGTGGCGGGTGCCTTCATCACTACGGCGGAAGCGCGATGGTACTATGAGGAGTTCGCCACACCCGTAGAGGAGACTTCGGTCGCGTCCGCACTGAACGCATTCCCGAACCCATGCACTGACGCGGTCTGGATCCCACTTCCGGACGGTCCGGTCGTCCGTGGGGTCGAAGTCGTTGATGCCGCGGGACGGCAGCACCGGGTGAGCGCTCAGGTGCGCGATCAAGGCGTTGAGATTTCAACCGCTGCCCTACCTGCTGGAGCGTACGTCGTCCGCTTGCGGACCGAAGTGCGCGTTATACAGGCGCGCGTGATGGTGCAGTAGCCGGTTCCGTGGGGCATACGTGGTGGTCATGCGGACGCACCGAAAAGTGCTTGATGAGCACCTGCAGGCGTTCGTTCGGCGTTGCGCCCGGTCAGCTATCGGCTGGAAGGGCCTTTTCGGATGGATGTCAGAACCGAGCGGTCGAACTCAGGTTCGCATCGATCGTGTGCTGGATGAGAACGCTTGCTCACACTGGAAGGATCCCGCTGAAACCCGCGCCGCAGGTATTCTCCGTCCGAGGTGAGCCGGTTCCAGGGTCCATCTCTCGTGGGCGGCACACGAGAAGGGGAAAGCCGGTCGTTGGTCCTGGCGGATCGCCGTTGATGGATCGCCCCGTTGGAACTGTGCTCTTATGACCATCTTGCGGCAATGGAACGGCCGGCTCCTGCACGTACTGTCCTCCTCAAGCTACGCTGGCTGCAGCTTCGCCGCGCATTCCCGGTCTACGGGATCGTACTCTTGGCGGGCGCGGTGGTCGCTGGGGTCGCCTTGCTGCAACGCGGGGTCGAGCAGGATGCATCCTACGCGGCGTACACGGCTATTGGTGCACTGTCCGGGGTCTGGGGCCTGCACCATCGACGGAAGGATCGTCAGTTCCTCCTCCGGCATCTGCAGCACCCACGTGCGTCCATGGCGGTGGAGTATGGCGCACTGCTGCTGCCGGTTGCACTCGCTCTCGCGTTGGGCAAGGCATGGTTGGCGGTGGTCATGGTCTTGGCAGGTCTGCTGATGCCTTGGATGCCGGTGAAGCAAGGCACGGGTGTCCGCGCCAGGGCATTGCGGAACATGATCCCAGCAACGCTCTTCGAATGGAAGGGCTTGTTGCAAAGCGTTCACCCACTCGGTCTGTTCCTCTGGTTCGCGGCGCTCGCCTGTTGTTGGTTGCCCGTGTTGCCGATGTTCCTGATCGGCATCATCGCCATGATGGTCGCTGGAGCCCAGGAACAATGTGAGCCACGGGCCATGTTGTTGGCTACTGCGACCGACGCTGTGGCATTGCTGCGGAGGAAGGTCTTCGGTTCGATGCGCATCATGATGATCATCGTGATCCCTGTGGTGGTCGGCGCCACGATCTTCCGACCGGAATGGTGGTGGATCCATACGCTCTTCGCTTCAGGCATGTTGGTATTGGTTGCCTATGCCATCTTGTTGAAGTACGCCAATTACCGGCCGAACGTGAGGCTGGATGCCAACGGGGCGAATGTCGCGGTGGCCGCTGTCTTCGCCATCCTACCTGGACTTTCGCTGGTGCCCTTGATCATGTTGCTCACCGAAATACCCAAGGCCCGTGCCAACCTCAATGCCTATTTCCATGCTCACGATCACTGACCTGCGGTGCACCTATGGGGAGAGGACCGTGGTGGAACTCGTGCATTACCAAATGGCACCCGGTGTGCACGGGATCGTAGGACTGAACGGTGCGGGCAAGTCCACGTTGCTGAACGCGCTGTACGGCTTCGGCCGGAACCGGGAGGCGCGGGTGCTGTGGAAGGGGGCTGACATGGGCCATGCGAACACCGCGTTCCTAGAGGCGGAGAGCTTCTTCCATCCGGGCATCACCGGCGCCGAGTTCTTAGACCTGTTCATGCCGGCGGAGCCCACGGGTGATGCAGGGTCGTTGAACACCTTGCTGGAGGTGCCACTGGACGCACCGATCAGCACCTATTCCACCGGCATGAAGCGGAAGCTCGCACTATTGGGTGCGCTGCGGTTGGATCGTGAGGTGCTTCTGTTGGACGAACCGATGAACGGATTGGACCTGGCTTCGGTGCGTGTGCTGGAGGCCATCATCCGCAGGCTCGCGAAGCGGGGTCGCACAGTGCTCATCACCTCGCACGTGCTCGGTCCCCTGGTCACGTTGTGCGATCACATCCACCTGCTCCAACACGGGCGGTTCGCACGCGATTTCGTGCGCGGACATACCGAAGGATTGGAAGAGGCGCTCTTCGCGGAACTGGACCAGCGTACCGGTGAGGTGGTGGCGCGGTGGGGTCGGGAATGAACTGATCGTTCAGTAGGGCGCTAGGGGAGCTGTTCATTACGCACGGCAGTAGGTACCGCGCCTCCGATGGCTTGAAGGATGATGTCGCGGTCGTTCGCAGTGCCGGCGTACTTCACCTGACCATCCAGGTTCAGGTCCTCCTGACGGTATTGTCCGGTAAGCATGTTGGTGGGCACCACACCTCCGATCGCCAGAAGGATGAGGTCCCGATCATTGGCATTGCCGGTGTACACGGCGCTACCGTCGAAGCCGACATCGCCGCTCCAGAGCACCATCCGACTGCCCTCGGTGCGGCGAGCTTCAGTACCATACGTGGCCTGGCTCGCATTGCGGAAGTCAACAGAGGTGGTGGTGGCCGAAAGTGCGATCGGTGCCGCCGACATCACCCCCAAGTGGTTGCGGTGCCGCACGGCCACGTGATACGAAGCAGGCGGTGCCGGGATCGTGAGCGGGGCCAAACCGTTCAGGTCCACCACATCGCCATCGCGCTGCAACAGGGCTCTGCGGCTCGCGATAACCTGTGCACTGTTCACGCTGTTGCGCAGTTCCACCACCACCCAATCCACGATGGCGTTGTTGCCGGTAACGTTCAGTAAGGAGGGAGCGGCGGTACCTGTTCCGCCGGCGCTGGTGTAGGTGTAGCCGAGCGCGGTGTAGGGTTCGGTGTAGGGCAACAGGCCGCCAGCGCGCAGGTTGTCGTTCATGAGCTGCGTAGTGCTCACGTACGGGCCTTCGAGGAACATGCGCACGGTGAGCGCGACCGAAGGCGGGATTGGTGTGAACGCGGCCAGTTTGGTCACCGGGTAGTTGCTCACCGCATTGAAGGAGCCACCGGCGATCAGGTGTGTAGTGGTGGAGGCCAAGGCGTAGACCTGTCCGTTGATATCCGAATAGTTGAGGGCGCTGGCGGTGGTGGGGTTCACAACGACCATATTGGTGAAGTCATTGAAGTCCCCGCCCATGGCGATGTTACCGTTGAACGGGACGATGCTGTGGACCATCTGGCTGATGGCGGGGTTCCAACTGGCGAGGGCACCGGTGGTGCCCACGGCTGCAGCGAAATTCCGTGGTTGTCCATTGACCGCCGTTAGATCACCTCCCAAGTAAAGTGTGGAGCCCTGACGGGCCATGGTGAACACACCCGTGCCACCCGTAACGGAGGGTGACCAGGAGAGGAGACCGCCGAACTCATCATCCACCCGTGCGGTCCGGTCACGTGTTTCGCCGTTCATGGTAGTGAAGGCCCCGCCGAGGTACACACTGCCATTGTGCACCACCATCGTACGGATCAGGTCGTTCGGTTGCGGGGCCCAGTTGGTGAGGGTACTGGTGGAAAGGTCGAAGCAGGCAGCACCTGTACGTCCCGAACCATCCACTGCAGTGAAGCCACCGGTGAAGTAAAGCTTGCCCGTGCTGAAGGCGAAGGCTCTGACATACCCGCCGCTGACCTGCGGTGCCCAGCTGGTGGCGTTGCCGGTGGTGCGGTCCACCACGGTGAGGAGGGGTCGCGTTTGACCGCCGCATTGTACTTGCTGGCCACCCACGAAAACGTTGTTCCCACGTACCGCAAGGGCGATCACCTGTCCATCCGCACCAGGGTTCCAAGGCAGCACATCCCCAGTGCTCATGTCGATCGCCGCAAGGCGCTGTCGGGCTACCGAGCTGAAAGGCGGGTCGGGGTTGTTGAGCTGGGAGAAATCTCCACCGAGGTACGCCACCTGGTTCACACTATCGATGGCTACGGCCAGTACGACGCCATTGGGTCGCCACCATTCAGTGCGCAACTGTACACCTTGGGCTGCCAAAGGCGACTGGCCCAAGGTGAGGAGGGGACTGACGAGGAGGACGAAGCGGCTGTTCATCGGTGCGTTGTCTTGCATCAGATAGACGGCTGTTGCGGTGAAAGGAAGCCTGGTATAGGCTTGGTCAAGCGTGAACCGTTCTTGCGGCAGGGAAAGGAAGCAGCCTTCTGAACACGGGGGTCTATTCCTTCGAACTGCACCTGTCGACAAAAGCGCCCATCGGGCACCGAAAGCTACGGTGAGCGAAGGATGAGCGGTCATCTCCTCTGCGTGGGATAGGATAGGCCTGATGGAAGCACCGCCTACGACGAGCACAAGGGCCCCACCTTAGGCGTTTGACCAGATGCGTGGATGAGCCGGGTCGACAGCATCTTATCGATCCCCTTATTCTCCCTTCCGTTCCCCACCTTTGTCGGTACCACTCCCACGCGCATGTCCTCCGCCACCGCCACACCCGCCACGTCGCTCTCACACCTTGCCGAGAACCTCATCGGTTCCGAGATCATCAAGATCGGTGGGCAACTCAACGCGCGCATTGCGGCGGGCGAGAAGATCGCCAACCTCACCATCGGCGACTTCGATCCGAAGGTGTTCCCGCTACCCGAGGCCTACGTGAACGAGATCATCAACGCGTACCGCGAAGGACACACCAACTACCCCCAGGCCAACGGCATGGAACCGCTGCGCGCGGAGGTGGCCCGCTTCATCGCTCGCAAGCAAGGCTTGGAATACGACAAGAACGAGGTGCTTATCGCCAGTGGTGGACGCCCCTTGATCTACGCGGCCTTCCGCACCATCGTGGATGCGCAGGACAAGGTCGTGTTCCCCATCCCCAGTTGGAACAACAACCATTACACCTTCCTCACCGCTGCGCAACAAGTGGCGGTGCCAACATCTGCCGCCAACCGTTTCCTGCCCACCGCCGAGGATCTGCGACCTCATGTGGCGGATGCTGCCTTGCTGGCGGTGTGCTCCCCGCTCAACCCCACAGGCACCTCGTTCACTGCCGATCAACTAGCGGCCATCTGTGACCTTGTGTTGGAAGAGAACAGCCGACGTGCTGGCCAAAAGCCGCTCTACCTGCTGTACGACCAGATCTATTCCGCGCTCACCCTGGGTGACACCGTTCACGTGGATCCTGTTTCGCTGCGTCCGGAGATGCGCCCGTACACGATCTTCATCGATGGTGTGTCGAAGGCCTTCGCGGCCACCGGTGTGCGGGTGGGCTGGGCCTTTGGACCGGAGCGTGTGATGCAGCGCATGCACTCTTTACTCGGCCATATCGGTGCGTGGGCGCCCAAGCCGGAGCAGATCGCCACGGCGCGCTTGTTGAAGCAGGATGCGGTGGTGGACGGGATCATCGAAGGTCACTTGAACAAGATCCATCAGCGCGTGGATGCGTTGTACAAAGGGTTCATGACCTTGAAGGCTGATGGCTTTCCGGTGGATGCGATCCCGGCCGAGGGTGCGATGTACCTCACGGTGAAGATCGACCTGCAAGGCCGCACCTTGAAGGATGGTACCGTGCTGGGCGATGCCGAGGATGTCGCGATGTTCCTGATCCGTAGCGCCAACGTGGGGCTGGTGCCGTTCTATGCCTTCGGTGCCGACCGTACCGACCCGTGGTGCCGCATCTCGGTGGGCACGCTGCGGATGGACGAGGTGCCGATGATCTTCGAGAACCTGCGGAAAGCCTTGACCTTGGTGGCTTGAAGCGCTACAGGCAACGACCCTCGATCAGATGAGCGCTCACGACCAACGTTCAACTGAACGTTACTCGTTTACGGTACGATGCACCTTCCGCTCACACGGCTGCCGTCCTGCTGGTCGATGGTCCAGACGTAGGAGCCGGGTTCCAAACTGAACAGTTCGTTCGTCGTTCGAAGATCGCGTTCGGCCACGATGGCCCCGCGTAGGTCGTGGATCGCGATGTGTACATCCGATGCATCCGGCATAACGAACAAGCCGCGTTGTTCACCGCGAACGGTCCGTGTGGCACCAATGGTCTCCGGTAGACCTACGGTCGTGAGGGTCAATTGCCAAGTCGCGGTATCCGTGTTGCCGCAGGGGTCATCATACACATGGGTGAAGGTGTAGGTGCCAGGCGCACTGAAGGTGAAGGTGGGTTCGGCTTCGGTGCTCGTCTGTCCATTGCTGCACGTCCAGGAGTGCGTGCCTGCTCCCGGGTGGTAGTACGTGATGTTGTTCGGTGCAGTGCTACTCGTTCCGGTGATGTAAGCGTCCGTGCCATTCGGCACATCCATGTTCCACGTGGTGGTGGCGTTCAGCACGGTGTTGCTGGCGATGGTGCGCAGGGTGGCGGCCACCGCGGCATCCAAGCCAGCGGTGTAAGTAGAGGCCACCGTGGAAGTGCCGAAGAGCGTGCAGTGGAACACGTTCGCGGCGAGGTAAGTGCCAGCTACGGAAGGATGGCTGCCATCGCTCACGTAGAGTGCGATCTCCGGGTGTGTGTCGCGCACCACGCGCCAGGCTTCACCCACGGGTGCCACATAGCCATCGTTCGTTTCGGCGAAGTCCACGTAGTTGTCATACAAGCCTTGCTGCATGCCTGCATAAGTGCACATGTAGGGGAAGTCATTGCAGTTCAACGCATCGCCGTTCTCACGTCCCCAGGTCATGTAGAACACAGGATAGGTGCATTCGTGGTTCGCTTCGATCGCATCCACCAAGGCGGCCGCACCGGCATCGCTTCCGGTGATCTCGGGTGGCAAAGCGCCGAGCTGGCTCTGCTCCTGCAAGATCACATAGTCCCACGGCTGCGAGGCGATGGCCGTGAGGGTGGGCTCATAGGTGGCGTGTTCCGTGAGTCGATAGCCACCTGGAGCGGACGAAGCCACGGTCATGTTCTCACCCAAGGAAAGGGAGAGCTGCCGAAGCATGTTCGGCAGGTCGTTGCTGTAGATGTAGCTGTTGCCGACGAAGAGTACGCTGGTCTGGGAGAAGAGCTGCGTGGGAAGTAGGAGCAGGAGAGCGAGTAGCCGCATGGTGTTGTTGTTCGGGGGATAGACGTGATGAGGATCCAGAACGACGCCTGCTCAGTGACGGACAGCGTAGATGAGTTCGTCCTGAACCACCCCGTTCTTCAACAAGGTGCCGATCAAGGTGGCCTCCAACATGAACCCTGCTTTCTCCAAGGCGCGTTGTGAGGCGGTGTTGGTGCCGAAGGGCGTGGCGTAGATGCGGTTCACCTGCGGGTAGTACTCGAAACCCAATATGACCATCTGCTTGATCGCCTCCGTCATGATCCCTTTACCCCGGTGTGGATACGCTAACCAGTAGCCCAGTTCGAGGTTGTTGCGCCAAAGGTCTTCCTTTGGGTGCAGGCCGATGGCTCCTATGCATGTACCATCCAAGGCGATGCAGCGCCGAAGTGCCGGACCGGTACTAGCGCGTTCGATGAACAGGCGACCGTCTTCTTCGGTGAAGGGGTTCGGGAAGGAATCCGTGAGGTTAGCGGCCACACTGGGATGACTGGCGTGTTCGACCAAGGCCGGTAGGTCTTCCGGCGTGAAGGGTCGTAGCTCGAACAAGGGCATGCGCGAAGCTAGGAACGCAAAAGCCCGGTCACCACTTGGCGACCGGGCTTCAGGTTCGAGATGCGGTTTACTTCTTCTCCTCCGCCTGGCCGTACTTCGGTGTCACGCCCAAGTGCTGGAGCATAAAGGCGTATTTATCGGCCACCTCTTCGATGATCTTGCTCGTCGGTTTTCCGGCGCCATGCCCGGCATCGGTGGCCACGCGGATCAGCACGGGCGCATCGCCCTGTTGTGCTGGTTGCAAGGTGCTGATGAACTTGAAGCTGTGCGCCGGTACCACACGATCATCGTGGTCGGCGGTCATCACCATGGTGGCTGGATACTTCGCCGGCTTCACATTGTGGAGCGGGGAGTATTTGATCAGGTAGTCGAACTCCTCCTTGCTGGTCTCGGCATTGCCGTACTCGGGTACCCAGCCGAAGCCGGCGGTGAACTTCTGGTAACGCAGCATGTCCAATACGCCTACTTCGGGGAAGGCAACTTGATAGAGTTCAGGACGCTGTGTCATCACCGCGCCCACGAGCAATCCACCATTGCTGCCACCGTTGATGGCGAGGTGCTTACTGTCGGTGTACTTCATCGCGATGAGGTATTCGGCCGCCGCGATGAAGTCGTCGAAGACGTTCTGTTTCTTCTCCTTCATGCCGGCCTTGTGCCACTCCTCGCCGTATTCGCCGCCACCGCGCAAGCTGGGCTGTACGTACACGCCACCTTGCTCCAACAGCAGCATGCGGCTGGTGCTGAAGCTCGGGCTCAGGTTCACATTGAAGCCCCCGTAGGCATAGAGCAGGGTGGGATTGATGCCATTCTTCTCGAGCCCTTTCTTGTGCACCACGAACATCGGCACCTTCGTACCATCCTTGCTCGGGAACCAAACTTGATCGGTGGTGTATTGGGCAGGGTCGAACTTCAACTCGGGACGGTAGAACAGTTCGCTCTTGTTCGTCGCGTAGTCATACTTGAAGATCGATCCCGGATCCGTGAACGAGGTGAAGGAGTAGAAGCTGAACGTGTCATCGCGGTCGCCACCGAAGCCGCCCGCGCTGCCGATATCGGGCAGTTGGATCGCCTGTTCGCCGGTGCCATCGGTGTTGTACCGGTAGAAGCGGCTGGTGGCATCCTTCAAGTATTCCGCGAAGAGCAGACCACCGCCGGTGCTCACGCCTTGCAGCAGTTCCTCCTTCTGGGGGATCACATCCTTCCAATCGGCCACGCCGGGTTTCTTGGGGTCCACGGCCACCAGGCGGTAGCGCGGTGAGTCGAGGTCGGTCATCACCAGCAGTTTGCCCGTCTTCGGATCGAAGTCCACGATGCTGGTCTTCTGCTCGAAGCCGGTCTGCAAGGCCACCCAATTGGTGTTCGGTGTGGGCATGCCTCCGGAGCGGAGGTCGTGGAAATACTGCTCGAAGCCGTTCGTGCCGGTGCTCACGTAGAGCGTGGCGAACTCTTCGCCTTCTGTAACGCCCACACCCACGTAGAGGTCGCCATTCACCTTGTTCTCCCACACCAAGGCATCCTTCTCCTGGGGCTCGCCGAGCTTGTGGTAGTAAACCTTCTGGAAGCGCGCAGCACCGCTGAGCTCGGTGCCTTTCTTCGGCTCAGGATAGCGGCTGTAGAAGAAGCCGTCCTTGTACCATGCCGCTCCGCTGAACTTGGCCCACTTCAGCTCATCGGTGGTCTGCTTCAAGGTGGTGAGGTCGTAAACGATGATGTCCTGCCAGTCGCTGCCGGCCTTGCTCACACCCACGGCCATGTAGCGGTCGTCGCTGCTGCTGCCCAAGGGACTGAAAGTGGTGGTGCCGTTCGGGTCGATCGTATTGGGGTCTATGAAGACCTGATCCTCACCATCGAGACCTTTGCGCACGTAGATGACGCTTTGGTTCTGCAGACCGCTGTTCTTCCAGATGAAGTACAGCTCGCCCACGCGCATGGGCCCGCCGAGCTTCGGGAAGTCATAGAGTTCCTCGAAGCGCTTGGCCAGATCCTTGCGGAAGGGAATGGTGGCCAGGTGCTGATCAGTGACGGCATTCTGGCGCTTCACCCACTCGGCGGTCTCGGGGCTGGTGTCGTTCTCCAACCAGCGGTAGGGGTCGGCGACGAAGGTGCCGTGTAGGGTGTCTCCAGCGGTACTGTCCTTGCGGGTCTCGGGGTAGGTCATCCGGGTAGCGGTGGGCTCGGTGGGGGTGCCACCGCATGCAGCGAGCATGACGGCACCGGCCGCTGCGAAGATCGTGTTGTTCGTCATCAAGGGGTTGGTGTGGTATCCCGCAAAAGTAGAAGCCCGTCGCGGGTGGCGACGGGCTTCGGAGGCTTTCGGGAGTGATGGATGGTTCGTCCCGTGTCTATCAGGCCCGCTTCCGGCGCTCTACCTGCACGGTGACCAGCTCGTACAAGGTACCCGGCCCACCCACCAGATCCACGGTGGTGCCGAGCTGTCCGGCCAAGGTGTGGATCAGGTCCATGCCGAGGCTGTCGTGGCGTTCCCACTTGCTGCGGTCGGGGAGGCCCACTCCATCGTCGCCGATACGCATGTTCAAACCTCCCACCTCATCACCATCGATGTGTACGATGATGGTGCCTTGCTTTCGGCCTTTGAAGGCGTACTTCAGGGAATTGGAGATGATCTCATTGATGATCAGGCCGAGCGGGATCAAGGTGTCCACGCTCATGGTGGGCACGTTGATGCGGATGTCCATGTCCAGCTTGATGTCGATGGTGTAGGCGTAGCAGAGGTCGCGCGTGAGGTGCGACAGGTAGCTGTTCACGTCGATGTTGGCGAGGTCCTTGCTCAGGTACGTTTGCTCGTGTACCAGGGCCATGGCGCTCACGCGGTTCACGCACTCGTTGAAGAGTTCGGCGGTGTGCGGGTCCTTCACCTGGTCCATCTGGAATCGGATCAGGCTCTTCACGATCTGCAGGTTGTTCTTCACCCGGTGGTGGATCTCCTTCAGCATCACCTCCTTCTCCTCCTTGCTCAGCATGGTCTCGCGGAGCTCGCGGTTGGTCTTCTCCAGGTTCTGTTTGGCGACGTCGAGCTGCTCCGTGCGCAAGCGGCTCTGTACCAAGAGTCGGTTGCTGACGCCCACCAGCCAAGCGAACACGACGGCAAGAAGACAGGCCGCTAGCAGGAGCAGCTGTGCTTCATCCCAGCGGTCGGAAAGGGTGGCCGTATGGGTGCCCAGACCCTGCTCGTGCACGCGACGGGTCGTGCGGTCGATGGCCGATTGGGCCCGTTGCATGATGAAATCGAACACCACCTCGTTCGGGCGGTGGTCGGTCCAGGTGCCTTGATGCGCCATGGCGTTGGCATGGAGCGAATCCGCCTGGTGCAGCAGGCCCTGCAGGGTTCCTGGCAGTTCGGCCATGCCTGGTGCGGAACCGTTGCGCTGGCCGATGCCCACGATGCGTTCGCTCACCTTGTTCAACTCTTCAGGCCACTGGTAGTGGCGTGTGCCCACATCCATGCGATGCGTGAGGGCGAGTTGGTTGAGGGATCCGCTCAGCTGGCTCAGGTCATCAAGCAGGTTCACCTCCTGCGAGATCTTCTGCTGCAGTTGACGGGAGCGCGAGATCAGCGTCAGGCCGTAGACGATGAATACGGCGACGAGGATGCCGGCCACGGCGGGCCAGGATCGGAGGTATTTCCACTTCAGGAGGTGCATCACGGAACCCGTTCAACGCGTTCCGGACGGGCTAGGTTGCGTCCGTCAGGGTTCCACCTTGGCCCGCATCCGAGCCTCGAAGGCCTGGAGCAGGCCCGCGAGGTGCGCACTGGCCGATTCACGCAGTTCGCGATGCACGCGTACGATGTTCGTGCGACCCATGCCACCGGCCCGCTGGGCATCCTCATCGTTGCGCATGAGTTGTTTCAGGTGGATGCCACCGCGCGTGGTGTTCCGGTTGCCGGTGTGGATCAGGTCGGTGATGGTGATGCGGCATTCCCCTGGGCTCACCTGTACGTTCACCGTATAGCTGACCGTACCCGTGGTTTCTTCCCTGCCCGTGAGCATCACCGACCGGAAATTCAAGCGTGCTGTGCCTTTCAGCGTACCAGCAGCGCGATCCGTGATCAGCAGTTTGGCACCAGGTTCCTTGCCGAAGGTCCAATTCCAGGCTTCGCTGGCGGCATCGTGCAACTGCACCGCGTTCATCGGCAGGGTCACCGACCGCGCGAAGGACAAGGCCGCTGTGGTGCCCGAACCCAGCGACTGGGCGTGGAGCGAGCCCGATAGGAGCAGGGCGAGGAATGGGAGCGGGACGCGCATGCAGGTCGCAAGATAGCAGTGGTGGGTTCGATCAGGGGGCTACATTTGCCCCTCATTCATGATCCATGCCAACTGTTAATGCGGGCAACCAAGCCCTGAAAGTGGGGGTATTCTACGATGGTAGCTACTATACCCACGTGAGCAACTACTACAACTACGTGCACACCCACCGCCGTCGCATCCACATCGGTGGCCTGCACGATTACGTGAAGCACATGGTGGCCGAACGCGAGGGGACCAGGCCCAACCTCTGCCACATCATCGACGCCCATTTCTTCCGGGGGCGTTTCAGTGCGCGCGAGGCCAACGAGAAGGCCAACCAGCTTTACCACGACCGCGTGTTCGACGATGTGCTCATGTACAACAACGTGCAGACACACTACCTGCCCTTGAAGGACATGATGGGCCGGAAGAAGGAGAAGGGGATCGACGTGCTGATGGCCCTGGAGACCTACGAGCTGTGCATGCTGAAGCGCTACGATGTGGTGGTGCTGGTGGCTTCCGATGGCGACCATGTACCGCTGGTGCGCAAGCTGCACGCCTTGGGCTGCAAGACCATGCTGCTGGGCTGGGATTTCGAGTTCACCGACTCCGAGACCGGCGAACAGCAGTACACCCGCACCAGCACCGACCTCTGGAACGAGGTAACCTATCCCTTGCCCATGCACGACCTTATCGATGAGGGCTTGAAGGATGATGATGAGCTGATCCGCGACTTCTTCGTGATGCGCGACGATCGTCCACGCGACATGGATGAGCTTCCCATGGACCTTGATCCGGAGTCACGCCACCAGAGTTCGGTGATGAGCTTGATGAACGGCTACGGCTTCATCCGCTTCCCGGATAACAACCTCTTCTTCCTGCGGGAGGACTTGGTGGACATCGAGTTCGGCGATCTGCGCGTGGGCGACATGCTGGAATTCAATGTAGCGGTGAACTCACGCGGCCAGCGGGTAGCCAAACTCATCAAGCGCGTCGAAGGCGACGACAGCGCGAACTGACCTAGACCGGTAGGCGCAGGGTGAAGGTGCATCCGTGCCCTTCACCCGCGCTGGCGGCCGTCAACGTTCCACCGTGCGCTTGGACCTGGTCCCGCACACGGGCCAACGTGCCGCGGCCTTGTGATTCACCACCCGTGGGCCTACTGTTCAGCCAGGCGAATCGGATGAACACTTGTTGCAGATCCTGAGCCGAAAGCCCGACGCCATGATCCACCACGGTGAACTCGACCTGCGATCCCTGGGAGCGTAAGCGCAGCGCGATCGTGGACCTTGCTGGCGCGAATTTGGAGGCGTTGGAGAGCAAGGCGTCCAGCACGTCTCCGATCATGCGCGGATCCGCGTGCACCAGCACCGGATCCTGAAGGTCGAGTTCCAGGAGCTGCGCTTTCCGTTCGAAGCGGAAACGGAGCATGTCCAGACGCTCCTGTACGAGTGCGCCCAGATCGAATGCGCTGACGTCCGGTACGGCCACCCCGCGCTGCACTTGGAGGTCGTCCATGAGACGTTCCACTTCGCGCAAGGCCTTGAAGTATTGTTGTTCGCCGTATTCGACCAATTCCTTCCTTTCCTCCGCGGAGTCGGGATCTTTCAAGCGCTCCAGCACCTGCTGCAGACCGATCAGTCGGTTCCGCAGGTCGTGGGAAAAGGTGTGAAGGCGATCGGCCTGTTCGGCACTGGCTTTCATGACGGCGTGTTCGCCGACCGCGCGAAGCGGTGCAGCACATCCTCCAGGCTGTCGGCGTTGATGGGCTTGCTCAGGTAGGTGCAGTCCTTGAGTTGGCCGATGGCGGCGATCACCTCCGGCTTGGTGCTGGCGGTGAGGAAGAGCACCGGTATCGGGTTGCGCGCATGGATCTCCTGGGCCAGCTCAAGGCCGTTCTTCGCGCCTTTCAGGTAGATGTCCATGATGATGAGGTCCGGTCGGTCTTGCTCCAACAGGGCTTCGGCTTCGTCGGAACTGCGCGCGGTACCGATCACCTCGAAGCCCATGCGCTCCAATTGGAGGCGGTAGCCGAACGAGATGATGGTCTCATCTTCAATGATCAGGATCTTCTTCATGGGAGAGGGAGCAGATAGGGAATGGCATTTTCAGGAAGTGCGCAGACGTTCGTGATCGCGTACCACGCGTTCGAAGCTGTCTACGGTGAGCGCTTTTTCGATGTAGCCGATCACCGAACGGAAGGAGAGGGCCTTCTCCAGGTCGGCGGTGCGGTTACTGCTACTGAACATCACCACGCTGGTGCAACCGTTCGGTAGTAGCCCTTCATTCTCGCACATGGCCAACAGGTCGAAGCCGGTATGCTTCGGCATGTTGATATCCACGAACATCAGGTCCGGCTTGTCCAGGTCCGCGCGCAGGTGGTCCAAGGCCTCATCGGCCGAGGTGAAGGTGGTGAGACGGCCTTTGTATCCTGCCTTCTTCAGTACCAACTTGGTCACGAAGTTGCAATCATCCTCGTCGTCCACGAGAAGGATGTGCTGCACTGCGGTGAGTACGTCGGAAAGGGATGACATGGGATCGCCCCGTTCAACGGTTCGTGCCCAACAAGGTTTCAGCGTAGGTCGCGGTCCAACTTCACGATGTTCTCCGGTGAGCCGGAAAGGTAGAGCACATCATCGGTCAAGATACGTTCCTCCGCTTTCACATTGGTGATGAATCGGCCACCGCGGCGAATGGCCAGCACCGTGACACCATACCGCTCGCGCAGCGCGTTCTCGGCGATGGTATGGCCCACCACCTTGCCGCGTCCCAACGTCACTGGAAGGGTGGCGATCTCCAACCCGGGGATCGTCAGGGTCTCCTCCTTGCGCCGCACGCGGTTGCCGGCACCGCGCAGCCGTCCATAGTGGTCGTTGCGGATGCTGGCGATCATGACCTGCACCTTCGCTTCGGGCACCAGGTATTTCCGGAGAACACGATGGAAGATCTCGATGCTTGTTTCGAACTCCTCCGGGATCACCTCGTTGGCGCCGGCATCGAAGTTGGCTTGCATCTCCCGCACATAGCGGGTGCGCACGATCACGTGTGCGGTGCGGGTGAGGGTGCGTACGGCCGCCACGATCTGCTTGGTCTGGGTGGCATCGGCGATGGCGATCACCACTACACGGGCGCGCTCCACGTGGGCTTGTTCCAGCAGGTGCGCATGGCTGGCATCACCTACCAAGGTCAACAAGCCTGTAGCCTTGGCCTTCTGGGCCCTTTCCGCATCCGCATCGATCACCACGCACCGGATGCCCGTATCGATCGCCGCGGAAGCCACGTTCTGCCCGTTCAGACCGAATCCGATGATCACCATATGGTCGTTTAGGACCTGCTTGGTCGAGCGCTCGTTCTCATGCTTCACCTTCACCAAGCTGTTCAGTCGGCGCCCCACTGGCTTCGGAATGAACGAAAGGAAGATGCGGCGCACGATCCGGTCCGCGTATTCGAGCATGAAAGGTGTGGCGCCCATGCTCAGGATGCTCACCGAGAGGAAGATCTGGTAATGCTCCTCGCTGAGGAGTTCGTACTCCAGTCCGGGGATGGCCAGGATGAAACCGAATTCACCGAGTTGGAAGAGGGCTAGTCCGGTATGCAGTGCTGTCCGGACCGGATAGCGCAGCACCCATACGGCTACGGTGGTGGTGATCACCTTCAATAGGATAAGGGCTATGGTGAGGGCGAGGATCAGGAAAGGCGACTCCATGAACTGGCCCATGTCCACCAGCATGCCGATGCTCACGAAGAAGAAGCTCATGAACAGCTCGTGGAAGGGGAGTACGATGCCCGTGGCGTGGTACGCATGATCGGTCTCGCTGATGATGAGCCCGGCGAAGAAGGCCCCCAGCGCGAGCGACAAGCCCAGCGCCTGCGTGGCGAAGGCGGCACTGAAACAGATCACCACGATGGTGATGATGAAGAGCTCGTTGCCCTTGCCTTTGGTGACCGCGGCCAGCAAGCGGGGCACCACGTAGCGGCCGCTGATGAAGACCGCCACGAGCAGCAGGACCATCTTCCCCAGCAGCCACATGAGGTCGGTACCGATGTGCGCGCTCTTACCGGCGAGCATCGGTGTCACCAGCATCATGGGCACCACGATGATGTCCTGGAAGATGAGGATGGCCGTGGAAGTACGCCCGTGGGCCGAATCCATCTTCCCCTTCTCCTGCAACACCCGCAGGACGATGGCCGTGCTGGAGAGGGTGACCAGGAAGCCGATGAACACTGCGCTCTCCGTACGCATGCCACCCCAGCCGAGTACCCAGGTGACCGCTGCGATGGTGAGGCCCGCCTGCAAGCTGCCACCAATGAAGACCGTGCGTCCGAGTGATGCCAACTTCTTCAGGCTGAACTCCATACCGATCACGAACAACAGAAGGATCACACCGATCTCGGCCAGCGCTTGCACCTGCTCCACTTCATCGATCCAGGCCAAGCCGTGCGGACCAGCGATGATGCCGGTGAGGATGAAGCCGAGGATGCCGGGCAACTTGAACTTGCGGAACAGAAGCAGGATGCCCGTGGCGAGGCCCAGGATGATGATCAGTTCGCCGAAGAGCGGGAAATGCATGCTTTACTTCTTGAACACCAACCAGACCGCACCGATCAGCAACACACCGGCCAGCGCATGGTTCCAGCGTAGCGCTTCATGCTTGAACGCGACGAGGCTGAACACCGTGAACACGACCAAGGTGATCGCCTCCTGGATCACTTTCAGCTGCACCAACGTGAACGGCCCCCCATGACTCATATGGCCGATCCGGTTCGCCGGTACTTGAAGCACGTACTCGAAGAAGGCCATGCCCCAGCTGATCAGGATGATGGTGAACAGGCCCAGGCTGCGCCCCCATTCGAAGTCCTTGAAGCGGAGGTGCCCATACCAAGCGAGGGTCATGAAGATGTTGGAGAGCACCAGCAAGCCGATGGTCCAGAGGGCTTTCACGGTAGGGTCGGGATTGTTGTGCGAAGATCCACCGTTCGCGCGGGCAGTACGGGTACTTGTTTAACCCTCGGTCAACCACGGGGTGTTGATCCACACGATACCTTCAACCCGTCATGGAACACCGCAGACAACCACTCCTGAGCAAGGCCGCCTTCTTGCGCAGGCAACTCCGCTTCGCACTGGCCTCCTTGGTCGTCGTCGCAGTGGCGCTATCGATCGGCGTGTGTGGCTACATGTACTTCGGAGGCTTGCGTTTCGTGGATGCCTTCTTGAACGCCAGCATGATACTGGGAGGCATGGGCCCGGTGGACGTACTTCCGAACGACGCGGCGAAGTGGTTCGCTTCGTTCTACGCCTTGTTCAGTGGCATCGCACTCCTGGGCACGGTGGCGGTGATGCTCGCACCGTTGCTCCATCGCTTGTTGCACGCTCTCCACCTGGACGATGATCAGCGCATCTGACCGGATCCGCTCCATACGAAGTGCGGTCTCGCAACGGTCACTCCCGGCGTGACTCGTTCCAGGTCTTGTAGCGCGCTGTGATCGGCTCACGCCCCGGTGGAACTTCGCGCAAGGGTTCGCAGGGCTTCAAGGTCGCGTGCAGTTCAGCAGGCAAGCCTTGGTAGAGCTTGGTCCCTTCGGTCTTCCACAAGATCATCGCATCGGTCACGTCCTTCACCACCTTGGCCGGGTTGCCCACGATCACCTTGCGTGGCGCCCATACCGAATCCGCGCGGAGGAAGGAGAGGGCGCCCACGATGCATTCCTCCCCCAGGACCACGTTATCCATTAACACCGCGTTCATGCCCACCATGCAGTTACGGCCCACGTGCGCGCCATGGACGATGGCACCATGCCCGATGTGCGCACTTTCATCCAACCGCACGGTCACGCCCGGGAACATGTGGATGGTGCAGTTCTCCTGCACGTTGCAGCCATCCGCGATGATGATCTCGCCCCAATCACCGCGCAAGGCGGCCCCGGGTCCGATGTAAACGTCCTTCCCGATGATCACATTGCCGGTGACGGTGGCCTGTGGATGAACGAAGGCCGACGGATGCACCACGGGTCTGAACCCGTTGAATTCATAGAGCATGGAGCCAAAGATGCGAAGGAAGAGGACGGCCTCAAGTTCCCCCGGCTTGACCGGTCGGTGGGCCTCGTTCCAATGTTAACTCTGGGTTAAGCCTTGCTCTCCCTACATTGCCCTGTGGAACCGCCGGGTACATTTGGCCCGCGAAAAAGAACCCCATGGCACTGGACAACTTGCTGAACCTCTTCAAACCGCGCGATCGCGTGTTCTTCTTCCATTTCGAGGCCAGCGCTGCCAATGTGTTGAAGATGTCGGAGGACCTCATCGCCATCATGGCCACCGAGCCGGGTTCGCAACGGGTGGCCCTGTTGGAGCGTTTGGAGATCGCCGAGCACGCCAACGACGACCTCACCCATACCATCTTCACGGATCTCGCCCGCAACTTCATCACCCCGATCGACCGCGAGGATATCCACCAACTGGCGACGAGTTTGGATGATGTGGCCGATTTCATCCTCGCCGCAGCGAAGAACCTGGAGCTCTTCGGGATCAAGACGCCCGATGAGACCTGCCGCGAGCTAGCGCGTTTGGTCCATGAAGGTGCAGGCATCGTTCAACTGGCCGTACAAGGCCTGCGCACCATGCACAAGAGCGGGAGTAACAACGAATTCGTGGTGCGCATCAACAGCATGGAGAATCAGGCCGATGAGGTGTACGACAAAGCCATCCAGCGCCTCTTCGCCACCGAGAAGGACCCCATCCAACTGATCCGCATGCGCGACATCTACTCCACCTTGGAGCTCGCTACCGACAAGTGCGAGGATGTAGGCAATGTGATCGAGTCCATCATGCTGAAGTACGCCTGAGGGCATGACGCTGCTCATCGTCATCATCATCCTGGCCTTGGTGTTCGATTACATCAATGGCTTCCACGATGCGGCCAACTCCATCGCCACCATCGTCAGCACCAAGGTGCTCACCCCGGTGCAAGCGGTGATCTGGGCCGCGGCGTTCAACTTCATCGCCTACTTCATCTTCAGCGACCACCACGTGGCGAACACGGTGGCGAAGACCGTGCACGAGGAGTTCATCACCTTGCGGGTGGTATTGGCTGGTCTCATCGCTGCCATCGCTTGGAACCTGCTCACGTGGTGGTATGGTATCCCCAGCAGTTCATCGCACACCTTGATCGGAGGCTTCGCTGGTGCGGCGCTGGCAGGAGCTGGATTCAACATCGAGAGCATCAACCTGGACAAGATCGGCATCATCGCTTTGTTCATCTTCCTGGCTCCCTTGGTAGGCCTATTGATCAGTGTCTTCATCACCCTGGTCACCCTCATCCAACGCTTATGGTTGCGTCTGGCCATCATCGCTGTCGCCACGGCCATCACCTGCATCTTCGTGCTCAAGAACAACGACCTGCGCATCGCCATGGCCGTGTTCTCAGTGGTGTTCATGATCGCGTACGCGTGGGACCTTACCCGCAACCAGCCGAGTGCACTGCGCACGGCCAATCTGTACAAACGTCTTCAACTGCTCAGCTCCGCGGCCTTCAGCATCGGGCATGGTGGCAACGACGCACAGAAGGTGATGGGCATCATCATGGTGGCCATGGTGGCCAGTGGACAGAAGGAAAGCTTGGACGACATGCCGAACTGGGTTCCACTTGCCTGCTACACGGCCATCGGTCTGGGCACCCTCAGCGGCGGATGGAAGATCGTGAAGACCATGGGTTCGCGCATCACCAAGGTGACCCCGTTGGAAGGTGTGTGCGCCGAGAGCGCCGGTGCGATGACCCTCTACATGACCGAACAGATGGGTATTCCGGTGAGCACTACGCATACCATCACGGGCGCCATCATTGGCGTGGGCGCCACCAAACGCCTCAGTGCCGTGCGTTGGGGCGTGACGGTTCGTTTGTTGTGGGCTTGGGTGCTCACCATCCCCGTCAGCGCCGTGCTGGCTTGTATCGCCTATTGGATCGCCGGGTTCTTCGGGATCTGAGGAAGCTTTCCGCGCGGACACTGGAGGCACCATTCGGTTGGAGTTCTCGTCGCGGCTTGCCAATTTCACAGCATGAAGCCGACCCATCCCGATGAGCTCATCACGCCTGCGTTCCGGAAGGAGGTGAAGCAGGTGTTGGGAGCCATCATCGGCTTCGGGCTGCTCTACCTCCTGCTGATGATCGGCGCGCTGGCGTTGCTGGCCGCCACCGTTTTCGCGGGCATCGCCATCATCATGGTCCATCCCTCCTTCATCACGCTGGCCATTGGGGGTGGCATCGCGTTCCTGGGGATCATGGTCTGCATCTTCATGGTGAAATTCATCTTCATGCGTACACGTGCTCAACAACCCGTTGGCTTCGAGGTGAGCGCGAAGGACGAGCCGGAGATCATCGCCTTGGTGGAGCGGTTGGCCGATGACCTACAAGCACCGCGGCCCAGGCACGTGCGCCTGATCCCCGATGTGAACGCGTCGGTGAGCTACACGAGCACGTTCTGGAGCATGATCCTGCCCGTGCGCAAGGACCTGAACATCGGACTGGGTCTGGTCAATACATTGAACGTTGGCGAGTTGCGCGCTGTGCTCGCGCACGAGTTCGGGCACTTCTCCCAGCGCAGCATGAAGCTGGGTAGCTATGTGTACACGGTGAACAAGGCCATTTTCGACCTGGTCCAACACCGCGACAGTTGGGACCGGACCCTGGAAGGATGGGCTGAAGCGGGCGGGGTGTTCGGCTGGTTCGCCGTGCCCACATTTCATATCGTGCAAAGTGTTCGCCGCATACTTGTTTCGGCCTATCAGCGGATCAACCGCAGGTACTATTCGCTCAGCCGCCAGATGGAATTCCATGCTGATGCCTTGGCCGCTAGGGCTCAGGGAGGGTCACAGCTCATCAGTGCGCTATACAAGGCCGAGTATTCAGGTATGGCCTGGGATGGCGCGATGAACGAGCTCGGAACCTGGATGGGCAAGGGCCACAAGGCGAAGGACGTCTATGCGATCCATAGCGCCCAAGTGGGATTCCACCGCAGTATGCCCTTGACCGTGCCTGCTGAGCAGGTCTTCGCGGACATCCGGCGCGAACAGATCATCGAGCGTCCGCGCCTGGTGGTGCGCGACCAATGGGCTTCCCATCCCTCTCTAGCCGACCGCGAAGCCATTGTGGCCGGCGTCGGGGTCGATGTTCGCGGGGATGAAAGACCCGCTTGGACCTTGTTCAAGGATGAGGGCCGCTTGCGCGAACGCATGTCGGCCTTGTTGTATGAACGAGCACCGGAGTCATCCAAGGCCACCGGAACGATCAGCCCGCAGGAACATGTGGCCACGTTGCAAGAGCGTTCGGAACGCTTCAAGCTCGACGACCGTTTCCACGGGGTATTCGATGGCCGCACGCCCAAGATCCTGCCGCTGGCCGAGGTGGAAGCGATGAACGCGGACGCTGTACCCGATCTGCACACCTTTTACACACCCGAAGTGGCCAAGCGCCATGCGGCCCTCGCACGGCTGCGCACCGATGTGGAACTGCTCCGGGCCATCCGCGATGGACAACTGGATGCCGACACGTTCGAACTGGATGGTGTGAAGCATCCGAAGTCCGACGCCACGGAATGCGCTCGCCGCTTGGAGCAAGAACTGGCCGACGAGGAGATATGGTCCAACGAGAACGATCGGCACGCCCAGATCGCCGCTGCCCGTGCGGCGCGGGAAGCTGGTGGCAGGCAAGCCTATGCGGATGCCGTCGAAGGCTATCTGCGCATGGTAGCGGTGCACGACCAAGCTGTGAAGGTCTTGGTGCAAGGGCAGAAGGTGCATGCCATGGCCACCGCCAAGCCGCGCTTCGATCAGCACGAATGGAGCGCGCTGGGTGCGGAAGCCGGGACCATGTACCACCTATTGCAGGGCTTCTTGAAGGACCAGGATCCAGCGACCATCCTCGATCCCGAAGAGCACAAGGACCAGATCCGCGCCATGGAACGTGTCCAGCGCGCGGGCATCGCATCCTCCACCTTCGAGCCTGACGTGTTCTGGGGTACCTACGAGAACACCGCGTTGTTGGAGATGAAAGCCCGTGAGAAACGCTTCCTCGCGTTCAAGGCGCTCACGCAAGTGCAATGCGCTTGGCTTCGGGCCGTCTGACCACATCCTACCTTCGCACGCATGTCCATCATCCTTTCAGACGCCGGTCATCACAGCCATCTGTTGCCACTGACGTACACGCGTCCGGTGGGTCAACTACGGCCGGGCATCCTGCGCATCAGCGAAGGGTGGTACGTGCGTAGCGGTCTGCCGGTGGGGCATCGCACCGAAATCTATCTCGCTGCTGCCTTCCCATTGCCCGCGGACACGGCGAACTGGGAAGTGGATGGCTCCGTGTTCCCCACGGATGAGATCGTCGGTGCCGTCATGGATCTTCGTCCCGGCGAGGTTTTGGTCCACGAAGGAAGGGCGTTGGCTTTCGGGTCCGAGGGTAAGGGCCAGCCAGCCCCGGCCGACTGGTCCACGCCACCGGCTTATTGGCGGCAGGTGGCTTTCACCGGCGAGGTGATCCGCTTCACCCGGCCATGGCACCTCTTTCAGCTGTGCGGTAAAGCTATCGCACACGATTTCAAGTTGCTTACCGAGGGCCGTCGCTCACAGCGCATCGAAGGCACCAATACCATCATCGGTGATCCGAACCTCATCTTCCTGGAAGAGGGCGCCGTGGTGGAGGCGAGCATCCTCAACACCAAGAACGGTCCCATCTACATCGGCAAGGGAGCGGAGGTGATGGAAGGCTGCATGTTGCGCGGTCCCATCGTCATCGGCGATCATGCGCAAGTGAAGATGGGTGCCAAGATCTATGGACCATCGGCGTTCGGCCCCGAGTGCCGCATGGGTGGCGAGATCAGTAACAGCGTGATACTCGGCTACAGCAACAAAGGGCACGACGGTTTCCTCGGCAACAGTGTGCTCGGTGAATGGTGCAACCTCGGTGCCGATACCAACACGAGTAACCTGAAGAACACGTACGGCAATGTGCAGGTGTGGGGCGGTGCCGAGCGCGCGATGATCGATACCGGCCTGCAATTCTGCGGCCTGCTCATGGGCGACCATAGCAAGAGCGGCATCAACACCATGTTCAACACCGGCACGGTGGTGGGCGTGGCCGCCAACGTGTTCGGAGGTGGTTTCCCACCCAAGCACATCACGGGTTTCTCCTGGGGTGGTGCGGACTTCGCCTTCGCGAAGCCTTCGGCGGAGCGAGGCGGCTTCGAGACCTATGACATCGAACGCGCGTTGGCCACTGCCCGCAAGGTGATGGAGCGTCGTAATGTTCACTTGAACGCAGTGGATGAGGCCGTGCTCCGGCACATCGCGGCGTCACGCTCCTAGTCAATAGAGCTTCCTTGGAAAGGTCGCTGGAACTGCATCAAGGTGGATCGACTCCATTGTGTTCGATCCTGCATGGTGCCACTGCCCATCTGTCACCCCTTTGGCCCCGGCACGAAGGTTGAACACGAGGGCCACTCCTTGTTGAAAACCACGTCTTTCGAAGGACTTGGTGAGGAGGTATCTTTACACCTGACAAGCTGTCCATGAGCGACATCCGAAATACTGCCAACCCACTTTTTAGTTCCGAAGTGCTTGAGAACGAGACCGAACTGATCCCGTTGATCACCGCCGAGGACGAAGAGCAGATGAATGCGGAGACCACTCCGCCCGAGTTGCCCATTCTGCCCTTGCGCAACACCGTGCTGTTCCCGGGCGTGGTCATCCCCATCACAGTGGGCCGCGACCGCAGCATCCGGCTGATCCAGGATGTGTACCGTGGCAACAAAACGCTCGGCGTGGTGAGCCAGAAGGATGGCCAGATCGAGGAGCCGCGAGCCGAAGACCTCAACAAGATCGGCACCATCGCCACCATCATCCGCATGTTGCGCATGCCCGATGGCAGCACCACGGCCATCATCCAAGGCAAGAAACGCTTCGAGGTGATGGAGATGGTGAAGCTCGATCCCTACTTCACCGCACGGGTGAAAGAGTTCGAGGAGATCCGCCCGGCGAAGGATGATAAGAGCTTCCAAGCCTTGGTGAGTTCGCTGAAGGACCTGGCGACCGACATCATCAAGCACAGTCCGAACATCCCCACCGAGGCCCAGTTCGCGCTGAAGAACATCGACAGCCCGAGCTTCCTGGTGAACTTCATCAGCAGCAACATGAACGCCGAGGTGGCCGAGAAGCAGAAGATGCTCGAGGTGGCCGATCTCCGCGAACGTGCGTCCCTGTTGCTGGCACATCTGACCAAGGAGTTGCAGATGCTGCAGATGAAGAACGAGATCCAGAGCAAGGTGCGCACCGAAGTGGATCGGCAGCAGCGCGAGTACTTCCTGCACCAGCAGATGAAGACCATCCAGGACGAACTGGGTGGCAACCCCATCGAGCAGGAGATCGAGGAGATGCGCCTCAAGGCCGCGCGCAAGAAATGGAGCAAGAAGGTGGGCGAGATCTTTGACAAGGAGCTCACCAAATTGCAGCGGATGAATCCGGCCGGAGCGGAGTTCAGCGTGCAGTACAATTATGTGCAGTTGTTGCTCGAGTTGCCCTGGGGCGAATACAGCGATGACAAGTTCGACCTTAAGAACGCGCAGAAGATCCTGGATCGCGATCACTTCGGACTCGACAAGGTGAAGGAGCGCATCATCGAGCACCTGGCCGTGCTGAAGCTGAAGAAGGACATGAAGGCGCCGATCGTGCTGCTCTACGGTCCTCCCGGCGTGGGCAAGACCAGCTTGGGCAAGAGCATGGCTGAAGCGCTTGGGCGTAAGTACGTGCGCATGAGCCTTGGTGGCCTGCACGACGAGAGCGAGATCCGCGGACACCGGCGCACCTACATCGGTGCCATGCCAGGTCGCCTTATCCAGAGCCTGAAGAAGGCAGGCACCAGCAACCCGCTCTTCGTGCTCGACGAGATCGACAAGGTGGGCAAGGACTTCCACGGCGACCCGGCCAGTGCGCTACTGGAGGTATTGGATCCCGAGCAGAACAACGCCTTCCACGACAACTTCGTGGACATCGACTACGACCTCAGCCGTGTGATGTTCGTGGCCACCGCGAATTCGCTCAGCTCCATCCATCCTGCGCTCCGCGATCGCATGGAGATCATAGAGGTGAACGGGTACACCTTGGAGGAGAAGTTGGAGATCGCCAACCGCCACCTGCTGCCCAAGCAGTTCACCGAGAACGGCGTGAAACCCAAGCAGCTGAAACTGGCTCCGGGTCTATTGGAGGCAATCATCGATCAGTACACCGACGAGAGTGGCGTGCGCACCTTGGAGAAACGGATCGCCAAGCTGGTGCGTTTCCGTGCCAAGCAGATCGCGTTGAAACAGAAGCACACCATCACCATCACCACTGATGATCTGGTGCGCATCTACGGCCCCAGCCATGCACGCGACAAATACCAAGGCAACGATGTGGCCGGTGTGGTGACAGGCCTCGCTTGGACGCCGACCGGTGGCGATATCCTCTTTATCGAGACCAGCATCACAAAGGGTGAAGGCAAACTCACCCTCACTGGAAATCTCGGCGATGTGATGAAGGAGAGCGCGGTGATCGCGTTGGAATACCTGAAGGCGCACAGCAACATCATCGGCCTCGACGCCGACGTGTTCAAGCGCTGGAACGTTCACGTACACGTGCCCGAAGGCGCCACGCCGAAGGATGGACCGAGTGCAGGGATCACCATGCTCACGAGCATCGCCAGTGCTTTCACCCAACAGAAGGTGCGCAAGTTCGTGGCCATGACGGGCGAGATCACGTTGCGTGGTCGCGTGCTGCCCGTGGGTGGCATCAAGGAGAAGATCCTTGCTGCGAAACGGGCCGGCATCAAGGAGATCATCCTCAGCACCGACAACCGCAAGGACATCGAGGACATCGACACGCGCTACACCAAGGGCATGAAGTTCACCTACGTCACCGAGATGATCGAGGTGGTGAAGCACGCCCTGCTGAAGGAGAAGGTGGCCGATGCGTTGAAGGTCGCGTGACCCGGAGATAGGCTCGATGATACCCTTCGATAGGGTGCATCGTCATGCGGAGTTTACCTTAGGCGCATAGTTCCACGCCATGTGCCCAAGATCCGCTGTACTTCCAGCCCTGCTTCTGAGCATTTCACTATGCGCTCAGGTGAACATGCCCGCCACCACCCGGGTGGGTTTGAGCGAACTGAAGTCCCTGGCGGCGCGGTATTCCGAGCCAGCGAAGTTGGTGGCCGAAACGCAGGGCTGTCATCCCACGGCGCTCATTCATGGTCGTTGCATGGTGGGCTTCCTTGGGCAGGTCCTTCCTTCCTTCGATGCGGCTGCACTGGGGGATGAGCACATCCTGGTGGGCGCGCGCAAGGGCAACGTCCTTTCCTTCAGGGTGGATGCCGCACATCTCGATCGTGTCGCCGATCTTCCTGGTCTTGCCTATGTGGAACTTGCCGGCAAAGTGAAGCCCAACCTGGATCGGGTGCGTTATGCTACGCGGAGTGATAGTGTGAATCGGGGCATCGATCTGCCACAGAGCTACACCGGTCGCGATGTGCTCATCGGCGTCACCGACTGGGGCTTCGATTACCAGCATCCCATGTTCTACGATACGGCCATGACCACGTATCGGGTGCGCGCCGCTTGGGATCACTACCGACAGGCCGGCCCCGCACCTGCGGACTACACGTACGGCACCGAGTTAACGACGCAGGCTGCGCTCCTCGCCGCCGCCTCCGACACCGTGAACATCTACAACAACGCCACCCATGGTACGCACGTGGCAGGTATCGCTGGTGGAGGAGGGGCTGGAAGTCCTTACCGGGGTATGGCTTACGATGCACAGTTCCTGTTCTGCACCTTCCTGGTGGATGCCGCCGCGGTGATCGATGCGTTCGATTGGATGCAGCGCGTCGCCGAGCAGGACGAGAAGCGCTTGGTGATCAACATGAGCTGGGGCTTGCACCACATCGGCACCCTCGATGGCAATTCCTTGATCAGCCAGGCGATCGATCAGTTCAGCGCGGAAGGTGTTGTGTTCGTCAACTCCGGCGGTAACAACGGCGATGTGAACTTCCACTTACGCAAGGACTTCACCGGCGACACCCTGCGTTCGCGCATCCAGTTCTACCCGTACGAGGACCATCCGAAGATGTGGGGCCAAAGCGTGAGCATGTGGGGGGAGGCGGGTCATCCGTTCTCGGCCGGTCTTCTCGTCACGAGTACGGGCAACACCGTCCTCGCGAGCTCGCCGTGGTACAATACGGCCACCCAAGCCACCTACCTGGATTCCTTCCTCGTGGTCGGTGCTGATACCGTGTTCTTCAACCTCACAGCGGACGCGGTACATCCGCAGAACGGCCGTCCGCACTTCCGTTTACGCGCGAAGAACACCAACACCCAGCTTCGGGTGGCGCTCCAGGTCACGGCTCCGGATGGTCGTGTGCATTGCTGGAACGTGACGGAGTTGACGAACGATGTGGGCAACTGGGGCCAGGATTTCCAGGCCACCGGCGCAGGTTGGTCTCAAGGCGACAACCTCTACGGCATCAGCGAACCGGCGTGTACCAACAGCCTCATCAGTGTGGCCGCCTATTGGCCGGAGTTCATCCACCCCGTCACAGGTCAGCCTGGTGGTGGGGCCATCGCACCGTTCTCTTCCCTCGGACCCACCTTGGATGAACGTGTGAAACCCGATATCGCAGCGCCTGGCGTCAATATCGGTTCCAGCATGAGCTCCTATACCGACGAGGACTTCTCCTCCATCCTCAACGTCGACTTCCAAGGACGTGCTTATCCCTTCGCCCGTCTTTCGGGCACCAGTATGTCATCTCCTGCCGTGGCCGGCATCGTAGCCCTTGTCCTGGAAGCGGACCCCACTTCCACGCCGCAAGAGGTGAAGGAAGCACTCATGCGCACAGCACGGCGTGATACCTATACCGGGGCGATACCGGAAGGTGGGAGCAACATGTGGGGCATGGGCAAGGTGAACGCGTACCAGGCTGTTCGTGAAGTGTTGTGGATGAATACCGTCCAGGAACGCAGCAGCGGTGACCTCCTGATCTGGCCGAACCCCGCGACCGGTGAAGTGAACATCGCATTGGGTGAACAGCACGGTGCTGTGCAAGTAGTGGTGATGGATGTGACCGGGCGCGTGGTGCATACGATGAACGGTATGGCCACAGGTCGCGTGATTCTGGACGCCTCGCTCTGGGCATCGGGGCTATACACGATACAATGCCGTGCTGCGGATCGCATCCACACCGGTTCCATCGTGAAGGACTGATCCGTGGAAAGCACGTTGTCGGTCGGACCATCCATGGATCCGCGCGATCTCTCGATCCACGATTTCACCTACGAACTGCCCGACGAGCGTATCGCCCGTCATCCCTTGGCCGAGCGTGATGCGAGTCGGACCTTGCTCTACCGCGATGGCGCGATCGAGGATCGCCATTTCAAGGAATTACCGGAACTGTTGCCGGACAACGCCCTCTTGGTATTGAACGACACCCGGGTGGTGCGAGCGCGGTTGCTGTTCCGTCGGGCCACCGGTGCGCTGCTGGAGTTCATGGTGCTCGATCCGGCCGAAGGCCGCACGATGGAAGTGGCGCTTCTGGACAAAGGGCGATCGCGTTGGTGGTGCATGGTCGGCAACGCCAAGCGCTGGA
>Ga0075154_10000207_pt1 | contig 52671 bp, 76 predicted proteins | sample JI71714BDNA_FD_70965 | JGI IMG/M metagenome (GOLD analysis project Ga0075154, IMG submission 70965) | Wastewater effluent complex algal communities from Wisconsin, to seasonally profile nutrient transformation and Carbon sequestration -... | ecosystem: Engineered > WWTP > Effluent > Algae... | reverse complement strand
GCCCTAGTGGCACTAGGCTGCGCGCCTATCCGGGATTGTGATTTTGTGACTGTGTGAGCCTATCCTGGTCACACTCCCAAAACTGGAGGTCGTGTGAGTCTATCCAGACCTAGTGGCACTAGGCTGCGCGCCTATCCGAGATTGTGATTTTGTGACTATGTGAGCCTATCCTGGTCACGTTTCTCAAAATTGTGGCCGTGTGAGTCTATCCAGCCCTTGTGGCACTAGGCTGCGCGCCTATCCGAAAGGTCATATTTTTCACTCTACCAACTCGGGATATTTTCAATTATAGAGGCGCAAGGCTCTAGCACGGGGCTTTCAGCGTTTTTGTTGAACCTATGTCAACTGATCGACGATTCACATAGTTAGTAATGGGTAAAAGCATTTTCTGAAACTGTGTCGCGCAGCGTGTGTGTGGCTGAGTTGAGGGCGGTCGACGGTCTTGAGGTCACGGCCAGGATGACTTGGGTATGCGGGGGATTCAGGGAGAATACTCGGCATGGAGAACTGGCAGTGCTATGGCTCAGACGGGATAGAAAACACCCCATGCAAATTTGCGGGTTGATTGGCCTGAGGTTACGGATCTCGGGCATGGAGTTGAGATGGGAATGATCGAGTTACTGGTGAAGCAGATAGGAATTTTGCTGCTGGCACTTCTGCTGAGCTGGATGACGTACCGGATGACTCGTAGCGTGCTTCGTGACGCAGCGGAGGACTGGAGGGCGATCCTGGTGAAGCTGGGGAAGGGGGACAGGAATGATCTTCGGTAGGTTCGTTGACCTTGGGGTCTGGACTGGCGCGATAGAGTCGCTGGTTTTCACCTGTGGGGTTTTGTTGCTGCTGGCCTGCCTGATACGTCTGGCGGCGAAGGTTGCGCTGTACGCGGTTTGCGCTGGTGTGCGACTGAAGGGGATGTTCAAGGTCAAGGGTTCGGCCATCAAGTGACTGGTGTTGATTTGGAGTTCAAGGAAATCGAGGGAGGCCGGCTATGGCCCCCGGTGGTGGATGCGGGTGTTGTGAGCGGCTACGCCAGGGTTGGGGGCGTACAGCGAGTGGAGCTGTTTGAGGTGAGCGATGCAGGGCTTTCCGGTCCAGGGATCTGCTACCTGTGGTCTGACCTTGATGGCATCTCGATCACTGACGGCCTGATTCAGATTCACAGCGATAAGTACCTGTCTGGCGGCCTGCGGTTCGCGATAGAGGGACTGAGTATCCGGGGAGCGAACGGAAATGAAGTGAGGCAGCAGGATGGATACCCTGTGGGTTACTGCCTACTTAATCGAATCACTTACGAACAGCAGAAGTTGGTAGATAAATTCGATGTTGGAATTTGACCTCCGTGTCGCGAAGCGAAGTTTGGCTTTGCTTGGGATTTTTCTTGGATCAGACATTGTTCGACTGAGCCAACAAGCAAGGTCTGAGTATGAGCATGGAATCAAAAAGTTTTAGTCGTGAGCGCGCACTGGAGAAGATCAAGAAGTGTTTGGCGCTTGCTGAATCCACAAATCCGAACGAAGCTGAATCTGCGTTAAGACAAGCCCGAAAGCTGATGGAAAAATATCAGCTCGAAATGTCTGATGTAGATTCGTCTCGCGCCGACGAATATGTGCATCAAGTTGGCAAGGCATCCCGGCAATCAGCACAGTGGGTTCGTATGCTGGGTGTAGTTGTTGCGGAGTCGATGGGCTGCATTTGTTTTTTTAGAAGCGGCACAAAGGGCCAGGCGCTGATATTTATTGGCAGTGTTGGTAGCGGCGAACTCGCGGCTTATGCGTATGACGTTTTATCGCGCCAATTGCTCTCGATGAAAAAACATTACCTTGAGAGTTTGCCGAATCACGGTAAGGCTTATAAGCGCAAAATGGGTACGCTTTACTCGGAGGGTTGGATCGCTGGAATAGGAAAACGGGTTCAACAGTTTGCGGGTATGGACGAACAGACAGACAAAGCTGTGACTGCGTACTGCGAGAAGCACTACCCGGACGTGAGTATTTCGGACTTCAAGCGTCGCAAAGTTAGCAGTGATGAATACGAGGCCAGTCTTGCTGGCCAAGATGACGGCGGAAAAGTTTCCCTGCATCGCCCGATGGGCCGAGAAGAACAGGCGCTGCTTGATCTTCAGTGATTGAAAGGCTCAACCCTTGTCCCGCTTCGGCGGGATTTTTTTGCCTGCGTTATCCACGGAAACTGTGGACAAGTCGGTGGGCAAATTGCTGTGGAGGTCTGGCGGTAGGAGCGGGGCGCGCATGGTCAAAAAACGATCAGCTCATGAATGACCTTTGACGGCCTCGGTCACCAGGGAGCCTGCTTGGGTCTGCCCCTCAATCTGAGAGAATGCGAGCTACATTCCTGCACTGGGTACCGGAGACTGAAGACATGACGCAGCGCGCGACTTACGAAGAAAACATGGCGTTTATCGATGACACGGTGAAGCGTCTGGAGCAGAACCAGGTTGGCATCGACGAGCTTGAGTCACTGGCTCGCGAATTTGCGAGCGCCCGTCAGTTCTGCCTGGAGCGGATCACCCGGATTGAGTCGGTGCTTGCGCAGACCCTACAGGGCGACCAGGTGCAGGGCTGATGAGCAGCGTTGAAGTGGGTGTCGACCACCAGACCCTAAGCGGGTACTTGGCCGGTGTTGAGCGCGCAGTCAAGCAAGCGCTGCCTGAGCCGGCATGGCTGGTTGCAGAGCTGTCGTCGTTTACGGTTACCGGCAAGGGTTCAGTGTTCCTGGATCTGCTTGAGTCGGCAGATGGGCGCGAGGTCGCCAAGGCCAAGGGGGTGATGTTCGCCAACGTGGCGCGCAGAGTGCTTGAGCAATGGCGAGCAAGCACGGGCGGAATCCCTGAAGCGGGTATGCGGGTGCTGGTGAAGGTTCGCGCGGACTTCTCGGTGCAGTACGGCTTTCAGCTGCAGGTATCGCAGATTGACCCGAGCTACACCCTTGGGGAGATGCAAGCGAAACTCCAGCAGATAATTTCTACCCTGACTGCCAAGGGCTGGTACGACATGCAGCGTTCGCTGGCATCGCCGAGCGGGTTCTGGCGCGTAGCGGTGGTTTCGCCACACGAAGCGGCGGGCCTGGCTGACTTCAAGCGCGACGCGGACATGATGGCGGATGCTGGGGTATGCCAGTTCGAGTATTTCTCTGCCACGTTCCAGGGAGCTGGGTGCTCGGAGAGTATTCGGGGAGCTTTGCTGCAGGTGCATGAGCGCAACCAGGAGGAGCGGTTTGACCTGGTGTGCGTGATCCGGGGCGGCGGGGCGAAGGCGGATTTGGCGTGGCTGAATGATATGCAGCTTGCGGCGTGGGTCTGCCGGTTTCCGGTGCCAGTGTTCACGGGCATTGGCCATCAGGTTGATGAGTGCGTGCTAGACCTGGTGGCGCACCGCAAGTTCGACACTCCCTCGAAGGTGATTGGCTACCTCAAGTCGAGCCTGCAGGCTGAGGCGGCCGGTCTTCGTGCGCGGATGGAACAGGTGGCGAGTCGCATCTCGCGCCTGGCCGCAGATCAGTTGCCACTGCTTGAGCGTCAGGTATCGCGCTTTGGAGGGTTGAGCCAACGGTTTGTCCATGGACAGAAGGCGGCCCAGGAGCGCGCCTGGAGCGATTTCGCCCGTCTGGCGACCATGCGCACGTCCGAAGACACGAAAACGCTTCTGAGAGCCCCTGATGCGTTTTCCCGCCTTGCTGGCGGACTGTGTGCCGCGCAGCGAGCGAAAATTGCTCTGGTGAGCTCACAGGTGGCTTCTCGGGCCTCATTGGTGGTGGAGCGGGGTCGTGTTCGACTGGATACGGCATGCCTGGTGTACGACAAAACCAATCCGCTGACGTTGCTATCGCGAGGCTTTGCCCTGGTGCGAGGTGTAGATGGCGAGATAATCAGCAGTGCCCAGCAGGCTCGCGGTGCCATCAAACTCGATCTGGCCTTCGCCGATGGCCATGTCATCGCTGCAGTTGAGAGTCACTGAAAACAGAGCAGCCGAGCTGAGCACTGAAGCTCATGTCTCGGCTGCGGCTGGAACACATTGTGGGTTGCTGAGTTCAGTGTAGTGAATGGCACCAATGGACCGGAGTAGATCGCTGCGTTGCACCCCGGTAGCGCCACCTCTTACAGCATAATTCCGGGTACTCGCTGGCGATCCACAGAATGGGCTTTCGGAGCGGGAATCAGCTCCTGGCAGTGCAATCCATCAGCGATCTGGATGCAACCCGGCACGATCCTCGCGGCCGACCTAACCTCGACTGACACCCCCTGGTTTTGTATCGGCGCGCTTGTACAACCGCTAGTGAGAATTACGAGCAGAGCGAGTGGCAGAGCATGGCGCGGCATGAGATGTTTCCTCTGGGTTGAGTCCGATCCGAATCATGCCACTCGGCTCGAAAATCCCAAGCCGACCAATGCGAAGCCGAGCGGGCAGCGCGGATATGCAGCAAAGGCAGAAGCTCGATTCTGAAAATCTGATTACACATCCGGACCATCCGATCCCAGTAGGCATGGCTGACCTTGTAGATAGCGATGGTGCCCAACCCCATCAGGTAATTCTTGATGGCATGTTCTCTCGGGCGGGGGCCAGTAGGCTGGGACTAATCTGGCGCAAATCCATTCGGAATTGGCCGCTCACGGCTGATGGCCACTGGTACAACGTGGAGGAATTTTTCCACGGAGAACCCTTGATGGATATCAGCGAATTCACCCCCGGCACTACCTACCGCATGACGATCGTTCCCTACCTGGACTGTGAGCCCGGCGAGGAACGGGTCAAGGTGCTCAAGGTGCTATCGCCAGTCACAGCGGAAAACTCCCGCATGGATGATGGCGAATCGGTTGAGGTTCCACCGCCGCAGGTACTGGCCGAGTGGAAGAAGTTTCTTCGCGTGCAAGACGAACACGGCGATGTTCGCCTCCAGACCCCTACGCTGGTTGTCCGGGCCGAAGCGGTCACTCGCGCATGATCGAGACAGAAAAAATCCCACTCAATTGCGGGCAGGGTGAGCACGCTTGTGCGGCGATGGCGTCTCTGCAGGGATCAGCCCTATGGTTCATTGCCTGGATAGTCGCCGCTGGCTTCATTGGGGCCATAACCGCGAGAGCGATGGGCAAACAGCGCAAGGCTGTGCGAGAGGCGATCTATGCCCTGTGCGTGCTGGTGGGGATGGTTCTTGCGGTGTTGCACTACCTGGGCAAACTGCCGATGTAGCGCTGAGGGTTGCGCGGGGCCCAGGAGAATGGCCAGCCCCGCGCTCTTGGTATGGGAGTGATCCCAGTCTTGGTAGACCTGAGAGGAAATTTAGTCTCGGGTCGAAGTAGAAATCAGGGACTGTAAAGTCCTAGTCGAAGGCCAGTGTATAGGCCGCTCCAGTCGGAGCCGTTAAACGTCGATATCGAGACCGCGCAGCAAGTTTGGGTTCTTCTGGATGATGACTGCCAGAATTTTGGTTGTAGCTTCCAATTGAGCACGGGTCTGTTCGAGCACCGGGGCCACAAACTGAATGCCTTCAGCGAAGCCAGCAGCCTTAACTGCTTGAGCGCCGCCTGCACGAACTAATTTCGTGTTGCGCGCAGCCCCACCCGAACACCACTTGCCTGTCTTGGGGTTGAAGGTTTTGCCGGTCCAACCGGCGTCGTAGTCAGCTTGGTTTTTCATGGCATCTATCTCACATGAGTTTTCCTAAACCTGCGCTGGAGTGGCAGGCCAGACTAAGACTAGAGCATGGGAGGGCGTGTGCCAAACCTTGGGTCTACTCCGGCGCAGCCTCAGGCTTGACCACAAGCACACCGTTGCGGGTATTCCAGCGATCAATATCTTCTGGGATATCAAGGTTCAGCAGCGGCAACTGAGCGCCCTTGCAATTCTTCGTTTGGCAGCGGGCATGTGGGTTGAACTTACGCTGGCTGACGGTGAGCGGCTGACCGCAGAACGGGCAGGGCTCAAGATGTGGGTGGCTGGCTGACATTGGTTTTCCTGCCTCAGGCCGCGCCGGGATCGACGCGGACGTAATGCGCCTTTTCGGCAACATAGTGGATCGTCATGCCTTCTCCGCGCAGCTCGGCGAGGGCCAGCTTGAAGGGTCGCCCGGTGCCGTCGAAAGGGCGCACGGCGGCGCGGATATTGGATTTGATGTTCTCTATCTGCGGACGCAGCGAGTTGGAAATTGTCTTGTTGCCTGGGCGCATGGCCGGAACTCCGTGGTGTAGGGCGATTACTGCAGCTGCTCGATGGCGGCTTCAACTTGAACCAGCGCGTCGCGCGAGCACTTCAACTCTGGTTGGATCAGCTGAAGCCCAGCAAGGTCGCGGCTCATCACCATCACGCAATTGTCGAGCGCAACACGCGCGGCATGCAGGGCCTCCAATGGGCTCGGCGCTGACTCAACCGGCTCGGGTTGGCCAAGGTGCTTCTTGAGGGTGAGGTAGACGAGCGGGAAAACCAGCTCGGAGGCGACAGCGGCGTTCTTGCCAACTTTCAGCGATGCCTCTTCAGCGATGGAAACCAGCGTGGCGTGGTCGAGGGGTAGGGCGTGCATAGCGTTCTCCTTGTTGGTGAACCTATGCTCGCCCGGACGCTGAAAATCCCAAGCACAGCAACCAGTTCATGGATCAGAACAGATCCATCTGCCCCCGCCTGGAGCAGCCGAGCATTGCCACCAGGGCGGAAGGGTCATGCAGGAAAGGCTGGAGGCCGTGACGGTAAATCTGGTTGCTCATCCGCAGCATGCGGTCCCATTCCATGTGCGAGCCCTTGAAAATTTGCAGGGTGCCCAGCTGCATCAAGTAGTGGATGCCGGCCGTGGGGCTCTGATCGAGGGTGACGCGCTTGAGCGCATATTCCAGGTCGATCCCAACGAACAGATCCGCTGCCTCCTCGTCGATGTCAAACTCGCCGCCTGTATTGCAGTCGGTAACGTACTGACCGTTTTTGGTCAGAGTCAGGGATTCCGCGCTGGCCGCTGCCGCCTCGATGCTGCGCAGGCCATTGAACAGATCCTGATAGAACTCATCCGCGAACGGTAGGAAGGTTTCAGGGAAGCGAATATCTGCCTCGGTGAAGACCGGCAGTGCCGCGATGTCCGGTATCTCGTAACGAACGCCCTGCTCAAACACCTCAAGGAATATCCGCATGGCGGTGAACGGCTTCTGGTAGCCGTAACGCTGCCAGAGGCAGTCGATGGCGATCAGCTGTTGCAGGCTCAGTACCTGAAAGCGTGGCTCGATGCCCAGTCGGGCGGCCTCGTCGACCTCATCGAGCTGGATGGTGAGCAGGATGCCCAGTAGCTCCCTGGTGAATTCAGGGCTGTAGCTGTTTGGAGCAATTTTTATCTCCCCGGTTTGCTCATTCACGGTGCGCGATAGCCAGCAGCGGGCGGACGGGTCGAAGTGCCGGGCTCGGATGTAGTTGCGCAGATCGTTGAGCGGCTTGAGCCAGCTGTACTCGCCACCCTCCTTGGCGATCATGTTCTCGGCAGAAGAGTCGCGGCTCACACGAGTGCAAGTCCAGCAGCCGGTACGGCTTCCGCAGGCGGGGCGCTCACTCTCGCGGCCAGCGAGGTAGACGTTGACCATGCAGTCCCCGCCGTTCATGTCGCGGTACACCTCAACCAGCTGGTTGAAGGGGTCGTAGCACTCGATCTTTTCCGAGCGGACCATGCCGATGTAGGTGAAAACATCCATCGTGGTCATCTGAGCTATCGGGCTCAACACCCAATCATGACCCCCGGTATCAGCGGCCAGGTTCACTGCCGCACTGGCGCTCTCGCCACGGGAGTTCATCATCCTGGCCCGCTGGGCAGACTCATCGAAGCGGGTTCCGATCAGGGACACGAGTTCATCGCCTGCCAGCTTGCGGCCCAGGTCGGTTGAAATCTCGCGGGCAATGGCCTTCTTCACTCGCTCAAGCGGGCTGGCCTTCATCAGCTGCTGGCATTTGGTGTTGGCCCCCACGGACGCAATCAGTCGCCCGCCGACCATGCCCACCAGGTAATCGTTACTCAGGGAGGGAGAGGCTACCCAGACCTTGAGATCAATGCCCGTGCGAGCCCCGTATGCGCGGATTCGCTCGATCTGGTGCTGGTTGTAGGCATGCACCACTGGCGACTCGACCTTGGTGTCACTGTGCATGATGTGCAGGCGCGGGCACTTGAAGCCCTCGCAGGCCAGCTCACGGACGGCAGTGAGTGCGATGTTCAGGGTGCATGAACTGTCCTTGCCCCCGCTCCAGGCGACAACCAGGTGCTTACCGGCCATGAGTTCTTGCTTCACGGCGCAGACGGCAGCGGCGACCTTTTGATCGAAGCTCATCTCTTCGAGGGCGACTGGCTCCCGTGCCGAGATGGCGAGCTGGCTGGCGTCAAAGAGTTTCATGGCGGGCTCCTGGTAGTCCGGCACCTCCTTGGTGCCAGTGACTCCAGGCTACGAGGGGTGCCGAAAATCCCAAGTCAGGCTTAGGCCGACAGGCTGAGCCCGAGGGATGTTTCGATGTCGGCCTGGGCGACGCCGCGCTGCAGCAGATAGCCGATCTGAGCCGCCAGGCCCGCGTTGTTGATCTCTGTCGCAGCCAATTCCATTTCCACCAGCAGGAATTCTGTCTCGTTCTCAGGCACCTCATTGAGGCGCGACTCGTCCACCGAGACCTCTGTGACCAACCCATCTAGCACGCTGGCGTCTGCGCCGCTGTCGGCAGCCTTGATTGCCAGATCCTGGGCGATTTTTTCGTATGCGATTGTCATCTGTATGGCTCCCCGGTTTAGGCCAGCATCTGAGAATTGGTTATGAAATGATCGACGTTGTAGCGCTCCAAAAGGTCAGCGCGGGTGTCGTCGCAGTTATCAGCGTCAGCATGGATCGCTTTGACAAACACCTGCTGGGCCTGGCCCTCGTCGTCGGCGAGGATCAGGTAGCCGGTATCATCGTCATCACCAGGAACGCGGCCGATGATCAGCCAGGGGTGCTTGCCGCTGCCGATGAAGTGGTGGGCTGGGATCTGGATAGGGTTGGACATAGGAACCTCCTTGGTTTCAGTGAGGACAGGTTCCCACGGGCGGCATTAATCCCAAGTCTCAGGGATGCTTTTAGGCCGCAAATTTGCGAAGGGAGCTGATCAGATCACCGTCCCAGCGACAGCCCGACTTGCTCGACTCGCCGTGGTAGACGTTGAAGTAATCGCCAGTATGGATGTCGTTGGGTACGCAGGCCCGATGCACACACAGATGGCCGGCGATATCGAAGTCCTTGTAGCCGTGCTCATCCGTCACCAACTGAGCGGAAATTTTCTGCTGGGGTTGCCCAGCCTGGTCAACGCGCGCCGGGGTAGCAGCCTTCATGCGTCCGCCCCCTGATCGCGCTCAGCCTCGCGCATCGCCTCGATGCGGTCCGCATGCCAAGCGTCCGCCTCCACGATGTCAGCTTGATCCGCATTCCAGGCAGCACACATTCCACTGAACTCATCCAAGGTGAAGGCTTTGGTGCGTAACTCGCTGCCGGTGCTGATGGTGAACCAGAGGTGATTTGGCCCGGAGCTGGCCAGCTCCATGCAGTGACGGCTAAATGCCTTGGCATACTCCGGCTTGGCCTCGGCGCTTTCGTTGAGCAGCGTCCAGCCTGCGACGAGGGGAATACGGGCCTCGCTGAAGCCTGCACTTTGCAGATCCGCCACCAACCCTTCAGCGCGCTTGAGGAGTACCGGGAGTGCCGCACCGTTGAACAGCATGAGGGACGGAAGGTCGCCACCACCTTCAGAGGTGAGCGAGAGCCAAAGACCCTTGGGGAGTATGTGAGCGGTAGGATTTTGCATGGTCGTGTACCCGTTGAATGGAGATGGGTTCACTGTACGGGCGCTTGGGGAAATCCCAAGAACGAGGTCTCTACCACTCAAGATTCAACAGGCCAGGCTGAACAGGTGCAGCAGCAGGCTCAATCCAGCCATACATACCGTAGATGGCCAACGCCGTATCCGAGAGAGATTTTTCCCTCTCCAGCTTCTCGTTGAAGCATGCATTCAGAGATGGTGCGGGCAACTTAGCTCGGGTGCGCCTGCAGCCAGGCAGCTATCTCGCAGCGGGGGCATAAGACCGAAAAGGCGCGCGACAATGTTATTCGCATCAGCCTCGGGCAGCGGCAAGCCGCATGGCGTAGGTCTTGGAAACTACCGCATCGACCTCGGCGGCGAAGGCATGGGCCAGGGCATCAAGCACCTCGTCCGACTCGGTGTAGGTGATCGGCTTAAAGCCTGCTCGAATGGTGTTCAGGACATTTTGTCCCTCGCTCTCATAGCTGGCCTGAAAGTAGGCAACATCGCCAGAGGGGGCAAGGTAGCCGATGGCCTCCTTTTCCCCTACTGCGGTCTTAAAGGTCCTTTTGCCAATGCAGATAGGGCCAGCTTGCTCGACGCTCCAGCCGAGCTGTACCAGGTGAGCGGAGATTTTGGCCTTGGTGGCCAGGTAGCGGTCAGAAAGGATCATGTCGGGCCTGCGTGGCGATGGCTTCAGTTGCCACCATCGTCACACGCCTGCCGGTAATCCCAAGCAGCTAGACCTCGGTCGAGCCCACCCAGACCGCGCCGACATAGGCATCAGCGCCATCGCCGGTCAGGTGCTCGATTTCCTGGGCCAGGTCACAGAGTAGGGCATGGCTCCATCCCTCGGCCGGTGCCGGGCGGGCCAGCAGCAGATCGCCGGCCAGGGTGCGGGCTTGGAAGTCCTCGTGACGAACCGGGGCGATAATATCCGGCTCGGTTTCGCAGTGTGTGTCAGTGATGATGCAGATCGAGCCCATGTCACTCTCCATTCTTGCGCGGCTTGTTCCAATTGCCGTGGAATATGAAATCCCACGCCAGCAGCACCACGATGATGCCCACCAGCAGAGCCATCTTGTACAGCGTCACGCTGAGCGGGGCGTCTTCTGCCAGTAGTACCCCATACAGGGCGACCGCAAAATACGCTGCAGCAAGCAGCCGAACCCACTTCATCAGAATGCTCCGGTCCAAGACCCCTCGTATCGGCCCGCATCATACTCGCGCATCAGCGCCTCCTGCGTCACCGATGCCAACAGGACATAGCCGCAGATGCCGCGCGTGTGATCGAGGAACATGACCCGGTGAATGTCCCGGCCTTCAAGCGGGCAGGACTGAGAGGAGATAATTTTCGCCTCGATTCGATGACCACTCGGCCCGTAGTTCCGACCGGATTGGAAGTCCATGCGCCAGGCGGCAATCTCGCCCTCCTGCAGGGCGCGCGGCTCACCACTATCCGACCAGTACGAGGAGAATGTTTCGTTCCAGGTGTACTGCTGGCCGTTGATGTCCAGTCGGTCTATGCCGGCGATGCGATTCTGTTGGGTCATGTCGGGTGCTCCGATGGGGAAAGATAGCCCAGCGTGGCAGGTTGCCTCTGAATCCCAAGCCAGCACGCCCCACCTGGTTGGGTTGGCATGCCCTAGTGGTAAACTCCGGCCAATACCCGACACACAGAGCCTGCGCTATGACGCCACTGGAAAGTACCCTTATCTCCATTGCCCGCGACAACCTGGAAGCGGTGAAGCGGTTTTATGCCAAGCAGACGGCCGGGAAAGCCCTAGAGGATGATCTAGAGCTGTTTCAGGAAAGCCACACTGCCCTGACAACGCTCCTGCAACTGGGCCACATGCAGGCCAGCGGTATGTCCGAAGAGGGTGCGCGCGCCCTGCTGGCGATTGAAGAAGAGGCAGCGGCAGCGATTCCCCTGCTCGATGAGCCGGTAGGCTACAAGGCCACCATCACCATCCAGATCCAGGGAAAAACACCCGATGAGTTTGGCCAGGCCATGAGTAACGCCTTCGACGCCGCCTCGTTCGGTGGGTCAGGCGGTAACGGCATGACTGCCAACGGGACCAGCTACACCTGCACGGTGGAAACCAACCTGCCGAAGGAGCCGATGACGCTCAACAAGATGCTAGGCATGCTCGATGAGCACTGCGGGCCTGAGGAGCGCGCCGAACTGCGCAGTATCTATGGCACCGAGCACTTGAAGGGCGACAAGCCAGCCTGAGCCTACTTGCCGGCCGCCTCGGCAGCAGACCCTTGGCATAGTCGAGCCAGCATCAATTGCTTGCTCGCTCAGGAACAATACGTTTCCACTGTCCGGGAACCGGGTTGAACGGGCAATCGGACTTGAGTGCAACGCGCTGGTAACTGCTGGACACGAGACCATCTGGGGTCTCGCGGAAGGTGAACAGGCCGCACTCGCTGAACAGGGCTGTTTGGTTGACGACTGGGCTTTCGAGGGAAACTCCCCCATGCCAGTTGGATGTCGCGATGGTCACTGTCTGGCCCGTTGGGCTTACCTGAGCCAGCTCGGCGATGGTGCCACCGACTCCGTAGTAGAACTGGACGTAGTTCCCAGGCGTGCTCGGGAAATCGACACGCGGGAAGGGGTTGTCGGAGCCGCAGCCGGAGAGAGAGGCAGAGGCGAGGATGATCAGGGACAGAAAAAGACGCATGGGACCGCTCCAGGGAATGATGGGCTAATTATGCAGCTTGGGCTGCAGCTGCTGCATAGGCCGCATCGCGCTCATCGCGCAGCGCGTTACGGTATGCCAACTCTGCACGGGGGACGCGGGCCACGGCTTCTTCGGCCTGCTGGCGGGCCGATTCGAGCTGGATAGCCAGGATGTCGCTCTCGCGCTCATAAGCGTACAGATGGGACTCGCAGTAGCTACCTTCGGCATTGGGGAACCCGAGGACGTGCCCGTTGTAGGCCTCATCAGCGCGCACATAGACGCGCTGGCAGATTTGACCGTTTACGACCGTCCAGATGACTTGGCCGGGCTCGGGCTGATTGATCCGTGGCATGGCGACCTCCGCTGGTGACTGATGAAGCCAGTGTCACCGATGTCGGAGAAAACCCAACGAAGCAGGCGAGCGTTGGAGTTTTCCTTGATCAGCATTCTACGAGTCGTGTGTAAGCGAGTATCGGCTCTCCTGACTCCGAATCGGTGCCTGCAACAGGTACGTCCGAGATGATCTTGGATGCAACCCGCTGGGACGCGAGGTTATCCATGCCGACAACTGCCTCGACATAGAAGGACTTCACTCCATGACGACCAAGCCCCCGGCGTAACTCCTGAATGCTCTGCTCAACGATCTCGCTGGCCCAGCCACGGTTGCGGTAGGCTTCTGGAACGGCGTACCCCAGGTTGAAGCACGGCACACCTTCGATAGGCTCATGGTGGACGAAAAGCGCTATCGACTTGACTCGCCCGTGCTCGATCCGGGCATAGGTATAGCGTGTAACGCCATTCGGCTGATCGAGGACAACTCTGATACCAGGGCTCAGGTCAGCGGGATGGGTAGGCATGCCTCGGCGCACTTCCCTTTGAAGGCTGACCAAGGCGTCCATTGGGTCTGCAATTCTCATGCTGTCGTTTCCTCTCTATTCCCAGCTCGATGTACCAATTCTCCCACAACTGCTGTGATCCAGGTGATGGTGGCCCAGGATGGCCTGAACAGTCACAACGTCACCGGTCGCTGCCAGCACTCTGCCGGCCTGAGAAAGGGCACAACAAGTGAGTGACGCACCACGCCACACACTTCTCGGGCAGGGAATATGAGTTGGTCGTAGTGCCGGCTATCAGTCGTCATCAGACGCCGACAGGTCATCGCGCATGAGCTGCAGGCTCGACACAGGCGACAATGCGGACTGATCGTTGGCAAACACGTCCAGGATCAGGCCTTCACTGGTGTAGTTGACGGTCGTCCAGCCCAGGTCGTGGTTGCAGACGTTGATGCGCTCGTCATGACTGGCCGGCGCGATTTCTAGGTAGATATTTTCGCTGTAGCTCAGCGATACCGGCTGCTCGATCACAGCCCGCAGCTGGGTCATGCCGCTGGCAACGCCGTTAAGCAGAACCTCGACGCGGGCACGGTCATCGGCATCATCTGCCTCGAATACAGATTCAGTGACAGGGAAGGGGGCGAAGACATCACGCAATGCCTGCAATTCAGAAGTGGCCAAAGCGTCTTCAACATCGAAGTCGGTGACCACCAGGCGGACCCCCGGCAGGCTGGCGGCTGCATCAGTGATCATCCCGCCCTTTACGGACACCGAAACAGTTACCCCGCGCTTGGCTTGGTCCTGGCACTGCTGGATCGCCTGACGGATGCAGGCCAAATCAGCGTCAACACCTTCTTGAACTTCATCGTCCTCAAAGCCGGACATGAACAGCTCAGCCTTGACCAGGGCGCGCAGGGTCAGATTATCCGGTGCGTCTGCCGGGCGAACTGGGGAGGTGATGTGGAACGCGGCCGGGAAGGTGTCCAGGCTGTCTACCGCTTCTTCGAGAAGCGAGGTGTCGATTTCACCGCCAAAGGCCGGCGCATCGCCATCGTCTGTCATGTACAGCCATTTCAGCTCGTTGGTGTAGAAGACCTGAGTGACTTCGGGGCGGAAAGTGCGAACGTGCTCAAGGGCGGCGATAACTTGGGGGGTTGCGAACATGGGGCATCTCCATCTGGCTGTAGGGCGGCGGTTGCCGATGCCTCACTGTCGCCGATGCCTCACAAATCCCAAGTTTTAGAGTCCGGCCTCTAATTTATCGTGTGCGGCCTGAGTAGGGCTTGGGATTGCTCAAGACAATGCCAGAGTAAAGCCACATACCCAACCAGGAGAGCCGCATGCCCAATCCCGACATGACCCTTATCCCCAACAAGCACTTCATCGGCGAAGGCGCTCACCCCTGGCTCATCGCCGGCCGGGTGCCTGGGGATGGCACCGATTCAGTACGACTCGTACTAGCCGACAGCGAGCAGCAAGCGCGCGAGGTGTTCCGCGAGAATATCCTGAAGCAGGCCGATCTGAACGAGCAGGACATCATCGACACAGCTGAGTCCTATGGCTCGGACATGATCTATTCCATGACCCTCAAGTTGGCATAACCAGCAACACGGCCCCCATAAACACACACAAGGAACTCCAATGAAGCTGCACGCAACTGCAATTCTTTTCGCGTCTGTCATTCTCGCCGGCTGTAACCCGCACGATACCGAGCTAACCGGCAAGGCCTGCCTCGGCGCGAACCACGACACCCTTGTCGAAACCCTCAATGACAGTTGCAAGGCTGGTGACACGGTGGCAACCAAACACCCTGCCTACTTCTGCGACTTCACCTATTCCGTCGCCTACAACGATTTCAACTCAGCGATGTGCGTCTACAACGGCAAGCAGCGCGAGGAGCGCATCGCGGCCCCGGCCAAGTGAACCGACCAGCAATAGAAAAGCCCGCGTAAGCGGGCTTTTTCATCTGGAGCCAAGGCCGATCACAAGCGTGGTCGTTCACGATTGCTGCTGGCGAGCCCCGAGCACTGCAGGTGCCCACCAGCGGATAAGCCCCATCAGGTTGGTGCCGACAAAGCACGAGTTGAGCAGCAGCAGTCCCCATGCACTCTGCAGGACCGCGTATCCGCAAAGACTGACGCTCGACACCAGGAACAACCACCAACCCCAAGGGGAGAGGCGGGTGTTACTAGCGATGAGCAACGCTCCCAGAACCCCGCAAATACTCCCTGTCCACTCCAGCACCGCAATCAGCATGTTTGACCTCGTGCGTGTTCGTTTGGGCGGCGATTTGACCGCCTGCTCACCATCAGTGACAGTTTACTGAGGAGCCATGAAAACCCGAGGCCAGCATGGAAAAGCGATACACCATCCAAATCCAGTACCAGGATCAAACGAAGAAACCGTATACGGCTGACTTTCAGACCAAGCCTGAATTCGCAAAAGGATGGAAATCAGTGCTCGAAACGGCTCACGCGGGCGCTGACATCACCTGCATGTGCTTCGGCCGTGGCGATAAAAAACTCTCTGTACGGCACCTCGGCGGCGCAGATAGTTACTGTCTGGCCCGATACCCCAACTCCGGCCCGCAGCACGCGAATGACTGTATCTATTATGCGCCGGACCCATCGAAGTCCGGGCTGCAGGGTTACGCAGAAGGGGTCGTGACCGAGATTGAGGACGGCGGCCTGCGTATTCGGCTGGGCATTGGACTGAGGAAAAAAGATCCGCTCGAATCAGCCGCGGCTACTGCGCAGGTTTCGAGCGGGACCAGCACGCGCCGGCCGGCGATGACTCTTCTCGGTCTGCTACACCTGCTGTGGTCTGAGGCCAGGCTCAACACCTGGTACCCGCGCATGGAGGGCAAGCGCCGGCTCGGTCTTGTTCATGCCAAGCTCCAAGAGACAGCTGCCTCGATTCTCGCCAGTGGATCACGTCTAAGTGATTTTCTCCTGGTCGCGGCGACTGAACGTGACAAGGCGCAGGCCGAAGCGAACGAGGCCAAGACAGCTGAAGCGATTCGGTTGGAAAGACGCCTGGTTGTCATCGCCCCATTAGCCAAGCACTCCAAGGAAGCGGAAGGTGGCATAGGTCGACTGACAATCTCCGGCTTCGCCGGCATCCCTCTGTTGACGCTGAGTAAGTCCCTCTGGGCAGGAGCATGCAGGAGCTTCCCAGTGGAAATTGCCGCCTGGAAAGCCGGTGGCCGGGTAATAGCAATCGCGATAACCGACACGCCTGGGGCGGGTAAAGCCAACGTCATGCGGCTGGCCCTGATGGCCGTGAGCGAGCGGTGGATTCCAGTTGCATCATCCTTTGAGGCCGACATCGAGCAGCTGCTGAGCGATGAAGGCCGTAGCTATTGGAAGCCACTTCGATTCGATGCGTCGGAGGATGAGGTATTCCCTGATTTCTGGTTGCTCGATACCGGCGAGCGCGAGACGCCAATGGAGGTTTTCGGCCGGAGCGATCCAGCCTACCTGCAGCGCAAAAACAACAAGATTCGGCACTACAACAGAGAGTTTGGAGCGACTGGTTGGTGGTCGTGGGATGCGGCTGCAGATCCCAAGGGGGTCAGCAGGCCAGCGTTGCCTAAGCGCACTTAGCGCTGATCGATCGCCATTCTGGTTGGGTGGTTCGGCTTGCTATCCGAACCATCTGACAAACGGACGCAAGCCTTCTATTTAGGGCATTACAGGGCGATTTCAGATTTTTGACGGACCTATGACGCCTTATTATTGACTTCGCAGCTCAAGTACATATTCTCAGGACGATTTTGATCAGGGAGCAAGGCTGGATCATGCGGAAATTTATCATCCACCCTATCGCGAGAAGCGGCAGGGCAGACCTTGCCAAGCAGGTTGCAAGCGTGCGGGCAATGCTCGTATTGACAGAGGGTCGTGGGGTCGTCGTGTTGCGTGGCAACGAGGGCTTGAACGTCGAGGATCTAAGTCCTTCAATCCTAAGAAGCATTTCTCCAACGCTCAATACTTGCTGCACCGCAGAGCGCCGGTTGCTCTGGATGTACAAAGGTGGAAGCGCCGATTGGAAGATCAAGCTCCACCAACGCAAATGGCCAGGCCTACTGGGAGACAGAAACAAGTTACTTCAGATGGGTAGCCGGTATTTGCGCACGGACCTATTGCAGGACGAAGATGTTCAGGGCTTCCTGGGCCAGCAAACCATCCACATTGCAAGCCTCGAATCGGCCCCGACTTACAACCAGAGGAGCGTAGACCTGCGGCGCTTTGCGGCCCTGACATCGCGCATGCGGTCAAGGATGGGTGTCGAGTGCTGACTTGATTTTGTGCCGTATGTCGGGCAATATTTAAAGTTGGCACGGACTTCGCATAATATAGATTATGTTAAGTCAAGTCATTGATTTAATTGGAGTTTATCCGAACATATCCTGAGTGCGTGGCTCATCCTGGTACTCGACCGAGCTGGCTTCCTCCTCCAGATCCTCCTCAGCCATCGCATCTTCCAAAGCATCCTGTAGGCTCTTTGGCCAGCCGTCATTGCGCAGGAGCTGCAGGTCATCGGCATCTGTGAAAGTCAGCCGCAGGGCCGTGACCGCTTTGCCTTCCTTGATAAAGTCCACGTTGACATTCAAGCCAGCCTTTTGCCGAAGCTCTTCGACGGCCGGGTCAATTACGCGCTGCCGCAGGTTGTTGAAGCGCTGGTAAGACTCGCCCAGGGCTAAACGCTCTCGCAATTCGTCTAGGCGCATGTAGACCCAACCTGTGCTCTTGAACTGCATAAGCATCTCGAACAGCCGGAAGCTGTGAGCCGAATCCAGGCGTGCAACACGCCACAAGTCGTAACTTGTCACATGGCTATGAAGTCGAGATAGGTAGGGCCTAACGCTATCGGAAAACACCAGTTCTACCCTGCCCTCGCCTTTTACGTATTCGCACTCCTGAACCCAGCGGATTTCTCGAATCCCCATGTTCTTACCTGAGCCACGGATCGAGGTGATCTTGGAGTTGAACAGCATTTTGGCCGCGTCCTGCATTTGCTCGTATGCCTGGCCTGGCGTGATGCCGTAGATGTGGGCGTAATCGACAGCCATCACCGAACTGGCCTTAGGCATCGGTTTTCGGGGGTCGATTTGAGCAATAGCAGCTAGGATCAGGCGTTGCTCGGCCAGCGTGAGGCGATACGATGCGGACACCAGGTCGTTGTGCTTGGTGACCTTAACGCTCGACTCTGTTTCAGTAATTTCTGGCGCGTCCATTAGCAAAGATCCTGATTAAGGCAGGAGTGAGACTATCCGAACACGGCTCGTCATACAACTACGCGCACAATGTTCTGTAGTCGATAAAAATGGGGGGCAAGCTGCACACAATCAGCTCAGCTGCCGCAGCATTGACACGGAATTTGTAGCAATTTGCGCTACGAGGCGGGGACACGGAATTTGTAGTCGATGCCCCTGATCAACCCGGAATCTGTAGCAGTTGGGTTGAGCCGGACCGCTCCCTCTCCCCTCTCTAAATCTAGCTTTCGGGCAACCAATGGCCGGAATTTGTAGTTTTATGGGGCCTAAACTAGGACACGGAATTTGTAGTCGATGCCGCTGCTCAACCCGGAATCTGTAGCAGTAGCAAAATCGGCTTAGTCGGAATCTGTAGTCGTAAGCGGATCTGAGAACACGGAATTTGTAGCAGATGGCAGAAATCGTGGCCTACCGGCGCTGCGGGAGCCAATAAATTAGTTTTTCTATATAGATCAATGGCTTATATGATTAATCAGAGGTGAATTATTAATCTGGATGCCATGTGTCCAGATAACGCAGCACAACCGCTGGAGAGCATGGTAGGCCCGGAATTTGTAGCTTTACCAAGATCGGTAACGCGCAGAGTCGAAACATGACGACCGCTCCATGCCACAGCCCAGTGCCAGATCACCCGTTTTCCTACAAGATGACGACTTTTGCCGGCAATAACCCAGTAAAAAAGCTAATATTGGGAGCACGATGCAGCTCATTTTCATCACACGGAATCTGTAGTCGTATAGCCTGCAAACAGGGCCTGTGGATAACAGGCGGAATCTGTAGCAGCAAGCACGGAATCTGTAGTCGTGGGACACGGAATCCGTAGTCGTCAAAGTCGGAATCTGTAGCACGCAACACGGAATCTGTAGTCATTGCTCCTCTGGAGCCTTAGTGCCACGCGGCTTCCAGCTCTCTAAAAACAAGTTAAAAACAAGATAAAAACAAGTTAAAAAGATTTAAAAGGGAAAAGCTTTCAAATTTCTCTCGAATCAAGAGCGAAAAGCCAGATCAAAAACAAACCGCTAATGGCGCGTTGGTAAGACTGAGTGAGCCCTCGAAGCCGGATCTTGGGTTATCCAAACTTCGTGAGAACCTGCTAGCAAGTCCCAACCAGGAGCAGGCATGAACACCCTTCGCCAACCGACCCAAGGCCACATATGCAGCATCGTCGACATGGCCCGCAGAGGCGAGCTGCTACAGCTGCACAGGATCAACCTCACCGGAGCTGATGAAGAAGATTCCGAGAAGATGCGAACAGAGATCATCGCATCAGCGATATCAGCAGCAGGCAATCTTGGATTCCCTATTTTCGTGATCGAGTACCACGACGATGACGACATAGCCATTAACCACCTGCTCAACCTTTTCGAGGCAATGCGGTCGAGCGGCAAAGCAACTACTGATCAGGTAGCGAACTGGAGACGGCAGTTGATCGTGGCAGTCAAATAGCACTACCCTTCCCCGCATCACAAAATTCTCATTGGTAGTTTTTACCGTTAGCCACCCCGCCACCCTGCGGGGTTTTTTTTGGCCTGAAAAAGCGCAAACGCCAGACGCACACAGGATGACGATAGGTCTTGCAGCAGTAGCTTTAGGGCGAAGCACTGGAGCACCAAATAGACACCAGATGACGACAGGGGCTTATCAAGCCCCCTGCCCTATCACCAGAACTACACAGGATGACGGCAAATCGCGACGGCTGGCGTGGTTATGCTGACGCTCGCCTTGATAGGTCACTTGAGCCTTCAGCTCACTGTGAACATAGAAAATTCGCCTTATCGCTAATCTGTAGCCAAACCATCCAGATAGAGACCCAAACTGCATTTTCAGGCAGCGAAAATGGCTCCAATTTCACTAGGAGCCATCATGGACCAGAATAAAACCATCAATTTGGCCAACCACAAATTCACCAGCCCGCTGGCAACTCGGCGACTCGTAATAGGTGAATCCTGGCTCGAAGACGCTAAGCGCAACCTTGCACTGACTAGCTCGTTTGGCATGTCGTTCACGAATGGTCCGATCTTCCAAGTACCTCGGATGATGGTTGACCTTCCTGGAGTGTTGACCGCTGAAGTAGCGTTCAACCGCTTCAACATGCTCGATGTCTTGGTCGCTAAGGTTCAAGAAGAGGCCTACTTGGAAATCGTTACCCAGATGATGGCAACGCTTGAGCCCCACGCCAGAGTCGAGCCTGATGGAATTACGTTCGACCTTGGCAGTCTCCAGGTTTGTGCTGAACCACAGGGGTATGGTCGATCTCCCTGCCTGACCTACATGACATCCTCGTTCGCCATAGCTCGTGCAAAAGCCCGACACGACGATCAGGTCAGCGAAAGCGTGGCCTGAGACGAATGAATTTCATAAGACGCCCGAAAGGGCGTTTTTTGTTGGGGAATGTTTTGCTATCGAAAATCGATGAAAACATGACCCGAGCTTGCGTTATCAGAGTAGTGAGGTAGAGTTGGCAGGTAAAACAACGCATCGGAGATGCTATGGATTTCGATACCCTGCCTTATGCTGACTTTGATCAGATTTTCTACGCGCCTCAGTTCGCAGCTGATTGCCTCGGCATAACCACGAAAGCGCTTCGTTCTTTCGAGGACGAGCCTGGCATGGAAGTTCGTCGGATCAACAGGGGCTCAGTTCCCGCTCGTGTCTACACTCCGGCCGACCTCTTCAAGATCGCCTCGATTCGACGCAGCAAGGGACTGACGAAAACCCTCCAGCGACCCCTGACCATATCGACCTTCGTTCAGAAAGGCGGTACCGCTAAGACCACGACTTCAGTGAACCTTGCCATGTACCTTGGGTTCATGGGGCTCAAGGTTCTACTGATCGACAACGATCCTCAGGGTGATGCAACGTCGATGCTTGGCTACGATCCGGACCTGACTCCAGAGGAGCTGGTGGATCTGGGTATTCCGGCTGACCGCGCGGTGAATGGAAGCCTCGGCAACATCATCGCCACTTCGTCCCTGTTCGCCCCGAAGGGGTTGGCCGATGTGATCAAGAAACCCTTTGGTGAGTACGGCCCACATCTGCTGCCCGCTGAAGGCCTTTTGGAGGACATGGAGGTTGCCATCAACGCCTCTGCCAATCAGGATTTCCGCTACGCACTCTTCATAAGTAAAGGTCGTAAGCGCGAGCTCCCGCAAGCTGACCTCAGTGGCTATGACGTGATTCTTTTCGACAATGCCCCAAGCGGCTCGCTGATGACTCGCAACAGCATGGTCGCAAGTGACATGATCCTGTGCCCTATCCGGATGGATAAATTCTCCTGCCGCGCCCTCGCCCGCCTGGGCAATAAGCTGCAGAGTTTTGCTGAGGAGTACCAGCGCTCCCCTGATGTCGCTGCTATCCCCACTATGTTCATCAAGAACAGGCCTCGCGCAATGGCTCACTTGGCGGCTCTTTCCCAGATGTTTCCTGGCAAGGTAACCGAGGGGAAACTTTATTTCTCCGAGGACTACTCGAAGGCCCTTGAATCAGGTCTTCCTGTACTGGGCTGGAAGGGTGCTTCTGAAAATTCTGCCGGTGCAATGCGCAGTGTTTTCGGGGAGATCCTGGAGCGCCTTGTGCAGATGTGAAGAGGTGGTCCAGCATGGACCACCCTACCCTGGTCCATCATGGACCACTTTGTTTTAGGGATTCGATATGCCAAAAGAAAGCCGGAGATTGGGAGTAGATCGGCCAACAGCACCGTTGGTATTTCAGGGTGTAGTTGCCCCTGCTGAATTCCCCAAGGCCAAGCTCGATGTATCGCTCGACTCCATCCTGGAGCAGCAAAATAGCCATGCTAATGCGCAGACGCTTGAGGCTGATCAGCCTGCTGTTGCAGGCAACCCTGAGTTCATGGATGTACCGGTCGACCTGATCGACCCCTCTCCTTTCCAGCCGCGTCTGGATATCACCGATGACGAACTTCAATTGCTGGCGAATTCGATATCGGTGGCTCGTCGTGTCAACCGGCCTATTTCTCTGCGACTCAAGCCTAACGGCCGATACGAGCTGATTGGGGGCGAACGCCGTTGGCGCTCCGTCAAGCTCCTTGGCTGGGAATCGATCATTTCGCGGATTCTCGATGTCGATGATGCCGAGGCTCAAGTGCTTGCCCTGGCCGACAACGAAGGACAAGAGGGACTTACCGACTACGAACGGGGTCGTGCCTACAAACAGATCCTGGATCGCGGTGAGGTCACTTCGATTCGCCACCTGGCAAGCCGTGTTGGCGTAAGCCACCAGTCAGTTATGCGGTGCTTAAACCTCACTAAGTTGCCGCAAGATTGCCTTGATTATCTGACTCTGCACCCTCGCCTCTTAGGCAGCACTCTTGCCTCTGAATACGCTGCAGCCGGCGATAAACACCCAGATCTTGTACTTGAAGCTCTACAGAAGATCGATCAGGAAGGGATATCTCAAGAACAGGGTCTGCGCTGGATTAACCAGGTGCTCAAGGATCGAGAAAAGCCAATTCTGCCAAGTGCTTCAAAAGAGAAGACTGTTAAGTTTGCTGGTGGTCTGGAGGGATCTCTTGTTGTCAGTAAGTCTGGAATCCGGATCAAGGTCCCAAAGGGTGTTGATATGGAGAAAGTCGAACGCGCGATTCTTGATGCGTTAATGACCGAATAGATTCAGCTCTATCCAGTGGTCCAGCATGGACCACCGCCCACCTCTTACTATCCGTGGTCCATACTGGACCACCCTCCCCTCGATTTGAATGGTCCATGCTGGACCACGCAAAAAATCGACCTCTCGCAAATTTGCGTAAAAAAAAACAGACAAAATGTACTGTTTTCTGGGGCCAATTTCTGTGAAAGTCTGTCAATAGATATATTATTGAAATGCCGAAAGCATAAGCTGAAGGCAAATTCTGACCGCACAGTTGCAGGCGGCAGCTACGAGCTTCTAACACCCGCGAGACATAGATCCATCATGAAAAAATCAGCGCAAGTCGTTGGGCGTCATCCGGCATGGGTCAACCCACCTGAGCCAGGCCAAGATTTACGCGATCTGGAATGGGGGGTTGTCGAAGTCATGTCCGATAAATCACTCCGTTTTACCAATGAGAAACCAGACCCAGAAGCTCTCGAAAAACTGATCGATGAGCTAGAGGATTTGATTTGAGCTCCATGCTCGAATGACTGAAATCTGTTAGTAATCCATCCAGATTCCGCCTCCTAGAGAGGCGGCTGTCATCTACCGTTCCAGTGAATCTTTAACTGGAGCGTGTCATGTCCACACAGCAGCTCGAATACCACGAACTGTCATCCCTATTCCCTCTCATTACCGGCGACGACTTTGCTCTGATGGCTAAAGACATCGAGGCAAACGGTCAGCGAGAGCCCATTATTCTGTACAGCGGCAAGATTCTTGATGGACGCAATCGCTATCGGGCTTGCAGAGAGCTAGATATAGAGCCGCAGACAACTGTATACACGGGCGATGATCCGCTCGGCCTCGTGCTCAGTCTTAACATGCACCGCCGACAGTTGACAGTTGCCCAGCGCGCGATAGTCGCAGCCGAAATGATTCGCCGTAAGAGAGAGATTGAGACCGGGGAACCGGGCGCAGAAGAAGATGCCGGCCGAACCGACACTCCACTCCCTGGTGTCGAAGATGCGGCAAAAGCCCTCGGCATCAGCCCGCGATCTGTATCTGCAGCGCTGCGTGTGTTCAAGGATGGAACCGAGGAGTTATGCGAGGCGGTTAAACGCGGCGATATTCGCGTCTCAGCAGCAGAGCAAGTGACGAAGCTCGACCAGGATCAGCAACGCGCTCTTTGTGAGCGTGGCCCGCGCGCGATAGCAAAGGCTGCACGAGAGTTACGAGAGGCAGCCAAGAACAAAGCGAAGCCATCGGTACCCACTGCTGAGGTCGTCAAAGAGCCGGAGCCTTTGAATCTGGTCGAACCAGAGAAGTCCGCCCAGATAAACACCCCAATAGAGCCCCTGGAACGCAAGCCATCAGCCCAACGGATGTTCGAGCTTTCTGAGGAAGGGATGATGGGGGGCTGGGACGCGGAATCTGTAGCAGAAGAAATCCTATGCGATCTGGAAGACGGGCTCGACACTCAAGCACTGCTATTTGCTGTTGAGGTGGCGCTCAAGCTCAAAGAACGCTTGGCGCTTCGTCAGCACCGCCGATAAGGGGTTGGGATTCCTGGAAGTCATGTTTGCATGTCCATAACGACAAACAGATCCAGGAGATCACCTCATGCAGCACAACATGAATAAAAGTGAACTGGCACTCGACCTCACCCAAGATCGTGGCCATGAAACTACTAACGATTCTGACGGTTCGCCCTTGGTCGAAACCAACACGGAATTTGTAGCATTACAAGGCGACAAGCCCTCTTCGGGCAGCAACCCTCCGGCAGGGAAGGGTGCCGAGGTTGCCGTGGCTCAAGAGGATAAAGCCAAGAAGCAACCTGAGTCGTTCGCTGTGCTGCAGTCGGGGAAGGCAGCAGTAAAGCTGTATGAAAGCCTCATCGGTTTCGACAAGAATGCAGAGACCCAGCGAGCGACCCTCCGCGAGCTGCTGAACAAGCAGTCCAAAGCAATGGAAAACAAGATGCTCGGTATCAAGCCAGCCGAGGGTGAAGACTTCGACAGCATCTCGAAGCGGCTGCGCAAAGAAAACAACCGGATGGATGCGATGCTCGATGGAAAAGACTCCCTGGTGACATCCACGCGCAAGGCTATTGATGCAGCCATTGAAGCGCTGAACCAAATGAAAACAAGAATCATTATAATGGAGGAGGAGGCTTAGCCTTCCTGAACACTATGAAAACACTGAAGGGATACGCCTTCTACCCGCTGTGTGGCTGCACAGGGTTCATGGCAGGATATTCGCTCCTGGTCGCGGCAGGTGTGGTGTGATGAGTCGAGCACTTCTCATGGCGCTATTTGCCCTTCCTTTGCTGGCACAGGCAGCCATGTTCGACGCGACCGTTGTGGCGGTGTCGGACGGGGATACCATCACGGTGACCGTGCCGAAGCCGTGCGAGCCAGGAGAGAGCTGTTTTAAGGGCAAGAAGGCCTACCGGGTACGCCTGGCAGAGATCGACGCACCTGAGCGAAAACAGCCCTATGGGATTGAGGCTCGTGATGCTCTGAGAGGAGCAGTGCTGGGACAGAGTGTGCAGGTTGATGATCAAGGTCAACGGAGCTATTCGAGGATTGTGGCTCATGTCTATATGGGCGACATCTGGCTTAACCGCGCTATGGTAGTTGACGGCTATGCCTGGGTTGATCCCCGTTACTCTAAATCGCCGGAGCTGGTGAAGCTCGTAAAGAAAGCAAAGGCAGACCAAGTGGGTTTATGGCAACTTCCAGACGAACAAATTGTTCCACCTTGGGATTGGCGTAAATCGAAAATGCGTTGATGCTTGAATTAATAGGCCACTTGCCTACCGTTATTTCAGGAAAAACTATCTGTTAAGGAGTTTGCATGTCGCTTTTGAATCAATACCGCGAAACCGAGCTGGCCTTGGCCGAACTGCAAGATCGACTGAAAAAGCTCAGCTCGGATGATCGACTGAAGGCCGAAATCGAGTTCGAGAATAAGTTGCGCGCGCTGATGGCTGAGTATGGAAAATCGCTCCCGAACGTGGTCGCTATTCTTGACCCGCAAAGCGTCAAGAAGGCTGTGGCAGAGCCTGCGAAACGCCGTGAGCGCCAGGTTAAGGTCTACAAGAACCCCAATAACGGGGAGGTTGTTGAAACCAAGGGCGGCAACAACAAAATCCTGAAAGCATGGAAAGCTGAACACGGTGCTGCTGTTGTAGATGGTTGGTTGCAAGCGTAACTAACCTGGAGGGTTAATCATGGCTCAACTGCTATGGCGTGAACCTTGGTGGGCCAAGCGCCCACAACCTGGACAAAGTGACCTCGATGTCGAGTGGGGTTATCTGGAGCGCTACGATGATGGACAGTTTGTGTTTAACCCTTCACAACCAACTCTGCAGGAAATCAAGAACCGCAAGAGTTGTCGATTACCGATAACTGAGGAAAAGACCGGCGCATAGCCGGTTTTTTTATTTGGGTTTCCCAATAGTGGTCGTAAGTTGGTTCTGAGTTAATCCAGAGACGAGCGCTATGTCAGAGTCATCCGCAGGCCAGCTTACGCTGCGCGATATCAACGCCAAGCTGCAGGGCGCTGGGTTGGATATTCTTCGCCCTGAGCAGATCAAGTCCATCGGTGCGTACACCACCCGTGAAAGGTTCGTGCAGGCCCTTGAGGTGGTACCGGCCAATACCAGCGCCGTTCAGTTCCTGCGAAACATCATCACGCGCGTAACAGCACCCAACCAAGAAAGTGCTGCAGATGAGTCAGCATCGGTGCGTGAGGTACAGGACGAGACGGCCAAGCCGATCCAGGGCCAGCGGCCACAGGACAGGGCCTCATTCCATGTCTACGGCGGTAAGGCGGCACTGTGCTTTGAGGCTGACCTCACCCGCAACGAAGTGCATACCATCGCGCTCGATGCTGCGACCGCGACCGGCCCAAAGCAGTACAACTGGGGGAAAAAAGTTCGCCTTCAACTGACCCGCAGCGAGCTTCCCATGGTGACCGCTGTGCTGCTGGGCGTGCTCAAGCGGTGCGAGTTCAAGAATCACGGCCAGGACAACAGCAAGGGCTTCTCGATAGAGCGTCAGGACGGCGGCAAGGTCTTCATCAAAGTGTTTGCCAAGGACGAGGGCGTCAAAGCTGTTCCTGTTGAGGCCCCTGACGTGTTCTTCGTAACCTCGCTATTTCTGCGCCAGTTGCAGGCCAACACCCCCTGGATGGATGCAGCCGGCGTTGCTGCGCTGATCCGCGCTACGCAAGGGGCATCATAATTAGGGCTGCTGCTGCGGCAGGGTCAGCTTGACTCAAGCGGCTGGTAGCCAAGATGGACAAGTAAGCGATGAGTAGTGGGGCGGCCAGCAAGGTGACGCCCCTCTTGAGTTACAGCGGTTTATGCCCGCCGAGCAATGGCAACATCGCGGCGCTGCAATGGCTTACGCGGAAGGCCGAATACCGCGTTGGGCGTCGAGACGAGGAGAGGGCGCGAGAAGACGTAGCCCTGATACCAGGCGGTATTCTTAACTGGGGTCATCACTTCGATGTGGGTTAGGCATTCGAGCTTTTCCATGATGAGCTGGATGTCATGATTGCGTGCGTAGTTTATCGCCGCATCCAACCAGTTGAGGTTTTCCTGCTCCTGAAATGCTGCCAGATCAATCTTGCAGAAGTTCCACGGGTGGAGGGACAGCCTGGCTTGATCGGCGAACTTGGTCCCGAAATCATCAATTGCGACTTGTGCGCCTGAGAACTCGATCTCGTGCAGCTTGCGGCTCAACTCATGTCCGGAGAGGTTGCTCGCTTCTGGGATCTCAATGACGAGCCTTGCCTTCATCTGGTCGACGATCCCCGCAATCTCACCGCAGAATGCAGTGAAGTAGTGATCGTTCTGCAGGGTGGCTGGCGAGACATTGACGAACGTGGGGACAGTCGCTTGACGCAACTCCTCGCAGGAGGCGACCAGCCGCAAAACCTCGATATCGAGTGCGTACCAGGACTCTGGCGAGCAACCGCTCATGAACGCAACTGGTGATAACTCACTGTTGCCGATCTGAAGCCGAGCAAGGACTTCGGCAGCGACGACTGTCCCATCGAGCATGTGAACGCTTTGCTTTGCAATCCTGAGCATGATGCCCCCTTGGTAGAACCGAGTACGCCGTACCGGATAGCTAGTGCCGGCTTATTAGCGAATCTGATGCTACGCAGGAATGGGGGCCAATTGAGCTGGAATCTGGCTGGAAATCCGCCTGATTAAGAAGGATTCAGGGTGCCTCAGGCTGCTCTTGCCACACCGCTTGCCTTGATGAAATCAGCCCAGTCCGCCATCAACTGGCGGCGCTTCTCCAGCAGATCCGCACGGTTGTATGCCGCTTCAACCTTGCTCTCCAAGGTGTGGGCCAGGGCCATCTCGCATACCTCTCGCTGATAGTTGGCGTAGTCGGCGGCCCATGTCCGGAAACTCGAACGGAAACCGTGGGGGACCACTTCGCCGGCCTGCAGCTCATCGAGCACGCGGCCGATGGCGTTACCTGGTAATGGCCCAGTGCGCCACTTGTTGAGGAACACATACCGGGCGTGCTTACCCTCCTGCTGCTTGAGCACCTGGATCATGGCCTCGGTCAGAGGGACACGGTGCTCGCGGCCAGCCTTCATCCGCGCGGCTGGGATGGTCCAGATACGAGCCTTGAAGTCGAATTCAACCCACTCAGCCCGGCAGACTTCTGTGCTCCGGCAGGCGGTGAGGATCAGCAGCTCTGTTGCGCGTGCTGCGGGGGAGTCCAGGCTGTCCAGCTTGTGCATCAGTCCACGGATACTTTCTGCTGGCATTGCCGGGGAGGGGCGGGCTTTGTGCTTCTGCTTGGGCAGGAGCTTATCCAGATGGCCCCGCCAGCGTGCTGGGTTATCCCCCGTGCGGTTGCCGCGTGCTTTTGCCGCGTCGAGGATCAGCTCGATACGGTTGCGAAGTCGGGAAGCGGTGACGGGGATCTTGGCCCAGATGGGTGTGAGGACATCCACAACCTGGTTGGTGTCGATCTGGTCGATGGGCAACGCGCCAAGGGCAGGGTAGACATGCTTCGCCAGACTGTTGCGCCACTGTTTGGAGTGCTTCTCGCTCCAGGATGGCGAATGTGTGCGGACGTACTGCTCAGCCTCGGCCTTGAAGTCCACTCCACGGCGACGTGCGTGAGCCTCTGCAGCCTTGGCCTCGTCACGCCGTGCGAGCGGATCAATGCCTTGGGCCAGTTCGAGGCGGGACTTATCCGCCTGAAGTCGCGCGTCCCTCAGTGACACATCCGGGTAGGTGCCAACCCCCATGTCGCGGCGTCGGCCGAGAATGCTGTAGCGGAAGATCCAGCTCTTGGAGCCGGTCGCTGTGACCTTGATGAAAAGCCCCCGGCCGTCCTGGTAGGTGCCGGGCTGCTCGATGTCTTTGACAAATCGGGGGGTTAGTTTGCTCATGCCTGCTGCCCCGGCAGATCGCCATCGGTCATGGCGATATACGCCAGTTGCTCAAAACCGGGGGCAGCGATGCCAGGCAGGGTTGGGTCAACAATGACTGTGATTCTGGACGGTGGAATTGGCTTCGTGGAGTACAGCTCGTAATCAAGGTCCTGTTTCAGCTCAAGACCGAACGAGTCGATTAGCAGAACAGAAAGGGCGTCAGCTTCTTCAAGCTCATTTCCCATCCACCCGGAAAGGGCATCTTCGAGCGCAGCAACCGAGGGAAAGAAAAACGTCCGGTTTTCGACCTCAGCACAGGCGCTGGCCAGGGTGCCGATTTGCGGTATCAGACCAAGCTCTAGAATCTTGGCCACGTTCTCACTGAGGGTGACGTGATAAATGGCGTTATCCACTAGAAGAGACTCCTGGGAGGAAGGTTTCCCGAGTGAACCGGGCGAAGGCGGGCATCTGTACGGGTAGAGGCGAAGATTGCGCCGCTATGTACGGGGATAAATTATCCCCGTACAGAATTAACCCAAGCCCCGGCATGCAACAATTCTAGCACTGTACGAAATTACAGCCCCACATATTAACCCACAGCAGATAAAAAAATGGCCCGCTCGTGCAGGCCATCATGGGAAGGGGGGGAGGCTATGGGGGTGACTGGCGATTCTGTCGTGAAACCCTACCAACCAGGTTGCTCTTCACGCTTCCAGCGCATCGCACCTTCGGGGGAGAAAATTCGCCGCACGAATACCTTAATACCTCAAAGTATTTGTCAAGATTTCGGCTACGCGATCACCAGTAAGAACCAACAAAGTTTCCGAGCAATAGTTGCAGCCAAGTACAAATTGGCACTGAACTTCGCTGAGTCGCAGCCGGCCATCCGGCACGCCACCAGTCGATGTGTAAAAAGTTTGCCAGCCAATATCAGTGCTCTCACATTTCTTGCACTTCTTAATATCAGTTGCGGTGATACTCATTGTTTAGTCTCCGTGACAAGACAGTCGCCACACAGGAACATTCGCTCTACTTGCTTCCTTGGGTCATGTGCGTGAGGCCCGCAGTTCATGGTGCAAGTTTTAGTTGCTGGGTCAAACTTCGCAAGTTCAACTGGGTCAGCGCGCGGCCACTCAATTTTAATTGGGGTTGTGTTCGCTTTGGCTATTTTTCTGGCCATAGAACGGCTCCAGTTATATATGGTTTATATAGGAGAGGAGAAAGCTGGAATAGAACCAGCTTATATGTTCAGTTGCTCAGAAGTGGCGCTGATGTTTGGTACAGAAATAATCTCTCCAGCCCCCCCAAGCTCGAACAAAGTTAGCCGTCCGCCCTTAAAGCAGCCGCCAGTGTCCAGGTACACGACATTGCCCAGCGTGGTTACTTCTTCGACGACAGAGTGACCGACTAACACCTTGTCGATGCCAGCTACAGGGGTGGAATCACGGTCTTCGAGGCGGGACCGCCGCCAGATTGCCTCCATGATGTGGTGGTTGCGGTAGGAGTCGCCCAGCTCGCCCTCCAGCGCCTCACGAAACCGGCCCCAGGAGTGATGAGTGCATTCACCATGCACGATGCCGAATCGCTCACCATCGCGACCTTCGACCTCGATGGCTACGGGCATCTGGTTGAGCAGGGTTGCCATGAGCGGCTGCACTGCCTCGGGAAGCTCGTAGAACCATGCGCCACCGTGCCGGCGATGGCCTGCGGGCTCGTCGATCAACCCGCCTTCAATACACCAGTGGTCGTGGTTGCCGCGTACCGGGATGAACCACGGGTACCTCATCCAACGAATCGCAGCAGGGGACTCTGGGCCCCGATCCACCAGGTCTCCGACAGAAAAGAGCCTGTCGGTTTTCTCGTCGAACCCGACCTTTGTCAGCAGGCTACGCAGGAGGGAGAACTCACCGTGGATATCGCCCACGACGAAATCCCGCCCCACTTGGTTGGGGCCGTAGCAGGCGAATAGAAGGTTGCTTGAGAGGTAAGCTGGGCGGTGGTGCTCTGCTGCATCAGCAGGCGTGCCCTGATGTGTCGGGATAAGCATGCGAGGCTCCTTGTGTTGATTTCAGGAAGCCTCACACGAGGGAGGGGAAACCCAAGCCGGCTCAGGCTGCAGCGTAGTGCCGGGAGATGCTTTCGTTCATGTTCTGGGCGATAGCTGAGTAACGCGCGGTGGGCTGGGCCAGCAGACGGCGCAGGCCGATTTCCTCGCCAGTGGTTTCACACCAGCCATAGTCGCCATCATCAATGGCTTTGAGGGCGCGTCTGATCTCTAGGATCTGGCCGTGCAGACGATCCAGGGTGCGGGTCAGGTTCTGCCGATCTTCTTCAATGTTGGCCAGGTCTACGGGATCAGGCGCGTTACCCAGGTTGGCCAGTGTTTCACGCGCTTGAGCAGTGGACTCCATCGCAGAGCCCTGCTTATCCAGCAAAACCTGGCGGAAAAAATTCTTCTGGCATTCGTTCATGTAGGCATCGGCCGGCATAGCGAGGATGTCTTGAGGGGTCATGCTCAATTCCTTGTTCGGGTTATGGGTTGCAAGGGTAGGGGAGTCGGATCAAGGGCGGGCGCTATATCCCGCCAGATTTCGTACAGATAGGACTGGCTCAGCGCTTGGTGGCCTTGAGCAACAGCACGCTGATTGAGGTGCCCGAGAATGCGTTATCGATAGGCTCGCTGAACTCCAGATCAAAGCCCGGCAGCAGATCAACGGCCTGACGGCGGGCGCTCATGGGCAGAACAGCGCCGATGCGGCCACCGTCCTCCAGCAGAGTGCTGGCGTGCTGCAGATGGGCCTGCCAACGGCCTTCGGAGTAGGGCGGGTTCATGGCGATGACGGAGAACTTGCCTGAATTCCAGGTGAGAAAATCGCCCTCGATGACGTTGTGGCCCTTGCGGCGCAGGATGTCGCAATGCAGCGGGCTGATTTCGATGCAGCGGGTGCGATCCTTGGGCATCAGGTCAGCAATCCCACCCTGACCGGCTTGAGGCTCACAGCAGGTGTCAAGCAAGCCGATATCGAGCCAGTCAATCAGGCGCTCGGCAACGGTCACCGGGGTGGGGTAGAACTGGTGGCTCTTGTGATCGGGGATGTACCCGAGTGCGGCGACCTCGTGGATGAGATCCAGGGCATCAAAATCGAACTGCCAATACTGGCTTCGCTGATTGACCGTGCAGTTGGTCAGCACGCCCCCCAACGCCTGCATGACGGTATCGACCTCAGCTATCAGGTGCTTGCTGCGGTCGCGCTCGTAGAAGGGCACCGCTACGGCGTTACGCACTGGGATATGGTCGTAGTCGCGGCGGAAGCTCTCGGATTTGACGATTTTGTTGTACTGGGAAAGGGTAGCCAGAACAGCGCCTACCGCGTTGGAGAATGGGCGCTCGAACAAGGGTTTTGAGGCGAATGTTTTGCCGTTGGCTTTTACCTTTGCCGGGCGTTTGCGGAAGCTCTCCGGGATGGCGGCCGGGTGGAGGTAGGCCAGCACGCTGTTGAGGCGATAGGCCATGTCAGGATGCACTTCGAGATGGGCGGTACCGACCTGGTAGGCGCGGACGCGGAAGGCCCCGCCATCAGCTTCCAGCCATTCGCCACGCGAGGCGCGGGCTGTTTTCAGCAGCTGGCCGGTAGAGGCTCGGGACGGATCATCGCGGCCCATGAACTTTGCGATTACTAAGCGAAGATCGTGTACAACGCCCTCCCTCTCGTGGTCAGTGCTGCCCCACTCATTGAAGACTCCGCTCATGATCATGCGCTTAGAAAAGCCTTCCGGCACATTGGTGACGTGCTGCTTGGACAGGCCTCGAAAAATCCCATCGACCCGCTCAGCCAGGAACTCAGCACGGCGAGCCAGGAGTCCCTGCACCGTGGCGCGCAGGTTATCGAGGTTGAACTCTGGCATGTCCATCTCAGGGTTCTTTCCTCGCTGGTACCCATGCTCACGCCAGGCGTTAAGGATTTCAGTCCATTGCGAGCGGCGAGCCTGGGGCATGTACTCCATTAGGTCGGTTTGACGCAGTGCTCGATCCCAGAAGTTCGCTGTCAGCTCATTGAGTGCGCCTTCCAGGTTGAAGATTTCAGTAAAGGAACTGAGGTGACGCAGAGAGGCGTTGTGGCCGTACTTGTCGCTGCCGTTGCCCTTGAAGAAGAAGCCCATCACGCCACTGACGTTTTCTTGGGTAATGATGCCGTGGACTTCGATGATGCGCTCGCGCAGCCGGATATGCTCGCTGGCCAGCAGGGTCAGAGCATCAAACTGGACCGGGGCGTAGAATTGATCGAGGACATCGCCCGCTATGATGTGCTGGGCGTCATGGCTGAAGTCGTGGGGTTGGGTGTGCATGGGCATCGCCTCCTTGGTGATGCCTTCAGCCTCTCACTGGTCCGGGAAATCCCAAGTTCTGGCCCGGCCCCAGAATACAGTTAAGCCGCCATGCGTAGCGGGCTTGGGCGTCGTGAGGTTAGGCCAAACTCGGTACGAAGAAATATTCTGGGTTTTCGCCATTTGCTCGTCCGGTCGTGACATGACAATCGGTGCTGTCCTACAACCGAGCCCCTACCATGCGCAAGCACATCCTAACGATCCTGATCATCCTGCTCCCCATGCTGCAAGCAGAGTGGCATTACCGCCACCCACTGCCGCCAGCACCTGCGCTTCCGCTGTATGCCGTCCTTTGAACTTCGGGCCGTGCTCCTATCTGGAAGCTGGCCACTTATCGCAGCATCCAGCACGCCGGCAGCGCAGTTGGTCGGGGATCAGCTCGGCCGGCTCCGGGTCGCACATTGCCGCCACTAAGCCGCAAGCGGCGCGGCCATCAGCGCGAAGAATATGAGCACGCTTGACGGTGCGAGTATCCGGGTTTGGCCACCAGCTGGCGTCGCGGTACGCGGCCAGCAGGGGCTGGCCTGCGGTGGGCTTGTTCATGAGAGTGGACAACTCAATGCGTAACGTCGATGGCGAACACATTGACCGGATCGGGGCCGAAGTGCGGATGTGTGATGGTCGTCAATAGGTAACCCTTCCAGGGCAACACGAGGCGGCGGGTAGTGTCGCCGCGCTTTGGATAGCCGCGCGTCAGCTCGATGCTGTCATAGCGTTGACCTTCCAGGCGCTTGCGCCAATACGGCGTCACCTGCCGGAACTCCTCGGTCTTGGTACCGGCCTTGATCGCATCGAAATACTCGCCTTTGAGGGCCAGGGTCAGGGTTCGCATGGGTTCGTCTCGGTAGCGTTTTGGCCAGGATCACACCCAGCAGGGAAAACCCAAGTGCAGGGCGAAGCGCTCAGGCAATGGGAATCCCGGCAGATAATTTCCGCCTAAGGCTCACAGTTCAAAGTCCGAAATGAAGTCCTCGATAGTCGCCTCGATAGCTTCGGCGTTGCCCCGGTCGTCGATTATCGTGGGCAGTCCGTTGCGCATGGTGATGTAGAACGCGCTGCCTACAACCTCATTCACACTGCACCCCGTCTGGCGTGCCACCTCCTGCATTAAAGCCGCCTCGCTATCGTAGAGCTGGCAGTCGCGAAGCCGGCCCTTGTCTACCGCCACGTCTCTCAGGTTCACCTCGAAGTAGTGACCGCGAGAGTTCATGACAAACAGGTTCGCTGATTCTTCTGGCTGGGTGTTCTTCTTCAGGACGGCCGGCGAGAGCCAGCGGATCACGGCGCTTTCCACGTCCACTTCTTCGGCGTAGAGAATCTGGGCCAGGCTGCCCTCGCGGATGTCTTCCAGACGCTCCAGCCAGACGCAACCATCCCACCCCTCGCCGGTATCGACGTGAAGCTCTGCCAGGCAGCAGGCTGCTTGATCGGCGTTGCTCAGCAGGGTGCTGTAGCCGATAGAGATAATCGAGCGATCCAGGCGCTCGGCATTGGCTTCGGCGTAACGCAGGATCGAGTGGAAAAGAAGGCCTACGTCTTCGAGGTCTTTGGTGCGGGCATTGGTCGTGATCACTGGGGCAGGCTCCTGTTGTTGATGCCCCAGGCTTACATGGTCCTCGGCAATCCCAAGAGACGCGCCAGGGTGAGCTGGCCCTATGCTCAGTCGATGACAGCGGCTTTAGCTTCGTCCCAATCACCTGGCTGGGCAGCGCCAGTGGCAAACCCCACTCGCATCATCACAGTCTGCCGCCCCTTCTTCATCAGATAGGCAGCGGCACCCGCACACATGGCCTCATGACCCGAGGGGATGTATTCGCCCTCGTCGCTCCACTCGCCACCGCGCGAAGAGTGAACGGTCTTGTGGCATTGGAAGGTGCCCTGGTCGTTATCAACGAGAGAGGAAATTATCCCCTGCAATCGACCGCGGCTAAGGGCAATCGCGCCCTCCTTGAGAAAAGGGCAGTTGCCGCATGGCTTTTTAAGACGCAGGTGGTTGGCGAAAGGATCTGTGCTCATCAGACATCAAACTCGAACGTGCCAAGGCCATCATCATCGACCAAATAGGCGCGGATGTGCGAGCACACAGCCACCGGCTTAACCGGGCTGCCCGGACCCTCCGTATGGACGAGGACGTTTTCGACCTCGCAGCCGGGGCATACGACTTTGGCGGCCAGATAGGGGCCTATCATGTCGATGGCGGTCGATTCAGGTACGAGCTGTAGCATGTGGGAAACCTCCTTGGTTTTGCCTCACAATGCCTGCCTCCGGCAGAATCCCAACCCTACGGGCTATGATCAACGCACAAACATCAAGGACCAAGGACATGGCAGACGACAAGCTGGAGTGGCGGGTAACCCCCGAACAGATTCTGGAGACTATGCGCTACTTCAGCGCTGCCGAGCTGCGCACCCAGCAGTCCAAGCTATCGGGTGCAGCTACCCAGCTGGAAAAACTGCTGGGGGGCCGGCTGAGCCACCTACTGACCCCAGACGAGGCAGAGACTATCCGCCTGGCTGCGGACCTGGTTCGCCAGCTCAATACCCGCGTTGAGCACGCTAAAGAGATCAAGAATCGGGAGGAAAAGCGCAAGGAGAAAGCCCGGCAGCTTCACCAGGTTGCCATCGATAAGGCCTTGGACAGAACGCTACCTGCCATTTCGCGGGACGCATCCGACATCGGCGCTCGAATCCTCTCCATGACTGAGCTGCTGCTGGCACTTCACGCAGAAAAAATGACCCTCACTTTCATGAGCAAGGATGAGCTGGTAGCGGACCTTCGGCGCAAGGTCGAAAGATACACGGCCCGCAGTGAATCGCTTTGGGAGGTTGCTGACTACATCTACCGTGATCTGAGGAGCGGCCTGGACGCCAACCTTGGTTGGGAGCGGGACCACCCGCCGCAGGAGCGACTGTCCGCCATGCTCGATCTTGCCCGGCAGCGAATAGACGGTATCCGCAAGTCACATGCTGAATTTTTCGCCTACCTGCAGGCCCAGGTGGCAATCGAAGAATCGACAAACGTCGAGAGGTTGCCGGTTAGGCCAAAGCGTCAGTGATCAGCTGGTAGGGGAGCGGTGCTATTGCTCCCTTTCATCGCCCTTCGCCTGCCGCTCTTCTTCGCGCCGTTGCAATGCGCGCTTCATGAACTCGATTGCCTTTTCGAGTGCGGCAACAGCCCAATCAGGACATGGTGTCGAGCTGGCCTTTTCGGGATCATTCACCCAGGATCTAACAGTGCGCGGCGAGCAAGGACGCTGAGTGACGGCAGCGATTAGGACAGCACTTTTCGCCTGCGTTATTCCGTTCTCTTTCAGCAAGGTAAGGAAGCGATTGCGGTTGTCCATGTGATTTCGCCACGAAGAATAGGCAACATTGCCTAAGTAAGAGAATAGGCAACTCTGCCTAGCTGATCAATTCTGGCGTTTGGTACCGGCAGCGCAGTATACCCAACCAGAGAAGCGGCTCAGACCAAACAGGGCTGTGCGCTGACCATCGCGGCAATTCGAGCATTGCTTGCCCGGCGCTCTGCGGCCATCTTTTCCTCGCGGGCCGCGCCAACGCCGTTGTGCTTCTGCACCACATAGATCAGGTTGAACGGGTTGTGAGGGCCACGCCAGGCTTCCCATTCGGCTTTGCAGGGGCCGCGCAGCTCAAGGGGCAGGGCGAAGTACATGGCGCGGGCTTTGCGCCACATCTGCGCCTCGAATGAGCGCATACGCCCCACAGTGAGATCATCTTGAGCTTGTCGGCGCTCCAGCTCGGTGTCCCAGCTGTGTTGCTGCTCGCGGATCTGTTCGCTGAAGAGGGGCAGAGCCTGCGCCTCGCGTTGCTGCTTTCGGCGGAAGGCCGCTGCCTTGCGCTCATTGACGCTAACCTCGCGGCGCTTCACCTGGAATGTGTTGTATTTCATGCCCGATCGCTCCCTTCTGCCAGCAATCCGAGCAACAGACCCAGAACACCCCAGAACACCCAGGCCAAAAGGCCCAGGATGAACATACCGGCCGTCCCTGCGAGACCGCCAGCCAGCATCATAAACTCATCAGGGATCATAACCCCGACCCCTGCCCAGACCGTAACGGCCTGGATTCCGCCGAGGGCAAAGAAGACCCAGGCAACGAGGGCTGGAGCGAGGATTGAGGCTTTACGAGCAAGTGACATGGGCAACTCCGTGTTGGCCGCTGGAAGATGGTTCCAGGCTACGGCTAACAAGGAAAATCCCAAGCGAGTTGGGTCAGCAGCGGGGGGCTTCAGCTTGCTCGGGGAGGGTTGGCTCAGGCCTGAGTCTGAATCCGGCTTATGAGTGACCGGAACTGATGCCGAAGCGCGTTGGCTTGCTCAATGGTCATTCATCCGGGATCACTGGAAGTCCCGTAACATCACGGCCATTCATCAAATTTGATTGACACAAGTGTCGCCTTGTATATGATTGCAAGTGAGCGCGAAACCAGTGGCCTTCAGCGGCAATGACTGGCGTAGGAACCCCGGCGATGGCTGAACATCGGCGTAGGGTGAGACCTCCACACCCCTGCTTGAGGGTGTGTATATGAATATCAAGCAAAAATTCGAGGGCTACTGTAACCAGTAGCCCTTTTTCTTTGCTCTCACAAAAGCGTGTAGCGCTTGTACAGCAACTCGCCATGACGATGCTTGTTGAGCGATTTGGCGTCCGTGTGCATAAAGTTCCAGAGCATCTGGCCCTCGAAGAACACAACGCTTACTAGCATCTGCCGCTTTGACTCATACACACCAATGAAAGCTAGACGGTCAGTGCCGTCTGTGAAGGCCACTTTCCAGACCTCCAGCGGCCCTGTGAGCGTATCTAAAGCCAATCTAACGTAGCGCTCACGGGCATCCAGTCGTTTCTCGACGATATGATAGATGCTGCTACGCAGGATAGTCACATCCCCCATAGGCGTCTCGACGGTTATGGACAAGATCGCAGGGTCAATAAATCCCAGGTGCAGAGCTGTCACCTCGATAGCGTCTTCATGGGTGGTCGCGGCAGTGACTTCCTCAAGTGCGTGTGTACGCAGTTCACGTTCCAAGGTACGCAGGTCGGGAAGATTGCTATCAACCCACGTGGGCTGGCCTTTTACTTCAGAAATCTTGGGTAGGAGAGTGTCCGTGCTCAAACGTCGTCGCTCAATCTTGGCGGTGGTCAGGTCATCATTGTGCCATGTCTAGGCAAAGACGTTCGCAACAGCACGACTCAGCCGAACTCGGCGGGTTGCCGTGATCGAGAGGGGCAAAATTCACTGGGAGCCCTCCAGAGCATGCGGACAGGAAGTTGTTTGCGTGGACTGGCGCAAGCTGGCCAGCTGCGGGTGACGCCGCCACCATTCATCAGCTACTCGATCCGGTACCCGAGCGCACTGGGCAAGGTCATCAATGGTCAGCGCCTTCTGGAAGCGCTTGTTCTGCCACGACTCGCTAGGAATGTGCGTTCCTGGATTGGCCGGCAGCAGCCAGTTGAGGGCTTGCGCGGCATTATGGAACTGCCGCCCGCCTTGGTAGCCCAGCTGCTCGTTGACGCGCACAGCAGTGATCTGGGCGCGCTCTCGGGGGTACAGCGATTGCAGCAAGGTGATGAGGGAGCTTGTGGGGGTGCGCAGCTCCGGTGACTTGCCTGTGGCGTTGTAGCGGGCCATCGCCAACGGGTTGCGCGTCAGGTGCTTGATGGTTCTCTTGTCCATTATTGAGGCCTCTTGGTAGCTGGAATCAGGCTACCGGAAGGCCTCGTAATCCCAAGCTAGGCGACCGGGAGCGGAAACTCGGCATCGTAGGCGCGGTGCAGTGCGGTGCGCAGCTTGTCGAGTGCGGCGATCATCAGGTGGGCCTCAAGGTGATCGCCTGCCAGTGGCTGAACCTGGGCATGGCCAATTCGGTTCAGCAGAAGGGTCAGGGCTTGAGTTTCTTGTTCGTCCAGGTCGAGGCCTGCATGCGGGGTATGCGGTGCTTGCTGGTCAAGCAGGGTGGCGCTGATGCGCAGAAAGGGGGTGCTGCTCATGACGATCTCCGGCGCTGGCCACGCCCCATGCGTGGCCAGATCACAGAGCTTACACGTCCTCGCGGTAGGTATCGTAGGGACCGCCCACGGCTTCAAGCATTTCGCCGTTGGTCAGCAGATCGGCTATCCGCTTGCTCAAGGCTGCGGCCATCTGCTCGGCCGTCACGTCCGCGCCGTCTTCTGTGGTTGAGCCGCCGACCTCGAAGGCGATGGTGAAGGCGTGATTGAAGGTCTTGGCCCGTTCAGAGTGCGAAGTGTTTTTGTCGGTCATGGCGATCACCACACATACGCAGGCAGGCCGTCGACGGTATCCCAATCGCAATCCAGGCGGACCCAGCGATTTAGGTTTTGACCTTTGAGCCATTGGTGGATGGCTCGGGCGGACTCGGGCATCTCGGCATCGTGGCCTTCGTCGAAGAAACCGATGAAAAACCCCTCTGGATAGCAGGCGACGGTAGCCCACTTGCACTGGCCGGCGCTGGCGGTGAGCGCTTGAGCTGTATCGCTGTCGAGGTGGGCAATCGAGATAACCGGCATGGCCATCATGTCGAGCTTACCGCTGGTGACACGCACGCAATGGGAATGCTCGTCGAGAGTGGCCGGCGAATCGCCAGTCACCAGGCCGTTTCCGGTGATGGTGTTCACGGCTTGCTCCAGGTTGGCCAGCAGCTCGACCGGAGTCAGGGCGATATTTTCCGCCTCAGCATCGCCGCCGTCAGGGGAAACGGTGCCTGAAAAAATGAGGGAGAAGTGCAGCGGGGACATAGGAAACCTCCTTGGTTTAGATGGTTCCAGGCTACCCCCAGCCGTCAGAATCCCAAGCCACTCAAGGTCAGAACAAGGCGAGCTGACCTTGAAATGGGCCTATGTCCAGCCAAGTTGTCGACTCGGACTTGAATCCGTGGGCGAGCATTGCGGCCGCGCACTGTTCAGGCGTCTCAAATCCGGCCGCCTCGCTGTCCTTGTCGGTGGCCAGCAGCACTTTGCCGCAGCTGGCACTATCAAAAGCCCCGACGAACATCTGATGGCCGCCCAATGCCCGCCAGGACGCAACGTAGGGTCGTTGAGGGGAAACTCGCTCAATGGTGGTCATGGTCATCTCCGCAGGACTGGGTGAATCCCAACCTACAGAGCGCGCCGCTGATCCCAAGCACGCTGCTGGCGGGCCAGCAGCGCAATACAGGCTGGCTAGACCTCAACCGCCTCTCCGTAGGCGTCATGCAGTCGCTTTGCAGCATCGTAGTAGGCCTGGTGCATCAAGCTTCGTGCAGCAGGGCTGAGCGGCATCTGACCGTTGGTGGCTATCATGTCGAACACCTGCGCCCGGTCGGCGATTTCTTGGGCGATTTCTGCGTCTCGGGTTCCTTCCTCCAGGTGACTGGCGGCGAGGGCAATAATATCCACCTGCATTTGCAGCAGGGCGAGTTCCCACTCAGCGAGCAGGGTAGTTCCAAGGGTAGTCATGGTGAGCCTCATGCGATTTCGGCGCGGGCCGAAGGAATGCCATTTCTGCGAGAGCGCGAGAGCGTCAGTCGTTCAGGTAGTGGCGTTGCATGAAGGCTCCGAGGCTGGTGAGAACACCCTTTCCCGGTTGGGATAGGCTGCCCCCTGAGTGAAGGGGATGAAGCTTGACGTGCATTATGCCCCGGCCTTCCAGGGAGAACCAGTAATGAGCCAGCGCTCGCCGCACATTTCGTTAGCGCCGCGCTACTGTAGGTCTGGTGCGTTCGGCGTACTTATCGGTTCCAGGGAAAATGCGAACAGTTGGGCATCTACAAAACCAGGGACGATTCAGATTAAGCTCAAGGTTTAGCTGAAAGTTCATCCCTCAACCATCGGAAGCCTTACATAATGGGAAAGACCTGCATTAATGATGATGCTGCGAAGATGGATGATCTAATTGCAGGGCGCAAGTACGATGAAATTAGTGCCTTTATAGAGCTGCTAGTTTGTCGCACGTACGATAACTCTGAGCTGCGGGCGTACAATCATTATATTGTCGGAAACGGCTATGCTGTACTTGCGGATAGACTTAATTCCCCTTGGGATGAAAAAACGGGGCTTCAAGTTAATTTTTTCAAAAAAGCACAGTATGAGCCAGGGTTCTCTGCACTTGATGATGACGTGAAGAGCCGGGTATATACAAATCTAGCTAGCGCTCTTTATGGTCAGGGTCGATACCTTGAGGCTGTAGTGGAATATGATAGAGCAATAGCTACTTTCAACAACCCTATGGCATTTTTTTGCAAAGGGCAGGCTCTTATGGAGTTTTCGCGTGGCTTATATGATGAAGGTCACTGCATGTACTTCCAGAAAGAAGCTTACCCAATATTAAAATACGTTTATGAGTGCAAGGACGATTTGTTCGATGAAGGACATTTGGCAGTTGTGAATGCTGCCCAGCATTTGCAGGGCTTTGTCCGGCATTTTGATGAAAATTTCTCCGAGATATGTGAAAGCTTTCCTCATCTGTCTACCCTAGAGGGGTTTGTCGGAAGATCGCAGAAAGAGCGTTTGTATAAGCAGTGGTGTTTAGAGAATCGCCTTTTCATTAACGACTTGAATGATATTTCTAACGAGCCGGTTGTGGCCCAAGATGTGATGGGTCTTCCCAGTGTTACTTATTCGATCAACCCCCTAATTGGCGTATCCGAAAGTTTGTGGTTAAGCGGAGGCTTCTCTGAAATTAAGCACCAGTATGCGCATGCCAGATTTACTTTTTTTGAGGCAATTGAAAGCAAGTACGCTAAAAGAGAGGTTTCGCATTATGCGAGCAATGATCTTTTTCTGACAAACTCTTTGGACTATTGCTTGTATCGGCGCGATATCGAGCAGATTAAGATTTGCTTTAGATTGCTGTACTCTTGCTTTGATAAGCTTGCAGTTCTTCTCTTTAAATACTTGGAGCCTAATTCCGCCGCTAGAGTATATTTTTCCAATGTCTGGTATGTGCGTGATAAGTACGTTAAGGACAGATTTCTAGAATCAGAAAATCCCTTTCTTTTGGCCTTGTACTGGTTGTCCAGAGAAATAAATGACAACGAAGCCGAAGGGCATGATCATTGGATGGACCCAAATGCCGGTAAGTTGGCGGATATAAGAAATAAAATTGAGCACGGCGGATTCAGGGTTGTTATTGATGATCTCTATACAATCTCTAAGTCTTTTGAGCTTGAGCGTGAAGACAAAAATCGTGCGGAAATTCTAGATCGCATAGAAGAGAATAGAAGACTGCTCAAGAGCGGAGTTCCAAAGGCAGAGCAAAAAGCAATAAAACTTAAAATAGCCGCTGATCTAGAACTAATTGAGGGGAAGGAAAATTTAAGAGGATATCCTCTTGTAATCACAGACAAAGAGCTGCGAGAACAAACATTGAGGCTTATGAAAAAAGTAAGGTATGCAATAATTTATACGTCACTTGCGATTCACTATGAAGAAGAGAAGCGGGACAAGTCCGGAATTTCCATACCGTACGAAATCCCTATTTATTGAGACTTTCTTTCCACGAAAGGGCGTAACACCGGCGCAAACGATGCCCAAGACGCGGTGAGACTAGCGGCAATCCTAATTATTACGCCTTTTGCCATAGATCAATTCTCATTGTCTGGGCGTACCACGTCCCAATGTACAGGGCGGGCCTGGGCCTCTTCGAGCATGGTGGCCTGAATCTGGGCCTGAGCTTCGGTCTCCCACACGGACTCTGAGTAGCGCTCCACGGCATTCTCGAAGTCATCGAAGATGAGATCGAAACGTGGCAGGCCCTTGTGCTGAGAAACATCACGCACCCGAAAGCGCTGCGGGGGATAGATGTTAAGAGCGTGGCTGGGCATTGGGCCTCCATTAGGTGGTGATGAGGACCTTAGGGTTAAGCAGGAGCTGGAAAACCCAAGGACTTTACCGGCTGGCCTGTTGCAACTTATCGCAATGGCTCGCGAGAACTTCAGCAAGCAACTCGGCGTCGTTTGCTGCGTCTACCGGGTCACGGGTCAACGCCTCTTCGAGACAGCGTTTGAGCCAGCCGCTGGTGGCTGGATCGCAGAGAATCGCTTCGATTTCAACGGATGTGGGCATGTTGGTACTCAATTTGAAGATGTGTCCGTGTGGCATTTTCCCTGATCGAGCGAAAGCGCATTGCGAATATCAGGACGGATAACGGTTAGAAAAGGCGCGTGCGTGGTGGGGGTTGGCCGGTTCTCAGGCACGAAAGCCAATCCCAGGAGAAAATATTCCCTGTGCTTTGCATGAGGCTGGCGGTAGAGATAGACTCAAAGCTGTATAAATGAACAGTGGTAGCGATGCGCGTACATCTAATCGGCCAGCTCACGCCAGACTCCAGCCCGGCAACCCTCCAGTTCTGCGGCCCCGTAAGCTGCGGCTTTCCATCGCCGGCCGCCGACTACCAGGAGCCTGATCTCTCGCTCGATAAGTTGGTTGGCATAGGTCCAACCTCCTCAATCTTCCTGTTCCGGGCGTTTGGCGACTCTATGATCGGCGCGGGTATCCATGACGGCGACTTAATCGCGGTAGACAAGTCGCGGCAGGCCCAACCAGGGAAAGTGGTGTTGGCGGTTGTCGGCTCGGAGTTTCTGGTCAAGCGCCTGCAGTACGACTCCGATGGCAGGGCGATGCTGTGTGCAGATAACCCAAGGTATCCACCCTTGCGGCTGGGAGAGGATGAGCTATTGGAGGTTTGGGGCGTTTGTAGATGGTCGCTGCACGAGCTATAGGGCCCGGCCAGGTTCAGGTGATTTGAGTGCCTGGATTTGGGTTTGAATTACCCGCAACTGTGGGAAAATTGTTAGAAGCAGCTGATGTAATCACGAAGGAGTCATTCCCCATGACCGAGCAAGCCCCCGAGCGGCCCTGTGCGGCCTGCGGTAAGCCGGCCGTACCGTTCGGACGTTTTTGCCCGGAGTGCTACGGGGGAGTGCTGCATCCTGATGGTATGCCGATTAGCCCAGGCCGGCCTGAGGACCCGTGGCGGGAGTTAAATGCCGAAGCAGATGCTTGGCTGCTCGACCAGAAAATGCCACGAGCCCAAGAAGTTATGGGTGAGATCCAGCGCCTGGCCTACCGCCGCAAGCGGCTTATCGCGACCGGGGAAAAGCCCGAGTCGTCGACTATTGAGCTTCCTTTCGATGAAGGATATGCCGCTGCTGCCATTGGACTAAGCCGGATGTTCAATCCCTACGAGGAGCACACCTGGAAGCACAACGAGTGGTGGGTGGGCTGGGATAGCCACCAGCAAAACAACAGCTAAATGGGTCGGATCTTTCGCTTGGGATTCCGAAAGCCCGTGAGACGCTGAGGCCATAACGATTACTGAGAAACTACTCATGGACGCTACCAAGACGCAAATTAACGAACTACTTCCAGAGGTTGATTCTCCGCGACGAATGTCAACCGCGTGGTGTGCTTCAGCATTTGAGGAGATAGCTACCGCCATTGATTTTATCGAGGCCGGTACAGCTCTGATGACACCCTTACAGCGTGAGGTTGGGGTTTGGGGAGCAATGGAACCAAAAACCAACGTAAGCCTTACCACCTCCGCTCAGAGCCTTCTTCCTAGGCAATTCCCTCGATTGATCTTCCGTACTTTTCGAAAGTATTGCTGACGGCAATGTGCATCCGAGTTAATGTGGCCCAACACCACAATCTAGGAGCTGAACAATGAGCCAATCTGACCCGCAACACCCATCCCGCCGCATGCTGCTCAAGCGCGGAGCTGCCCTTTCCACATTGGCGATTACTGGAGTGGCCGGGTTAACTGTGCCTTCAGTGTCTTTTGCCGCAGCGCTTAGCAAAGAAGAGCGAGATAAAATGACGCCGGATGAGGTCATTGAAAGCCTGAAATCTGGCAATCTGCGTTTCCGTGAAGGCAAAATGCAGCAGCATGACTATTTGGCGCAAAAGCGCGCCAGTCAAAAGGGGCAGTATCCGTCAGCGGTAATTTTAAGCTGTATTGATTCGCGCGCTCCGGCGGAAATCCTGCTGGATGCCGGTATTGGTGAAACGTTTAACTGCCGTGTGGCTGGCAATGTGGAAAACGAAGACATTCTCGGCAGCATGGAATTTGCCTGTGCTCTGGCAGGGGCCAAGGTAATAGTGGTGATGGGGCATACCTCCTGTGGTGCGGTGAAGGGTGCCATTGCCAACGCCGAACTGGGAAACCTGACTGGATTGCTGAGCAAAATTAAACCGGCAATTACTGAAACGGCATACGCAGGTGAGCGTACGGCTGACAACTATGACTTTGTCGATTCCGTTGCCCGCACCAACATCAAGATGACGCTGGCCGATATCCGTCAACACAGCCCCACCCTGAATAAGCTCGAGCAGGATGGGAAAATAAAAATTGTAGGCGCTATCTATAAGCTTGTGGGTGGAGAGGTTGAGTTCTTTACCTGAGAATAAATAACCGTCAGCCTGGGCATGGCCGCTTTCGATCACAAACAGCTACAGGTCTTCCTCTGGATTACGCAGTGGCCGTAGCTCACCTCGGGCGACTTCTTCCGGTACCGCGAAGGAGTACCGTCCCAACATATTGATATGCTCGAAGATCAGCGGCGACAGCCGAACCAGATCCTCTTCCTGCACCGGGTAGCCGTGCTGCTTTAGCCGTTCCACAGCTGCCGTCATGTAGAGGGTGTTCCACAGCACGATGATGTTCACCACCAGGCCCAAAGCACCGAGTTGATCCTCTTGACCTTCGCGATAGCGCTGGCGAAGCTCGCCGCGTTTGCCATGGAACACGGCACGGGCCAGGCTGTGCCGACCTTCGCCTCGGTTCAGTTGGGTCAGGGTGGCGCGGCGCTTGGACTCATCATCGATGTAGGTCAGTGTGTGCAGGGTTTTCTCGATCCGCCCAAACTCTGCCAGCGCTTGGGCCAGGCGGGTCGGACGATCTCCCGTTTGCAGCGTGCGCATGATGCCGGTCGCCGGCACTCGACCGAGCTTGAGTGAACCAGCTAGGCGTAGTAGGTCATCCCAGTGTTCCGCGATCAGGTCGAGCTTGACCGACTGCCGGGCGAGTCCGTTGAGCTTGCCGTAATCCGCTTCTGGGCGTGTGCGCCAGAAGCGGGTGCCGCCGACATCGGCCAAGCGCGGGCAGAAGTGATAACCGAGCAAACGGAACAACCCGAACACCACATCGCTGTAGGCACCGGTATCGGTCATGATTTGTGTGGGCTGCAATTCGGTCTGTTGTTCCAGCACAACCGCAAGCAGTACCAGGCTGTCGCGCAAGGTGCCGGGTACTGTGATGGCGTTCAGGCCGGAGAACTGGTCGGAAATCAGGTTGTACCAGGTGACGCCCCGGCCGGTACCGAAGTATTTCGGGTTGGGCCCAGCATGCACGGTGCGCACTGGTACGACGAAACGCATGCCATCGGCGGAGGCCACTTCGCCGCCGCCCCAGATCTGAGCCAGCTCCAGTTGGCTTTGCGCCGACACCAGAATGGCGTTGGCTGCTGACAGGGTGTCGTCACGGAGATAGTTCTGGCTGACCCACGACAGCCGATCACGGCGCAGCGCTTGGTTATCGTTGCGGATCAATGGCTCCAGGCCGGTGTTACAGGCGCCTCCCAGCAGCACGGCGCACAGACTTGTCACCAGGTTGTCGGCCCGCGTATTGCGTTCGGATACATGGGTGAAGGCCTCAGCGAAGCCGGTACGGGCCGCGATTTCCAATAGGATTTCCGGCAGATCGACACGCGGCATCAAGTCGGCCACTGCTGCACGCAGTTGCAATAGCGAGTTTGGCTCCTCCAACTTGTCCAGCGCCCCGAGGGACAGCTCGGTTTTACCCTCTGCGCTCTCACTTAGCTGGATGGCCGGGTTGTCGGGAAGTCGGGCGGCAACCGCCTGCCACGTTGAATCCAGCTCAGCAGACAAAGCGTCCAAAGTGGTTTTGGCGTCGATGGTCAAGCCCAGTGAGCGGCAGATGATCGGTCGCGCCGACAGCCATTCTGCGCCATCGAGCAGACCGATACGCGGGTCGGCATAGCGCCAACTGGGTGCAACAAAGACATCGCGGCGGCGTAGGGCCGTGCGTAGTGCATCGAGCGTGCAGAAGACATAGGCGCCCATGTCGAGGGAGCCATCTTCGCGGGTGATGTGGTTCTGCCAGGCCTTGGCAACAATCTCCTGCGGCGCGTCATCCTCGGGCTTCCTGCGAGGTAGATTCAGTTGCAACCAGTCCAGACTAGCCGCCACCCCCTTGCCGGCGGGACTGAAGCCGAAGCGAATATGTTTCAGAAGATCGGGAAGGAAGCGGCGCACACTGCGGTAGCGCTCCTCCAGGGCGAGGTAAAATACATCGTTGGCCGGACGGATCAACGCAGTGACCTCTTCCAGGGCTTTCTCCAGCCTGACACGTGGCAGGTCGTTGAACAGCTGGGAACGGACGTTGTCATCGCTGATCGAGCTATCCAGCACGACCTTGCACGCAGCAGCGAGTGTTGCCGCCGAGCGATCCAGGTCTTTTAGGCTACGCAACCGGGCTTTCTTGTCAGCCTTCTCCGCATTGTTGAAAATATCACGTAGTAGCGCCTCCAGAACTTCCAGCGCATCGTCGTGCGCACTGGCTTCAAGGGAAACCGCGAACGCCACCAGCGTCGCCAACCGGCGCGACGCCGGCAGTCGATTGATGGCCGTGACCTTGGCCGTGTTGGAAAAGCGGGCCAGGGCTGCAATACGGCTGGGCGGGATATGTGCAGCCGGCGGCAAGGCGATACCCAACCCACGCACATCATCCAGCCGACGCAGCGCCCGAATCAGAGCAGGGCCACTGACCATCACCGGGCCGGAGCGTAGTTGATCCAGCCGGGAACTGCGGTTGCCTTCAGCCACCAGAAGCAAGTCTTGTAGGTGTTGTCTCTGTTCCTCGGTCACGCTGCGGCCTAAGGTGTACCAGAGGCGTTCTTCAACGCGGCTACGCAGTTGGGCAATGAAACGCTCTAACTGGGAAACCCCAGGCAATAGGACTTTCTGTGTGAACAGCCATGAGGCGGCTCGTTCAAACAGCACACCAGGCCGATCTGTGCCTGTCCAGCAGAGGGCATACAGCCATCGGCTCAAACGAAAGCCGATGCCAGGGTCTGTAAAGTGGCGATAGCCATAGCGCTCTTGAATATCGGCCGTATGTATCCAGCGACGATGATCGCTGTAACGCGCAAGACAGTCAGGGTCGGCGATTGCCAATTGCCGACAAAGTACATGCAGGACTTCCACCGGCACAGCAACGGGCTTGTCCGGCAAAACACCCACGAAGCGAACGGTAGTCAGCAGAACGGCATAGCCCAGGCGGTTATGGTTGCCGCGTAGTACCTGGACGGCTTCACGGTCTTCATCGCTCAGGTGGAAGTAGCGCTCCAGTTCATCACGGCTGGGTGCCTCGATGTAGCGACCAAAGCCGTCGCGCTGCTCCTGGGTCAGAAAGCCGACCGGCATGGATCACAGTACCTCGGCGCAGAACACCGCGGGGGTGACAATCCGCGTGCGTTCGATATGCCCGCGCTGCAAGAGGCCGGCGCGGCGATCACCGGTCACCAGATAGTCCGCATTGCCCGCCAAGGCCATGGCCAGCAGAAATGAATCATCCGGATCATCGGCTTCAACCTCGATGACCAAGCGCTCCAATACTACTGCGCGTTGCAGGTTGTTGATCATGGCTCCGACTTTGGCAGGCTGCAGGATGGCCTGAAGCTTGGGGTATCGACTAGCGCGCCGAATCTCATCGAGCTGTGCCCGTGAGGTTACTACCTCGAAGCGAGCCGAACGCCAGGCCCGATAGATCACATCAGGGGCCCCATGCGGTGAGATCAGCGCGCTGAATAGAATGTTGGTATCCAATACAACCCGCATCAGCGTTTACGTGCCCAGTCGAGCGCTTCATCAACCGCGTCGGTCAGCTCTGCCTCACTTAGATGGACGTTGAAAGCCTTGGCCTGTTCAGCGCTCAGTTCCAGGATGTGTGCCCGCACCGCCTCTTCGATGAAGCGCGACAGGTCGCCCTTACGGCCACCGCCTTGGCTGGCCAGAAACATGCGAAGCGATTGGTCGGTGTCGGTAGAGACGGCGACGTTCCAGCGAGTGGTGTTCATGACTTCTCCAATAACAGGTGTTTGTGTGTTTATACACCCGTTCCTTGCCGCTTCGCAATGGTTCGATAAAACCCTCGTTTTATAGAACTTTAACGGAAGACCAGCCCTGCTCTGAGTTAAGCCTCATTATGGTTTTAAATACTGGTATCGTTAATCAAGGTTCTATTTTCAATTTATCTGTTGAGTAAACGGTACTTCTGATGAAAATTGGCTATGCGCGGGTGAGTACTCGGGATCAGAACGCAGACCTCCAGATCGATGCTCTGAAAAAGGCAGGCTGCGAGCGGATCTATCAAGACGTTGCCAGCGGCTCAAAAAGCGCACGTCCGGAACTGGATAAATTATTGGTTCATGTGCGAGCCGGTGATGCCGTGGTGATTTGGAAGCTGGATCGTCTGGGACGCTCACTCAAGCACCTGGTCGAACTGGTCGGTGAATTGGCCGCTCGTAACGTTGGCCTGCAAAGTCTGAATGACCCCATCGATACCACTCACGCGCAAGGGCGCTTTGTGTTCAACCTGTTCGCTTCATTGGCAGAGTTCGAACGCGAGTTGATTCGTGAGCGCACACAGGCCGGCTTGTCCGCTGCACGGTCACGTGGTCGAGTCGGTGGCCGTCCGAAGGGGTTGCCAGCTCAAGCCGAAGCGACAGCTATGGCCGCAGAAACGCTGTACCGCGAGGGACGGTTAAGTGTGAGCGCCATTGGCAAGAAACTGCACATCTCCAAAAGTACGCTTTACCGCTACCTCCGGCATCGCGGCATAACGATCGGCGTACCCACAAAAATCTCCCTGCATCTCGACATTACAGTCCCACCGGCAGTGGACGATGCCGAACGGATCGCGACGGTCATATTGCGCCTGGCCGTCGAGAACAACAGCAAGTTCGTGCGTGGCAAAAAGCGGGCAAAAGAGAACATCGAGCGTTACTGCCTGGAACCCTATGGCATGAAGCCACTGGAGTCGGGCAACTACGCACTGAGCATTCCATATCGCAATGATGAGGCATTGGATAAGACGGTACATGATCTGCTGACCGAGATCAGCCAGGAAGCCGAGATGCGCAATTGTTTTATCGAGGCGGATGCCTGGGAAGAGGGCTCTGAGCGGAGGTGGTAAGGCTTACGTTGGTTTTTGGTTCCATTGCTCCCCAAACCCCAGGTTTGGGAGCGATACAAGTTGCAAACAGCGCAGTTTGCAGAAGACATGCTTTTGGCTGAGGGTGATCGAAATGCAATCATCCGCCGCCTTGGGCTCGCAGCACCCAAAGGCTAGGAAACCTTTACTGGCTAATAGGGCAGGCTTCGATTCTGGCGTGCTGAAGGCAGCCTGATAGGCCGACAAATTGATGGGGGAAACCTATGAAGCAAGATCTGCAGGATGACACTTCACTTAACCCCCTCGGGGACTCCAAAACGGCGCGGGCGTCTGAGTCCTGGGTCTTTTGGGGAGTAGTCGGGCGCTGGGGCGCTGTAGGGGCGGCTGTCCTCTACTGGGTCGGCGTGATCGCGGTTAGCCCTTTGGATTTAGCCGAGTGGATCGTCAATGCCGCATACGGCACTGAAGTCGCAGTCGAGGACATCCACAACTTCATTGCCGGCCCGCTTCTGTTCATTCGTGAGCTGTTTGCAGGACTTAGCTGGGCTGCGCTCGGCATTCCTTGGGTGGGGTTTATCAGGTATCGCGTCGGTGTTATCGAAGCGGGATCTAAAGAGGCATATCACCAGAAGGTACGAGCAGCAGCAGAACACGCTGCTAAGGCGGCCCCGGTCGGTCTTCTGGTGAGTGTTGGAATTTCCAGGGGTGGCTTTTTGTCCTCCAGCGAGACACTTGTGGAAACTTCAGAGGGATTCTTCAGGGTGTCGGGGATGATCAGAACCGTCAAAAAGGGCGAGCCTGTTTTCACGCAGGGGGACCAGTTGCTGATTGGCGAGGGAAACAGCCAGAAACGCTACACAGTGGTTAGCTGATCCTGGATTTGTGGAAAACAATCGCAGCGCCCCGTAACACAAGCCGGTGAGGCTTACGCGGGTAGCCCTTGCAACCAGATTTCCCACAGGCCCTTGTTAGGGCCTTTTGCAGTACCAGGGCGTGATTATCGTGCCCGAGAACTGGAGGCTGTATGGGAGATTATTTTTACCTGCTGGGTGCGATCGGACTTTGCTTTTTCATTGTCCTTGGTCTGATTTGGTGGTCGCGCCGTGGTCAGCGGAAAATTGCCAAAGAAATAGAGGCAGGCTGGGATGAAGCGGGCCGCAATCACTAACACTGTTGCAGCTCAGCTGTGAGCACAATTGCGCTTATCGATGCCAACGGCTTTTACTGCTCGGCGCAGACGCTGTTTGAGCCGTGGTACCGGGACCGTCCAGTCGTGGTGGCCAGCAACAACGATGGTTGCGTGGTCAGCCGCAACGATCCAGCCAAAGAACTCGGCATCAAGATGGGCCAGCCGGTGTTTCAGCTGCGCGAGCTGATGGCCCGAGGCGAGTTGAAGGTCTATTCCTCGAACTACGCGCTGTACCAGTCACTCAGCAATCGCATCATGGCCATCCTCGAAGAGCTGGCTCCGCGAATTTTTGTCTACAGCATTGAT
>Ga0075154_10000206_pt1 | contig 52763 bp, 48 predicted proteins | sample JI71714BDNA_FD_70965 | JGI IMG/M metagenome (GOLD analysis project Ga0075154, IMG submission 70965) | Wastewater effluent complex algal communities from Wisconsin, to seasonally profile nutrient transformation and Carbon sequestration -... | ecosystem: Engineered > WWTP > Effluent > Algae... | reverse complement strand
TAAAGAAAAATTTAGGTATATTTGAGCGCTCAAAAATGCTCAAAACGCAGTGACATGACTCCTCCGCTTGTTTCGCCTAGTCCGTATACCCTAAGGCATATCCAAGAAGCTAAGCCTATACCTACCGACAAATACGCTGCGGTACCTACTCCATGGGGTAAAGATGCCGCGGTATGTTATGTGGTGGATGTGCCGATTGCCTTGGACCTTTACCAAAAACCTGTTCTCAAGCCACTGCTGCGTGCACTCCACGAAGTGGGGAAACTCCTGTGTCCGGGCGACCTCGTCTTGTTCCAACAAGCGCTTTATCCAGGTTTTTTAGCCGAGGTTTGTCTACCCACTTTGGAGCAGGCCAGCCACAAAAAAAGTCAGCGCGATTTCTTTGTCGCCTTTGTATCGGGCCTATCCCAGACCACCGGGCCGCTTTTGATCTATAGCCCAAACGTACAGATCACCGATAGCCTGCTTACCGTTTGGGAAAGTCACGCGCCCTTGCGCGAGGTGAAATCATTCGCAACCCTGCGCGAGGCCGAGGCTGCACACGTCAAAGCGGTTTGTGAGCAGTATGTCCTATGCCAATGGCACCGCGAGTCCCACCGTTTCTTTGAAGCCTTGGGCGTAGAAACCGAGGCCCTCTACCCCACACCGCGTAGCCTGTTCCCACCCACCACACCGGCTGAGGTGGCGTATGCCTACAAAGCCTCCAAAAAAATTGGCCGGTACCTGCGCTTATTGGCCGGTAGCTTGGAGGTCTAGACAAGGGGTGCAGGGGCCGTGACCGTTTGATAAATAACCCCTAGTATTCGATATCCTAAAGGAATTTTTATGTATTTTTGTTGAATTCCGATGCGAATTCGTTCATTTGCTCAATTTTTTTATATGTATTCACTCGATCATTTACAAATCACCGTTGTTGGCTTAGGCTATGTAGGTCTCCCCCTCGCGGTTGAATTTGGCAAAAAATACCCCACGGTTGGGGTGGATATCCAAACCAGCCGGATTCAAGAACTCCTCAAAGGGCACGACCGCACCCGCGAACTCACGGCAGAGGAACTTCAAGCCGCAGCACAACTTTCCTACACAACGGATTTGGCTACGCAACAAAACCCCGATTGCCCAGTCGTATACATTGTGACGGTGCCAACGCCCATCGATGCCTACAAAAAGCCGGATTTATCGCCGCTTCTTGGCGCCTCCAAAGCCGTAGGACGTGTGTTGAAAAAAGGCGATATCGTCATTTATGAATCCACGGTGTATCCCGGCTGTACCGAGGAGGACTGTGTGCCGGTTCTGGAGAAAGAAAGTGGCTTGGTGTTCAACCAAGATTTCTTTTGTGGGTATTCCCCGGAGCGCATCAATCCGGGCGATAAGCAGAATACGCTGACCAAAATTCTCAAAATCACCTCGGGCTCCACGCCAGAAATCGCCGATTTCGTGGATACCCTATACAGTTCCATCATTACCGCCGGCACCTACAAGGCCCCTTCCATGAAAGTGGCCGAGGCCGCGAAGATCATCGAAAATGCCCAACGGGACATCAATATTGCGTTTGTTAACGAATTGGCGAAGATATTTGAAAAATTAAATATTGATACAGCCGAAGTGTTGGAAGCAGCGGGCACGAAATGGAACTTTTTGAAGTTCAAGCCAGGATTGGTAGGGGGCCACTGCATTGGTGTAGATCCTTATTACTTAGCGCAAAAAGCGCAGGGGGTGGGCTATCATCCCGAGATTATCTTGGCCGGAAGGCGATTGAACGATGGTATGAGTGAGCATGTAGCGCATGAGGTAATCAAATGGATGATTAAAAAAGATATTGCCGTAAAGGGTGCCCATGTTTTGGTTATGGGGATTACATTTAAAGAAAATTGTCCTGATGTACGGAATACACAAGTTATTGGAATTTTAAATACCCTAAAGGAATATGGGGTTACGATAACGGTTTGGGACCCTTGGGCAAACCCTGACGAGGTAGAAGAAGAATACGGCTGGACATCGGTTCAAGATTTGCCAAATCAAGCAAAATACGATGGGGTTGTCATGGCTGTGGCGCATCATAATTTTGACCAGGTCGATTTGTCCTCGCTAGTGAAACCGAAAGCCGTTATTTATGATGTAAAGGGTGTTTTGCCCAAAGAGCTTGTAGATGCTCGATTGTAATTTAATACTATGGAGAAAATTTTAATAACAGGTGGAGCAGGATTTATCGGATCCAACTTAACCGAATACTTTCTTGAGAAGGGGTATTTCGTTCGTGTTTTGGACAATTTAGCGACCGGACATTTACATAATATTGCCCCGTTTAACGCGCACCCCAACTTTGAATTTCAAGAAGGGGATATACGTTCCTTACCGGATTGTCAGAAGGCTGTTCAGGGAATGAATTACGTCCTCCATCAAGCGGCGCTTGGATCGGTACCGCGATCAATAAAAGATCCAATAACCACCAACGAAGTAAATATCGGTGGATTTTTGAATATGTTGGTAGCTGCACGCGATGAAAAAGTGAAGCGGTTTGTTTATGCGGCGAGCTCATCAACCTATGGAGATTCAGAAGCCCTGCCTAAAGTGGAGGAGAATATAGGAAAGCCACTATCCCCGTATGCGATCACCAAATATGTAAACGAATTATACGCCGATATTTTCAGCCGAACGTACGGAATGGAGACTATAGGACTACGTTATTTCAATGTATTTGGACGCCGACAAGATCCCAATGGAGCGTATGCTGCTGTAATTCCTAAGTTTGTTTCCCAATTTATAGCGAAAGAAAGTCCCCACATTAATGGTACAGGCGAATATTCCCGAGATTTTACCTACATTGATAATGTAATTCAAATGAATGAATTGGCTATGCTAACGCAAAGGCCAGAAGCAATAAATACAGTATACAATACTGCAGTGGGTGACCGTACTACCTTGAATCAATTGGTACAAACGATCAAAGAAATTCTGGTTTCCTTTGATCCATCAATTGAACAAGTAGAAATTATACATGGGGATTTTCGTCAAGGGGATATTCCTCACTCGTTGGCATCTATTGATAAAGCAAAATCACTTCTTGGCTATAACCCAACCCACAATTTGAAAAATGGATTAGAAGAAGCAATTGATTGGTATTGGAATAATCTCAATAATAAATGAATGATAAAAAATTAGTTGATCAGGCAGCTAATGGAATGTTTTGGGTGTTTATTGATTATGTTGGAGTAAAAGGTATTTCGTTCTTGACAATGTTAATATTAACAAGAATACTAACACCATATGATTTCGGATTAATTGCGATTACTTCTGTTTTTATTACTATAGGAAATATACTTCTAGAAAGCGGCTTATCCACATCTTTAATTCGAAATAAAAATAATACAGAAGCAGATTATTCAACTATATTTTTTATAAATATAATAATTTCAATATTTTTATACTTGCTTATATATATCAATAGACAAAATATATCCTTGTACTTTAAAAGGGAAGAATTAGCTGAAATATTAATATATTATGGTTTATTATACTTTTCGAATGCAATAATAATTGTCCAAAATGCAATCTTAATTAAAGAAAGTAATTTTAGATTAATTACTTTAATAAACTTACCAAGTACAATCATAGGGTGTTCAATAGGATTACTAACTGCATACATTGGCTTCGAATATTGGAGTATAATAGGAATGCAAGTATCTACTCAAATAGTATATGCAGCGTTAATATATAAAAAATCATTCTGGAGTCCAAAATTGATATTTTCAATGGATAAGTTATGCTATCATTTTAATTTTGGGTATAAATTATTGATATCAAGCATTTTAAACGGCATAACACTCAATATATATAATTTAACTTTAGCAAAAATTGGGACTATAAATCAAGTAGGTGCTTTCGAAAGAGCGAATAATTTCACAAACTATCCATTAATGATTCTATCACAAATATTTGGAAAGGTGAGTTTTCCATTAATGGTAAATATGCGTGAAAATAGCTTAGGTTTAAAGAAAATATTTTTAAATTTAAGTGTTATCTCATTTATACTTACTACCCTAATAATGATTTTGATTAATATAAATTCAGAATTTATCATTAAGTATATATTTGGGGTAAAATGGATGGAAATGAATATATACCTAAAAGCAATAAGTATATCAAGTTTATTTTATACAGTTCAAGCTCTGAATATAAATATCTTAAAGGTAAACGGAAAAAGTAATCTAATATTAATGAGTGAAATACTATTGAAAATATGTTTAATTGTCAATATATCTTTAGTATTTATTTTAAATAAAAATTATTTTATTTATATTATCTTTATAAATTCTCTGCTGGCTACATTAATTACAGTATATTTAGGATCTAAGGAGTTAGAAATAGAAATATATACACAATTAAAAACTTATTTGATAATTTTAGTCCAATTATTTGTAGCATATATTACGACATTAATTACATTAGATCTGTGTAGAATCGAATCTAAAAACATGGAACTAATGTATAAAAATTTATTACTCATGATAATTTACTTTGACCTATTTATGTTTCATAATAAAGATATAAGTCACTTAATTACAAACTCAATAAGTTCGTATGTGCGGAATATATATAACAAATAAAAAAATAGAAAAAGAAGAATTTATTACTAATTTAAATAGAATACATTATAGAGGACCCGATAATTTAGGATATACAAAAATTGGAAATTTCCATATAGGTCATTTAAGATTATCCATAGTAGATCTTGATGATAGGTCTAATCAACCCTTTGTATATAAATCATTATATCTAACATTTAATGGAGAAATATATAACTACAAAGAAATTCGAAATGAATTGGAAGTATTGGGTGAGGTTTTTCAAACAAATAGTGACACTGAGGTATTAATTAAAGGATATCATATTTGGAAAAATAAATTATTAGAAAAACTAAATGGAATGTTTTCTTTTGCAATATACGATGTAGAAAGAAACAAAATATTTTGCGCGAGGGATCGATTAGGAGTAAAACCTCTATATTATTCAATTTCTGAAGAAGGAATTGATATTTGTAGCCAATTACAGCCAATAATTAATGAAAATAGTAAAGTGTGTACTGATGCATTATCACTCTATTTAGATTATGGATACGTACCAACACCTTACAGTATAATAAAGGATGTTAAAAAATTAAAGCCAGGTAATTACTTAGAAATAGATATAGAAAAGAAAACTTATGTGGAGTCATCTTACTGGGATTTGAAAACTCCTAAATATGTAAAATATGACTATGAAAAAGCAAAAAGTAATCTACATGAATTATTAATCGATTCCGTAAGAATAAGATTAGTTTCAGATGTTAAAATATGTACATTTTTATCTGGTGGAATCGATTCAGCGTTAGTATCATCTATAGCTAGTAAGATAAATAATGAAAAAATCAACACGTTTACAATAGGATTTGAGGATCGCAAATATGATGAAAGTAAGATCGCAAAAATATTCTCAGAAACAATAGGGACTATACACACTGAAAAAGTCTGTTTGAATGAAGATTTGTTAAACAAACTTGAAATAATGTATGAATATTATGACGAACCGTTTGCTGATAGCTCGGCTCTACCATCATTATTATTAAACGAAAAAGTTAAAACAGTAGCGACAGTAGCTTTATCTGGCGATGGTGGTGATGAAAGTTTTTTTGGCTACTATCACTTTGATCTAATTAATAGATATTCTCTAATTTCAAAAATTATACCGCTGTTCCTAAGAAAATTCATAGCAAAATTTAACTTGAAATTAAATAGTCAAAGTAGGCCTGAAACAATTAAGTCAATCTTAACTACTAAATCAATAAAGGAATTGATATATAAAGTTTTTAAGGGATATGATAGTTTACAGCTTATTGAAAATAAAAATATACAAAAAGAATTTGATTATATATTTGACCTTTCTAATAAATCCATTCAAAACTTGTCAGATATAAATACAAAACTATGGCTTGTAAATGATAGTAATGTTAAGGTTGATCGAGCAAGCATGGCCTCTTCAGTGGAGGTAAGAAGTCCATTCTTAGACTACAGGATTGTCGAATTTGCAAGAAATCTGCCTATATCCTATAGATATAATTCAAAAATAAAAAAACGAATTTTGAAAGATATATTGAGTGAGTATATACCCGAGGAAAAATTTAATTTGCCCAAAAAAGGATTCTCAATTCCACTTAAGGATTGGTTAAGAAACGATTTAAAATCGGATATAATTTATGGTTTAGATGATGAATTTTTAAATCGAATAGAAAACCTAAATGTCGTAAAGTTTAAAAATATGATAAATAAATTTTACAATGAAGATGTAAACTATTCATCAGAGATATGGAGGCTCTATATGTTAAAAAAATGGAATGATAAATACAAACTCTTGTAAATTGTGATTACAATAAATAATGTATTCAGTTATTTGACGCTAGTTGTTATTATAGTATATTCAGTTTTACTTAATCAAAATTATAATGATATAATTTTGATTAAACTTACGTTACCAATTTTCTTTTTGATTGTTATTGGGTATACTTTAGAGAAAATTGTAAGTAAAGAATTTAAATTCTTTACTCCGTTTAATTTAGTGTTGCTTGGATTGTTTATTGTTCATATTCAAATTTATATTGATTTAGTTATTGGTAATATCGATACTGGTGTTGATTTTGTTTGGGTAGATAAAAATAATATTGTTAAAGTTTACCTTATAAATCAAATTGGTATTTTAGCTTTTATTTTTTCTTATAATTATTTTAATCACTTTCGATTACCATTAATTTTTTTCGGTAAATACTCAATTTCAAGAACTTGGTTTTTAGATTTAATATCTATCATTTCATGTGTTTCATTCTTTTATTTTGTAAATCCTTTGTATCTAATTGGATTTTATGGTGTGGAAGACATGGGGACAATTGCTACATATTCTCATTTAATTTTTATATTATCTTGGTACGCTAAAATAATTCAAAATTATGTAAATAAATCATCAATTAATCAACGATCATTTACCTCTTACATTAAAAGTTTTGGTATTATTCAAATATTATTTCTAATTATATTTTTAGTTGGAGTAGTATCTAGCGGCGATAGAGGGCCATTAATTTCTCTATTAATAAGTTTTTGTATACCTTATATTTTGAATAGATCAATAAAGATCAACGTCTTTCTAGCCAGTTTCTTAATCTTTATTTCACTTTTTTCAGTTTCACTGCTTGGTTCTATTCGAAAGCTTGATAATAACCTAGGACTACTGTTAAGGATTCAAGAATCATTTGGAAATAACAGCCTAGATTCAAAGCAATGGACTTCATTCCTACCGTATACCCAAGAAATGGCCCTTTCTCTGAGAACCGTTAATCATGCTGTTTCTTACGTACCAAAGTACCATCCTTACCTTTATGGTCGATTTCAGCTTACCTACATTTTAACCTCTGTTCCTTTCACATACAATATGTTTCCCTTGTTATTTAATGATTTAACTACAAAGTATTCAAGCTCAGCTTCCTTTGTCACCTGGATTAACCAAGGTGATAATCCTCATTCTGGCGATGGCACATCAACTATAGCCGATTTTTATTTAGATTTTGGATATTTAGGAGTTCTAATTGGTATGTTACTTTGGGGTGGAATTATTTCTTACACAGAAAAAATAATGTTTGCAAGTACGCCCATAAGAATTTTTGCACTATGTTTTGCATTTGTCTATTTTAGTCAAGGTTTTTATATTGCTAGAGCTAGTGTTTTCTTTGAGCTTAAAAATGTTTTTTGGGTTTTTCTGCTTTTGAAATTAAATAATTTTATCACAAAATTTGTCATTAAATGACGGTTATATTTTTTGTAAGTAATTTAAACTCAGGTGGTATTGAAAATTATTTACTTAGATTCTTGAAATACCAAAATAAAATTGAGCCAATTGTTGTATTAAGATCCGGGGCTACCGGAGTCTTGGAGTCAAAGTATCGGAATTTAAATGTTAATATAATTCCTTTATTTATTTCCTACTATAATCCTATTCACTTAATTAAAGTTCTAAAACTTTATCATAAATATAAACCTGAAGCTGTTTGTGATTTTTCAGGCGGATTTTCATTAATTCCAATATTTGCTTCTTATATATTTTGTATAAAAAAAAGAATTATTTTTATTCGAAATTCACATAATAATAATAAAAAATATTTATCTCTAATTATTTCGAAACTATTTTTATTTATTACCTCATTCTTTTCTTCATCAATTTTATCGAATTCGTATCAAGGTCTTGAATTTCATTATAAATATTTTAATATTTTTAAAAGAAAACAAAAAGTAATATTTAATGGATTTGAATTATCAAACTATTCAATAAGTATTGAAGAGAAAAACTACTATAGAAACCTTTACGCTATTCCAAATAATTGTATAGTTATTGGTAATGTGGGAAGAGTTCATCCTTTAAAAAATCATTCATTGATTATTAATCTGGCAAAAAGCCTAAAATCCTATCCTATATACTTTTGTCTTGTGGGTGAGGGCATTGTTAAAGAGTTTTCTGAAATTGTTTCTTCTCAGAATTTAAAAATAATTTTAATAAATTATACCCCAGATGTGAATAAGTTATATAGTTTTTTTGATATATTTCTTTTTCCCTCTATTTCTGAAGGTCAACCTAATGCTTTAATCGAAGCTATTGCTTCCGGATTACCGATACTTGCATCGGATATACCTTCCATAAGAGAGGTTGTTAACAAAGAATTTTATACGAATTTATTTATTCTGAATAAATCTACACATGATAATTATTTTAAAGTTATCACTAAAATATTAGAGAATAAAGACCTCTTATCTCAATATAAATGTAGTACAGATGTATTAAATAGATTTGATCATCGTAAAAATTTTGAACAATTCTTGACTGAATTACAAAAATGAATCTTTTATTTGTAACAGAGGCTAGATTCTCAAAGTGCCCTAATGGTAATATATTCTCTTCTGATAATTTTAATTATCAACTTTGGTGTCGATATTTAGATGAGTTTGAGAAAATATATATTTTGTGTCGAGTACAACGAGTAGATTATAATTTAGAAGAAAGTAATTTCAGTTTATCATCTGGAAAGAATGTTATTTTTATTGAAATACCCTACTATATTGGAATAATTCAATTTTTAGTCTCATTTTTTAATATTATTTATGTTATATTTAAGCAAATTAGAACTTTTAATGGTTCTATACTTTTGCGCATACCAGGCACCTTAGGTATATATTCATGGATTTTCTGTAGAATTTTTAAAAAAAGTTATTCAGTCGAGGTTGTTGGTGATCCGGATGATGTTTTTACCAGAGCCAATTTTAATTCTTATTTTATTAAATTTGTCCGATTTATATTTGTTACTTTTCAAAAGTATATAATAAAATATGCTACATGTAGTTGTTTTGTAACACGAGATATTTTACAATTAAAATACCCTCCTTTGCACTCCAAATTTACAACAAATATTTCTAATGTATATTTAGAAAATGATTTGCTTATTAACTATCGAAAACTTAGAAGTACTTATCAAAAGGAAGCTTTTAATTTAGTTTCGATAGGTTCTTTGGATCAATTATATAAGTCACCAGATGTTGTTATAAAAGTAATTAGTAATTTAAACTCAATGGGTCTGAATACTTACCTAACTTGGATTGGAGATGGGCGGTATAAGGCAAGTATGATAGAGTTTTGTAAGGAATTAGGCTGTGAGGATAAAATCAAATTTATAGGTAAAGTTCCTTTAGACCAAGTATTTAGCATACTAGATTCTATGGATTTATTTGTTTTAGCATCAAGGACCGAGGGCTTACCAAGAGCAATAATTGAAGCTATGGCAATTGGACTTCCTTGTATAGGAACAAATGCTGGCGGTATTCCTGAATTGCTTTCCAAAGAGTATTTAGTAGATGTTGATAATAGTATTGGCCTAACGGAATTAATAAAGTCAACCTTAACTGATAATTTGATTTATGAAGGGAGTTCTTCCTATTCATTAAATGAATCCCGTAATTATTTTTATAGTGTTCTTAAAAAGAGAAGAAGTTTATTTTTGAAAATGATTATAAAATATACTTAGAATGCATATTCTATTTCTTGTAAAAACTAGTCAAGGTGCTCGGTGGGCGATTGAATTGATCAAAGAAGTTAAACGCGTTGAGCCATCATATACTTTTAGTGTTGTTCTTCCTGTAGGAGGAAAGTTTACTGATGAGTATTTTATTCACTGTCGAAATGTTTATAATTTATCTTTTGATTTAAATATCGATTTAATTAAAAATGGTATTAAACTTAAAGAGTTTGTAAAGTTAGATAAACCTGATATAATTCACAGTTGGTTCACGCAAACTACCTTATATGCTCGGTTATTTTTAAGGGATTTAAAGATTCCACGCTTGTTTCAGGTTGTTGGTCCTCTTCATTTAGAAAGTTTCTCTTTTAAGTGGATGGATATACTAAGTGCTCAATCGAATGATTTTTGGATTGGTACCTCAAAATATATACTTCATAAATATTCGAATACTATTGACGAAAATAAATTATTTTTAAACTATCCTTTAGTTGACACCAATGTTATTGCACCCAATGAAAAAAGTCGAAATTTGAGGAAAGAATTCTCTATTCCTGATAACCATAAAATTATTGGAACTGCATCTTATTTTTATCCGCCAAAGTGGTATCAAAAGGAAGGTGTCAAAGGTCATGAATACCTTTTGAGTGCTTTTCAAAACCTTTTAAAAAAGCGGCAGGATGTCAGTTTGATCATTTCTGGTAAGACCTTTGGTACTGATTTAAGGTATGAGAAAAAGATTCACCAGATGGCCAAGGAAATTAGTGATCAAATTTATTTTACTGGGGGCTACAACCATGTCAATGAAGTCATCTACAATTTTGATCTTTTTGTTTATCTTTCTACTAATGAGAATATGGGTGGGGTTTTTGAAAGTTTGCTACATCAAATTCCTACTATTTCCTCTAATCGAGGTGCATTACCTGAACTAGTTCAACATGGTGTTACTGGTTTTGTGGTTGACTTGAATAATCTCAATGAAATTACTGATACTATGCTATTAGCTCTCGATCACAATAATTCCGATGTAATTGCCCAAGGATTTGAAAAAGTGAAGCATATTTTTGACCCTACTACCATTGTTGCACAAGCTATTCATATTTATAATTCAGTACTCTAAATTATTATGAACTATTGCTACATAAAAAAGATTTTAGACTTGTATGTCTCTATCTTTCTTTTGCTATTTTTATTTCCGTTTTTCTTAATAGTATCAATTATTGTTTATTCTTATTCAGGGTATAAAATTTTTTTCAAACAGCCGCGGGTTGGTATGAATGATGCAATTTTTTATATAGTTAAGTTTAAAACCATGTTAGATCTTCGGGATCCCTTAGGAAACCCTTTGTCCGACAATGAACGTTTAACTTCCCTAGGGAGAATTGTTCGAGCCTTTTCACTTGACGAATTACCTCAGTTAATCAATGTGTTAAAGGGTGAGATGTCGTTAGTTGGACCGCGACCTTTATTAGTTGAGTATCTACCGTTGTACAATGATCGTCAAAGACGACGGCATGCAGTTAAACCGGGAATAACCGGCTGGGCACAGGTGAACGGCCGGAACGCCATATCCTGGCAAGAAAAATTCGAACTGGATGTATGGTATGTGGAGAATCAATCGTTCTGGTTGGATCTTAAAATATTGTGGTTAACTGCATTGAAAGTGATTCAGCGCGAGGGTATCTCGCAAAATGGGCAGGCGACCATAGAAAAATTTACAGGAAATACATGAATATCTTAGGTGCAGGCGGACATGCCAAAGTTGTCTTAGATTGTCTTCGGGCAATCGAATTACCCGTTTCCTCTATTATCGATGATAATCCAGCGGTTCTCACCTTGCAGTCTTATCCTGTACACTATTCTGGGACGATTACGGTTTGGCCTGAGGGGCATTATGTGATTGCCATTGGTTCGAATGATCTTCGCCGTACTAAGGCAGAATCATTACGCTTGCCGTACGGGTTGGTTATTCATCCATCTGCTTTGGTAAGTCCCAGTGCAAAAATTGAGGAGGGGACGGTTGTTTTTCATCGTGCTCTGGTGCAAGCGGATAGTTCTATTGGTCGACATGTCATTCTGAATACGGGTTGCCAAATTGATCATGATTGTCAAATTGGCGACTTTAGTCACATTGCACCAGGAGCTATTTTGTGCGGTGGTGTTCAGGTAGGAAATGGCGTTCTGATTGGTGCCGGGGCCATTGTTTTACCCGGTATTCATATCGGCGACGGGGCTGTCATCGGCGCTGGTGCCGTCGTAACGAAACCAGTCACCGCAAATCAACGTGTAAAAGGAAATCCAGCAAAATAAAGTAAAGTTATGTCAACCAAAATATGGCTATCCTCGCCGCACATGGGTGGAAGCGAGATACAATTCATTCAAGATGCATTTGATGCCAATTGGATTGCTCCCCTAGGACCCAATGTGGATGGGTTTGAGCAAGATTTGGCCAACTACCTCGCCTCAGGTTCTGTAGCAGCGCTCTCCTCGGGAACAGCCGCGTTGCATTTAGCGCTTGTTTTAGCTGAGGTTGGGCCTGGAGATGAGGTCTTGTGTCAATCCTTCACGTTCTCGGCCTCAGCTAACCCCATTCGGTACCAGCAAGCCATTCCTGTTTTTGTGGATAGCGAAGAACATACTTGGAACATGTGTCCTGACGCGTTAGACGAGGCGATACTGGATCGAATCGCGCAGGGTAAAAAACCGAAAGCTTGTATTGTGGTGCATCTTTACGGTATGCCGGCCCAAATCGATCGATTGCAAGCCATTTGTCAACACCACAATATTCCCCTAATCGAGGATGCTGCCGAAGCACTGGGTTCAACGTTTCAGGGTAAAGCATTGGGTACCTGGGGCGATTTTGGGGTTTTATCGTTCAATGGAAATAAAATTATCACCACATCAGGCGGCGGAGCCTTGGTTTGTCCAACGCCTGAACTGGCACAAAAGGCCCGATTCTTGGCTACACAAGCCCGAGACGCCGCACCCCATTACCAGCATTCTCATGTTGGGTACAATTACCGCATGAGCAATATAGCCGCGGGTATAGGACGTGGACAAATGCAGGTCTTGGACGAATGGGTATCGCGTCGTAGGGCACACCATACTGCGTATCAGGCTGCACTTCCTGAATTGGATTGGCTACCCGAACCTCCTGAAGCCTTTTCAAATCGTTGGCTTTCGTGTTGTTTGTTTTCGGATTTTGAGCAGCGCGAACATGTTAGACTCCATTTAGAGTCCTTGAACATTGAGTCACGGCCCCTATGGAAACCCATGCACCTGCAGCCGATCTTCGCAGAATATCCGTTTTACGGGGGTCGTGTGTGTTCGGATTTGTTTGCGCGGGGTCTTTGTTTACCTTCGGGTTCCAATCTTTCTTTAGACGATCGGAAGCGTGTTGTGGATGGAATTCAACGTGCCATAAAATAAAATAGTAGTAAACTCCTTGATCACACCCGAGAAATCCCTTAAATTCGGTTCGTCAAGTAAACACGGTGAAAATATGAAAAAAATATACGTCCTTGGTTTCATGGGCTGGTTGATGTCACACGCAGCTAGTGCACAAAAAGATAATGTGGGAATTGGCACGTTGGAGCCAGATCGGTCGGCGGTTTTGGATATTCAATCCTCGAACAAAGGGTTGTTGATTCCCCGGATGTCGGTCGTACAACGCAATGCCATCCCCCAACCAGCGAATGGCTTGATGGTGTACCAAACCGACGCGTTATCGGGTTTTTACTTTTACGATGGCCGCGAATGGAAACCCCTAGGCCAAAATATCCCCGAAGCCAAAGCCACAGCCAACGTGGATGGATGGTTGCTGAATGGGAATCCCAATGCGACGGCTAATAGCTTTATTGGTGTGCCGAGTGGAGTTCCTTTGCAGTTTAGAATTGGGAATTCTAGAATTGCACAATTGTCAACAACAAATATTTTCATTGGTGCCGCTTCAGGAGGTGCGATTACTACGGGTATTTCAAATTTTGGATTAGGTTCTAATGCAATGAGGATTACAAGCACTGGTAGCCATAATTTTGCCCTTGGATCATTGGCATTAAACTCCAATATTTCAGGTTCAATCAATGTAGCAATTGGTAATGGTTCTATGCTAAACAATGTTTCAGGTAATCAGAATGTTGCAATTGGAAATAACGCATTAAGTTCTGTAGTAAGCGCTGGAAATAATGTGTCAATAGGGTTGAATTCCGCATACAAAAACCTGTCAAGCAATAATACGGTAGTTGGAACATCGGCACTTTATCATAATGAAAATGGCAATTCAAATGTTGCTTTAGGTTTTAGTTCAGGTTTTTTTAAAGAAGGGTCTGGAAATATTTTCTTAGGCACAAATGCTGGGAGAGCCTCTGTAATAACAGCCGAATCCAACAAACTTTACATCGCCAATACTTCCACCACTACGCCTTTAATCTACGGTGATTTCTCCGCCAAGTTCATTTCGATTGGAGATGTACCGGTAGCGAAGCGGGATGCGATTGCGTCGGCGGGGCAGTATGGGTTGTTGGTGAAGGGGGGAATCATGACGGAAAAGATCAAAGTGGCGTTGGCGAGTACGGCGGATTGGGCAGACTATGTATTTACACCGGAATACCAGGCCAAGATGCTGCCGCTGGAGCAAGTTGAAGCGTTTATTCTCAAAAACAAGCATTTACCCAACGTTCCTTCCGCGGCTCAAATGGCGGAAGAGGGCCTAGATGTTACCCAAACCTCCGCCAAGCTTCTGGAGAAGATCGAAGAGTTGACGTTGTACATGATCGAGATGAAAAAAGAGATCAAAGCCTTGCAGCAGGAGAATGAGGCGTTGAAGAAGAAGGAGTGATTATGAATTATGAATTATGAATTATGAATTATGAATTATGAATTATGAATTATGAATTATGAATTATGAATTATTTTAATTAGTTTATATATTTAAATGGTGGAGATATGGGTTATTAATGAGTCAATTTACCTTAATCCATTCATATTTCATAATTCAATGTCATTTAGTAGTGTCAGGGCATGCCCTGACACTACGCAGAGATGAGAGATGAGTCGATAATCATCTCTCATCTCTTTTTTTGTTTACTACAGTAGGCAAAAAATGCCTATATTTGTTTATTGTAATAAGCAAATATGGATTCATTGGTTAGCAGATTTTATAAAAAATTAGACGCGACGGCTACAGACTTTATTCGTGATACGATGTATAGGGTCAATTGGGAGGCGCGACTTGTGGGAATAAATGGAGCAAGAGGTATTGGCAAGACCACCTTACTTTTGCAATACATTAAGCTAAACCTGTCAGATCAATTAGGGAAAACACTTTATGTGAGTTTAGATTCGATTTGGTTCAACACCCATTCTCTTATTGATTTAGTTGATCATTTTTGCCAAAGAGGTGGGGAATATCTTTTTTTAGATGAAGTTCATAAATACCCTGGTTGGGCGCAAGTACTCAAAAACATCTATGATGACTATCCCACGCTAAAAGTTGTTTTCACCGGGTCTTCTTTGTTAGAAATTTTAAATGCCCGGGCTGATTTAAGCAGGCGGGCTGTGGTTTATGAGATGCAAGGATTTTCCTTCCGAGAATACGTCCGGATGGAAGTGGGGATCGATTTTGATATTCTTTCGTTGGACCAGATTCTACGTAATCATGTCAATGAAGCTATGAAAATACAGCAGAAAATAAAACCATTCCAGTACTTTGAGACGTATCTAAAACAAGGATATTATCCGTTTTATCGAGAACAACCCGAGTTGTATGAAATTCGGCTTGGCGAGGTGATCAATATGATGTTAGAGATCGAGTTACCCCTACTAAGAGGAGTCGAGTTAGCTTATATAGCGAAAGTAAAACAACTCTTGGTGATTATTGCCGAATCTGTACCGTTCATACCCAATGTGAGTAAATTGAGTGAAAAAATCAATATCAATCGAGCCACCCTATTGTCGTATTTACATTATTTGTCAGAAATAGGCTTAACACGGAATTTATTCAAAGAATCCTACGGAATCAGTCGATTACAAAAACCAGCTAAAGTGTATTTGGAAAACACGAATCTGATCTATATGCTAGCCAAGCAAAATGCGAATGTAGGAAATATTCGCGAAACCTTTTTTATGAACCAATTGGCTTATAACCATAGGGTTATATATGCAGAGCAAACCGATTTTAAGGTGGATGACACGTATTTTTTTGAAATTGGAGGCAAAAGTAAAACCAATAGGCAAATTGCTACCGTCGAAAACTCCTACCTAGTTGTGGATGATATTGAGTATGGGTATGGAAACAAGATCCCCTTGTGGCTTTTTGGCTTTATGTATTAATGAGTCAAAGGGTCGAAAAATGGAATGACGCATTGAAGGGTGATTTTAATTATGAATTATGAATCAATGTCGTTTAGTTAGAGAATTAATACTGCCATAGAGTATCTGAACACAGGATGACCAGTACGCGGGTCATTCCGAGCGACGCGAGGAAACTCCGGCCCGATTAGAAAAAGATTCCTCCTTTCAGTCGGAATGACTACCGACCTTCGCTCTTTTTGATAGCCTGTATCGTCATTTCGAGCGAAGCGAGGAAACTCTGTCTGGATTTGCCAAGGTACGGGTTATCAACAGGTCGCACCTACGGAGCTTGTCCGGTCTTGGGTCCATCGATTCATTAGCTACAAACGGTGGGCTCCGATGGAGCCGTTTGTCGTCAAATCTTCTTATGAATTATGAATTATTTTAATTTAAATTAGATTAATAACAACTATTCATCATTCAATGCACTGATATCCTCTTTCTACAATAGAATCGATTATAGCCGTTTATTTTGGAATGACGGATTGTGCTGTGATTTAACTTTGTAAATCACGTTTGTATTATTTCGCCATGAAACAAAGACGGCAATCTGCCCAATACGATAAGATATTCAGAGAGAATATGGAATCCGTCATATCCAGCATCATGCACCATGTGTTGGATATACGGGCTGTTTCGATGGAAGAACTGCCTGATGATATTCAACACACCAAAGAGCGCAAACCTGATGTACTCAAAAAGGTAACTGACATCAAAGGGGAAACTTTCGTATTACAAATTGAATTTCAAGTGAAAGATGAACCCAAAATGGTTTATCGAATGGCAGAATACTTTATCATGCTTGAAAGGAAATATGAGTTACCTGTAAAGCAATTTGTTATTTTTCTTGGGACGGGTAGGGCTACTATGCCGACTTTACTTGACAGAGACCGGTTAAAATTCAGTTTCCCCTTGGTTTCATTTTCGGCACTTGATTATCAGCTTTTCGTTCATTCGGCCAATCCTGAAGAAATCATTTTGGGTATTTTGGCGAGTTTCAAGGGAGAGGATCCTGAAAATGTGCTACGACAGATCTTGGTACGCGTCAAGGAGACGAGTTCGGGAGATTTTTCATTACAAAGATACTTCAATCAGTTGCGCGTGTTGGCACAACTTCGTAATTTAGAGATAAACTTGAAAAACGCTATGAACAGCATCGCCGAATATATCACCGAAGAAAGAGACGTTCTCTTTTTGAGAGGGCTTGAAAAAGGTATCGAAAGAGGTCTTGAAAAGGGCATTGAGAAAGGCCTTGAAAAAGGTCTTGAAAAGGGCATTGAAAAGGGGCTTGAAAAAGGTCAAGAAAAGTTTGTTAAAAACCTGCTGACAGAAAGCGATTTTACCATTGAAAAAATTGCTAAAATGGCTGGAGTTACGACGGATTTCGTTCTGTCTATCCAAAAAGAATCTCAAGGTAAATAAATACTTGTCCAATTTTCCACCGTGTGGAGACGTAGCAGTGCTCCGTCTCTACCGGGCGAAATCGCCAAGGTACGGGTTATCAACAGTTCGCACCTACGGAGCTTGTCCGGCCTTGGGTCCATCGATTCATTAGCTACAAACGGTGGGCTCCGATGGAGCCGTTTGTCGTCAAAACATCTTATGAATTTTGAATTATTTTAGTTAAAATATATATCTAAATTATATCAATTCATAATTAAATTCACCTTGACCACACTCATCTCTCATCACCCATCTCTCATCTCTCATCTCTAAGTTCACCCCGAAATTCATCATTCATCATTCATCATTCATCATTAAATGCCCCACTCATCTTTCAGCACTAAAATCATCCCATAATTGTATCCCCACGAGCAACCACATCTTGAAATTTTCTTCTGCACCACCCAAAAGTGAGCAGCATGGTATGAAAACAAATTAATTTCGTAATTTCATTATCGCAACGTGCATTACAGTAATCTGCATTACGGAAAATGAAATTTTACAATAGAGAAAATGAATTGGCTTTGTTGGACAAGATAGAAAAGTTGTCTCGCCAAGAAGCCCAGATGACCTTCGTTCTTGGTCGGCGACGAATCGGAAAAACAAGTTTGCTTGTCAAGGCGACAGAAAACAAAGAATCTCTCTACTTTTTCATTGCAAAGAAGAGTGAAGTTTTGTTGTGTGAAGAATTTACGGAACAAATAAAACAAAAACTGCAAGTTCCGGTGTTTGGAGAGATCAAGAGCTTTCGAGTACTCTTTGGCTTTTTACTTGAGTTGTCCAAAACGCGTCCATTTACCTTGATCATCGATGAATTTCAAGAGTTTTATTCGGTTAATTCCTCCGTATTTTCAGATATGCAGAATGAGTGGGATGCAAACAAGCGAGACAGCAAACTTCATCTGATTCTGTGCGGGTCAATTTATTCGTTGATGACCAAGATTTTTGAAAATGCAAAAGAGCCATTGTTTGGGAGAGCCACCCAGAAAATACAGGTAAAAGCATTTGATATAGCGACCCTCAAAGCTATTCTGGAGGATCATTCGCCTCACTACACTTCGGAAGATTTACTAGCTTTTTATTTGTTTACGGGAGGAGTGGCCAAGTATGTCGAGTTATTGGTCCACGCCCAAGCCTTTACACGGGACGAAATGATGGATGTTCTGTTGGCGGAAAACTCACTTTTCTTGGAAGAAGGTAAAAACGTATTGATCGATGAATTTGGCAAAGAATATGGGAATTATTTCTCGATATTGTCTCTTATTGCTTCAGGCAAAACAGCCCGAGTCGAAATAGAATCCATCATGGAAATGCAGACAGGTGGATTTTTGGATCGTTTGGAAAATGACTTTGGATTAATCAAAAAAGTCAAACCAATTTTTTCGAAGCCGAACAGCCGACTATTGAAGTACAGCATCGAAGATAATTTTTTGCGTTTTTGGTTTCGTTTTATCTATAAATACCGCAGCGCCGTCGAGGTAGGAAATCTGACATATATCAAAGAAATGTTAGCGCGCGACTACGCTACATACAGTGGCAAGATATTGGAAAAGTATTTTGTGGAGAAATTGAAAGCAGAAAAAAAATACAATCAAATAGGAACGTATTGGGAGCGGAATAATCAGAACGAAATCGATATTGTGGCTATCAATGAACTGGAAAAAATTATCTTATTCGCAGAGGTTAAGCGTAACGATAAAAATATCAGTATGGAAAAACTAAGGGAAAAGTCACAGGGTTTGTTGCGGTCATTTACAGGGTATGAAATTATTTATGAAGGATATTCAATGCATGATGTAATTTAGAGATGAGAGATGAGTTGGGTCAAGGGGAAGGGAATTGTGAATTATTTTAATTAAAAATTGTACTTAAATAGGGGAGGCCGTTGCCCAACCAGAAAAAGATTCCTCCTTTCAGTCGGAATGACTACAGATTTTTGATTCTTTACTTGGTTAAAATACCCTTCAGCTAGATAGCCAGGTGCCTGAAAACCAGTCGAATAGCCTCGAGAGGAAGACTGAAGGAAAACAGGATACATTCCATTATCCCATCAAAATTGCGTAATTTTGTCTGTTTACTGAGACTAGACTAACCGCATGGAGCAATATATAGAACTGAAAACCCCGCAGGATGATGATCGACCTGTTTTTCTTGCTGGGGATTTTAATAACTGGTACCCGGATGTTCCTGATTATCTACTTGAAAAAGTAAAGCCAGGATGCTATCGATTTCCAATCCCAACGGAGTGGATGGGAAAGCCTTTTCAATACAAATACACGAAGGGAGGCTGGGATCACGTTGAGCTTGACTCACTAGGAAACCCTTCGCAAAACCGTCAATTGCCAACACCAGATACATCAGCGTGGCAAGATACTGTTCCGTACTGGCGAAATCAAGGTAAAACACCCCAAATCAGTCGTTATTTACCTAAAATAGAGCTTATTGCCGAGGACTTTCATATCCCTCAACTCGATCGTGTCCGGAAAGTCCAAGTACTTCTGCCCCATGATTATCATGAAAATCCAACCAAACGATACCCCGTATTGTACATGCAGGATGCGCAAAACTTATTTGGAGAAGGATCTGCTTTTGGGAATTGGGAAATTGACAAGCGATTATCTCTTTTGCGTGCCCAAGGTAAGGGCGATCTGATTGTTGTGGCCGTCCATCACGGAGAGGAGGACCGTTTTTTGGAATATACCCCGTACAAAAACAAAGGAAAGGGACAAGGAATGAAATACGCTACCTTCCTCGTACGAACACTTAAAACCTACATCGATCAACATTTCCGGACTCTTCCAGATCGTGCCAATACGGGCATCGGGGGGAGTTCAATGGGTGGATTGTTGAGTATTTATGCCGGATTTATGTACCCCGATGTTGTCGGTCGATTATTGGTCTTTTCCCCATCCTTGTGGGTTTCTCCTAAAATCTATTTTGATGCCATGGAGTTTTTTAATCCCTTAGATACCAAAATTTACCTGTATGGCGGCGGAAAAGAGGGAAGCTATATGGTTGAAAATATAGAAAAACTCAAACAGACCATTGCCCAGCAAGGATTTGACTCTTCCAAGTTACAAGTACACTTGGCTGTTGACCCTACTGGACAACACCAAGAAAAAAGATGGGGGCAGGAATTTCCAAAAGCTGTGGAATGGCTATTTTCCTAACATGAATACGCAACGCTACAGCCGCCAAACGGCCATTCCAACCTTCGGAATTGAGGGACAACAACGGCTTCAAGATAGCCGAATCTTGGTGATTGGCGCCGGAGGGCTCGGCAGCCCCGCGTTATTGTATTTGGCCGCAGCGGGTGTGGGTACCCTGGGTTTGGTGGAAACGGATGTGGTCGATGTTTCCAACCTCCAGAGGCAAATTTTATACACCACCCCCGAAATTGGACAATCCAAACTCGTCTTAGCCGAGGCCCGATTGCGTGCCCTGAATCCTAACGTACACATCAACACCTACCCGACACGCTTTCAGGCCGGCAACGCCCTTGAAATTGCCGCGGACTACCACCTCATTTTGGATGCAACCGATAACCTAGCTACCCGGTATCTCGTGAATGATGTATGTGCTATTCTGGGTTTGCCGTGGGTTTATGGAGCCATTTACCGATTTGAAGGGCAAGTCGCCGTCTTCAACCACCAACGAGGCATTGATTACCGAGACCTTTTCCCTACCCCGCCGCCGCCCGAACTAACCCCGAATTGCGCAACAGCCGGGGTCTTGGGGGTAATGGCCGGGATTATCGGGACAATGCAAGCCACGGAGGCAATCAAGGTGGTCGCCAACCTTGGAAATCCCCTGGATGGAGAATTATTGCTCGTCGATGCACTTACACAAGAATACCGAAAAATTCGGATCCCCAAACAACTTAATCGGCCGGTAATTGACGAATTGATGGATTATGAGGCGTTTTGTGGCCTGACAACCGATGAAATTTCATGGGAAACTTACGCTAAGCATCCATCACATTATATTTTGATTGATGTGAGGGAGATTTGGGAACACGAAGAGGAACACATCGGTGGGCTCTCCATCCCGATGGATGAACTTCAAGATCGTCTTCACGAAATTCCCAAAGATCAACCCCTTGTCCTCCATTGCTTAGGAGGGTCACGGAGCCAAATCGCCGCCAGTAGCCTTCGAAAGAATCGGCCAAACCAAGCCATATTTAGCCTTCAAAATGGCCTACGTGACGTACCAGAAGAAGCATTCATCAGGTAATCTTGTAAAAGAATAACGGCACTCATTTTGTCAATATTCCCTTTGTTTTGCCGGTCTTTTTTCTTCATGCCGCCATCGATCATGGCCCGTACAGCCAATTTGGAGGTGTATCGTTCATCAACTGGAATCAACGGAAGGTTGGGGTATCTTTTTTCCCATTCGACCTGAAAAGCCCGAACCAAAGGTGTGGCGTGCGTATCTTGCCCATCCGCGTGTATAGGCCAACCAATCAGCACTTTTTCAACGTCTTCCTGCTGTAAATATGTAGTCAAAAATGGCCATAATGTAGCCGTTTCCACCGTTGTTAAGGCCGTGGCTATAATTTGTAATGGATCAGTCACAGCGATGCCTGTCCGTTTTCCCCCATAATCTAAAGCTAAAATACGTGCCATTTAGGATACTGTTTGTATGGGTGAACCCGCCAAAAATGCTTCGATATTGGCGATGACTTGTTTGATTAAACGCTGACGGGCCTCCAAGCTCGCCCAGCCAATGTGGGGGGACAGGCGGCAATTGGGCGCAGAAAGCAAAGGATGCGAGGCGGGTGGAGGCTCCACCGACAAAACATCCAAAGCCGCCCCACCGATCCAACCCGATTGCAAGGCAAAAGCCAAATCCTCCTCCTGAATCAGCCCACCACGTGCTGTATTCACTAAAATCGCCGTGGGTTTGCATTGCCGTAAAACCTCAGCTCGAATCAAATGAGTAGTTTCTGCGTTGAGCGGGCAATGTAAGGAAATGAAATCGCATGCAGGCCAGAAATGTCCAACTTGGAGCGTTTCGATGCCCTCCGGACGTGGACGTTCAGAGGGAAGTGTCACCACCCGCATGCCAAAAGCCAGCGCGATACGAGCCACCTGCTTTCCGATAGTGCCTAATCCCACAATGCCCATCGTTTTACCCGCCAATTCCGTCAGCGAATGATGGTAATAGCACCAATCCGGGGAGTTGACCCACGCTTCAGGCGATCGATACGTGGCCAAATCGTTTGTAAATTGGAGGATGTGGGCAAAAACTAATTGTGCCACCGCCGCAGTAGAATAATCGCGCACGTTGGTGACCACAATCCCCCGGGCAGTAGCCGCCGCAACATCCACGATATTGTACCCTGTGGCCGTAACCCCAATATACTTGAGGTCAGGCAAATGAACGAGCATATCACCCCGGATTTCACACTTATTGGTTAGAATTATCTCCGCATTTTGTGCACGCTCGAGCAATTGATCAGGAGCCGTCCGATCATACAACACAAAATCCCCTAGCGTATGCAAAGGCGACAAATCAATTTCCTGACCCAAGGTAAAAGCGTCTAAAAAGACTATTTTCATTGCATTAAGGGGTTGCGGAGACCCAAATGGCTCCATCAGTAAAAAATTCTTTTTTCCAGATTGGGACCGTTTCCTTCAAGGTATCAATCGCAAACGCACAGGCCGCAAAAGCCGCTTTTCGGTGAGGTGCGGCGGCGGCGATGCAGACAGCAACCTCACCAAGTTCAACCCGACCTAGCCGATGGTGAATGGACAGGCGATGAATACCAAATTGAGCCTTGGCTTGTTGGGCGATTTTCTCCATTTCTTTGATCGCCATAGGCTCGTAGGCTTCAAACTCCAAATAAAGTACTTCTTTTCCTTGTGTTTGATCCCGGACAGATCCTATAAATTGCACTACACCACCGCAATCGGGACCTGAAACCGCCGCGAGATTGTCTTCCGGAGATAATGGGGTCATGAGTAATTGTATATCCATACCTTGATTTTCGTAGATTAACCTCCTGAGACCGGCGGGATGAGCACTAATTCGGCTTGGTCAGGCAAAGGAAAGTCCTCGCCCACATACGTTTCTTGGTAAGCAAAGCGAAGCGAAGCCAATTGACGAAGAATAGGGTATTGGGCTTGAAGCACCCCCTGCACAGAAGCCACGGTACAAGGTTCCTCCACACGGATGCTCAGGCGTGAGCCACCTAGAATATCTCGGGTAATCCCGTAACAAATTAAATGAATAGTTGCTGCCATATCATGCGAATTCCGATGTAGAAAATAAAGAGCGATGTCGCCTGTTTTACCCGACGCGGAGACCATTTGATTCCTCCCCAGTAATACCCCAACGCCCCACCGAACGCCACAGCCCCCAACAGGGCAAAAGTCAAAGGCCAAGACGGATCAAACGTCCGATTGCTGAGCTGCCCGATCAATCCGGCAATCGAATTGACCAAAATAAAGACCGAAGCGGTGGCGGAAATAGCCCGCGGATGATCCCACTTGAGAAGATACATAACAGGGGATAAAAAAATTCCCCCGCCAATGCCTACCATGCCCGATAACCCACCGATCAAACCGCCCAAAACCAGCTGTGCCCAAGTGGCGGGGGGATTTCGCCGATTTACATCGGATAACGCAGGTTGCAACCACATGAGCACCGCCGCAAGGGTTAACGAACTGCCTAAGACCAAAAAAAAAGCCTTTTCACGCAAGGGGATGAGTGCGCCAAAATACGCCATCATGACGCTCGAGGCAAATAGGGGCCATTGGGTGGACATGCGAATCAAGCCACGCCGTACATACTGCCAAGAACTATGAGAGACTACCACCAGATTACACAACAACGCGACCCATTTGATGTATAAAAAAGGAAGAGGATATAACGAAAGGATGGATAGATAACTGGATCCGCCGCCAAAGCCTACGGAAGCATAAACCAAGGCAATCAAGAAAAAAAAGAGGATCAACTCAGGATGGGGTAAAATCATACTATCGTGCCTATAAAATTAACCTCTGGGTGGAGCTTAACGCCGAATTTTGCTTCTACGTCCGTCTGAATTTGCTTCGAGAGAGCCACGATCTCGTGCCCATGACCACCGCCATAGTGCACCAACACCAACGCCTGGCGCACGTGTACGCCAACATGCCCAACCCGCTTTCCTTTCCAACCCGCTTGCTCGATCAACCAACCTGCGGGGATCTTAACCCGTCCAGCACCGACAGGATAAGAAGGTAAGGTGGGGTATTTTTCTTTTAATGCGTGAAATTGCCCTTCCTCGATTTCTGGATTCTTAAAAAAGCTTCCCGCATTACCCAGCTCGGCAGGATCCGGAAGCTTGGACCGCCGTATCGACATGACAGCCTCCGCAACATCTTGAATCGAGGGTCGTGAAATACCCTTTTCGGTTAAAACCTCCTGTATCGCGCCATACGAGGTGTTCGGTTCGGAATGCCGAGCTAATTTGAAGGTAACAGCCGTGATGAAATAAAGCCCTTTGGCCGATTGTTTGAAAATAGAATCTCGGTAACCAAATTGACATTCCGCTTGGGAAAAGGTCGTCAATTCACCTGTTGCCAAGGAAAGTGCTTCGACCGACTCCACGACGTCCTTGATTTCTACCCCATAAGCCCCAATATTTTGCATCGGGGCAGCGCCGACCGTCCCGGGAATTAACGCTAAATTTTCCAAACCTGCAAAACCATTCGCTACACAATATAAAACCAATTGATGCCAGTTTTCCCCACCTTGCGATTTTATCCACACATAATCTTCATTTTTGTGGATAACTTCAACCCCATAGAGTCGATTACGCACCACGAGTCCAGGATAGTCTTCTGTGAAGAGCACATTACTTCCTCCACCCAGCCACAAAATAGGATGGGTTTGTCCGCTGAGCGACCGAATGAGCGCTTGTGCTTCCGCTACGGAAAACACCTCGGTGTATTGCGCCGACTTCACGGCAAAGCCAAACGTATGCAAAGACGTGAGGGAATGATGAGTCAAGAATGAGGACGACATACTGCCTGTTTTTCGCGCAATATACTCAGAGTTATTCGATTTCTAGCACCACATCGGCGGAGGCTGGTCTGGCGACACAGGTCAAGATATACCCTGCTTGGATCTCTTTTTCCGTTAAGCCGTCTTCCTCATCCATTGTGACTTTCCCTTGTGTACACCTTCCAAGGCAAGCAGTACACATCCCCGCTTGGCAGGAGTAGGGCAAATCGATGTCCAACGCAAGCGCAGCTTCGAGAATAGTTTGGTGCGGCTCAACCAATACTGCATGGGTGTCTCCTTCATACTGGATGGTTACCGTGTAGGCTTGACTCCCGGGAACTTCAGCAGCCGCAACCGCCTCTTCACCCAACATCGGGGCATTGAATTTCTCTTGATGAATTTGCGATGCCGGTACTTCGTATAAATCCATCACACGCAGTACATCGTCCATCATAGGGACCGGCCCGCAAAGAAAGTATTCGGCTTGAGGTATGTTGATTTGATGATCCTTCAAAAAGTGAATTAGCCCACCTTGACTGATGCGGCCTTTTTCGCCTACCCACGTTATACTAGGTTGACTTAAAATATGCCGAACGCTGAATCGATCTCGGTATGACTTTTCCAATTCATCCAAAGCCGACTTGAAAATGATGGAGCTTTCCTGTCGATTTCCATAATACAAGACCACCCGGGTGTCTGGCTCGGCTTTTAAAAGGGTTTTGGCCATCGAAAACAAGGGTGTTATTCCACTCCCCGCCCCAATCAAAACAACCTCCCGGCGTTTTTCGGCATCAGGCTCTACGTAAAAATGACCCATAGGTTCAATCACCTCAATGAAATCTCCTGCCTTGACGCGATCATTTAAGTAATTGGAAACCAGTCCCCCAACCACGCGCTTGACCGAAACACCGACTGCCGTATCGGTGACGGGTGAAGTGGACATCGAATAACTTCGCCGCACTTTTTTTCCCTCGTCTGCCGGGACTATCAAGGTCAGGAACTGCCCGGCCTTGTATTTTATTTGTTCATTCAACGGATGCCAAAACGTGATGGTGATGGTGTCTGTTGTTTCTTGGATGACTTCTTTGACTTGAAGAAAATACGATTTCATGTGTGTTTCGTTTCCGGGTTGTTACCACAACCTCATCTTATTTACGTTTGTTACAAATCTTCGGTCAAAAGCCGAAGTTCGGCGAATACAAATTGCATTAACTCCTGAATGTACCCTACAGAAAAATCAAATTGAATGCCCGCCGCTTGGTAAATTTCACCGATTGGCGCTTGGTACCCCAAGGCAAGCGCGGCTTGATATCCTGCCAGCGCTCCTGTTGCGTCTTGCTTAAATCGACGCCACAACGCAATGGCCCCCAGTTGTGCCATACCGTATTCGATATAATAGAAAGGCACTTCAAAAATATGGAGCTGCCGATGCCATTCGCTTGCACGAGCCGCTTCAAAATCCGTATAATCCGTCGTGGAATCAGAGAAATCGTGTGATAAAGCTAACCAAATCGCTTCTCGCTCTTCCACAGAGGCCGAGGGGTTTTCATACAATCGATGTTGAAAAGCATCAATTTGCGCAATCCAAGGAAGCACCGTTAAGATATCTTGCAGGTGATCAACTTTTGCCCGCCGGCAAGCTTCTTGATCCGGGAAAAAGACGTCCCAATGGTCCATGGAGATCAACTCCATGGCCATAGAAGCCAGTTCTGCTACTTCTGAGGGTGGATTTTTAAATGCGCCAAGGGGTAAATCTTTAGTTAAGAACGAATGAATCGCGTGGCCTGCTTCATGGACCATCGTCACCAAATCCCGCACGCTGTGCGTGGCATTCATGAAGATGAACGGAACCCCCACTTCGGCCATGGGGTAGTTGTAGCCTCCGGGTGCTTTTCCGGGACGAGATTCTACATCGAAATGGCCCATTTCCCGCATAATTCGAATATATTCGCCAAAGGTTGGGTCTAGTCGGCTCAAACAAATCGCCGTTTTTTCAATCAAATCAGCCCCTCCTTCAAAGGCTTTCAGCGCAGGCCGTCCTTTGGGATCTACCTTTTTATCCCAAGGCCGAAGGGTGTCCAGTTGCAAAGCCTTTTTCCGTTGCTTGGCGGCAGTTTCCACCAAAGGCATAACCGCCGATTGCACAGCCTCATGGAAAGCAAAACAGTCGGCGGGGGTATAATCAAACCGCCCCATAGCGGCGAACATATAATCCCGAAAATTAGGGTAATCGGCCTGCCGAGCTACTTGATCTCGTAAACGAACCAGTTGGGTCATCAAGTCATCTAGCTTTTCTTTATCCTCCGCCCGGCGCGATGCAATTTTTCGCCAAACCTCCTCACGAAGTGCGCGGTCTGTGGCTTCTAAAAACGTCTGGGCCTTAGGAAGAGTCATTATCTCGCCTTGAATTTCCACCTCCATGGCACCTGTTACGGCTTGGTATTGAGTTTGAAGTTGCTGGATCTCCGTTTGGAGCGGGATGTTTTCTTCACGAAATAAAGCCACGGATTGCCGAAGGTTACGCAGTAAAATCGCATATCCCGGACGTTTTAAGCCTTCCACATGGGGGGATGCTAAAACCTTTTTATTCAGGCGATCCTCCCAAGCCGCCAGGTGGGGTTGTATTTCCGTCACAAAAAATTGAAACGCGTGTTGATGCGCTTCGTCTCGGGTATCACACGTCATACGGACATACCGCCAAGCCATGTCTTCCATGAGGAAAGACTCCAGTTCACTGCGCTGCAAAAACCAAGCGTCCAGCGATTCGGCGTCCGTGGGCTCGGCTTGATCGAGTCGTTCGAAATACGGTAAAATCGATTCCCAGTGGGTCAAGGTGAAGGAATCAGGTAAAAAAGTACGCGGTTTTCGGATAATCCGGGTCATGATTAATTGAGTTTATAATCCAGAGGATAATTGGCAATTTTTATAAAATCTCCCCCTTTTTTCCGTATGAAGTGACGCCATAGGTCTTCATCCGGGGTTTTGAGGAGGTCGTACTGGTCCCAGTCGCCAAGGTACCAGCTCGTGCGGCTTACCTCATCCACTAATTGCCCATGCGCCCAACCCGCATAGCCCAAGAACAAGCGGATATCGGTGGGTTGTACTTGCCCGAGGTTAATCAGCGTTTTTATTTGATCAAAATCCCCAGACCAGTAAAATCCATCCCCCAAGGGAATACTGTGATCTACTTGCGTACCCAAGCGGTGAATATAATGCAGGGTATTTTGTTGGACGGGCCCTCCGATGTAGAGAGGAAAGTTAACATAAACCCCTTCCATAACATCCTCCAAGGTGAGGGATGATCGTTGATTCATCACAAGCCCAAACGAACCTTCTTGTGGATGGTGTTGGCACAGTAAAATGACACTGCGCTGGAAATTTTCGTCGTCTAAAAAAGGTTCTGCCAACAACAAAACCCCGTTGTGTAGGGCATCAGCCATGGCGATTTAAAATTGGTTAAGCCACCAAGATACATTTTCTTTGCATTGGCAACATCCGGAAAACCGGAAAAGTTTTATGATATCAAAATTGACTGCCCGAAACCTCGCTCGCCAAGAGCGTCAATCTTGGACTCCCACTCAGGTTCAGGCTTTATCGGAGCAAGTGATCAATCAAGTTCCTCTAGCTTGGTTCGCATGGCCCCGGCATCACATCTTTTGGCCTATTTCTGGTAAAAAAGAAGTACATACGCCCCCTCTTGCGCAACAACTAGCCCTTAAATCTACTGTTTTTCTCCCTAAGGTATCGGGCGAGGGCCAATTGACCCACCATCCCTGGCAGCCGGGGGATCGCTTGGAGATCAACGCGTGGGGTATCCCAGAGCCGATCACACCCGGGTGTACTACCCTAGAATTCTGGGGAAATTCTATCCCAACACTCGTTTGGGTTCCCCTGCTGGCCTTTGATCAAGCGGGGTACCGTGTCGGTTATGGCAAGGGATTTTATGATCAATTTTTAGGCGAGGCTACGTCGGTTTGGAAAGTTGGCTTGAGCCTCTCATCACCTCTCACCCAGCCTTTGATCCATGATTCTTGGGATATTCGCTTGGATGCCTGCCTGTCACCAGAAGGAATTTGGACTTTTTAAAGAAATATCACTTTCAGAAACCGATCTTTTAGCCTACTTTTACCGAGTTTTTTACCTAATCCATCACATGTAATGAAAATAGCGGTCGTTGGTGCCACCGGACTGGTCGGTGGTGAAATCCTGAAAGTATTAACCGAACGTCAGTTTCCGGTAACCGAATTAATTCCGGTTGCGTCTGAGAAATCGATCGGACAAACCATTTCTTTTCAAGGAAAGGAATTTAAGGTAGTCGGATACCAGGAGGCGATCGAGCGAAAACCGCATGTTGCCATCTTCTCCGCTGGGGGTGGAACATCCTTGGCCTTAGCCCCATTATTTGCTGAAGCCGGTATTCCAGTGATCGACAATTCCTCCGCTTGGCGGATGGACCCTACCAAAAAGCTCATCGTGCCGGAGGTCAATGCGGATGTACTCACCTCGGAAGACAAGATTATTGCAAATCCAAACTGTTCGACTATCCAAATGGTAGTGGTGCTAAAACCGCTTCACGAAGCCTACACCATCAAACGTGTGGTGGTATCGACGTACCAGTCGGTAACTGGCACAGGGAAAGCCGCGGTGGATCAACTCTTTGGTGAACGGGCCGGTGATGCTGATGTTAAGGCCGTTTACCCCTATAAAATCGACTTGAATGTATTGCCTCACATTGACGTATTCCAAGAAAACGGGTACACCAAAGAGGAAATGAAAATGATCAAGGAAACCAATAAAATCATGGGGGATGACTCCATCCGCGTGACCGCCACCACCGTACGTATTCCGACCATCGGAGGCCACTCGGAATCGGTGAATATTGAATTTGAAAAAGACTTTGATTTAGACGAGGTTCGGAGCCTGTTAGCGGCCATGCCGGGTGTGATTGTTCAGGACGATCCCAGCCAAAACCTATACCCCATGCCCATTACAGCGCATGGTCGGGATGAAGTATTCGTAGGTCGTATCCGACGGGATGAATCCCAGGCTAATACGTTAAATCTTTGGATAGTAGCCGATAATCTAAGAAAAGGGGCGGCAACCAATGCCGTCCAAATCGCCGAATATTTAGCCAAACAAGGTTTATTGTAAGCTTGCTTTTCTCGCCATGAGGTCCCTTGAGTTGACACAACACAAGGGACCTCGTTTCATTTAGGATAAGCTTTATCGGAAAAAGAAGGTGTATTGCCCTTTTTTATGTTAATTTGTACTTTAAAGGATTCATCTCCCCTTTTTTAGGAATAGCCTGTATGCACTTTCAGTATGTCCTTTTGATTCCCCAATACAATGATTGGGAAGCACTTAATTTATTAATTCATCAAATAAATCAAGATGTACCGTTGGCTATACTCGACCAAACGGCGCTTGTCATTGTGGATGACTGCTCCAGTCAAGAGCGACCTCCTCTAACCACTTTTCGGGGACAACAGGTGCAAGTTGTTCGACTGTACCGCAACTTAGGTCATCAACGGGCGATTGCCATTGGGCTTTCGTACATTTCAAAGGAATTGGCTGCGGATCATGTGATTGTCATGGATGCTGATGGCGAGGATGCACCAAAAGATATAGCCCTACTGGTGGAAGCCTCCAAGTTAAACCCCAATCAGGTTATTTTTGCGGCACGTACCAAACGGCATGAGAGCTTGGTCTTTAAATTATTTTATGGCATTTATAAGTTAATTTTTAGACTACTCACTGGAAAGGTAATCACATTCGGTAACTTCTCCTTGATTCCCCAACGGAATCTCCAGAACCTCGTGAGGGTATCTGAAATTTGGAATAATTTTCCCGGTGGAGTAATCAAATCCCGAATTCCCTACAGCCATGTACCCCTAGAGCGCGGCAAACGCTTGGCGGGAGAAAGTAAAATGAATTTCGTTTCGTTAGTGCTTCATGGACTAAGCACAATTTCAGTGCTGATTGATGTCACGGCGGTGCGCATACTCTTATTCACGTTGGTTATGTCCGTTTCTTCCCTGATCTTTATTTTTATTGTCTTGGTGCTGAAATGGATGGACGACGCCACACCGGGTTGGGCCTCAACGGTGAGTTCTGCCTTGTTAATTGTTGTATTGCAATCTTTTTTAATATCGCTCTTTTTAGTCTTTATGGTGCTTCAGTACAGAACCCAGCAACAATTTATCCCGGTTATCCAATACCGGGAGTTTATTGATACTGCCGAAGTACTTCCATAACCCTTAGGTTACGATTTGCCCATCCCGCATTTCGATGGTTCTGTCTGAGGCATGCGCAAAGTCTGTATCGTGAGTTACGGCCACGATGGTCTGTTGGTAGTCTGATGCCAGTTGCTTGAAAATATCGAAGACCATTTGCGCATTTTTACTATCTAAATTTCCAGTAGGTTCATCGCCCATGATCAACAACGGGTCGTTGATGAGCGCTCGTGCAATGGCTACCCGCTGTTGTTGACCTCCAGACAGCTTAGACGCCGGCTTTAAAGCTTGATCTTTTAACCCTAATATTTCCAGTTTTTGATACGCCCGGAATTCAATTTCTTCCCGATCATAATGCCCAAGCTTCAAGGCCGGAATCATGACATTCTTGAGGCAGGAAAATTCCGGAAGGAGGTAATGAAACTGAAAAACAAATCCGATTTTTTCATTCCGAATTTCAGCCAAGCGATCTTGCGATGCGCCCGTGACTAGCTCATCTTCGATCCAAATTTGACCCGTATAATCTGTATCCATGGTGGAAAGCAGGTAGAGTAGTGTGGATTTTCCACTCCCTGATTTGCCGACTAAAGTCAGAAACTCCCCTCGGTCAACCGAAAAGGAGATGTTTTTCAATACTTGAAAGGTTTCAGGCTCGTGAAAATATTTCACCAAACTCGCTGTACGCAATATATTTTCCATAGTGTATCTAGCCTATTTTCTAAAAATACTGACAGGATCTACTTGGGCTGCTTTTCGGGCCGGAATGTAGCCCGCAAAAAACGTGACCACCAATCCGAAAAGAATTCCCCGTAAAAACATCACCGGCTCAAACCCAATCGGGAAATACCCAATATCACCCCCGATATAGACCCTTTGGAGCACCTTGACCAAAAGAACTGCCAAAATTATTCCCATGGCCACACCAATCACCCCAATGGTTAGGGCCTGGTGTACAAAAATGCGAATGACATCTTTTCCTTTAAACCCCATCGCTTTCAATATGGCAATTTCATTCATTTTCTGGGTGACAGTCATGTTGAGAATATTGTAAATACCAAAACCTGCAACCAGTAAAATCGTCATTGAAATCACCCCGGCAATACTCTTTCTCATTTTATTGGCCGCCATAATTTGCTCATTGGCGGCCTCCCAATCCTCGGCTTGGTATCCGGAAAGTGCTGCGAAAATCGCGCTATATCGGCCAGCACCCATGGGGTCTTGAACATTCACCCCAATGTCGGTAATGTAGGTCCGACTTTCCCGCCACAGTTGTTGTGCCATCGACCGATGCAGGTAGCTTTTGGTTTTATCTACCTGCGCATTTTTGGTTTCAAAAATTCCAACCACCCGAAGTACTTTTGTCACATTTCGAGAAGAAACCAAACGGACCGGATCTCCCGTCCGAACATTCATTTTTTCAGCTAATCCACTGCCTAGAATAATACCGTGGGGAATATTTTCTAAGCTAGCCAAACTCCCTTCGACTAAAAAGCTAGACAGGTGATACATCTGCTCCGCCTCGGAGGGTATAATGCCAGTGGCCGTTCCATTGATTTGATTCCGGGCATTTTGGTAAAATACAGGTACAGTTACCTCTGCCGTGACTACCGTAACATCTGGATGTTGCCGTAGTGCTGCCATAATTTGCTCGGGATTTACTAACCGATTGTCTTGGGGCACCACTTTAGGATTTACCAAAACAAATTCCGATTTGCTTCCTTTTTTCAGTGGTTGGCTCACCTGATCATCTCGAAAAACGCGTAAATGAGGCATTGTTTTAAATACAGTAGCCATTGAGGACCGTTCAAACCCCCGCATCATCGAATTTAAAAAGATAAATACCGCGATTCCGATCATCACCCCTGATGAAGCGACCAAGGTCAACCGAAATCGAGTCTTGACATACGCTTTGGAAATTTCAGAGGTAATACCATGATTTTTTTTCATCACTTTTATCGTTTAGGTAGTGTCAATACATCCGAAGCTGAAACCCCTGATTTTATTTCCACCCATTGGTCCGAAATGAAGCCCGTCTGAACTGTCACAGGCTCAGCTTCGTCTTTCTTCCAAACCTTTTGGCCATAGCCAAGATACAGGCGCGGAATCACCAATACTTGAGATCGATTCCGGGTGACGATATTCGCTTCCAACTGAGTTCCCACGAGGAGATCTCGCGACATCAAAGGCCAGCTTGCCTTGACAATGAAGGATTGGCGGGAAGGATCAAAGGTAGGAAGAACGTCGGTCACTCGACCCGTCCAAACCGTATCCGGATGCGTATTCAATTTAATGTAAACTGTTTGCCCCGTCTTCACTTGAGCGATACTCGCCTCATCGACTGCCAGCCGCGCATACACAGCGTGGGGCTGCCCTATCCGAGCAATAACATCCCCTTTACGCACATAATCCCCTTTTTCTTTCAATTTCTGTAAAACTATCCCTCCGACTGGGATGATTACTTGGCTATAGCCTAGTACTACGCGATTAATTTGCGCCTGATTTCGTTGTGAAACAACCTGTTGATCGGCTTGAATGCGGAGCGATTGGTATTGCTCTAGCAAGCTTTTTTTGGTTTTTTGGGCCGCTTGATACGCTAAATCGGCACGTTCCGACTCGACATGCGCCACCGCCTCGGATCCTGACAATCTCCGGTACCGAACAGCCTGCAACGAATCAAAAGTCAGCCTTTCTTCAGCGGCAGAAAGCTGAGCAGCCAATTGCTTCAATGTTGGACCGTTTACGTCTGCATTTTGACGGGCCAAGGCATACTGTTCCTGTGCATTTTGCTCAGCCAGCTGATTGATCTGGTTATCGATTAGGGCAAAAATTTTCCCCGATTCCACTGGATTACCCTCGCGGTACCGAACCTCGGTTAATGTACCCTCCACTTGCGCTACCAAAAAATAGGAACCTTCAACCTCCAATTCTCCGGATGCGAAAATAGTTTCCGTGATATCCTTTCGTATAGGACGCGTCTCTTCAGATCCTGATCCACAGCTCCAAAGCCCCCCCAAGGCCATGACAAATATTAGTTTGTGAATATTTACTAACTTCATAATGAAAAAAATGTTGACTAAAGAAAGAGAATACGAATTATGAAGGGCGAAGCAGGGTGATGACGTCCTGAATCATCCTTTGACCGACAACGGAGAGGTCAAACTGAAACCCTGACATACGCCACTTTAACATCAATAAACGGAATATTCCCATGATCGTGTGGGTGAGAAAGTCGCTGGAGAGCGTTTGTGTAAAAATTCCCTCGTGTTGTCCAGCCTCTACAATTTGATCAATGAATCCCTTTTTGGTAAGTACCAAACTCAGGAGTGCTTGCTGAACCGACTCCGTATATTCGATCAAACCTTCCGATAAAATGATAATTAAAAAATGGTTATGTGCAGCAAAGAAATCAAATTGATTCTTGAAAACAGCCGTCAGTTGTTCGGTAGGATCAGCCGATTCCCCAATCGCCTGCGTTAGCCTTTCTTGCATATTTTCACGCAAATACCGGAGCATCGTGAGGATGATTTCTTCTTTGCTTGAAAAATGTCGATAAATGGCACTTTCAGAAAAGGCCATTTCCTTTGCCAAATTCTTGATCGTCAGGCCTGTCAAGCCCTGCTGAGTCAACAATCTACTAGCGGCCCCAATAATTTCAATTTGTCGATCGGATAATTCCATGGTAAGTGAACACTCACTTTTTATGATAAGTTCCCATATTTCTTCTCTTGAGTGTGTGAATTATGTGTCACAGCTTTAATAAAACCAGCTTGGTCCTTGGGTGAAACAACAAGCACCCGTCCATCTTCGAAAGTTACCATCAAGGGAATAACACAAGTACTTGTAGGCCCACGGAAATCGCTGAAACCCACCGACGTGCAAAACCATCAGGTAAGTCAAGAGTAATAAAACTCGTTATACCCAATAAAATAAACCACGTGGGGAGGAATAACTCCCAACCAAATTTAGATCGAAATACTTGGTTCATGATGTAGAATTATTCGTGTTGAATCAATATCGTTTGGTTAAGCCTCGAAACCCGAAAAATCACGTGTACATTGAAACTTAAAATCTACCCAGATGGGATACTCTATTTTCTACCGGGCGGAAATTGCCAACGTGGGTGGGATGCACAGGTCGCACCTACGGAGCTTATCCGGTCTTGACATTTGCCCGTTTGATAAAATTAATCAATTTATAAAGATAAATTTATTACTTTTTTCGAAAATATGTTTACCTTTATTTCGTCAATTTTGCTCAAAACTCCTTTGGCGGTTCTATGTCTTGTGAGTTGAGTTCTCACGACTAGTTCCCAATGTAAATGACCTGTTGTATGTCTGTATGGTTACGCATCTTCTCCCACCGTATTTTATCCAAGTGGTTGGTTCTTTTAGTCGATCTTGTCATCGTCAGCATGGCGTTCTTGATGGCGACTTTGCTGCGTTTCAACTTAGAGTTTTCGTATCCGGAACCTGATCTATTTAAATACCATTTGGTGCTTTTATTGCTCATCAAGACAGTGGGCATGTTGATCAGCAATTCCAATTCAGGGGTAATTCGGCATACCAGCATGGAAGATGTTTTGGTGATCTTGTACAGCCAAACCGTCGCGTTGATCATTTTGATTTTACCGCATGTCATCCTGTCGGCTTCTTGGGAAAAATACGTACATATCCCGTTGTCTATTTTGTTGATCGAATTTTTCATCTCTCTTTTTGCTTTATTTTTTACTCGAATATTAATCAAATCGGTGTATGATACCTTGGTTCAATCCCAAGGAGATCGAAGTCCTGTGATCATTTATGGCGCCGGTTTCTTGGGGAAGAAAGTGAAGGAAGCGATGTCGGGAGGGTCTGTTTCTGGACATAAAATATTGTGTTTTGTGGATGATGACCGTCAGCTCGTTAACATGACCATGGCGGGAACCCGCGTTTTAAGTTGGGAGCAGGCGTATAAGCGGTTTGTGGAAAATCCACCGGAGGGTCAGCAAAAGCCATCGGTTATTTTTGCCATTCAGCGGATCACGGCAAAGCGAAAGAATGAGTTGATTGCGTCGTTGGTGGATCAAGGGTTGAAAGTCAAGGTTCCGCCACCGGTGGGAAGCTGGATGGATGGAAAACTCAAGGCCCAGCAAATCCAGGATGTTCGGATCGAGGATTTATTGAATCGTGAACCCATTAAAATTGCGAATCAGAAAATCGCGGGGTCGTTGCAGGGTCGTGTCGTGATGATTACCGGGGCTGCGGGTTCGATTGGGAGCGAGTTGGTTCGGCAGATCTTACGGTTTCAGCCGGCGCAACTTATTCTGGTGGACCAAGCGGAGTCGGCTTTGTACGATTTAGAGACTGAGCTGACGAGATTAGGAGCTGAGTTGGCGTTTCAATCGTCTGTTTTTCACATGGAAATTGCTGATGTCGCGAATAAGGCCCAACTGGAGCCCATATTTGCAGAACATCGGCCTGAGATCGTATTTCATGCGGCAGCGTACAAGCATGTGCCCTTGATGGAGAAAAGCCCGTGCAACGCGGTGCGAGTCAATGTTTTGGGTACTCAAATTGTGGCTGATCTAGCTTCGGCTTACCGTGTCGAAAAATTTGTGATGGTGTCGACCGATAAGGCGGTAAATCCCACGAATGTCATGGGGGCCACGAAACGCTTGGCGGAAATGTATGTGCATGGATTAAATAAGCACCATGCGAATCAGACGCGCTTCATCATTACCCGTTTCGGAAACGTGTTGGGATCGAATGGAAGCGTCATCCCGCTTTTCCGGCGCCAGATTGCCATGGGGGGGCCATTGACGGTGACGCACCCGGATATCATTCGGTATTTTATGACCATTCCCGAGGCCTGTCAGCTAGTCTTGGAAGCGAGTACCATGGGGCGTGGGGGTGAAATTTACGTATTTGATATGGGTGAGCCGGTGAAAATCGTGGATTTGGCGAAGCGAATGATTCGGTTATCCGGACTGGCCCTCGGGCAAGATATTGATATTGCCTTTACGGGCTTACGGCCAGGGGAGAAGTTATACGAGGAGTTGTTAGGCGATACAGAAAATACGGTCCCGACTTACCATGAGAAAATCATGATTGCCAAAATCAAGGCAGGAGATTATCAGAATCTTCGGGAGGAGTTATCTCAACTGTCGCTTCATTTGTTTGGCCCACCTGCTCAATTGGTTGGTCATCTGAAACGGATAGTACCTGAGTTTATCAGTAAGAATTCGGAATTTGAGAAGTTGGATTCGGAACAACCTCTCATTTCGGCTACCTAAGTATGGCCGTGTGGAGTTAGGTTCGTATGTCACTAAGACGTCGTGACAGGGCCTACCCTGTCACGACGAATTTTTATAACCCTTTTAGGAAAGCGATACTCAATGGAACGTTCGTTTCCTCTTGATTGGACTCGTCTTCAATAAAATAGTGTTTGATACCTGCCTTTTTAGCTGCCTTGAAGATGGCTGGAAAATCGGCTTGTCCTGTTCCCAATACCACATCATTTTCGGCAGGTGTATGGCCTGTCAAATCTCCCTGGATACCTTTCTTCAAATCTTTGAGGTGCATGAGTTTAAACCGGTTGCCATATTTCTTCAATAAGGCTTCAGGATTTCCTCCCCCGTGGATCGTCCAAAGAATATCCATTTCAAAAGATACGTACGCTGGGTTGGTTTGCTGAATCATGTGATCAAACAAGGTGCCGTTTTGATACGGGAGAAATTCATAGCCATGGTTGTGGTAGCAGAAAATTATCCCGTGCTCGGCCATGATTTTCCCAGCCGAATTAAAAACTTGTATGGCTTTATTGGCGTCCTCGAGTCCAAATTTACCTGATTTATGCGGGATCCAAGCGCACATGACATAGGATGCCCCTAAGGATTTGGCTTGCTTAACGACGGCCATGGGGTCTTTTTCCAATTGTTCAAAGGAACAACCGGTGGCAGGAATCGAAATACCTCGGGCTGTACATAAGGCTTTGAATTCTTCGGGGGACATGCCGGCTGTAGGCCCGCCTTCAAGTTCAGTTATCCCCATGCGTTGAATCATATCCAAGGTGCCGATCGGGTCCTTAGGAAATTGCTTTCGAAAAGTGTAGGCTTGTACGCCAATGGGGTAGGTGTAGATTGCTTTTTTCTGCGCAATACTGGGAAAGGCGAGGGCGAGAAAAAGAAGGTAGATCAGCCAACGGTTTTGCATAAAAAGAGGAGATTAAAGATTACGTTTTTTAATTTGTTCAACAGCGTAATGGGCAGCACGCGCCGCCAGGGCCATGTACGTTAAAGATGGATTTTGCGTCCCAGATGACGTCATGCAAGCCCCGTCTGTAACGAAAACGTTTGGGCAGGCATGAAGTTGGTTAAAGGCATTGAGTAAACTGGTTTTTGGATCACGGCCCATGCGAACACCTCCCATTTCATGGATATCCGATCCAGGAGGGCTATGGGTATCGACGGTTCGGATATCTTTACAGCCTGCCCGTTCAAACATATCGGCTATATTTTCTCGGTAATGGGCCACCATACGGTCGTCATTTTCGGTCCAATCGCAGGATAAAACCAATTGAGGAATACCGTATTTATCACGTAAAGTCGGATGGAGGCGTACATGATTTTCGGGGATGGGGACACATTCTCCCATCATCCAACTACTCAGATACCAGTCTCCGGGATTTTGCTTGAGGAGATTTTCCCGAAGACTATGGCCGATTCCTTCGTGCGACACTCCCATACCCCGGCCGCCGCCAATACCCGCGGCATAGCCTCGAAGAAACTGGGTTTCTTGTTTTTGTAAATTTTGAAAACGAGGAATATACGAATGGCTGGGGTTGTTGCCAGCGGTTTTGAATTCTTTAAATCCGTCATGGCGACCTTGCACCTGGCCGCGGTAGTTATGCCAGGTGATGTGGGTGCCGAGTAGTCCGTTATCGTTACCCAAACCTGCTGGAAATCGATTGGAAGTGGAGTTTAACAGGATCAAATTGGTATTGAGGGCAGAGGCGTTGACAAAGATAACTTTGGCGAAATAGGTATGGATTTCCTGCGTTTGGCTATCGATTATCCGCACGCCGGAGGCTTTGTTTTTCTTCTCGTCAAATATAATGGACTCCACTACGCTGTGTGGCCGAAGCGTTAGCTTTCCTGTTTTCGCTGCCCAAGGAAGAGTGGAGGCATTGGAGCTAAAATAGCCCCCATAGATACAACCCCGATCGCACATGCGCTGGTGTTGGCATTTGGCACGGCCTTGTTGGGCATGAATTTCTTGTGGATCAGTCAGGTGAGCACACCGGGCCTGGATGAGGTGTCTTCCTGGAAATTCGTTGGCAATGGTTTGTTGGAGGTGTTTTTCAATGCAGCTGAGTTCAAATCCGGGCATAAACTCTCCATCGGGGAGGTGAGGAAGTCCATCCCGATTTCCGGCAATACCCGCAAATTTTTCCACGTGGCTGTACCAAGGCGCGAGATCCGCGTACCGGATGGGCCAATCGACGGCAAATCCATCGCGTTGAGGTCCTTCAAAATCTAGATCACTCCAGCGTTGTGTTTGCCGTGCCCACAATAAACTTTTCCCACCAACATGGTAGCCACGCACCCAGCGAAACGGTTTTTCGTAGACTACAGGCTGTTCGTCATCCGAGATGGCCCAATGCATGGTTTCTTCCCGCATAAAGGAAGCAAATCGGTGATTTTCTTTATTTTTCAAGGGAACGCTCCCCCGATAGGGCAACTCCCATGGAGCTTTTGACGCCGTGGGGTAGTCGGAGATGTGTTGAACATTCCGGCCACGTTCTAAAACGAGCGTTCGCAAGCCTGCCTCACAGAGCTCTTTGGCTGCCCAGCCGCCACTAACGCCCGAACCGATGACAATGGCATCGAACGTAGGTGATTTTCGTGTCAATATCGCCATTAGGTGGTAGGGTTTAGGGGGGTACATCCATGATAAAAGCCTGGCGCCACTTGGTAATCGTAGTGTTCTTGCATAACCTGAGCCGAGGTCGTGTAGCCTCGAATGGCCTCCCGACGGATCCAAGAGAAAAATAAAGCGCTTTCTTCTGTACTAGGCGCGTTTAGACGCAACAAAAGGCTGGCTCGTTGATCCTCGGTGCACGCGGGAAAGCTATTTTGGTAAAGACTTTTCGCGTATTGATCCAGACCTACGAGTTCAGTTTTGATGATTCGCTGGGTTTCTTCATCATAGCAGTCTCGGAGTAGACGGAGTAAAAAATCATCTACACCTACTTCCAAGGCACCTGGATGGCCATTACCTGCCGGAATGAGTGTTTGAAGAACAGCGTCGAGTAGCTGTTTTTCAAACGGTGGGAAGAAATCGGATGCGGGTTGATTTCCAAGTACGGGCCACGCCCAAAGAGCGCCTGAGGCTAAAACAAGCGAACGAATAGACGCCCGTCGGCTGATCGGAGTCTGCATAATTTTTTAGGGGTTGAATAGAATATTGGACATGGGTATGTCTAAGCAAATTTACATTTTTTCTTGGTTTGTTTGTATGAGATGTTGGAAAAGTAACAAAAAAACCACGTCGTGTGAAGACGTGGTCGGGAAGGTTTTGTTGTACGGGTTTAGATTAAATTGAGCATTTTTTGGGTAGCAATGATGGCCGAGACCGTTTGGTCAGAGTCTAGGCCCCGAGTTTTCAGGTCTCGTCCTTCGAAGTGCCACGTAATAATGGTTTCACATAAAGCGTCGGTTTTTCCTCCGGGTGGGATACGTACAGCGTAGTCTGTTAAAATCGGCAGGGATTTTTTCTTCTTTTTGTAAATTTTCTTCAGGGCCTCCATGAACGCGTCGTACTGTCCATCGCCTTGTGCGTGCTCCTCTAGGATTTGTCCATCCATCTGGACTTGCAAGGTGGCTGAGGGTTGTAGGTTTTTGGCGTGGGTCAAGACATAATTGACAATCACCACTTTTTCTTCAATGGCATTGCTATCCAAGACATCGGATAGAATGTAGGGTAGATCTTCGCGCGTCACAACCTCTTTACGGTCGCCCAGTTCGATGATGCGTTGGGTTACCTTTTTGAGGTCATCTGGAGCTAGCGTGATGCCCAACTCCCGGAGATTGTTTTCAATATTGGCCTTTCCAGACGTTTTGCCTAAGGCATAGACACGCGTGCGCCCGAACCGTTCGGGCATGAGGTCGCTGAAGTATAGGTTATTCTTTTTGTCACCGTCGGCATGGATTCCGGCGGTTTGGGTAAATACATTTTCCCCAACAATTGGGTTATTGGCTGGAATTCGCAATCCAGAAAAGGTTTCCACGATTTTACTGACCGAATACAACGATTTTTCGTTTACCGAAGTCGAAATACCGGGCAGCATGTCTTGAATTACAGCGATGCAACTGGCCAAAGGGGCATTTCCAGCTCGTTCGCCCATGCCATTGACGGTCAGATGTAGTCCATGAGCACCCGCTTTTAGGGCTTCCATGACATTCGCTACGCTCAAGTCATAGTCGTTGTGGGCGTGGAAATCAAAATGCGTATTGGGGTATCTATCGACCAACAATTTGACAAACGCGTAGGATTCTGCGGGTGTGAGGATGCCTAGGGTATCGGGTAAAAGAATACGTTCGATAGGCCAGGTTGTCAGCGTATCTAGCATAAAAAGAACGTAATCTTGCGCGTGGCGCATGCCATTGCTCCAATCCTCTAGGTACACATTGACCAAGAAGTTTTCCTGTTTTGCTTGCAGGATAACGGCCTGAATATCGGCTAAATGCGCCTCTGGGGTTTTCTTGAGTTGATGCGTGAGGTGATTGAGCGAGCCTTTTGTCAACAAGTTCATGACCCGAGCACCGGCGGACTTCATCCATTGGATGGAATCGGTACCATCGACAAACGTGAGCACCTCCACCCGGTCTAGCATGCCTTGCGCAGCTGCCCACGCGGTGATTTTTTGCACCGCTTGAAACTCGCCGTCCGACACCCGGGCGGAGGCGACTTCGATCCGATCAACCTTCACTTCTTGCAAAAGCATCTGTGCGATGGTCAATTTTTCGGATGCGGAAAACGACACACCGGAGGTTTGTTCACCATCTCGGAGCGTCGTATCCATGATTTCTATGCGGTGGGCCATACAGGAAAGTAGATCAAATTAAAAAATACGCTCTTTTTCGAAGGCCCGAATGTCTGATTCTAGGGAGTGGAGGTAATCGATATCATCGAAACCATTCAACATATTATTTTTTTTGTATCCGTTGATGGCGAAAGACTCCGTTTGTCCCGTCGCTAAGATGGTTACAGTTTGCGCGGGTAGGTCAACCTTGATTTCAGATTTAGGGTCGGCCTCGATCGCTTGGAATATTTGATCTAAAAATTCAGGCGAGACGGTTACCGGTAAAATGCCGATATTCAAGGAATTGTTTTTGAAAATATCGGCGAAAAAGCTGGAAATGACACAGCGGAAGCCGTAGTCATAAATAGCCCAAGCTGCATGTTCTCGGCTGGATCCCGACCCGAAATTCCGCCCAGCAACCAAAATTTTCCCTGAATAAATGGGATTATTTAGGACAAAATCGGGTTTAGGCGAGCCATCATGGGCATACCGCCAATCCCGGAATAAGTTATCGCCAAAACCTTCCCGTTTGGTGGCTTTCAAGAAGCGTGCAGGGATGATTTGGTCTGTATCGACATTCTCCAAAGGGAGAGGTACCGCTGAACTTTGGACAATTTGAAAAGGATCGTATGCCATAAGACTAATGAGAAATTCGAGGTGAAAAAGGAGCCGTTTGTCCTAAAACAAACGGTCCTGTATGTAGTAAAGGTTAAAAAAGAGCTTACAAAAGATCGCGAGGATCTGTTACAACACCCGTTACCGCCGCTGCAGCTGCTACGAGCGGGCTGGCCAAGAGCGTACGGGACCCGGGTCCTTGCCGTCCTTCGAAATTCCGGTTGGACGTCGAAACCGCATATTTCCCGGCCGGAATTTTATCGTCATTCATCGCCAGACAAGCGGAACAACCCGGTTGCCGTAGCTCAAATCCTGCGTCGGTTAAGATATCGTAAATACCTTCTTCTTTGATTTGTTTTTCTACGATGTGTGATCCGGGGACAATCCATGCTGTCACGTTTTGGGCTTTTTTGCGGCCTTTGATGATGGATGCAAACGCCCGGAAGTCCTCGATACGGCCATTGGTACAGCTGCCAATAAAGACATAATCAACCTGCTTTCCTAAAATAGATTGATTTTCGGCGAATCCCATGTACTCCAGGGATTTCTTATAACTTGCCTCGCCATCCAAAACCGCTGACGATACTGGGATTGACTTTGAAATGCCGGTACCCAAACCGGGATTGGTTCCATAGGTAATTTGGGGCTCGATCTGGTCAGCATGGTACACCAGTTCTTTATCAAAGATGGCGCCTTCATCCGTTTTGAGTGTATTCCAGTACGCCACCGCTTGGTCCCAAGCTTCACCCTTGGGAGAATATTCTCGTCCGGCTAAGTACGCGATTGTCTTTTCATCGGGTGCGATCATTCCCCCACGGGCACCCATTTCAATACTCATATTGCAGACCGTCATACGGCCTTCCATACTCATATTTTCAAAAACTTCACCCGCATATTCGACAAAATAACCGGTAGCACCAGAGGCCGAAATTTGCGCGATGATGTACAAAATTACATCTTTGGGCAATACGCCTTTCCCTAAGGTGCCATTCACCGTAATGCGCATTTTTTTCGCTTTGGGTTGCATGATGCATTGTGAGGCAAGAACCATCTCGACCTCGGAGGTTCCGATACCAAATGCAATGGCACCAAATGCACCATGGGTGGAGGTATGGGAGTCGCCACATACGATCGTCATGCCGGGCAGCGTGATCCCGTTTTCGGGCCCGATCACATGAACAATGCCATTTTTATGGTGTCCAAGTCCCCAGTGCGATATACCGTACTTGGTGGTATTATCTTCCAACGCTTTCAGCTGATTAGCCGATAAGGCATCAGCTACCGGTAAATGTTGGTTGATGGTCGGGGTATTATGATCGGCTGTGGCAAATGTCCGTTGCGGAAACATAACCCCAATACCCCGGCTTTCAAGTCCTAAAAATGCGACAGGGGAGGTTACTTCATGGATAAAATGCCGGTCGATGAAAAGAACGTCGGGTCCGTCAGGAATATGCTGGACAACATGGGCATCCCACACCTTGTCAAATAAAGTCGTTGCTTGCATAAAAATGGAAAGTTTAAAGGCCACCCCGTACAAATTGGATTTGGGTGGTCTGCAAAAGTGGGGAGAAATTGGCTATGGGGACTAACGAAGTTTGGCCAAAAAATAGCGATTTTAGTCCATGAGTATAATTTTAACTTCTTTTCTTACGGTCGAATGGATTAAATCTTGTCATCTCGATTTAGTTTACCTTATTTTTTCGAAATTTGTGGTTAATTCGATTGTCTATCCTCCCTTATAAAACACTAGGTTAAATTATGATTTTGCAGTTCGATCAGTCACCTACTTTATATTGGTTTATAGGGTATGGTTTAGCTTTTTTGTTGGTCTTGGGTTGGTGGAAGCTCCCTGAAAAACATAAATTCTCTTTTTTAACTGTGGGAGTCTTTCTTTTGGTACTCTGGATGCGTTTGCCTATCCTTGTATTTAACCAAGAAATAGACCCGGATGAAAGCCAAATGCTGGGTCATGCGATCACACTCAAGTCCAATCCTATTTATTGGAAATATGTTGATGCACACACCATCGGACCCCTTACTTCCTATGTTTTGGTGCTCCCATCTTGGCTGGGTTTTGCTTTGGATTATACAGCAGCCCGTGTGATGGGCTTGCTATTTATGTTGGGGAGTTTATTTTTTTTCATACGCAGTGTACACCAAGTTGTTCGAGATTCTTCGGCTTGGATCTTGTTATTTCCTCTGGTATTTTTTCTGGCGTTTACCCAGGAGGGTGACTTTGTGCATTATTCGAGTGAGCAATTAGCCTTATTTATTTTTAATGTGGCCTTGTGGCTGTACCTCCGCCAAGCCTCACACCCTAAGCCTACCTATTGGTTTTTGCTGGGGTTTTTCTTGGGCATTCTTCCTTTCTGCAAATTACAAGTCGTGCCCATTGGGTTTGTCATTGGCTTTTTTGCGTTGGGTCGGGCATATCTTTCCGTCGCGCGTTGGCGCGCTGTCCTGTACTTGATCGCAGGCGCTTTTGGCTTTCCTGTACTGGCGATGGTTTGGCTGATGTACCAGGGTTTGGTAGATGACTTTTGGACTTTTTATATTCAAGGAAATCTAATCTATGCTGATGGTCAAGGAGGGCTACTCCAAAGTTTGTCCCATGCTATTTTATTTCTTGAGTCGAGTCCTCACTTTGCCCTGTATTTGGTTTCTTTAATCCCGTTTTTTGTGGTTGGAGTCAAAAGCCTAAAAAACAGTATGGAGTTTTGGTTAGCTGTAGGCATGGTGATCGCTGCCTATTTTTCGATTATCAAGACTGGAAATATTTTTCCACACTATCTGAATTTAATGCTATACCCGCTTACATTCTTGGCTACCCTTGTGGGATACAAATCAGTAAAAGCCCGGGGTATGTTGGGAGGCATTTGGATTTATTTGCTGTGGGTGGGTGGATTGATTTACCAAATAGTTGCGGATCAACCACTCAATACCTACGTTTCTACAGATACAGCTGTTCCTATCAGCCCAGTGGCTGAGTTAATTTTAAAGTATGCTGCTCCCCCGGACCGGTTGACGATTTGGGGTTGGCGGGGGAAGTACCATGTCGAGACACAAATGCCGCAAGGGGCAGCGGAGGCTCATACAGAGCGCTGTATTTTCGAACATCCATTACAGCAAGCTTATTACCAACGTTTTTTGCGGGATCTTCACGAAAAGCAGCCTAAAATTTTTGTCGATGCGGTAGGTCCACGGGGTATGTGGGTGCAAAACCGCACCACGCAAGGACATGAGGCCTTTCCTGAGCTACGGGATTGGATCGCGACGCATTATGATTTTATAGGGGAGGTGGACTATACCCGCGTATATGTTCGGAAGTAAGCACAGGTCCAGCCATTTGGAAATGATGGGGTGTTTCGCCGTAAATGGTTTTGAATGCCTTGATGAAATGCGACGTACTTTCATAACCCACTTCCTCGGCGATCTCGGCGATATTCCGTTGGGAGTTTTTCAATAAAAAAGCAGCATAGGTAAGTCGCTTTTGCCTAATCCAGGCCGCGGGAGACTGGTTGTATTCGGCTTGGAAGTCACGTTTAAATGCAGAAAGACTTCGTCCTGAAAGCCGGGCCAATTCATCGAGACGTAAGGGTTTTAGGTAGTAATTTTGCATGAGAAAGGCCAAATCAGTTTTTTGGCCTGAGTATAAGCTAAACAAAAGATCCTGTAATTGTCCGCTGATGTCGATTTCCAAAAGATGCAGGAGCAATTCTTGCAGTTTCAGTTGTAGAAATTGGGTTAAATACCTCGTATTGGACTTAAAATAGGGGAAAATGGATTCCACGAATTTGGCAAATTTCTCATCGGTAGCCATCACGGCCCCTTCAAGCGGCATCTCTTGGGTAGGTTCATTGGGGAAAATGGCCAGATTTTGGGCCACAAACTCCTTCAATAGCTTTTCATCAAAAAAGAAAACCAGACTTTTGTAGGATTCGTGAATGGATTCCGACATCAAGAAGTAACCCCGACGGACAAAAAAGACGTCCCCCTTTTTGATGAAGACTTCTTGGGTGGGACTTCGAAATCGCTTCTCTCCCTCCAAGACGTAGATAACGGCATGTTCTTCAAAAAAGATTTCATTTTTTGAAGGATATACATCGCTACGGTACGCCACAAAGGTGAGATCCTGGATTTTGAGGAGCTCAAATTCTTGGGGGGATATAGCTGAAGGAACACGCAGCATAAAATAGTCAGGTATGAAAAGGTCAAAGTTAGTATTTTTGCGAGAAATTGATCCAACAAATCACCATGGCAGAAACTTTATATATACCCCAAACATCCGATCGTGCGTCGGTTTACCAAGCATTAGTCCCGCAAGTGAAAGCCCTTGTGGCAGATGAAACCAATTTGATGGCTAATTTGGCGAATGTAGCGGCTGTACTGCGGGAGGCTTTTGGCTTTTTTTGGGTAGGCTTTTATTTGAAAGATACCCAGGATTTGGTGTTAGGGCCATTTCAAGGGCCTCTGGCCTGTACACGGATTCCATTTACTAAAGGCGTGTGTGGTCATGCCTATTCGACAGAAAAAACGGTTCTTGTGCCTGATGTTGAATTATTCCCTGGCCATATCGCGTGTTCATCAGCTTCACGATCTGAGGTCGTCGTACCCATCCGAAATAAGGCAGGTCATGTAGTTGGGGTCTTGGATGTTGACTCGGATGTCGTAGCCGATTTTTCGGAGGTCGACGTCGCAGGGCTCGAGTCGATTGTTGCTTTGTTAGCTCCGTTGTTTCCTTGAGCTGGGGCAGGCGGCTTGGCGCGATCGGCTTAGCGCTTGGATTGGGCTGGATTGCACGTGAAGTGCCTCGGTCTGACTGGTTCGCATTGATCGGCATGACGGGTTTACTGTGCCTTGGCATGGTACTCTGGATTCGACATAGTCCGGCTGATTTGTCCAAATGGCAAGTGTGGGGTTGGGGATTGGTTTTTCGACTCATGGTTCTAGGTACTTTCCCTTTGTGGTCTGATGATGTAGTGCGATTCTACTGGGATGCTTGGGTAGCTCATTTGGATATGTCGCCCTACGCCCATACCCCCCGCGCACTCCTAAGTCAAATGCCGCCAGATGCCCAAGCTGTTTTTCCACAACTCAATTCGCCAGACTATTATTCAGTGTATTTACCCCTACATCAACGTCTTTTTCAGTGGGCCTTGGGCGGAGGTGTAAGCCTAGCTGAGTTCACATGGCGGCTACAAGTGCTGTACTTGGGGCTGGAGTTACTGGTTTGGGGAATAATCCTGTGGTTATCCACCCCGAGCCAAGTGAATCAGTGGAAATGGATACTTTGGCACCCCATTTTTATCTTGGAGTTTATCGGAAATCTTCACGTAGAAGGGCTTGCAGCCGTGTTTTTGGTAGCCTTCGTTGTAATGTACTTATCCACAAATAAAATGTGGATAAGTGTAGTCCCCTTTGCCATAGCTGTGGGGTGGAAGTGGACGCCGATGTTGTGGGTGCCCTTGATGTGGTCTATTTTTCCGAGACGTTCCCGGGTTCAGGCTTTGGTGGTGGGGGCGGTAGTTTTGGGTGGCTTGACGTTTCCGGTGGCGGCTCATTTGGTCACCATGGGCCAGAGTTTGGATTTGTATTTTCAGCGGTTTGAATTCAATGCGAGTATATATTATCTCGTTCGCGATGTAGGACAATGGCTTTTGGGGTATAATCCAATCGGATTTGTTGGCCCTGCTTTGTCGGCTTTGGCCGTGGTGGGAATTTTGTATTGGGCGTTTGGATCTCGGGCTGATGGGTACACACGAGCTTATTATAGTTATGGTTTGTATTTAGCTTTCGCCACGACGGTCCATCCTTGGTATGTGATTCCGTGGATAGTGGTGGGTGTGTTGGCAGGTCGTTCAGCCCCTTGGTTTGGGCTGTGGTGTATGGTTTGGAGTTATCATGCCTACTCCCTTCCCGAGCAACCTATTTGGGGCTATGCCCTCCTAGGTTGCTGGGTTTTGGGGGAAGAAATTAGTTGGATGCGTGGGCAAGTACCTCCCGCCACACGCGGAGAAGATTTCCTCCGCAAATTTTTTCAATATCTTTCTCCGAATATCCACGTTGAAGTAAAACGGCGATGAGGTTTGGATAATCCGATACATCTTTAAGTCCGGTAGGGAGCGAATCGCCCACACCGTCAAAGTCTGACCCGAAGCCGACATGATCGATGCCTGCTAAGGCCACGATATGGTCAATATGGTCGGCAACACGTTCTACATCAGCAAATATAGGGGGGGAGATCTGGTTAAATTCTTGAATGAAGGGTTTAGCCGCTTCATCCCGCGCCGACGCAATACCTTTGGTTTTCAAAAACTCGGTCAACTTCTTTTGATGTTCAGCTCGTTTTTTCGTGACCTCACCGTCTACAAATGTGGAGCCAAAGTTGACCATGATAACCCCTTTGTTTTGTCTCATTCGGCGGATCATATCATCGGCCATATTGCGCTCAAATCCTGGGGTAAATTTTCGAGCCGAAGAATGCGACGCGATCACGGGTACCTTGACCATATCCAGGACTTGGTGAAACGTACGATCCGATACGTGGGAGATATCCACCATAATACCAACTTTCATCATTTCCTCTACCACTTGTTTTCCGAAGGGGCTGAGTCCTTTCCAGGTGCCGGTGGTATCATACGAAGAATCACCCAGTTGATTGTCTTTGCCATGTGTCAGGGTAATGTAGCTGATGCCTTTGGTTCGGTACGCTTTGATATGGGCTAATTCGGTAATGGGGGAGCCGTTTTCCATGCCCATAGGTAGGGCTAATTTACCTGTTTTCTTGATCCGGACCAGATCGTCTGGGGTATGGGCTACCTCAAAATAGGTTGGATTTTGGTCGGCAATCCAATTGACCATGCGGATGAGCGAATCGGCGAGTTGGCGGCCTCCCGCTGGGTCATACGAGGCTGGGATGTAGATCGACATGAAAGGCGCATCAAGTCCACCCGCTTTTGCCCGTCGGTAGTCGAAGTCACCATCGGCCGATTGAATGGGGATACCTGTATATTCTCGATCAAGTTGGAAGCGTCGCACTTTAAGCCGGAAGGGAAGATCGACATGCCCGTCGGTAATGATGAATTGATCCGCTAGTTTTTTTGCCTTGGCTAAAGTTTCGGGCGAAGGGGCTTTTTGAGCCATGGTCAAGGGCGTTGTGGAGACCAAGACGTAAAGTAAAATGAGGAAACGCATACGCAATGATTTTTTGAACCAAGGTATTCAAAAGGTAGCACTTTTTCACCATGAGATCGACTCTCGGCGCGGAAGTGGATACCAATTCCTGAATTGTTTCCCATTTGAAAATCAAATTTCTTGAAATAAGTCAATTATTAATTCAAATAAATCAATAATGTAGTGCCATTATCCAATTTCTAGAAAAAAAATTTGGAAAAAGGGTGGGAAGTCTTTTCATTTGTCAGGTAAATAAAATGAACCAGAAGCGAAATTTCGCTATTGAAGAAAATTCGCAATTTATTTATCCAGATAACATAAACCTTCCTCTTTTTAACCCTTTTTGATATGAGTCAGGAATTGAATCGTTTTAGCCGGACCTTAACCCAAGATACCAGCAATCCTGCCGCGCAGGCCATGCTGTATGCGATTGGGCTAACCGAGCCCGATATGAAAAAGCCCCAAATTGGGATTGCTAGTACGGGTTATGAAGGTAATCCATGTAATTTGCACCTAAATGGCCTTTCCGTTCATGTCAAAAAGGGAATTCAAGCCAACGACATGGTAGGGCTTATTTTTCATACGATTGGCGTTTCCGATGGCATGACCAACGGAAATGATGGCATGAGCTATTCGCTCCCTTCCCGCGACATTATCGCAGACTCGATTGAGAACGTGGTGTCGGCTCAATGGTACGATGGCCTCATTGCGGTTGTCGGATGTGATAAAAATATGCCAGGGGCCGTTCTCGCCATGTGTCGGCTGAATCGGCCTTCCATTATGGTGTATGGCGGAACCGTCCGAACCGGTGGCTGGAAAGGCGGCAAGTTGGATATCGTATCCGCTTTCGAGGCGTATGGCAAAAAGGTCGCGGGTACCATCTCCGATGAGGACTATCAAGGGGTTATTCAGCATGCCATTCCTGGACAAGGAGCCTGCGGTGGTATGTACACGGCCAATACCATGGCTTCATCGTTGGAGGCTCTTGGTTTAAGTTTACCGTACAGCTCGTCCTTTCCCGCAACCCACGAAGGCAAAAAAGCTGAATGTGAAGCGATTGGCGCGGCGATGAAAATTTGTTTGGAAAAACAAATTCTTCCTCGGGATATTGTCACCAAAAATTCGTTGGAAAATGCCTTAACCATCGTGATGGCACTGGGGGGATCAACCAATGCAATTTTGCATTATTTGGCCATTGCCCGTGCAGCAGGCATTGAACTTACCTACCAAGATATTCAAGCCATTTCGGATCGTACGCCGTTTATTGCCGATCTAAAACCCTCTGGAAAATACTATATGGAGGATGTTCTGGCCCTTGGTGGTGTGCCGGCTATAATGAAGTACTTACACCAAGAAGGCTATATCCACGGAGATTGTATTACCATCACGGGTAAAACAGTAGCTGAAAATTTGGCTGATGCCCCTGATCTTGACTTCTCTACGCAATCCATTATTCGTCCCATCTCCAATCCCATCAAAACGTCGGGACACATCCAAATTCTGACAGGAAATTTGGCTGAACGTGGCGGTGTCGCTAAAATCACTGGGAAAGAAGGGATGATCTTCGAAGGAATTGCCAAGGTATGTGATAAAGAAGAACAAATGCTCGAGGCGTTTGCTCAAGGTGAAATTAAAGCAGGACAAGTGATTGTCATCCGGTACGAAGGGCCAAAGGGTGGGCCCGGGATGCCAGAAATGCTCAAGCCTACCTCGGCGGTGATGGGCGCCGGTTTGGGGGATCAAGTGGCTTTGATCACCGATGGTCGTTTTTCAGGAGGTACCCACGGGTTTGTGGTTGGTCACATTTCTCCTGAAGCATT
>Ga0075154_10000205_pt1 | contig 52858 bp, 50 predicted proteins | sample JI71714BDNA_FD_70965 | JGI IMG/M metagenome (GOLD analysis project Ga0075154, IMG submission 70965) | Wastewater effluent complex algal communities from Wisconsin, to seasonally profile nutrient transformation and Carbon sequestration -... | ecosystem: Engineered > WWTP > Effluent > Algae... | reverse complement strand
CCCCGACGGCCCGGCAGACACGATCAAAGAGGCCAAGGTGAACAGGCTGACGTGCCGCGCGATCACCAGCGCTTCGCGCGCCGCGTGAAGCACAACGTAATGTAGGCCGTCGCCTAATCTGGGAAAGCCAGACTAGGCGACGGGATAAGCTGGCGCTCGCGGTCAGCCGCCCCGTACTGCATGGCCCTGCCCGGCGCTTGACGCCAGCGCCCTGTCGGTGATACTGTGTTTACATACATAGTCGAGGTGCTCCATGATGTCTGCGGCCTATCCTCCCCAGTCACCGCGCTTGCTGGATCGGGTGCGCGAGATGATTCGGTACAAACACTATAGCCTCAAAACCGAAGAGGCTTACCTGTACTGGATTCGCTTTTTTGTTCGCTGGCACGGTCGCTCGGGGGCCATGCGCCATCCACGCGACATGGGCGGCGCCGAGGTGCAGGCGTTCTTGCAGATGTTGGCTAACGAGCGGCGTGTCTCTGTGTCAACCCACAATCAGGCTTTGAGCGCCTTGTTGTTTCTGTACCGCGAGGTGTTGGGCCAGAGTCTGCCCTGGATGAACGATTTGCAGCGCCCCACCCGACCTCGACGGATTCCTTCGGTGCTGACGCAGCCGGAGGTGTCGGCTCTGTTGAGCGCCATGGATGGCGAGCTGGGCTTGCTGGCCCGGCTGTTGTACGGAACGGGCATGCGGCTGATGGAAGGTTTGCGGTTGCGGGTGAAGGACCTGGACTTTGATCGCCACGTGCTGGTGGTGCGAGATGCCAAGGGCGGGAAGGACCGGGTGGTGATGCTGCCGCGCAGTTTGCAAAGTGCCATGATGGCGCAGGTGAGCGCCGCCAGGGCGGTGTGGGACAGTGATCGGAAAGCGGGAGCTGAGGCGGTTGAGGTTCCAGACGCGCTCGCCGTGAAGTACCCAGATTTGGGGCGGCGCTGGGGTTGGTTCTGGGTCTTCCCGTCGGCCAAGCCGTCTGTTGACCCGCGCTCGGGGGTGCAACGCCGACACCACTTGTATGAGGAGCGGTTGCAGCGGGCCATCAAGCTCGCCACCGCCGCAGCCCACATTCACAAGCCGGTGTCGGTCCACACCCTTCGCCACTCTTTCGCCACCCACTTGTTGCAGGCAGGCACCGACATTCGTACCGTACAAGAGCTGTTGGGGCACTCGGATGTATCGACGACCATGATCTACACGCATGTGCTGAAGGTGGCGGCGGGCGGCACGGCCAGCCCTTTGGACGCCTTGCTGCCCGCGTGAACCTGGCGTCAGCGCCTCACAAACGAACGGGGATGCCCCGCTCGGCCATGCGGGCCTTGGCCTGGCCCACGGTGTATTCGCCGTAGTGGAAGATGCTGGCGGCCAGCACCGCGTCGGCCCTGCCCTGCTGCACACCGTCGGCCAGGTGGTCGAGGGTGCCCACGCCGCCGGAGGCGATGACCGGGACGCTGACGGCGTCGGCCACCGCACGGGTCAGTTCAAGGTCGAAACCGCTTTTGGTGCCGTCGCGGTCCATGCTGGTGAGCAGGATTTCGCCCGCGCCGTACTCGGCCATTTGCCGCGCCCAGCGCACGGCGTCCAGGCCCACGTTTTTGCGGCCGCCGTGGCTGTACACGTCCCAGCCGGGGCCGACCGGCTGGCCATCGGCGCCCAGGCGTTGTTCGTCTTCGGCGCTGCGGCGCTTGGCATCAATGGCCACCACGATGCACTGCGAGCCGTACTTGTCCGACGCGTCGCGGATCACCTGTGGGTTGGCGATAGCGGCCGAGTTGAAGCTGGTTTTGTCGGCCCCTGCATTGAGCAGGCGGCGCACGTCTTCCGCCGTGCGCACCCCGCCGCCCACGGTGAGCGGGATGAAGACCTGGGAGGCCACGTCTTCGATGATGTGCAGGATCAGGTCACGCCCGTCGCTGGTGGCGGTGATGTCGAGGAAGGTCAGTTCGTCGGCGCCCTGCTCGTTGTAGCGGGCGGCAATTTCCACCGGGTCACCGGCGTCGCGCAGTTCGACGAAATTGACGCCTTTGACCACGCGACCACCGGTCACGTCCAGGCAGGGGATGATGCGTTTGGCGAGCATCTCAGGCCGCGGCGCAGGGCCGCCCCAAGCAAGGCCGCGCCCCAGAAACGGGAAGGGAACCGGTTCCCCCCAGTTCCTGGGGCAGCGAATACACGAAGTGATGAGCGTGGGGGCGGTTCATGTCCATCCATTCAACTCGTCGGCCAAGGCCTGCGCGGCCTCGAAATCAAGGTCGCCGCTGTAGATGGAGCGGCCGCAGATGACGCCCTCGACGCCCTCTTCTTCCACCGCACAGAGCTTGCGGATGTCGTCCAGGTTCGACAAACCACCCGAGGCAATCACCGGGATGGTCAGCGCCTGTGCCAGCTTGACGGTGGCCTCGATGTTGATGCCACTGAGCATGCCGTCGCGGCCGATGTCGGTGTAGATGATGGACTCGACGCCGTAGTCTTCGAACTTTTTGCCCAGGTCGACCACCTCGTGGCCGGTGAGCTTGCTCCAGCCGTCGGTAGCGACCTTGCCGTCCTTGGCGTCCAGGCCAACGATGATGTGGCCGCCGAAGGCGGTGCAGGCGTCTTGCAGGAAGCCGGGGTTTTTGACTGCTGCGGTGCCAATGATCACGTAGCGCAAGCCGGCGTCGAGGTAACGCTCGATGGTGTCCAGGTCGCGGATGCCACCGCCGAGCTGCACGTCCACCTCCGAGCCCACCTCTTTGAGGATGGCCTTGATGGCCTGCTCGTTTTTGGGCTTGCCGGCGAAGGCGCCATTGAGGTCCACCAGGTGCACACGGCGCGCCCCTTTGTTGACCCAGTTGCGGGCCATGGCCGCAGGGTCGTCGCCGAAAACGGTGGATTGGTCCATGTCGCCCTGCTTGAGGCGAACACACTGGCCGTCTTTGAGATCGATCGCGGGAATCAGCAGCATGATGGTCGGGGGAGCAGGACGTCAGGGGTTCCAGTGGAGGAAGTTGCGGTAGAGCGCCAGCCCCTGGTCGGCGCTCTTCTCGGGGTGAAACTGGGTGGCAAAGATATTGTCGCGCGCGATGGCACAGGCAAAACGGCCACCGTAGTCGGTCTCGCCCACCACGTGCTCGGGCCGGGCGGGCCGGGCGTGGTAGCTGTGCACGAAATAGAAGTACGAACCGTCTGGAATGCCGTGCCACACCGGGTGTGGTGGACGGTCGTAAGCCGTCTGGAACACCTGGTTCCAGCCCATCTGCGGCACCTTGAAACGGCTGCCGTCGGCCTGCAGGCGGCCTTCGAGCTGGAAGCGCACCACTTCGCCAGGAATCAGGCCCAGACCGTCGGTCGGCCCTTCTTCGCTGCGGTCCAGCAGCATTTGCATGCCGACGCAGACGCCAAACAGCGGCTTGTTCGCCGCCGCGTGCAAAACCGCATCGAGCAGGCCGGAGGCAGCCAGTTCGCGCATGCAGTCGCCCATGTGGCCCTGGCCGGGCAGCACCACGCGGTCGGCGTCGAAAACGTCTTGCGCACGCGCGGTGACGAGCACGTTGTGCCCGGTGTCCTGCGCGACGTGCACCACCGCCTGCGAGACGGAGCGCAGGTTGCCACTGCCGTAGTCCACCACGGCCACTGTCTGGGGTCTCATCGGTGCGGCGCGGAAATTACAGGGAACCCTTGGTCGAGGGAATCACATCGCCCAGGCGCTCGTCGCGCTCCAGCGCCATGCGCAAGGCGCGGGCAAACGCCTTGAAAACGGTCTCGGCCTGGTGGTGGGCGTTTTCGCCGTGCAGGTTGTCGATGTGCAGGGTCACGCCGGCGTGGTTGACGAAGCCCTGGAAGAATTCGTAAGTCAGCTGGGTGTCGAAACTGCCCACCATGCCGGCCTTGAAGGGCACGCGCATGTGCAGGCCGGGACGGCCGGAGAAGTCGATCACCACACGCGAGAGCGCTTCGTCCAGCGGCACATAGGCGTGGCCATAGCGGCGGATGCCTTTCTTGTCGCCCACCGCCTTGGCAAAAGCCTGGCCGAGGGTGATGCCCACGTCCTCCACCGTGTGGTGGCCGTCGATGTGCAGGTCGCCCTTGGCGTCGATCTCCAGGTCGATCAGCCCGTGGCGGGCGATCTGGTCGAGCATGTGATCGAAAAAGCCGATGCCGGTGGACAGCTGGGCTTTGCCGGTGCCGTCAAGGTTGACCCGCACACGGATCTGCGTTTCGGACGTGTTGCGCTGGACGTCGGCCACGCGGGCCGGGGCGGTGGAAGGGGTGGTCATAGGCTGGACTGCAGGGCGGCGATCATCTGCGTGTTCTCGTCGGGGGTGCCGACGGTCAGGCGCAGACAGTGGCCCAGCAGTGGGTGCATTTTAGAAACATTCTTCACCAGCACGCCGCGGGCCTTCAGGCCGTCGAAGGCCTTGGGCGCATCGGGCACCCGCACCAACACCATGTTGGCTTCGCTGGGGAAAGGCTGCACACCCGGCAGGGCGGCCAGCGCGGCGGTCAGCCGCGCGCGTTCGATGCGGATGGTGGCCGCCTGCTGCGCGAACACGTCGGCGTGTTCCAGTGCGAACAGCGCGCACTCGGCGTTGAGCACGCTCACGTTGTACGGCGGGCGCAGCTTGTCGATTTCGTGCACCAGTGCCTGCGGACCGATCATGTAGCCCAGCCGCACACCGGCCAGGCCGAACTTGGACAGGGTGCGCATGAGCAGCACGTTGGCATTGGCCGCCAGGTTCGCGCGGACTTCGTCAAGCCAGCTGCGGCTGGAAAAAGGCTGGTAGGCCTCGTCCATCACCACCAGTCCGCCGAAGGCGGCAGCCTCGGCGATGAGGCGCCGGATCACGCCCGCATCCCACAGATTGGCGGTGGGGTTGTTGGGGTAAGCGAGGTAGGTGATGGTGGGCCGGTGCTGGCGCATCGCGGCCAGCATGGCGGCCTCGTCCAGCTCAAAATCTGCCGTCAAATCCACGCCGTGGAAGGCCAGCCCCTGCAGCTGTGCGCTCATGGCATACATCACGAAGCCGGGCACGGGCGCCAGAATGCTGGCACCGGGGACGTCGCAGCCCATGGCCAGCAGCGAGATCAGCTCGTCAGACCCGTTGCCCAGCATCAGGGCGCAGCCTGCGGGCAGGTCCGCATAACGCGCCAGCGCCTGTTTCAGGTGTTCGATGCGCGCACCCGGGTAGCGGTTGATGGCCACGGCGCCCAGACGATCACCCAGCGCCTTCTGCAGCTCGGGCGGCAGCGAAAACGGGTTCTCCATCGCGTCCAGCTTGACCAGGCCGGTCGAGTCCTGGATGGCATAGGCGTGCATGGACTGGATGTCCTGCCGGATGTTCTGCAGCGGATTCGGTGTGGTCATGGCATTCATTTCGGCGCCCTCATGGGCGGCACTTCGCGCAGGCGCAGTTCGGCGGCCCGGGCATGGGCCTGCAAACCTTCGCCATAGGCCAGCTCGGCGGCGATGGTGCCCAGTTGCTGCGCACCGGCGGCGCTGACTTCGATCAGGCTGCTGCGCTTCTGGAAGTCGTACACGCCCAGCGGTGACGAAAAGCGTGCGGTGCCGCTGGTGGGCAGCACATGGTTGGGGCCGGCGCAGTAGTCGCCCAGGCTTTCGCTGGTGTAGGCACCCAGGAAGATGGCGCCGGCGTGCTTGAGCAGCGGCTCCCAGCGGTGCGGATCGTGGCTCGAGACCTCCAGGTGCTCGGGCGCGATGCGGTTGCTGATGGCGCAGGCCTCGGCCATGTCGCGGGTGTGGATGAGCGCACCACGGTCGTTCAGGCTCTTGGCGATGATAGCCGCGCGGGGCATGCCGGGCAGCAGCCGGTCGATGGCCGCCTGCACCGCGTCGAGGTAGGCCGCGTCGGGGCAGAGCAGGATGGACTGCGCCAGTTCGTCGTGTTCGGCCTGGCTGAACAGGTCCATCGCCACCCAGTCGGCCGGCGTGCTGCCGTCGGCCAGCACCAGAATTTCACTCGGGCCGGCGATCATGTCGATGCCCACGGTACCGAACACGCGGCGCTTGGCGCTGGCCACGTAGGCGTTGCCGGGGCCGGTGATCTTGTCAACCTTGGGCACGGTGGCGGTGCCATAGGCCAGCGCGGCCACGGCCTGGGCGCCGCCGATGGTGAAGGCGCGGGTGACGCCGGCCACGTAGGCCGCGGCCAGCACCAGCGGATTTTTGTCGCCGCGCGGTGTGGGCACGACCATGATGATCTCGCCCACCCCGGCCACATGGGCGGGAATGGCGTTCATCAGCACCGACGACGGATAGGCCGCCTTGCCACCGGGCACGTAGATGCCCACCCGGTCCAGCGGGGTGACCTTCTGCCCCAGCAGGGTGCCGTCCTCGTCGCGGTAGGTCCAGCTCTCGCCCGAGGCTTTTTTCTGCGCCTCGTGGTAGCTGCGCACCCGCCGCGCAGCCGCTTCAAGCGCGCCACGCTGGGCGGCGGGCAGGCTGTCAAAGGCGGCCTTCAGTTCGGCCTGGGTCATCTCCAGCGCTTTGAGGCTGCTGGCGTCCAGGCCGTCGAAACGCGCGGTGTATTCCAGCACGGCGGCATCGCCGCGGGCCTGCACGTCGGCCAGGATGTCCGCCACGCGCTGCTCGATCGCATGGTCCGTATCAGCAGACCAGTGCAGCCGGCGGGCGAACTGCGCTTCAAAATCGGCCGCGGTGGTGGACAGGCGCAGGGGCGTGGCGGTGAGGCTCATGACGGTGAGGGGCCTTTCTGCAGGGCTTGGGTGAAGGCGTCGAGGATGGGGCGAATGGCGGCCTGCTTGAGCTTGAGCGCGGCCTGGTTGACCACCAGGCGCGAGCTGATGTCCATGATGCGCTCAACCTCGACCAGCTGGTTGGCCTTGAGCGTCTTGCCGGTGGACACCAGGTCGACGATGGCATCGGCCAGCCCGGTCAGCGGCGCCAGTTCCATGCTGCCGTAGAGCTTGATCAGGTCCACATGCACACCCTTGCTGGCGAAAAATTCGCGCGCGATGGTGGTGTACTTGGTGGCCACCTTCAGGCGCGCGCCCTGACGCACGGCAGTGGCGTAATCAAAATCGTCGCGCACCGCCACGCTCATGCGGCACTTGGCGATCTGCAGGTCCAGCGGCTGGTACAGGCCCTGGCCGCCGTGCTCGATCAAGGTGTCCTTGCCGGTCACGCCCAGGTCGGCGCCGCCGTGTTCCACATAGGTGGGCACGTCGGTGGCACGCACCAGCACCACCCGCACCCCGGGCTGGTTGGTCGGCAGGATCAGCTTGCGCGAGGTTTCCGGGTCTTCCAGCACCTCGATACCGGCCGCCTGCAGCAGCGGCAGGGTCTCGTCAAAGATGCGGCCTTTGGAAAGCGCCAGGGTGATCATTTGATTCTTTCAATGTTGGCGCCAATGCCGCGCAGCTTGGCTTCCATCTGGTCGTAGCCGCGGTCGAGGTGGTAGATGCGGTCGACAATGGTCTCGCCCTCGGCCACCAGGCCGGCGATGACCAGGCTGGCCGAGGCACGCAGGTCGGTGGCCATCACGGTCGCGCCTTGCAGGCGCTCCACACCCTCGACCACCGCCACCTTGCCATCGGTCTGGATATTGGCGCCCAGGCGCACCAGTTCGTTGACGTGCATGAACCGGTTTTCGAAGATGGTTTCGGTGACCTTGCTCGTGCCCTGGGCGATGCAGTTGAGCGCCATGAACTGCGCCTGCATGTCGGTCGGAAAACCGGGGTATTCGGTGGTGCGAAAGCTCTGCGCCTTCAGCCGCCCCTGGCTGCGGATGCGGATGAAGCCGTCGCCCGCATCGATGTGTGCGCCAGCCTCGTGCAGTTTGTCAATGACCGCGTCCAGGTGGTCGGCGCGCCCGTGGCGCAGGATCACGTCGCCGCCGGTGGCCGCCACGGCACACAAAAAGGTGCCGGCTTCGATGCGATCGGCCACCACCTGGTGGGCGCAGCCGCGCAGACGGTCCACCCCCTGGATGTGGATGCGGCTGGTGCCGTGGCCTTCAATCTTCGCGCCCATGGCGATCAGCATTTCGGCCAGGTCGGGGATCTCCGGCTCCTGCGCCGCGTTTTCCAGCAGCGTCTCACCCTCGGCCAGCGCTGCGGCCATGAGAAAGTTTTCGGTGCCGGTGACCGTCACCATGTCGGTGGCGATGCGGGCACCGCGCAGGCGGGTACGCCCTGCGGGCAAGCGGGCCACCATGTAGCCGTGTTCGACCACGATCTCGGCACCCATGGCCTGCAGGCCCTTGATGTGCTGGTCCACCGGCCGCGAGCCGATGGCACAGCCGCCGGGCAAGGACACCTTGGCGCGACCGAAGCGCGCCAGCAGCGGCCCCAGCACCAGCACCGAAGCCCGCATGGTCTTGACCAGTTCGTAAGGCGCTTCAGGCCGCAGGTTGTCGGGCGCCACAAAATCCATGCCGCCGCGTTCACCCCGGGTTTCGGTTTGCACGCCCATGTTGTCCAGCAGCTGCCGCATGGTGGCCACGTCGCGCAGGCGGGGCACATTGCTCAGGTGCACCGGCTCGGGCGTCAGCAAGGCCGCGCAGATTTCGGGCAGCGCCGCGTTCTTGGCGCCGGAAATGGTGACCTCGCCATTGAGGGTACGGCCGCCGGTGATGCGCAGTTTGTCCATGTTGTCGGGCCTGTCAGTGCTGGGTTGCCCATTCGGCGGGGGTGTAGGTTTTCATCGACAGCGCATGCACTTCGTCGGTCTTGATGCGCTCGCCCAATGTGGCGTAAACGCGCTGGTGGCGTGCGATGAGTCGCTTGCCTTCGAACTCGGGCGAGACGATGACGGCGGCCCAGTGACGGCCGTCGCCGCTGACTTCAATGTGCTCGCAGGTCAGGCCGGCGCTGATGAGGGCTTGGAGTTGTTCGGCGGTCATGGTGTCAATGGCGGATCTTGTAGCCGGTGCGCAGCAGGTGCAGCGCCAGGGCGCTCACCAGCAGCAGCGCCAGGCTGACGATGGACAGGCTCAGCCAGGGCGAGACGTCGCTGACGCCGAAGAAGCCGTAGCGAAAGCCGTCGATCATGTAGAAAAACGGGTTGAGGTGGCTCACCTGCTGCCAGAAACCGGGCAGCGAGTGGATGGAATAGAACACGCCCGAGAGGAAGGTCATGGGCATGATGATGAAGTTCTGGAAGGCGGCCATCTGATCGAACTTCTCCGCCCAGAGCCCGGCGATCACCCCGAGCGAGCCCAGCAGGGCCGCACCCAATACGGCAAACAGCACGATCCACTGCGGCGCCACCAGGCTGGGCTGGGCGTACCACCAGGTGGCCAGCATCACCCCCGCCCCCACCGCCAGGCCGCGCACCACTGAAGAACCCACATAAGCGATGAACCAGGCCCGGTGCGACAGCGGGGTGAGCAGCAGGAACACCACGTTGCCCATGATCTTGCTCTGGATCAACGAAGAACTGCTGTTGGCAAACGCGTTCTGCAGCACGCTCATCATCACCAGGCCTGGCAGCAGGAAGGCGGTGTAGTGCACCTGGCCGTAGACCTTTTCGCTGTCTTCGAGCACGTGGCCGAAGATCATCATGTACAGAATGGCGGTGATGACCGGCGCCGCCACCGTCTGGAAACCGACTTTCCAGAAGCGCAGCACCTCCTTGTAGAAGAGCGCCTGCCAGCCGTTCATGAGCGCACTCCCTGCGCCAGTGCCCCACCGGCTGCACGCTCCATGACCTCGATGAACACATCTTCGAGGTCCGCCTTGCGGATCTCCACATCCTCGGCCCGCACCCCGGCCTGCCGCGCCAGGGCGAGCCATTGCTCCACCTCGTGCGCGTTGTGCGCGGGCAATTGCACCACCCGCCCCGTCACACGGGCCTGGGCCGCCAGCGCAGCCGGCAGCACATCGTCGGTCTTGAAACGCAGCACATTGGACGAGGCCTTGGCCAGCAGCGCAGAGGTCTTCTCCAGGGCCACGAGCTGGCCGCGCTGCAGCATGGCGATGCGGCCGCACAGGGCTTCGGCCTCTTCCAGGTAGTGGGTGGTCAGCAGGACGGTGCTGCCCTGCTGGCGGTTGAGCTGGCTGATGAAATGCCAGAGGGTCTGGCGCAGCTCCACGTCCACCCCAGCAGTCGGTTCGTCGAGCACGATCACCGGCGGCTTGTGCACCAGGGCCTGCGCCACCAGCACGCGACGCTTCATGCCGCCCGAGAGCTGGCGCATGTTGGCGTCGGCCTTGTCGGCCAGACCCAGGCCGGCCAGCAGCTCATCGATCCAGCCGTCGTTGTGGCGAATACCGAAATAGCCCGACTGCAGGCGCAGCGTCTCGCGCACATTGAAAAACGGATCGAACACCAGTTCCTGCGGCACCACGCCCAGGGCGCGGCGGGCAGCAGCATAGTCGGTCTGCACATCGTGCCCCATGACCTGCACCCGGCCCGCGCTGGCCCGGGCCAAGCCAGCGAGGATGCTGATGAGCGTGGTTTTGCCTGCGCCATTGGGCCCGAGCAACCCGAAGAACTCGCCCGCTTCAATGTCAAACGACACACCCTTGAGCGCCTGCAACTCGCCGCGTGCGGAGCGGTAAGTTTTGGAGACGTTCTGGAAGGAGATGGCGGGCATGTGGTGGGGGGCCCAAAGGTGCGCAGGCAGTGCCGGCCAGCACGATGGAAAACCCGGCATTTTACCGGCAGCCCTTCGCGCCGGCGGGGCGAAGGGCACCGGGGGGCAGTCGCTCAGGCAGCGGGCAGCAGTTCCTGCACGCCGTAGAGCGTCACCAGGTCGCGCAGCCGCTGCGGGCTGTTGCACACCTGCAGCGTGCGGCCCTGCGCCTGCAGCACGCGCCGCAGCTCCAGCAGCACCGCCACGGCCGAAGAGTCGCATTCGCGCAGATCGGCGCCGTCGATCACCGCCGGGCCACCACCCTGTTGCTGCAAGGTGGCACGCAGCTGGGCGAGCGTGGGCACCGCCTGCTCCAGGGTCAGGCGTCCGGGCAGGCGGGCGGCAATGGTCTCGGACATGGGCGTGACTTCAACCGGCCTTGGCGCTGGCACTGGCCTTGTTGCGCTGGGCCAGGGAGGCGATCAGGCCGTCGATGCCCTTGGCATTGATCTCCTGCGCGAACTGGGTGCGGTAGGTTTCCACCAGCCAGACGCCCAGCACGTTCAGGTCGTAGATCTTCCAGCCCTCGGGGGTTTTCTCCAGGCGGTAGTCCAGCTGGATCGGCTCACCCCGGCCCCGCACCTCGGAGCGCACCACCACTTCGGTGTCTTCCGGGCGGGCGCGCAGCGGCTTGAAGCTCAGCGTCTGGTCCTTGACCTCGCCCAGTGCGCCGGAATACGTGCGCACCAGCAGGGTTTTGAACTCGTCCTGCAGCTGCTTTTGCTGGGCTGGCGTGGCCTGGCGCCAGAAGCGGCCCACGGCAGAAGCGGTCATCCGCGCAAAGTTCACATTGGGCATGATCTTGCTGTCGACCAGACCCATGATGCGGTTGACATCGCCTTTCTGGATCGCCGGGTCGGCCTTGATGGCCGCCATCACATCGCCCGAGACGCGCTGCACCAGCGCATCGGGTGCTTCGGCGTTGGCCAGGGCGGGCAGCGAGCTGGCTGCGGCGCCGACCAGGGCCAGCAAACGGGAAAGCCAGGCACGTCGTTGCATCATGGTAGGGTCCTTTCTTGGGCAGGCTGTCTTCAACCGGTCACCGGTACGGGCTGCTGACTGTAGCCGCGCATCCGGTGGGCTGTTATGTCTCGGTGGTGAGGGAAGGTAACGAAGCGTGACCGAGGGCACTCAGCGGTCGCCCGCAGCGCCACGCCCCAGACCGGAGCCTTCCTCGATGAGGTCTTCGATCAGGCTTTGGCGGCGCTGCAGGTACACATCACGGGTGAAGCTGTATTTGTCCAACGCAGCGCCTTCGAGCATGGTGGTGGCACGCAGCAGGTTGGCCCGGGTTTCGACCGCCCGCAGCGCGGTGAGGGCGTTGCGGGTGGAGACGTGGTCCACACCAGAGACCAGGTCGCCCCGGCTTTCGACACCGAAACCCGCCGCGTCGCGAACGGTCGAGGGGCCAAAAATCGGCAGCACCAGGTACGGCCCCGGGGGCACGCCCCAGCGCCCCAGGGTCTGGCCAAAATCCAGCGGCGTGCGTTCGATGCCCATTTCGGAAGCGATGTCCAGCAGCCCACCGAAGCCGAAAGCGGTGTTCACCCCCACGCGCAAGGCATTTTCAGCGGCTGCGCCCGGCTTGAGCTGCAGCGCGGCGTTGATGGTGGACCAGACGTCGCGCAGGTTGCCAAAAAAGTTGCTCACACCGGTGCGCACCACGTCGGGCGTCACGTCGCGGTAGGCGGTGGCCACCGGTTTGAGGACCGCACCATCGACCGCTTCGTTGAACTCGCTGACCCCGCGGTTAAAAGGCTCCAGCGGATCGCGGACATGGGCATTGGGGCCCGTCGCACAACCCACCAGCGCGGTCGTGCACAGCACCACCAGCAGCGCGGTGGCACGGCGGAAAAAGGGCGATTGGTCCATTTTCAGACTCCCTGCATGCCGCTTCACTGGGCCGCTGTACCGGGCCCGCCATCAGCGGCCTTGTTGAACAAAAACTGACCGATCAGGTTCTCCAGCACCACCGCCGACTGGGTCTGGGTGATGACGTCACCTTGCGCGAGGTTGTTCGGGTCGCCCCCGGGCTCGATGCCAATGTACTGATCACCCAGCAGGCCGGCGGTGAGGATCTTGGCCGATGAGTCCTTTGGAAACAGCACGTCCTGGCGAATTTCCAGCGTGGCCACGCCCTGGTAGGTCTGGGTATCGAGGGTGATGGCGGTCACCCGGCCGACGTTGACCCCTGCCGAACGCACCGGCGCCCGCGGCTTGAGGCCACCGATGTTGTCAAAGCGGGCGGTGACGGCATAGGTTTCAGCACCGCCGCTGAAGCTGGCCAGGTTGGCGGCCTTGAGCGCCAGAAACAGCAGGGCGAGCGCGCCGAGCAGGACAAACAGGCCGACCAGGATTTCAATGCTTTTCTTGCTCATGTGCGGTCCAACCGGACGTCAAGGGGTGGAGAACATCAGGGCGGTGAGGATGAAGTCCATGGCCAGCACGCCCAGCGAGGCCATGACCACGGTGCGGGTGGTGGCGTAGGCCACCCCCTCGGGGGTGGCTTCGGTCTCGTAGCCCTGGTAGAGGGCCACGGCAGTGCAAATGACACCAAACACCGCACTCTTGACCACGCCATTGCCCACATCGCGCCAGACGTCGACACCGTTTTGCTGGATCGACCAGAAGTTGCCGGCGTCGATGCCGATCAGCAGCACCGCCACCACATAGGCGCCCAGGATGCCGATGGCCGAGAACAGCGCCGCCAGCAGCGGCATGGCGATGATGCCGCCCAAAAAGCGTGGCGCCAGCACCCGCGCCTTGGGGTCAATGGCCATGAGTTCCATCGCTGCAATCTGCTCGCCGGCTTTCATCAGGCCGATTTCGGCCGTCAGCGAGGTGCCGGCACGGCCGGCGAACAGCAGTGCGGTGACCACCGGGCCGAGCTCGCGCACCAGCGAGAGGTTGACCACCAGGCCCAGGGACTCGGCCGCCCCAAAGGTGGTGAGGGTGTTGTAGAGCTGCAGTGCGAGCACGAAACCCACCGCCATGCCCGAGGCCAGGATGATGACCAGCGAACGGTTGCCAATGGCATGGACCTGCGCGATGACCAGCCCAGGCCGCGCCAGCGCACCGGGCACAGCGCGCAGCAGGTCGATGAAGAACAGCGCACCACGGCCCCAGCTGGCCAGCATGTCGAGCGCGCGACGGCCCAGCATCTGCAGGAAGTTCATGGCGCAGTCTCCAGCCCGAAGTCCTGCGCCACCGGGCGCGCCGGGTAGTGGAACTTGACCGGGCCGTCCGGCTCACCGCGCACGAACTGGCGCACCTCGGGCTCGGTGCTGGCCATCAACTCGGCCGGCGTGCCCTGGGCCACCACACGGCCACCGGTGGCCATGAGCACCACCCAGTCGCTGATGGCCATGCACTGCGGCACGTCGTGCGAAATCAGCAGCGTGGTCGCGCCGGTCACATCGGTCAGGGTGCGGATGAGCTTGGCCGCCACGCCCATGGACACCAGGTCCAGGCCGGCAAACGGCTCGTCGTACATGATGAGTTCGGGATCGAGCGCGATGGCCCGTGCCAGTGCCACGCGCCGCGCCATACCGCCCGAGACTTCGCTGATCTTCAGATGTGCTGCGCCGCGCAGGCCGACAGCGTTGAGCTTCATGAGCACGATGTCGCGGATCAGCGGCTCGGGCAGGTCGGTCATCTCGCGCAGCGGGAAGGCCACGTTGTCGAAGACGTTCAGGTCGGTGAACAGGGCACCGAACTGGAACAGCATGCCCAGGCGGCGGCGCAGCCGGTACAACTGCGCCTTGTTGTGCACGTCGACGACCTCGCCGTCGAACACCACGCGGCCGCTGTTGGCCGCGTGCACGCCGCCAATCAGGCGCAGCAGCGTGGTCTTGCCGCAGCCCGAGCCGCCCAGCACCGCCGTGACCTTGCCGCGGGCAAAGCGCAGGGAGATGTCGTTGAGGATCGTCCGCCGGCTGTCGTAGCCGAAGGTGACGTGATCGATCTCGATGAAGGGTTTATCGCTCATGGGCCATCAGTAGAGCCACGGATTGTCTCATGAGGGTAAATCCTGACGGCTTTGGGCCCCTATCGACCCTTCATGCGCCTGCGCAACGCAGTGCTTGAGCCGAGAACACGGCGGAACCGGCGCCGCCGGGCCGCGCGCGTGGCCCCCTGGAGGGGGTCGCGCACGGCGGGGGTGATCCGCTTACCGCGGCAGGTCGGAGTAGCCCATCAGGAACTCGTCGACCGCACGGGCGGCCTGGCGGCCTTCGCGGATGGCCCAGACCACCAGCGACTGGCCACGGCGCATGTCGCCGGCGGCGAACACCTTGGCCACATTGGTGGCGTAGCCGCCGGTGAATTCGGTCGTCGCCCTGGCGTTGCCGCGCGCATCCTTGTCCACGCCGAAGGCGTCGAGCACGCTGGCCACCGGGTTCACAAAGCCCATGGCCAGCAGCACGAGGTCGGCCGGGTATTCCTTCTCAGAGCCCGGCACCTCGACGAATTTGCCGTCCTTGAACTCGACGTGCACCGTCTTCAGGCCGGTGAGCTTGCCGTTCTTGCCGATGAAGGCTTTGGTGGAAATGGCGAACTCGCGCTGGAGGATGCCCTTCTCGGCGCTCTCCTCATGGCTGGAGCTGGTGCGCAGCTTCAGCGGCCAGTAGGGCCAGACCAGGGGCTTGTCCTCCTGCTCGGGCGGCTGCGGCATCAGCTCGAACTGGGTCACGCTCAGGGCGCCGTGGCGGGTGCTGGTGCCCACACAGTCGGAGCCGGTGTCGCCGCCACCGATGACGATGACGTGCTTGCCATCGGCGCGCAACTGGTTCTTGAGCTTGTCGCCGGCGTTGACCTTGTTCTGCTGCGGCAGGAACTCCATGGCGAAGTGCACACCATCCAGGTCACGGCCAGGTACCGGCAGGTCGCGGCTCTGCTCAGAACCGCCGGTCAACAGCACGGCATCGAACTGGGCTTTCAGTTCCTCGGCGCTGATCACCGTCTTCGCGTCGTTGGTGACCTTGCTACCCTCGGGCAGGGTGCCGATCAGGGTGCTGGTCTTGAACACCACGCCTTCGGCTTCCATCTGCGCCACGCGGCGGTCGATGTGCGACTTCTCCATCTTGAAGTCGGGAATGCCGTAGCGCAGCAGACCGCCGATGCGGCTGTTCTTCTCGAACACCGTCACGTCGTGACCGACGCGGGCCAGCTGCTGGGCCGCCGCCAGGCCAGCCGGGCCGGAGCCGACCACCGCCACCTTCCTGCCCGTCTTGTGCTTGGGTGGCTGCGGCTGCACCCAGCCGTTGGCCCAGGCCTTGTCGATGATGGCGTGCTCGATGGACTTGATGCCCACCGCGTCGCCGTTCACGTTGATGGTGCAGGCCGCCTCGCAGGGCGCGGGGCAGATGCGGCCGGTGAACTCCGGGAAGTTGTTGGTGCTGTGCAGCACGGTGATGGCGTTCTGCCAGTCACCCTGGTACACGAGGTCGTTGAAGTCCGGAATGATGTTGTTGACCGGGCAGCCGTTGTTGCAGAACGGTGTGCCGCAGTCCATGCAGCGCGCGCCCTGGATCTTGGCCTGCGCATCGTCGAGCGTGACCACGAATTCCTTGTGATGCTTCAGGCGCTCGGTGACGGGCTTGTAACCCTCTTCGATGCGCTCGTACTCCATGAAGCCAGTGACTTTTCCCATGATGAATGGTCCTGCGTGGGTGGATTTTTACTTGGCGGGAGCCGCTTGTTTCTTGGCGCTGCTCTGCGCCTTGCCGGTGGCGGCCACAGCCGCCTTTTTGGCGTTGATTTCGGCCAGGGCGCGCTTGTACTCGGTCGGGAATACCTTCACGAACTTCGAGCGGGCGGTCGTCCAGTTGTCCAGCAGCTCGCGGGCGCGCTTGCTGCCCGTCCAGCGGTTGTGGTCTTCGAGCAGCTTTTTCAGCTGGGCCTCATCGGTCTGGTCGCGATGCCACACGGCGCGGTCAATCGTAGCCTCCTGCTCGGCGGCCGGCAGCACCTTGTCGAGCGCGACCTGGGCGGTGTTGCAGCGCTGGGCGAACAGGCCGTCCTCGTCGTACACATAGGCCACGCCACCGCTCATACCGGCAGCGAAGTTGCGGCCGGTCTTGCCCAGCACCACCACGGTGCCGCCGGTCATGTATTCGCAGCCATGGTCACCCGTGCCCTCGACCACCGCGGTGGCGCCGGACAGGCGCACGGCGAACCGCTCGCCGGCCACGCCGCTGAAGAAGGCCTCGCCGCTGGTGGCACCGTACATCACCGTGTTGCCGACGATGATGTTGCGCGCCGCGTCGCCGCGGAAGTCGATGCTGGGGCGCACCACCACGCGGCCGCCCGACAGACCCTTGCCGGTGTAGTCGTTGGCGTCACCGATCAGGTACAGCGTGATCCCGTTGCACAGGAAGGCACCAAAAGACTGGCCACCCGTGCCTTCGAGCTGGATGCGGATGGTGTCATCGGGCAACCCTTCAGGGTGCACCTTGGTCACCGCGCCGGAGAGCATGGCGCCCAGCGAGCGGTTGACGTTGCGCGCCACCTCAATGAACTGCACTTTTTCGCCCTTTTCGATGGCGGGCTTGCTCTTGGCGATCAGCACGTTGTCGAGCGACTTCTCCAGGCCATGCTCCTGCGTCTGCACATGCAGGCGCGGCACATCGGCCGGCACGTCGGGCGTGGCCAGCAGGCGGCTGAAGTCCAGGCCGCGGGCTTTCCAGTGCTCGATGCCTTTCTTCATGTCCAGCAGGTCGGCGCGACCGATCAGGTCGTCGAACGTGCGGATACCCAGCTGGGCCATGATCTGGCGGGCTTCCTCGGCGACGAAGAAGAAATAGTTGACCACGTGCTCGGGCTTGCCCGAGAACTTCTTGCGCAACGCCGGGTCTTGCGTGGCCACGCCGACCGGGCAGGTGTTGAGGTGGCACTTGCGCATCATGATGCAGCCCTCAACGACCAGCGGTGCGGTGGCGAAGCCGAACTCGTCGGCGCCCAGCAGCGCGCCGATGACCACATCGCGGCCGGTCTTCATCTGGCCATCGGCCTGCACCCGGATGCGGCCGCGCAGGCGGTTGAGCACCAGGGTCTGCTGGGTTTCCGCCAGGCCGATTTCCCAGGGCGAACCGGCGTGCTTGATGGACGACCAGGGCGAAGCGCCCGTGCCGCCGTCATGGCCGGCGATCACCACGTGGTCGGCCTTGCACTTGGCCACGCCGGCCGCGATGGTGCCCACACCCACTTCGGACACCAGCTTGACGCTGATGTCGCTGTGCGGCGCCACGTTCTTCAGGTCGTGGATCAGCTGGGCCAAATCTTCGATCGAGTAGATGTCGTGGTGCGGCGGTGGGCTGATGAGGCCCACGCCCGGCACGCTGTGGCGCAGCTTGCCGATGTACTCGGACACCTTGCCACCGGGCAACTGTCCGCCCTCACCCGGCTTGGCGCCCTGGGCCATCTTGATCTGGATCTGGTCAGCGCTGGCGAGGTATTCGGCCGTGACGCCGAAACGGCCGGAGGCCACCTGCTTGATCTTCGAGCGCAGCGAATCGCCGTCCTGCAGCGGGTAGTCGACCTCGAAGATGTTGCCCAGCAGGTCGGACATGGTCTGGCCCTGCTTGATCGGGATGCCCTTGAGCTCGTTGCGGTAGCGCAGCGCGTCCTCGCCGCCTTCGCCGGTGTTGCTTTTGCCGCCGATGCGGTTCATGGCCACGGCCAGCGTGGCATGCGCCTCGGTGGAAATGGAGCCCAGCGACATGGCGCCGGTGGCAAAGCGCTTGACGATTTCCTTGGCCGGCTCGACCTCGTCGAGCGGGATGGCCTTGGACGGGTCGATCTTGAACTCGAACAGCCCGCGCAGCGTCATGTGGCGGCGGTTCTGGTCGTTGATGATCTGCGCGTATTCCTTGTAGGTGCTGAAGTTGTTGGCGCGCGTGCTGTGCTGGAGCTTGGCGATCGCATCCGGCGTCCACATGTGCTCTTCGCCACGGGCGCGCCAAGCGTACTCGCCACCGGCGTCCAGCATGTTGGCCAGTACCGGATCGTCGCCATAGGCGGCCTTGTGCATGCGGATGGCTTCCTCGGCGATCTCGAAAACGCCGATGCCCTCGACACGGCTGGCGGTGCCGGTGAAGTACTTGGCCACCGTCTCGCTGTTCAGGCCAATGGCCTCGAACAGCTGGGCGCCGCAGTAGGACATGTAGGTGCTCACGCCCATCTTGGACATGATCTTGGACAGACCCTTGCCAATCGCCTTGACGTAGTTGTAGATCGCCTTGTCGGCCGACAGGTCGCCCGGCAGCTCCTTGTGCATGGCCACCAGGGTTTCCATGGCCAGGTAGGGGTGCACGGCTTCGGCGCCGTAGCCGGCCAGCACGGCAAAGTGGTGCACCTCGCGGGCGGTGCCGGTTTCCACCACCAGACCGGCGGTGGTGCGCAGACCCTCGCGCACCAGGTGCTGGTGCACAGCCGAGAGCGCCAGCAGCGCCGGCACAGCCACCTGCTCGCGGCTGGCAGCCCGGTCGCTGATGATCAGGATGTTCTTGCCACCCTTGATCGCGTCCACGGCCTCGGCACACAGCGAGGCCAGCTTGGCCTCCACGCCTTCCTTGCCCCAGGCCACCGGGTAGGTGATGTCCAGCGTGTGGCTGCGGAACTTGCCCTGGGTGCGCTCTTCGATGGCGCGCAGCTTGCCCATGTCCTCGAAGTCGAGAATCGGCTGGCTGACTTCGAGGCGCAACGGGGGGTTGACCTGGTTGATGTCCAGCAGGTTCGGCTTGGGACCGATGAAGGAGACCAGCGACATCACGATGGCTTCGCGGATCGGGTCGATCGGCGGATTGGTCACCTGCGCGAACAGCTGCTTGAAGTAGTTGTACAGCGGCTTGTTCTTGCCCGAGAGCACGGCCAGCGGGCTGTCGTTACCCATCGAGCCAATACCCTCTTCGCCGTTGGTGGCCATGGGCGCCATCAGGAACTTGATGTCTTCCTGCGTCATGCCGAAAGCCTGCTGGCGGTCCAGCAGACTGGCCGGCTCGGCCACCGGGGTGTCGGCGGCGTTGGGTTCCACGTCGTCCAGCCGGATGCGCAGGTTCTCGATCCACTGCTTGTAGGGCTTGCTGTTGGCGAGGTTGGCCTTGAGTTCCTCGTCGTCGATCATGCGGCCCTGTTCCAGGTCGATCAGGAACATCTTGCCGGGCTGCAGGCGCCACTTGCGCACGATCTTGTTTTCCGGCACCGGCAGCACACCGGATTCGGAACCCATGATGACCAGATCGTCATCGGTCACACAGTAGCGCGAGGGGCGCAGGCCATTGCGGTCCAGCGTGGCGCCGATCTGGCGGCCGTCGGTGAACACGATGGAAGCGGGGCCATCCCAGGGTTCGAGCATGGCGGCGTGGTATTCGTAGAACGCGCGGCGGCGCGGGTCCATCAGGGTGTGCTGCTCCCAGGGTTCGGGAATCATCATCATCACCGCCTGGCTGATGGGGTAGCCGGCCATGGTCAGCAGTTCGAGGCAGTTGTCGAACGTGGCGGTGTCGGACTGGCCAGCGAAGCTGATCGGATAGAGCTTCTTCAGATCGTCGCCCAGCACCGGCGAAGACATCACGCCTTCGCGCGCCTTCATCCAGTTGTAGTTGCCCTTGACGGTGTTGATTTCACCGTTGTGCGCCACGTAGCGGTAGGGGTGCGACAGCGGCCATTCGGGGAAGGTGTTGGTCGAGAATCGTTGGTGCACCAGACCCAGGGCGGACACGCAACGCGCATCCTGCAGATCGAGGAAATAGGTACCCACCTGATCGGCCAGCAGCAGGCCCTTGTAGACGACGGTGCGGCTGCTCATGCTGGGCACGTAATACTCTTTGCTGTGCTTGAGCTTGAGCGCCTGGATGTGGGCGCTGGCGGTCTTGCGGATGACGTACAGCTTGCGCTCCAGCGCATCCTGCACGATCACGTCGGCACCGCGGCCGATGAAGACCTGGCGCATGATCGGCTCTTTCTCGCGCACGGTCGGGGACATCGGCATGTCCTGGTTGACCGGCACATCGCGCCAGCCCAGCAGCACCTGGCCTTCGGCCTTGATCGCACGCTCCATTTCCTGCTCGCAGGCCAGGCGGCTGGCGTGCTCCTTGGGCAGGAAGATCATGCCCACCCCGTACTCGCCCGGCGGCGGCAGCGTGACGCCCTGCCGGGCCATCTCTTCCCGGTACAGCGCGTCCGGGATCTGGATCAGGATGCCGGCGCCGTCGCCCATCAGCTTGTCGGCACCCACGGCGCCCCGGTGGTCGAGGTTTTCCAGGATCTTGAGCGCGCCCTGGACGATGTCGTGGCGCTTCTCGCCCTTGATGTGCGCCACGAAGCCGACGCCACAGGCATCGTGTTCGTTGGCCGGGTCGTACAGACCCTGTTGTTGAAGCTGCTGCTGTTCGGCTGCCGTGGTCATGGCGCTTCCTTCCGGGTACGGGGGCATGAAACAAATAACGCGAGCAAAGAGCTTACTGCGCTGCAACAAAAATGCCAACCACATTAAATGGGGTCAGATTCCGTTTTTAGCCCAAAGAGAATCTGGTGAAACTATTTTGGGGACATATTAAAAACACGAAATTTTCTCAGCAAATCAAAGACTTGTATCAGTGTCAGACGCTTGCTGGTTGTTTTGGCGGTCGCCCGGGGTGCTTGGGTGTCGTGCGACGAACGGTCTGCTTCTGCAACTGGGCTACAAACGCCTCGCTGCCGAGCGCCCAGCCGCGCAGGGCGGCATCGGTCAGGGCGGCTTGCTGCTCCGGGCTGAGACCGGCATGCACCAGATCGGCGTATGCCGCTTCGCGGGCAAAGGGGGTGTTGCCCAGCGTCCACCACAAGGGATGCGGCGTGATCAGACGATCCTGGCGCAGCCCGATGTAATGGACATGACTGGACCATGGGTAGTCGCGGGCCTGCGCCGCCAGACCAGCCCGCACCGGGTTGAGGTCGATATAGGCCATGCAGGCCAGGAGATAGCGTTCGGTCTCGATCACCGTCGCCCGGTAGCGGCCCTCCCACAGGGTGCCGCTGCGCCCGTGCCGGTCGTTGAAGTGGCGCACATAGCGCCGCCCCACCGACTGCATCAGCCTGGGCAAACCGTCTGCTGTCTCGGGCGTGGCCAGCAGGTGCAGATGGTTATCCATCAGCACGTAGGCGTGTACCGCCACCCGGCAGGCCCGAGCGTGTTCGTCCAGCAATGCCAGCATGCGCTCACGGTCGGCCTCGTCGACGAAAATCACCTGTCGGTTGTTCCCGCGCTGGATGATGTGGTGTGGGTATCCTGCAACAGTGAGACGGGGTAGTCGTGCCATAGGGGCTGAACCGGTCTGTGTTCGAGGTTAAAGCGGATCGGACGCCGTTTTGCCGAGAGTTACATGCCCACCGCAGCGCGGCTCCCAGACCAGACGCCCGCCGCTCATCAAGTCGCTGGCGCCTGAAACCAGGGCACACGACGAAGCACAATCGACAGCTATCGCGCGCATCACTCAAACATAACTTTCCCGCTGAGGCGTTGGTGCTCGCGAATGGCGTACCGATCGGTCATGCCGGCGATGTAGTCAGCGATCGCACGTGCGCGCCTGGGCCGCTGAGCGTAGGCTGCGGGCAGTTCATGCGCTTGTTCCTTGTAACAGTCAAACAGCTCCGTCACCACCTGACGCGCCCGGGCGGTGGTATCCAGTACCTTGGGATGCCGGTAGAGATGGCGGAACAAGAAGGCCTTGAGGTGGCGTGAGTCGGCACGCATGGCCTCGGAAAAACCCACGAGCGGTGGCAGCTGCCGCACGTCAGCGGCACTGTGCACCCCGGCATCGAGCAGGCGCTTGCGGGTGGCGTCGATCACGTCGTACACCTGATCGCTGAGCATCAGGCGTATGCTCTCAAACAGCAACCGCCGTCCTTGCAGCTTTGGGTGGAGCTGCAAGGCCCGGTGGCAATAACGCTCGAACAAAGGAACGGCCTGCAACTGCTCCAGGCTCAACAAGCCCGACCGCACGCCGTCGTCGATATCGTGTGCGTTGTAAGCAATTTCATCGGCCAGGTTGCACAGCTGGGCCTCCAGAGAGGGTGATCCACCGTACAAAAACCGGGCCGCCACACCACCGGGTTCAACCGCTTCCAGCCGTTCGGCGCGCGCGCGCGAACAGTGCTTGAGAATGCCTTCACGCGTCTCGAAGCAGAGGTTCAGTCCGTCAAAATCCGGGTACCGCTCCTCCAGTGCATCAACCACCCGCAAGCTCTGCAGGTTGTGCTCGAACCCTGAGTTCCGGTCATCGCTGCCCACCGGCGCCAGGGCCCTCATGCATGCGTTCAGCGCTTCCTGCCCGGCATGACCAAAGGGTGTGTGACCCAAGTCGTGCGCGAGGGCAATCGCCTCGACCAGGTCTTCATGGAGTTGCAGCGACCGTGCGATGCTGCGACCGAGTTGCGCCACCTCCAGCGAATGGGTCAGACGGGTGCGAAACAAGTCCCCTTCGTGGTTGAGAAACACCTGCGTCTTGTAGACCAGTCGCCGAAAGGCTGTGCTGTGGATGATGCGGTCACGGTCACGCTGGTATGCGTTGCGGGTGGGTGCCGGCGGTTCGAACACCCGGCGTCCCCGGCTGTTCGCCGGGTCCATGGCATACGAGGCCAGACTGTGCGACGAGCCAGACGGCGTTGTGCTCATGCGCGGCAGCTGGCGTCGATCACTTCAGACACCAAAGCGTCTGGAGCGCCACGCACAGTGGCCCTGCCCGGACCATCGATCAACACGAACTTGATCTCGCCAGCTTCGGCCTTCTTGTCCACCCGCATCAAGGCCATGTAGCGACCGGCGTTGTCCTGCGGGTCCAGCATAGGCGCCTTCACAGGCAGACCAGCCCGCTGCACCAGCGCCCGCAAGCGATCCACAAAAGCCCCGTCCACCAAACCCAGCCGCTGCGAAAGGCGAGCCGCCATCAGCAAACCACAACCCACAGCCTCGCCATGCAACCATTGGCCATAACCCAGGCCCGCTTCGATCGCATGACCAAAGGTATGACCGAAATTCAGTATGGCACGCAGACCAGACTCATGCTCATCCTGGCCAACCACCCAAGCCTTGATCTCACAGCTGCGCCGCACGGCGTGTGACAACGCCGCCGCGTCCCGTGCGCGCAAGGCATCGATATGGGCCTCGATCCAATCAAAAAAAGCCATGTCGGCAATCGGGCAGTATTTGATCACCTCCGCCAGCCCGGCGCTCAGTTCCCGCTCGGGCAGCGTAGACAAGGTGTCCAGATCACAAATCACCCGCCTTGGCTGGTAGAAGGCGCCGATCATGTTTTTACCCAATGGGTGGTTGATGGCAGTCTTGCCACCCACCGACGAATCCACCTGCGCCAGCAAAGTGGTCGGCACCTGGACAAAGGGTACGCCGCGCATGTAACTGGAGGCCGCAAAGCCGGTCATATCGCCGACGACACCGCCACCGAGTGCAAACAGCACCGTCTTGCGGTCGCACGCATGGGTCAACAGCGCATCAAAAATCAGCTGCAGCGACTCCCAGGTTTTGAAAGCCTCACCATCCGGCAACACCACGGCGTGTACATGCTGGTAGCGCCGCAATAGAGCGGCCTTCAGCCGCCCCAGGTAAAGCGGTGCAACCGTTGTATTGCTGACTACCATTGCCTGCGTAGCGGAAGGCAAATTCTCGTAACTGGACGCAGCATCGAGCAAACCGCGCCCAATATCGATACGATAACTGCGATCCCCGAGATCAATGACGACCTGTTGAACGGAAACAGCCGAATAAGACATAACTAAGGGATCAACAAACCAAAGCAGGCATTTTTGCCACTGCAACAGCGAACACCTCAACGACGCGATACGCTGCCCGCCCCATCAACGCCCGAAGGCGCACCATCGGCCAGTTCCAGTTGCATCAATATCTTGTTGATCAAGGTGGCAGTGGAACTGCGCCCAGTCTCGATATCAAAGTGCGCGACCTCCCGATACAGCGGGTCGCGAGCAACGTACAGATCGCGCAATCGCTGCAATGGGTCAGCCACCTGCAACAAGGGGCGTTTGCGATCGTTCAGCAAACGCCGAACCAAATCCTCCGGACGTGCTCGCAGATAAACCACACGCCCCCCATCGCGCATGCGCCGCCGATTCGCAGCACGCAACACTGCCCCCCCTCCGGTCGCCAGCACGCCCACCGATTGTTGAGTCAGTTCCTCGAGCACTGCCTCTTCAACGTCGCGAAAGCTGTCCTCCCCCTCGCGCTCAAAAAACTCGCGGATCGAGCATCCCAAACGCTGCTCAATGACCTGATCCGAGTCTGAAAAAGGAAGTGATAACCGCCGGGAGAGTTGTCTTCCGATAGTGGACTTGCCACTACCCGGAAGACCGATCAAAACAATCATCAAAGTTGTATCGTGAACGAAGACTTCAGTTCGGAAGGAACCGTGACATCAATAAACAATTTGTCACCAGGTCGGCAATTCTTCAAACTGACGGAGTGCGTGGTCGCGAGATTTTCGCCAGGAGAAACCGTCGGGGCAATATTCGGCAAAGGAGACCCGGTCGGCCCAAAACTCACCTCACAAGTAAGTTTATCAGCGGAGTCGCTGTCTTCGACGGAAGCCTTCAAAAGAGTACCCGCCGGCATGGGCAAACGGGGGTAATTCTTGCTTCCCATCAAAAAGAGAACCTCGACCGGGTTTCCATCCGCATTGCGCAAGACACTGTGGGAGATGACCGGTGTTGACGAAGAAAAGAGAACAGTCACCTGCTGGCGAACGGTCGTCCCCAGCTTGTCATCGCAGCTGTTGGCTCTTGAGGGAAAAGGAGCACCACTACCGGCACAATTCGAAACACCACCCCTTGGAATGAGAAATTCGCCCAATGCCGAGTCAAAACTTGCATTCTCATTGTCGTCGCGAAATGCATCACCCAAACGGGACAATATATCGATGCCGGCGTCGAACCTGTTATTGCTATTCACATCGACAAAATCCTTGGTACCTTCTGTGTAAGCGAGTACGGAAACCCTGCCATCGGCCGGACGAGGATTCTGGCTGACAAAATTGACGGAGCAGGAGGAAATGTTATCGACGCGTCTTGTGGCGCAACTGGAGGCCACCTGACCGCCCTCGGCGGTGAAATTGACGACCGTTCCATCCTCAACAGCGTTGCCCTGGCGATCGGCAATACGAGCAGTCAACAAAGTGCTGGTCCCGTCAATGTTGGCACCCTCAATATTGAACGTTTCAACAGACAAACTCATGAAACGCTGCGATGGTGGTCCAGAAGCCACTGTCAAGTTTTGCGTTTCTGAAAATATGGAGGGATTACCACTGATAGAAGCCCTGACTTTTACCGGACCAGGAATGCTGCCAGAAGTGACGTTGACCAACACTTCGCCATTGGCATCGGTGTTAGCAGAAGTGGTATCAATCGAAACACCACCAGGGTTGGATTGAATAGAAAAACTGATGGGTACGTTCGGTAACGGCGTATTGGCAGCAGACAATACTTTGAAACGAACGGCTGAACGCTCCACGGCACCAATACCAGACACGAAGATCTGAGGAGGCGATGCAGAGACAAACGTGATTGAGCTGGCCGTGGGCGGTGCCACGTTCAGTAGCGTAGAAACCGGGAAAGCGCTTGAACCTGCGCTGCTGGCGGTCAGTGTGATGGGGCCCCTGCACAAACTACCATCCGCACGCACAGCATCGTAAACCGCACCGGCAACGCCACTTCCATCCGTGGTCACACTGACTCCACGACCACCATCCGCAGCACTGTTGTTGATCTTGCCGCAGGTGGCTGTGAACGTCACATTGACTGGCACAGCCACTGCGGGCACACCCGACACCAAGGCGGTCAACTGCAGAGCAGTATTGCCCCCGGATAACAGATTCGAACTGGCGACAGATAGCGGTGACAACGTCACATTGGCAGGTGAAACAGAAAAATCCACGCTGGCAGACACCGAGTCGCCATTCAGATCTGCTGTAGCGACGAGCGTAGCGGCACCTTTGCTGGTTAGCGATGCCGGGGCGATCACCACTGCCGCCACACCAGCACTATTGGTCAACGCTGTGTCCGGATCAATGGTTGCGATTGAGGAGCCACCCAAATCAAAGGTCACCAACTTACCGGCCACCGGCCCACCACTGGAGTCTTTGATCGTCGCCTGCGCCCTGAAACTCCCTTCCAACGAAATGCTGGACACGCGAGCACCCTCACCGTTAACGATAACAAGTGTTGGGGCATTTGCAGTTGCAGCACCGCCTGAAACATTGCCTGGACTACCCCCCCCACCACCACAAGCGGTCAATAAAGAGATGATCAGACCCCCGCTTATGAGCCCCAAAAATTTTCTTGACATAGTTTCTGTTGCCTTGATAACCATTAACTTAACGCATCACACCGCGGTCCGAGATCACACGGGGTGTTAAAAAAACCAACAATTCAGACTTGTTCGAAGACCGTGACCGGTTTTTAAATAGATTTCCCATCACCGGAATATCGCCCAGCACTGGCACTTTGGTGACATCTTCGCGCTCATTGAGCTCGAAAATACCGCCGATCACAACCGTTCCACCGTTTTCAACGAGTACCTGCGTTTGAATGTGCTTGGTATTGATGGCAATACCGGCGGTGGTGGTTTCACCGCGACTATCCTTGTTGACATCAACGTCCAGAATAATGCCTCCCTCAGGCGTAATCTGTGGTGTTACTTCCAATTTCAAATTGGCCTTGCGGAACGCAATGGCTGTAGCACCGCTGGCGGTGGCGGTTTGGTAAGGGAACTCCGTGCCCTGTTCGATCAACGCCTTGACCTGATCGGCTGTCACAACGCGCGGACTGGATACAATCTTTCCCTTGCCGTCAGCTTCCAAAGCGGAAATTTCAAGATTAAGAAAGCGGTTCGATGCAGCACTGAACAATGAAACGGCGAAGGCTGCAGGCGAGAAACCGCCCAGACCCGTCGATGGCAAATTCACAAAGGACGTGTTGATCGTATCAAGCACGTTGACAGATTCGGTGGTGGTCGAAGAAATGGCGTTGTAGCTACCGCCAAAAGCGACGCGGTTGCTGCCACCCAACGCATAACCCGGGTCACCACCACGTACACCCCGCAGATCGCTTCCACCCAGGCGCACGCCGATGGAGCGACCGAACGAATCATCCGCCTCGACAATGCGGGCCTCGATCAATACCTGGCGTACCGGGATGTCAAGCTTTGCAATCAATTGCTGCACCTGTTCCAGCTTGGAAGGAATATCGGTGACAAACAGCTGATTGGTACGAGGTTCGGCAATCACACTGCCGCGCGGCGAAAGAATCCGCGCACTGGCGACCGTTGTTGTGCTCGACGCGGACACCGCAGTGGCAGCAATTTGAGCAGCAATGTCAGCGGCCTTGGCATAATTCATCTGGAAGGCTTGGGTGCGCAGCGTTTCCAGGCCCTCAATGGATGCCTTGGCTTCCAGCTCCTGTTTTTCGCGTGCTGCGATTTCATCCTGCGGAGCGATCCAAAGCACGTTGCCAGTCTTGCGCATGCCCAGGCCTTTGGCTTGCAAGATGATGTCCAACGCTTGATCCCAAGGGACATCCTTCAGGCGCAGTGTCACAGCCCCGGTGACCGAGTCGGATGTGACCACGTTGAAATTGGTGAAATCGGCGATCACCTGCAACAGCGAGCGCACTTCAATATTTTGAAAATTCAGGGACAACTTTTCGCCGTTGTAGCCAGGCCCTTGCGTGAGTTTGCCCGGGTCGAGCTTTTGTTCACGCACTTCCAAAACGAACTGGTTGTCACTCTGATAGGCTGAATGTTCCCAATTCCCCTTGGGGGTAATGACCATCTGCACACGGTCGTCGGTCTGTGTGGTGGACACGGTCTGGATGGGGGTACCAAAATCGGTAACATCAAATCGACGCCGCAGTCCCTCTGGCAACGACGTTTTCAGAAAATCCACCACCAAGGTCTGGCCTTGCTGTCGAATGTCAACGCCAACCTGGTTGTTGGGCAACTCAACAATGACTTTGCCCGCATTCCCGTCACCGCGACGAAAATCAATGTTGCGCAAGGCGGCAACGCTGGCATTGACAGGAGCAGGCGCAAAAACGGACTGAGGCGCCGCCACCGCGGTCGTCGCCTGAACCGGATTCAGAATGATCAGCAAGCTGCGGCCTTCGCTTTTCGCCTGATAAGAGGCTGCCTGCTTGAGATTGATCACCACGCGCGTGCGGTCACCGGCCTGCACCACATTGGCCGAGCGCAAATTGCCCTGGTTGATATCAATCGCGTTGCGTCCGATCGCATTGATCACACCGGGAAAGTCGAGAGCGATGCGCGCAGGGGACTGAATGGAAAATCCTGTCGGCAACGCAGCCAGCGGCTGGGCAGTTTCGATGCGAATGATTTCCGTCCCAGCCTGCACCCCTCCGGTAAGGGACTGTATCGAGTTTTGCGCGTATCCCAGCGAAGCACTCAACAGACCGCAAATCGCCAGCGCATAACGCAAGACCCCGTGATGGAAAAACCGGGCAAGCATGGTCCCTGGTAACTGATTCATTGATTGGCTTCCTCTTGTAACTGCAAAGCCGCCGGCCGTTCGGTCCACTCGCCCACTGCGTCTTGCACAATCTCGCGCAAGGTCACTTCTGTTTCGGTGATTTTCGTGATCTTGCCGTAGTTTTGTCCGAGGTACTGCCCCGGTCGAACCTGGTAGAGCAGATCGTCGACCTTGATCAACGCCACCAATTGGCCACCACGGTTGAGACTGCCCACCATGGACATCACATCCAGCGGATACGCTTCCAAAGGCTGTTTGCGTCGATTGAGCTCAGGCGCAATCAAAGCTGACGGCACGGCTGGATTGGCGTTGGCAGTGCGCAGCACTTTGGCCAGTTTTTCTTCGCTGAATGGATCCAGAGCGCTTTCGCCTCCATAGCCTTTGGGCTCAAAGCGGCCGGGCTCCGGTATGGGCTGCACCTGCGGCTCAATTCGACTGCGCTCGGACTGCATCCAGTCCCGCAACTCATCCTGCTCAGACGAACTGCAGGCAGACAAGGTCAATGCAGCACATCCGATCGAGACGACGACTGCACAAATGCGTTTCAATTGCCGCCTCCTTGTGCTGCGCCGGGGGTCTTGTTCTTCTCTGCGGCTTTTTTCTGCAGTTCGACCTCTTCCTGGTCCAAATAACGGAAGGTTTTGGCTGTGGTTTCCATGGTGAGCAAACCATCACGCTCGTTGACCGGCGCCAGCGTCAGGTTGTTGAGGGTCACGATGCGCGAGAGGTTGGCGATGTCAGCCGCGAACAAACCGATATCGTGATAGCGACCGGACACCCGCACGGCGATGGGCAGTTCCACATGGTATTCCCGGACAGTCTCCTGACCCGGACGGAACAGCTCAAACTGCAGGCTACGGCCGATGCCCGCCTGGTTGATGTCGGACAGCAAAGCATCCATTTCCGCCTTGCTGGGCAGTTGTCGCTCGAGTTGCGTCACATACTGCTGAACCTGCTCCAGCTGTTTTTTCAAAGCATCCAGATTGACCGCCTGCACCAGCTTTTTGCGGTAATCCTCACGCAACTGCGTTTCACGCGTCTGTTCAGCGATCAACTCCTCATCGACCGGCTTGAGCCAAACAAACCACAACACGGCAATGACGGCCAAGCAAACCGCCACGTAAAGCAGATTGCGCGGCAGCGCCGGCCAAACCGAAGGGTCGTTTGGGTCCAGGCCCTTGAACTGCTTGCTGACGGACTCCCCTAAAGCTTTGGCGTCCAGATTCATGCGGAGGTTGGCCATGGTGTCTCTCGTGCCTCAGACTTTTCCTGGCGCTTGGCTGGCGGAACCGGTGTCGTTACCACCCGGCCCACGGGGTTCGGTATTGGGGCGGGATAAGGTCGCTCGCAGGGTGAAATTGGAAACACGCTTTTGATCCCTGCTGCCCTGCTTGAGGGTGGAGGCCACGATTTCCACCAGCTGCGGCTTGCTCAGCCACGCGCCCTGATTGGACAGATTGCGCAGCAACTCGGATACCCGCTCTTGCGATTGGGCCACGCCGGACAACAGCACGTTTTGGTTGTCCTGCTTGACACTGGTCAGGAACACCCCGTCGGGCAACTGGGCGACCAATTCGTCGAGAAGATGAACGGGAAGGTTGCGGTTACCCTGCAACTCTTCAACCGCCATCTGCCGTGCACGCAGCGAGGCGATCTGCGTTTGCAAGGTGGCGATATCCTTGATTTCGTTATCGAGACGAGCGATCTCGGCCTGCAAAAAAGCATTGCGCTCCTGCTGCCCGGCAATCTGACCCCTGTACCAGCCAAAAACGGCGCCGCAGATCAGCCCACCCAGCAAAACCGACAGGCCCAACTGGGTATAAAACTGCTCCTTCTGCCGCTTGCGTGCGGCTTCCCGGTGCGGCAGGAGGTTGATCAGTATCATGCGTGAAACCTCCGCAAGGCCAAGCCCGTAGAGGTGAGGTAAGAAGGCGCTTCCCGTGCAATCTTGCGTGCCTGCACATGAGAAGACGTGTCCATGCCCTCAAAGGGATTGACGACCCGGCACGCAAAGGCTGTCTGATGGGTCACCGCCTCGGTCAGCCGGGGCAGACCAGCACTGCCGCCGGCCAGCAGAATCTGATCCACCCGGTTGTACGGTGTACTGGTGAAAAAGAACTGCAGCGCACGCCCCACCTCTTGCGCCATGCTTTCGATGAACGGCTCCATCACCACAGAGCGGTAGTCTTCCGGCAGCATGCCCGAGCGCTTTTTGGTTTCCGCCTCTTCGGGCGAAAAGCCATACTGGCGCACGATCAGCTGCGTCAACTGTGCGCCACCGAACGCCTGGTCTCGCTCGTAGAGCACATCATCGTTGCGCAGTACCTGCATGCTGGTGGTCATGGCGCCGATTTCGAACAATGCCACCAAGGCATCAACACCTTGGTTGGGCAAGGTCTCGATGATCCGCCCGGCCGCCAGCCGGGATGCGTAGGACTCGACATCCATCACGACGGCCTTGAGTCCGGCGGCCTCCGCCAAACCCTGACGATCGGATACCTTTTCTTTGCGCGACGCCGCGATCAACACCTCGGTGTCGCCCACCGATGTCGGGCTGGGTCCGACCACACAAAAATCCAGGCTCACTTCATCCAGAGAAAACGGGATGTACTGGTTGGCCTCGGACTCCACCTGCGCCTCCAGCTCCTTGTCCGATAGGCCGCCGGGCAATGTGATTTTTTTGGTGATCACCGCAGAGGCGGGCAGTGCCATGGCCACCTGCCTGGTTTTGCTGCCGCTGTTGCGAACCACACGCCTGATGGCCTGGGCCACGTCATCGAATTTCTCGATGTTGCCATCGGTGATCCAGCCTCGCTCCAAGGGCTCCATGGCGCAGCGCTCGAGCACCAGCTGTCCCGCACGGGTACGCCCGAGCTCCACCAACTTCACGCTGGAGGAGCTCACGTCGATGCCCAACAGCGGCGCCGGGTCCCGGCTGAAAAATGACCCCGCAGAGATCAATGTGGCCCCCAAAGAAGATGGCGCCAGGCGGCGCCAGACTTAAAGAATCGCTTCGATGCTAGCAGTAAGCCCTTGTGGCGGCAAAGATTTTTTGTCCCGTGCGCGCTCGAAGGCGTTGTCAAAACCCGACGCAAAACACACGCCTTGCACTGTCTTTGTTACTGTTTGCAGGCCGACCCAGCGGCTGTTCGCCATCGACGCTCCAGGCTGCGGATGCCGGGCACCCCATTTTTATAATCCGCAATTTGCTCATCGCCACCCGCATGACGACCGCCCCTTCAAACGACGAACACCCGGCCAGCACCCCTGAGGGCTTCACGGGCCGCGCGCTGCGCTCGTTGGGCGGCGCCCTGACCGTGGTGGCAGGCATCGCCCTTTCGGCTGTGTTGGCCCTTTTTCTGGGCATCGCCATCGCGCTGGCGGTGGCCTACCCCAACTTGCCCGACGTGGCAGACCTGGCGGACTACCGGCCCAAGCTGCCGTTGCGGGTGTTCACCGCAGAAGGGGTGCTCATTGGCGAGTTCGGCGAGGAGCGGCGCAACCTCCTGACCATTGACGAGATTCCGGCGGTGATGAAAAACGCGGTGCTGGCCATTGAGGATGCGCGGTTCTTCGAGCACAGCGGGGTCGACTACATCGGCATGGCGCGTGCTGCTTTGGCGAATCTGGGCCAGGCCAAGAGTCAGGGTGCCTCGACTATCACCATGCAGGTGGCACGCAATGTGTACCTCTCGGCCGACAAAACCTACACACGCAAGATTTACGAGGTGTTGCTGACTTTCAAGCTGGAACACCTGCTGACCAAGGAACAAATCCTGGAGATCTACATGAACCAGATCTTCCTCGGGCAGCGCGCTTATGGCTTCGCGTCAGCGGCTCAAACTTACTTTGGCAAACCCCTGCAGACGGTGACCATTGCCGAAGCCGCGATGCTGGCCGGCCTGCCCAAGGCACCCTCGGCCTACAACCCCATCTCCAACCCCAAGCGTGCCCGGGCGCGGCAGCTGCACATCATCGACCGCATGCTGGAAAACGGCTTCATCACCGCGGAAGAAGCGCAAGCCGCCAAGCAAGAAACACTGAGCCTGCGCCGCGCACGGCAAGAACCCAAGGTGCATGCCGAGTTTGCGGCGGAAATGGTGCGCCAGGCGATGGTGGCGCAGTATGGTGAAGAGGCCTACACACGGGGATTGAATGTGACCACCAGCCTGCGGGCCGACGAGCAGCAAGCCGCTTACCGGGCAGTGCGCAAAGGCATTCTCGACTACGAGCGGCGCCAGTTTTACCGCGGCCCGGAACGCTTCATCGAACTCCCCCCGGCGGGCCCTGCACGGGAGGAGGCCATCGACGACATCCTGAATGAAATCCCTGACAACGACGACCTGCTCTCAGCCGTGGTGTTGCAGGCCGACCCTCAAAAAGTGGTGGCTGTGCGCCAGGACGGCGAGCCCTTCTCGATCTCGGGTGAAGGCCTGCGTCCGGCGGCCTCTGCATTGTCTGAAAAGGCCAGTCCCAACATTCGGCTGCGCCCGGGCGCGGTGATCCGGGTGATCAAGGTCAGCGACACCGCCTGGCGTATCACCCAGTTGCCCGAGGTAGAGGCAGCTTTCGTGGCACTCGAACCCGGCACCGGAGCTATCCGGGCACTGGTCGGCGGTTTTGACTTCCAGAAAAACAAGTTCAACCATGTCACCCAGGCATGGCGCCAACCAGGATCGAGCTTCAAGCCCTTTGTTTACTCGGCAGCACTGGAGAAAGGCTTGACCCCGACGACGGTGGTCAACGATGCCCCCCTGTTTTTTGATGCCGGCACCACCGGTGGCAAGCCGTGGGAGCCGAAAAATTACGATGGTCAGTTTGACGGCCCGATGTCGGTGCGTCGAGCGCTGGCCAAGTCGAAAAACATGGTGTCGATTCGCGTGCTGCAGTTGGTGGGCGCACAAGCGGCGCAAGAGTGGGTCACGCGTTTTGGTTTCGATGCGGACAAGCACCCGCCTTATCTCACCATGGCGCTGGGTGCGGGTTCGGTCACGCCCCTGCAAATGGTCACCGGCTATGCGGTGTTCGCCAATGGGGGCTACCGGGTCTCGCCACAGCTGATCACCCGTGTACATGAGGCACGGGGCAAGTTGCTGTACGAAGCGCCCGAGACCGCGCTGGACGACAGCCGCCGGGTGATCGAGCCCCGAAACGCCTTTCTGATGAGCAATCTGCTGCAGGAAATCACCCGCAGCGGTACCGCTGCCCGGGCACAGGCCACGCTCAAGCGGCCCGACTTGTACGGCAAAACCGGCACCACCAACGACTCGGTGGATGCCTGGTTCGTCGGCTACCAGCCGACCCTGGCGGCCGCCGCGTGGGTGGGTTATGACACACCGCGCAACCTGGGCAGCCGTGAAACCGGCGGCGGCTTGAGTCTGCCGATCTGGATCGACTACATGAGCGTCGCGCTGCAAAAAGTACCGGTCGCCGAGTATGCGCCGCCGCAGGGCGTGATCCGCGTGGGCGGCGAGTGGTACTACGAAGAATATGGCCCCGGACACGGGGTACAGGGTCTGGGACTGAACGACCCCATGGCCAGTTCAGACAGCCAGGCGCCCGCTGCCGACAGCACGCCCGGCACCCGAGCACCCGCCGCCGAAAGCGCCGAGCGGCGCGGCATCCTCGATCTGTTCAGGAACTGAAGCGCAGATCCCGCCCGGCCTGCTCGCTGGCAAAGCGGCTGAGGCTGTTGAAAAATTCGCCTTGCCCCTTGGTGTCCATCCACGCCTGCCCGTTCCACTGGTAGTGAAAACCACCACAACGCGCGGCCAGCCAGACCTCGTGCAAAGGTTTTTGCAGGTTGATGATGATCTGGCTGCGGTTGGCAAAGGTCAACGTGATCATGCCGCCCACGCGCTGGTTGTCGATGTCGGCGTCCGTTTCGTCGTTGATGCGGTCGCAGGCCTGTTCGACGGCACGCAGCAGGGCTTCTGCACGGTCGAGGTACTCGGTATCGGTCATTAGAATGCGTCGAATGAAAACGGATGTTGTCATTCTAGGCAAGCCCACCCACCGCAAACCCGGCAGGGTCATGCCATGGCTGCTGGCGGGCTGCCTGTGTGGCGTCTTGACCGGCTGCGGCCAAAAAGGCCCCCTGTATCTGCCGGCACCGCCGCCGCCAGCCGAGCAAACCGTTTCGCCAGCCGGGTCCTCCCCCGGCACGGCCACCTCACCGCGCTGACAGCAGCACCCGGCGCCACCGGTACCACAGGCGCCAGAGCAACAGCCCACCCAGCAGCGCGGCATACACCGCCACCTCGGCAAAGTCGTTCTTGCCCGCCCGCATCCAGTAGAAGTGGAGAATGGCCAGCGCCGCCACCGCATACACGCTGCGGTGCAGGGCCTGCCAGCGCGCACCGCCCATGGCCCGGACCGCCCGCTGAAAGGAGGTCAGTGCCAGCGCCAGCAGCAACAGCCAGGCCAGCGTCCCGACCAGGATGAACGGCCGTCGCGGCACATCGGCCACGATGTCGGACCAGATGAAGCCCATGTCCAGCCAGGCGTAGGCCAGCCAGTGCAGGCTGGCGTAGAAGAACACGAACAGGCCCGCCATGCGGCGATAACGCGCCAGCAACGGCCATCCGGCGGTGACGCGCAGCGGCGTGATGAGCAGCACCAGCACCAGGGCGCGCAGCGTCCAGTCGCCCAGGGAGCGGATCAGCGCCTCGGCAGGGTTGGCACCCAGCTGGTCGGTCGCTGCCGCCCAGAACAGCCAGCAGGCAGGCAGCAGGCCGAGCAGCCATGCCAGCGGCTTGGCCGCCGGATGGGCGAGCGCACGCATGGGTCAATAGAAGCGCTTGAGGTCCATGCCCGCGTAGAGCTGCCCCACCTGTGCCTCGTAGCCGTTGAAGCGCTCGGTCTTGCGGCGCGGCGCGAGCAAACCACTGCCCTCGCCAATGCGACGCTCGCTCGCCTGGCTCCAGCGCGGATGCGGGACATCGGGGTTGACGTTCGAATAAAAACCGTACTCTTGCGGCGCAGCGATGTTCCACGCAGTGTCGGGCTGCTTTTCAACGAAGCGGATCTTGACCAGCGACTTGCCGCTCTTGAAGCCGTACTTCCAGGGCACGACCAGGCGCACCGGCGCGCCATTCTGGTTGGGCAGCACCTCGCCGTACATGCCAAAAGACAGCAGGGTCAGCGGGTGGCGCGCCTCGTCCATGCGCAGGCCTTCCACATAGGGCCAGAGCAGCACGCTCGAGCGCAGCCCTGGCATGGTGTCGCGATCGGCCAGGGTCACAAATTCGACGAACTTGGCACTGCCCTGCGGTTCGACCTGGCGGATCAGCGCCTCCAGCGAATAGCCCACCCAGGGAATGACCATGGACCAACCCTCCACACAGCGCAGGCGGTAGGTGCGCTCTTCCATGGGCGCGAGCTTGAGCAGGTCGTCGATGCCGAAGGTGCGCGGCTTGTTGACCAACCCCTCGACCGCCACCGTCCAGGGGCGGGTCTTCATCGCACCGGCGCGGGCCGCAGGATCGGCCTTGTCGGTACCGAACTCGTAGAAGTTGTTGTAGGTGCTGGCGTGCTCGTAGCGGGTGAGCTTCTCCACCGTCTGCGCACCGGCGACGGTCGAACGCCCACCGGGCAGGGCGGGCAGCCGGTTCGGACGGGGTTCGGCCGCCTGCGCCAGTGCATCGCGCGACGCCCAAGTGGCCATGGCCGCCCCGCCAGCCCCCAGAGCGAGCCGCTGGAGCCACTGGCGCCGGCCGAGGTAGGCCGCGCGCGGGGTGATGTCGCTGGGCACGGGGTGTTCGAACCCGGTGTCCCGTGTACGGATGAGCATGGTGCACTCCTGATGCTGGTGGTTCTGACAGTACGAGGTGACCAGTCTGGCAAAGTTTCCCGCAGACGGGGTGGCGCAAAAACAAAACACCCCGCCGCAGCGGGGTGTCAGGCAGGCACGGTGAGGCGCCGATCAGAGTTCGCCGTAGCTGTGCAGACCCGACAGGAACATGTTCACGCCGAGGAAGGCGAAGGTGGTCACCGCCAGGCCGACCAGTGCCCACCAGGCGGCCACGGTACCGCGCAGGCCCTTCATCAGGCGCATGTGCAGCCAGGCCGCATAGTTGAGCCAGACAATCAGGGCCCAGGTTTCCTTCGGGTCCCAGCTCCAGTAGCCACCCCAGGCCTCGGCGGCCCAGAAGGCGCCGAGCACGGTGGCGATGGTGAAGAAGGCAAAGCCGATGGCGATCGCCTTGTACATCACGTCGTCCAGCACCTCGAAGCTCGGCAGCTTCTGGGCAATGCGCTGGCGGCCAGCCAGGATGCCGCCGACGATCAGGGCCGAGACGCCGAAGTAGATGAACCAGTAGCTGCCCCCCTGCTCCAGCGCCGACTGGCGGAAGACGACCGGTTCCAGGCACAGCACCACCCCCAGCAGGAACAACGGGGCCAGCTTGTACCAGCGGGTTTCGCCTGCGCTTTGCTTGACCAGGTAGGCAAAGGCCAGCATGGCAGCGATGGCGAAAGTGCCGTAACCGACAAAGTTGGCCGGCACGTGCAGCTTCATCCACCAGCTCTGCAGGGCCGGCACCAGCGGCTGGATTTCGTGCGCGCCGCGCACCACGGTGTACCAGAGCAGGAAGCCCACCGCCGCGCTGACCACCAGCATCGAAAACGCGCCCATCGCGCGGGTTTGGTAACGGTCTTCGTAATACAAGTAGAAGGCGGTGGTCATCCAGCAGAACAGGATGAACACCTCGTACAGGTTGCTCACCGGGATGTGGCCGATGCCGGGGCCGATCTGGTGGCTCTCGTACCAGCGCACCATGGTGCCCACCAGCGCCAGCGTGACGGCCGCCCAAGCCAGGCGCGAGCCCAGCAGTTCGAAGGTCTCACCCGCACGGGTCAGCAAACCGATCCAGTAGAACGCGGTGCTGATGAAGAAGAGCAGGCTCATCCACAGGATGGCCGACTGGCTGGAGATGAAATACTTGAGCAGGAACACCTGCTCGGCGCGCGCCAGGTTGGCACCTTCGGGCGTCTGGTAAAGCCCGATGGCCAGCAGCGACAGGGCGGCCACCCCCACCATGAGGGCGCGCAGCGGCCGCCAGTACCAGCCCAGCCAGATCAGCGAGGGCGCGGTACCGGCCAGGATCCAGGTCTCGTAGACATCCATGGCCGCGCCATAGCGCATGAAAGCCCATGCCGTACCCGCCAGCATGAGGGCGGCGAACAGCCAGTCCCACAGGTTGCGGCGGGCCAGGTACGAGGGCTGCAGCGCGCCGCCGTCGCGACTGCGCTTGAGTTCGATGGTCTGGGTCGCGGTGTTCATGTGCTCACCTTCAGCAGTTGGGTTTTCAAAGTCTCAAATTCCTGGTCGGCTTCCATCGTCTTGCGGTTGGACGACAGGGCCATGGAAGCCTGCGCAGCGCCTTCACCCGCCGGCGAGAGCCAGATCCACAGGCGCCGCTCACGCACGTAGAGCATGGCAAAAACGCCCACGATCAGCAAGAAGCAGCCGAGGTACACGATGGTCTGACCCGGCGCCCGGGCGACCTGGAAGACGCTGGCCTGGATGTGCTCGAAGTCCTTGAGCTGGAAGGTCATCGGGGCCGGGTAGTAGAACACGTCGCTCAGGGCCAGCACAGCGCCGCGCATGAACGCCTGGGTCGGTTCGTCGGTCGGCAGTGGCTTCAGCCCGGCGCGTTCGCGGCTGAGCTGCATCAGCTCGAACAACGTGCCGTTGAGGATGCGCACCAGCACGTCGCTGGCCCGCTCACGCTCGGCCTCCGGCACATTGGCCTCCAGAAAGGCCGAGATGGCGGGCAGGCCGCCCTTGGCGTCGGGCATGTTGAGCGTCTGCGGTGCCGGCTCCGAGCCGGCAAACAGACCCAGCGCACGGGAAGCGGACTGTTGCAGTGCCCCGGCCAGCTGGGGGTTGCCGCCCTCGACCGCGTTGACCGCGTAGCGCTGGATCGCCTGCTCGCGCAGCGCAGGATCGGCCAGGGCCGCGCGCAGGCGCACGAAGCCGTCCAGGCTGTCCTGGTCGTCGGCCGGCACGCGCAGGTACCGGAAGGGTTCCGAGGGTGTCTCGCGCATGCCCAGCAGGTAGACACGCGCGCCGTCCATCTCCACCGGCAGCATGTAGTTGTGGTACTCCACCGCCTGGCCAGCCGCGTCGCGCAGCTTGTAGGTGATGCTCGGGCCGACGTTGCGCAGGTGCTTCTTGCCATCCGGGTTGTGACCCGAGCCCAGCTGCGACTGCAGGGTGCTGCGCAGGTCCACCGCGCGCACATCGTTGCCACCGCCCATGTTCTCGACATTGATCACCCGCAGTGCGGTGTACTCCAGCGTGAGCTTCTGGTCGCCGTTGCTCAACGGGGTGCTGCCGCCGATGTTGCCGGAAACCTCGAACGGGTTGGTCGGGCCGTTGATCGGCAGCGCCTGCAAGCTGACACGCGACCCGCCGTCATCGAAGCTGGACTGGTAGATGTTGATGCCGCGGTGACTGGCCGGGTGGTTGACCTCGACGCGGGTTTCCTTCTTCTCGCCGGTTTCGTGGTCGTGGATCACGATGTCGCTGGCGAACAGGCGCGGCATGCCGGTGTCGTAGTACTCGACGATGAATTTCTTGAGTTCCACCGAGAACGGCAGGTCCTGCAGCAGCACGCCGTCGGACTGGCTGAGGATGGCGGTGCCAGCGGTGGTGCCCTCGGTCACCAGCAGGTTGCCACGGAAAGTCGGGTTGCTGGGCGAGAGACGGTGCTGCGGCGCCACGTCGGCGATCAGGCCGCCACCGCTGTAGGTGGACTTGCCGTTGAACCACATCTGCGCCCGCACGATCAGGTCACCATCGAGCAGGCCGCCGATACACACCAGCACGATGGCGCTGTGCGCCGCGAGATAGCCCACCTTGTTGGCTGCACCGGCCTTGGCCGCCACCATCCAGCCGGTACCGCCCGCCGTCTCGCGCGACTGAAGCTTGACCTTCCAGCCCGAGCCCAGCAGGGTCTGACCGATGCGGTGGGCCGCCGCCTCGGGCGCCTCTGTCAGTGTGCTCTCGGCACGGTGCGGGAAGGCCTTGAGGCTCTGTTCGCGGATGTTTTCCTTGTAGGTCTTGAAGTCGGTCAGGATCTTGGGCGTGTTGCGAGCGATGCAGAGGCTGGTGCTGATGACGAGAAAGGCCAGAATCAGCAGGAACCACCAGGCGCTGTAGACCGTGTAGATGTCGGCGCGACCGAACACGTCGGACCAGAAGGGTCCAAACTGGTTGACATAGTTGTTGAGCGGCTCATGCTGCTTGACGACCGTGCCGATGACCGAGGCGATACAGATCACCGTCAGCAGCGCGATGGCAAACCGCATGGAAGACAGCAGCTCCACGAGTTCGCCGAACACACGCGAACGCGATTGAACCTGCAGGCCTTGGGTAGAGACTGTCATGGAAACGCCAGAAAAAGGAACAGGGCCGACGGGTAACCCCGATCGCGCCCTGCTCTGATGCTCAAAAGCCCAAACGGTTCAATGCGGGTTCATTCGGCTGGTGGCATTGTGCGGCCAAACATTATTTATGGCTTATATCCCCTGGATACCAGGGGCCAAACCCACCGCATCCGTATTGAAGACAGGCGGGCCTTCAGCGCAGACCAGCGATGTAATCCGACACCGCCTTGATCTCGCGGTCGTTCATCTTGGCGGCCACACCGGTCATCTGGACATTGTTGTGGCGGCTGCCGTCGCGGAAGGCTTTGAGCTGTGCTTCGGTGTAGGCCGCGTGCTGACCGGCCAGGCGCGGATACTGCGCCGGAATACCGGCACCGTTGGGGCTGTGGCAGCCCGCGCAAGCGGGGATCTGGCGATCAGAAATGCCACCGCGGTAAATGCGCTCACCCAGCCGGATGGTGTCTTTGTTGGTGGCAACGCCCGGCGTGATTTTCTGTTCGGCCAGCCAGAAGCTGATGTTGCGCATGTCTTCATCCGACAAAGCGGCGGCGAAACCCTGCATCACCGCGTTGGCGCGCTTGCCCTCTTTGAACTCTTTGAGTTGTTTGATCAGATATTCGGGGTGTTGCTGAGCCAGCTTGGGGTTCTCGGGCAGGGGGGCGTTGCCGTCGGCCGCGTGGCAGGCGATGCACACCTGGCCGTAGGCCGCAGCCCCTTTCGCCAGATCGGCCTTGGCCGACTGCGCCTGAGCGCTGAACGACAGGACAGCGGCACTGGCCGCGAAGATCAGAGAGGCAGGCAGTTTCATGGCGAGGCGGCGTTGCTGAAAACGCGTCGTGTGGATGGCAGTTGACGGATCGGTAAACCGACAGATTTTACAATGCATGATTGGACACAGCCCATGACAAGACCCCACGATACCGCCACCAACGTCCCCGACCCAAAGGCCACGCCCGTTTTGCAAAGCCCCGCCGCTGCTGACCGGGAGGCGCTCCGGCGCCTGCATGGCTGGCTGCACACGGCGCGGTTTCTCACCACCGCGCCGCAGCTGGAACACCTGCCGGCACTGGAGGTGCCGGAAATCGCCTTCGTCGGCCGGTCCAACGCCGGCAAATCCACCTGCATCAACACCCTGACGCAGCAAAAGCGCCTGGCCTTTGCATCTAAGACGCCCGGTCGCACCCAGGCCATCAACCTGTTTACCCTGGGCAAGCAGGGACAGACCGACGCCGTGCTCGCCGACCTGCCCGGCTACGGCTACGCCGCCGTACCACAGGAAGCCAAGCTGCGCTGGCAGCGGGTGATGGCCAATTACCTGGTCACGCGTGACAACCTGAAGGGTGTGGTGCTGCTGTGCGACCCGCGCCTGGGCCTGACCGAACTCGACGAGGCCCTGCTGGAAGTGATCCGCCCGCGCGTGCAGAACGATGGCCTGAACTTCCTCATATTGCTGACCAAAGCCGACAAGCTCACCCGCGCCGAGGCGCAGAAGGCGCTGTCGATCGCCCGCCTGCAATGCGCCGGCGGCCAGGCCCTGCTGTTTTCCGCCCTCAAGAAACAGGGCCTGGACGATGTGGCGCGCCTGCTGTGGCAATGGGCACACCCCGAACCCGGCGCAACAGCGGCAGACGCCGAGCCCGAAGCGCTCGATTGAGCGGCAAGGCCCTCAGTCGCGGCCGTAGACCGAGGTCTGCCCCGGCGGCCGGGTCTTGAAGCGTTTGTGCACCCAGAAGTACTGCTCGGGCATGGTGTCGATCAGCGCTTGCAGCTGCTTGTTCATGTGCGCAGTGTCGGCCAGCGCATCGTCGGTGGGGTAGTCGGCCCAGGCGGGCAGCACCGTCACTTCGTAGCCTTGCGGCGTCAAGCGGCTGATGACCGGCACCACCTGCGCCCGCGCCAGGCGGGCAAAACGCGAGAGCGAGGTGATGGTGGCCGCCGGCACGCCGTAGAAGGGCACGAACACCGAATCGGTCGCGCCGTAGTCCATGTCGGGCAACAGGTACAGCGGCTCGCCCGCACGCAGCGCCGCCACCAGCGGCTTGAGGCCCTGGCGACGCGGCACGATGTGCGGCTGTCCGTAGCGCTGGCGGCCCGCCAGAATCCAGCGGTCGACCGCTTTGTTCAGCTGTTCGGCATAAATGGTGCAGAAACGGCGGTCAACCTGCACGGTCAACGCCGTCCAGCCCGCGTCCAGTCCCACGAAGTGCGGAGCGAACAGCACGGTGGGCGCGTCACCCGCCAGCTGCTCCAGCGCACCGGTCAGGTGCAGCCGGCGCCGCACGGTTTCGGGCGAGCCGTGCCAGAGCCAGCTGCGGTCCAGCCAAGCCTGTGCAAAACACACAAAGTGCCGCCGAACCGCTTGGTGGCGCTGTGCCTCGGGCAGCTCAGGAAAACACAGCGCCCAGTTGGTGCGCGCGATGCGGCGGCGGCGCGCGGCCACCGCGTGCAATGCGGTGCCCAGCAGCCAGCCCAGTGCCCGCACCCAGGGCAGTGGCAGCCGCGCCAGCACGCGCATGAGCGCCAAGCTGGCGGCATTGCCCCAGCCCTCGGCCATGGGCTTGCGCAGCGCTTTGAGGCGTTGGGACAGGCGCATACCGGGACAGCGGATCAGGGCGCCGACGGCGCACCCGCTGCCGTGGGCGCCGCAGCGGGCGATTTGTAACGGTCGTATGCCCACAGGTACTGGCGCGGACACGCCCGTATCAGGTGTTCCATGGCCCGGTTGATCTGCCGCGCGGCCGCGACCGGATCGGTGGACAACGGGCCCCAGGCCGCTTCATCATAAGGCTGCACGTGAACAAGGAAACCCCTGCCCCAGCGCAAACGCTCGCCCCAAACCAGCAGCACCCGGGCCTGGGCCGCGTGCGCCAGCCGGGCCGACAGGGTCATGGTGTAAGCGTCGCGACCGAAGAACGGCGCCCAGACGCCCTGCCCGTCCGGCGGCACCTGGTCGGGCAGCAGGCCCACCACCTGGCCGCCCTTGAGCACCTTGATCAGCTGTTTGACCCCTGCCAACGTGGTCGGTGCGGTCTGCAAACCGGGGCGCTGGCGCGAACCGGCCACCAGATCGCGCAGCCAGGGCTGGCGTGCCGGGCGAAACAGCACGGTCATCGGCTGCCGTGCACCGAAGCGCTGGGCATAGGCCTGTGCGGTGATCTCGAAACAGCCGAGGTGGGGGGTGAGAAACAACACACTGCGCCCTTGCGCCTGCGCCGCCTCGATGTGGGCGGCCCCCTCCCAGCCCACGCGCACCGGCCGCCCCAGCCACAGGCGCGGCAACTCGGCCACCATTTTGCCCGCCTCGGCCACCGCAGCCAGCGCGGTGAACGGCCGCACGCCCGCCAGCCGCGCATGCGCCCACAGGTGCTGCCGGTAGCGGGCCGACAGGGCAAAAGTCACCCAGCCCAGCAGGGCACCCAAGCCATGCAGCAGAGGCAGCGGCAGCCAAGCCAGCACGTGAAACACACAACGGACAAAGGCGGTCAATGCAGCGAGGAAATTGAACAACACGGGTCAACAAAATAAGGTAGCGCAAGCCACCACGGTTGGGGACTGACCACCGGCTGCGGGATGCTGCTCTACAATCGCGTCATCGCCGAGTTGATGAACTGATTGCGGGGCGATTTACAAATACCGCTAAAGCGTTCGCCGCACTCCACCGGACCGGCAACGCCGACCCCCGTCAACCTTTGGAGTTTATATGGCGAGCGACTTTCTCTTCACGTCCGAATCGGTTTCAGAGGGCCACCCCGACAAGGTGGCGGACCAGATCTCGGACGCCATTCTCGACGCGATCTTCACCCAGGATCCGCGCAGCCGTGTGGCCGCCGAGACGCTGACCAACACCGGCCTCGTCGTGCTGGCCGGCGAAATCACGACCAACGCGCATGTCGACTACATCCAGGTCGCGCGCGACACCATCAAGCGCATCGGCTACGACAACACCGAATACGGCATCGATTACAAGGGCTGCGCGGTCCTGGTCGCTTACGACAAGCAGTCCAACGACATCGCCCAGGGCGTGGACCACGCCAGCGACGACCACCTGAACACCGGCGCCGGTGACCAGGGCCTGATGTTCGGCTACGCCTGCGACGAGACGCCCGAGCTGATGCCCGCGCCGATCTACTACGCACACCGCCTGGTGGAGCGTCAGGCCCAGCTGCGCAAGGACGGCCGCCTGCCGTTCCTGCGCCCGGACGCGAAGAGCCAGGTGACCATGCGCTATGTCGACGGCAAGCCGCACTCGATCGACACCGTGGTGCTCTCCACCCAGCACAGTCCCGACCAGAGCGAGACCGCGACCAAGCTCAAGGACAGCTTCTACGAAGCGGTGATCGAGGAGATCATCAAGCCGGTGCTGCCCAAGGAATGGCTGCAGAACACCCGCTACCTGGTCAACCCGACCGGCCGCTTCGTCATCGGCGGCCCGCAGGGCGACTGTGGCCTGACCGGACGCAAGATCATCGTCGACACCTACGGCGGCGCCTGCCCGCACGGCGGCGGCGCGTTCTCGGGCAAGGATCCGTCCAAGGTCGACCGCTCGGCCGCCTACGCCGCGCGCTACGTGGCCAAGAACATCGTTGCCGCCGGCCTGGCCAGGCAGTGCCAGGTGCAGGTGGCCTACGCCATCGGCGTGGCCAAGCCGATGAACATCACCGTCTACACCGAGGGCACCGGCGTCATCCCGGACGAGCAGATCGCCCGCCTGGTCGAGGCGCACTTTGACCTGCGGCCCAAAGGCATCATCCAGATGCTGGACCTGTTGCGCCCGATCTACAGCAAGACCGCCGCCTACGGCCATTTCGGCCGCGAGGAACCCGAGTTCACCTGGGAGCGGGTGGACAAGGCCCAGGCGCTGCGTGCAGCCGCCGGGCTGTAAAAAGCCGGCATTCGCGCCCGCGCACCCTGGGAACCGGGGGGCGCTGGCCTATCAGCACCTTGACGGCAGCGTGGTTCGCCGCTCAGCGCTGGCGCAAGGTGCGCGAGAGCAGGATGACAGGCGCCAACCCCACCAACACCAGGGTGAGCGCGGGCAGCGCGGCTTCGCCCAGGCGCTCGTCGCGGGCGAGCTGGTAGGCCACCACGGCCAGGGTGTCGCTGTTGAAGGGGCGCAGCACCAGCGTCGCGGGCAGTTCCTTCATCACGTCCACAAACACCAGCAGCGCCGCTGCCGCAATGGAGCGCCGCAGCAGCGGCGCATGCACCCGCAGCGCCAAACCCCAGCCGGTGGTGCCCAGCATGCGGGCCGAATCGTCCAGGCTGGGCGGCACGCGGGCATAGCCGCTCTGCACCGACTGCAGGGCCACCGCGGTGAAACGCACCAGGTAGGCCCAGACGATGCCCAGCACCGTGGCCGTGATCCAGTAGCCCACGCTGGTGTCGGGCTGCACGGCCTGCAGCCAGCCCACCGGCAGCAGCAGGCCCACCACCACCACCGCGCCCGGAATGGCATAGCCCAGACCGGTAAGCTGCACCACCCCGCGCGTGAGCGGCCCGGGCCGCGCGCGCAGCGCAAATGCCAGCCCCAGCGCCAGCCCCACCGCCAGCACCGCCGACAGGCCAGCCAGCCAGACGCTGTTGCGCGCCCACTGCACGAACATGCCCCAGGGCAGTTCGTCCCAGCCGCCAATCAGCGGCCGCAACATGAAAAACACCGGCAGCACGAAGCCAAAGAGCACGGGTAGCGTGCAGACCGCCACCGCCGCCGCCGCCCGGCCGCCCTGCAGCCGCACCGGCTGGGCCTCGGCGCTGCCGGCGCGCTGGCCGCGCAGGGCGGCAAAGCGCAGGCGCCGCTGCGCCCGCTGCTCCAGCCACAGCAGCAGCGCCACCGTGGCCAGCAGCAGGGTGGCCAGCTGGGCCGCGGCCATGCGGTTGTCCATCACCAGCCAGGCCTTGTAGACGCCCGCCGTAAAGGTCTGAATGCCGAAGTAGCTGGCCACGCCAAAGTCGGCCAGGGTTTCCATCAGCGCCAGTGCGACCCCGGCCATGACCGCCGGCCGCGCCAGCGGCAGCGCCACCTCGCGGATGCGCCGGGCCAGCGGCGCACCCAGCAGGCGCGCGGCCTCCATCAGCTGTGCAGCGCGCTCGCTCAGCGCGGTGCGGGCGAGCAGGTAAACGTAGGGGTAGAGCGAGAAGGTGAACACCCAGATCGCGCCCGGTGTGTTGCGCACTTCGGGGAACACGCGGCCGCGCAGGTCGAAGCTCTCGCGCAGCCACACCTGCAGCGGGCCACTGAACTGCAGGAAGTCGGTGTAGGCATAGGCCACCACATAGGCCGGCATGGCCAGCGGCAGCAGCAACGCCCATTCAAAGTGGCGACGCCCCGGGAAGTCAAACAGTGTGACCGCGCTGGCAGTGGCCATGCCCACCAGCGCCACGCCCGCCGCCACGCTGACGCACAGCAGCAGCGAGGTGAGCGCGTACGCGGGCAGCACGGTCTGCGCCATCTCGCGCAGGATGGCCTGCGCCTCGCCGCCAAACTGCAGCCAGGACGCGCCCAGCGACAACACCGGCAGGGCCAGCAGCAACGCGAGCGCGAGCAGCAGGAAAGAGGCGAGCCAGCGGGGCATGGGTGGACGGGGTGGTCGATGAGGTCGCTGGAAGCGGACGGGTCACCCCGATCAGGCTGGCCAACAGAAATGAGAATTGTAGTCATCTACAATCGATTCCATGTTCCTCAGCCTGTCCCAGCTCAGCGTGCATTACCCCGGCCAGCCGCAGCCTGCGGTGCATGCGGCCACACTGGGTCTGCGCGCGGGCGACATCGGCGTGCTCATTGGTCCCTCGGGCTGTGGCAAGACCACATTGCTGCGCGCCGTGGCCGGGCTGGAGCGCGCCAGCGGCGGTCGCATCGCACTGGGCGGCGAAGTGGTCAGCGATGCGACGCACCACCTGCCCGCCGAGCAGCGGCGCATTGGCATGGTGTTCCAGGACTACGCGCTGTTTCCACACCTGGACGTGGGCCGCAACGTGGCCTTCGGTATCCACCAGCAGCCCAAGGCCCAGCGCGAGGCCCGCGTGGCCGAGGTGCTGCGCCTGGTGGGCCTGGACGGGCTGCAGGCACGCTACCCGCACGAACTCTCGGGCGGCCAGCAGCAGCGCGTGGCGCTGGCGCGCGCATTGGCCCCGAGTCCGCGCCTGCTGCTGCTCGACGAACCGTTCTCCAACCTCGACGTGGACCTGCGCGAGCGCCTGGCGCACGAGGTGCGAGCCATCCTCAAGGCCGCCGGAGCCACCGCCCTCTTCGTCACCCACGACCAGCTCGAAGCCTTTGCCATTGGCGACGTGATCGGCGTCATGCACCAGGGCCGCCTGCACCAGTGGGACGACGCCTATGCGCTCTACCACCGCCCGGCCACCCGTTTCGTAGCGGAGTTCATCGGTCACGGCGTGTTCGCACCGGCCCATATTGAGCAGCAGCCCGATGGTGAAGTGCTGGTGCAGACCCCGCTGGGCGCCTTGACCGACGTCGCCGAGTGCCCGCTCCCCGGTGCCTACGAGGGCGGCCTGTGCGACGTGCTGCTGCGCGCCGACGACATCTTGCACGACGACGCGGCGCCGGTGAAGGCGCAGATCGTGCGCAAGGCTTTCCGCGGCTCGGAGTTCCTCTACACCCTGCGCCTGGCCAGCGGCGAGACGGTGATGACCCACGTACCCTCGCACCACGACCACGCCGTGGGCGAGTGGATCGGCATCCGCCCGCAGGTGGACCATGTGGTCACCTTCGCGCGCGGCGGTGCGGCCGGCTCGCCGCCCGCGCCAGGACGGGTCGCCTCCTCACACTGAGGCAGCGGGCCCGGCCAAGACCGCACATGCCAACCAGGGCACGCACTGTCAGCACCGGCGGCGACGTTGGGCGAACGGGGCGTTCAGGCAGGCGCGCCCAGCGCCCGCCCATGCGATGACCAGGCCCCGGATGGCCGCTGCACGGTCGTGCGGCCACCCCGGGTGGTCTGCCGCGCCGGACCGCTCTTGCGGCGGCGCGGGGGCAGCAGTTGCGCCAGCGCGCGGCAGACGGTTTCGGTCTGGGCATCGACCAGCTCCGCCACCTCGCGCAGCGGCGGCAGGGCCGCGCGCATCTGGTCGGCCTGATCGCCGGTGACGGTGAGCCCGCCCTGCCAGGGCAGATCGAGCAGGCGCAGCAGGTGCGAAAGGCGCTGCAGCACACTGCCGGTGCGCAGGCTGGCCATGTCGTGGCTGCGCCGCTGCTGTTGCAGCAGCGCCTCGCGCAGCAGCTCGTCGTGGCCGCTGGGGTCAAGCGGTTCGAGCGCGCAGTTGGTGAAGGCTTCGGCGCCGTGCTGATAGGGCTGTGCGGTCAGCGCCTCGATGCCGATGAGGTCGCCGGGCAGGGCGATCTGCACCGGCAGGCGGCCGGGGCCGCCAACGTGCACCAGCCGGACCAGGCCCTGGCGCACGCGCCACACAGCACCCGCCTGGCCAGACGAATGGATGGAAACGCCGCCGGCGCACACGCGCGGCGACAGGGAAACGAGGGCAGTCATGGAGCGCTCCTGCGAGGGACGGATCGGGGCGTTTGCGCGGCCCGGCAGACCGGCCGAAGGCAACCGGGCGACCCGGTAGGGTCCGCAGCAGGGCCACAAGCAGCCACGCCGCCCAGCGGCGCGCCCGGGGGCGCAGACCGTGGGCGGTATGCAGCAACGTGCTCATGGCGTGCGGGGTGGTGGACGGACCGGGGCCGTGCGATCAGCGCAGACCGTTCAGATACAGGGCCTTGAGCTGGCCAAACTGCTCGGCGCTGAGGGTCTGGCGCAGGTTCTCGACGCAGCGGTTGCGGCCCTGGAAGTGCTGCACCTCGGCCTCGGCGATCTGCTGCATCAGCGCATCCCGCTCGGCCTGCGGCCGGTTGTCCAGTATCGCCATGCGCAGCTGGCCCCGCAGGTCGATGATCTTCTTCTGCAGGGCAACGCGGCCGGGCATGGCCTGCTGGCGGTAGTCGGCCAGCGCCTTGATCTGTTCGGCCGAGAGCTTGAGGTCGGCCTCGTAGCGCATGGTCAGCGGCATCAGTTCGACCACGGGCAGCGCACCGTCGCCGGGCACGCCCTTGGCGGCGGTCAGGCCGGTGGCGGCCAGCAGGGCCAGCAGGATGGCGCCGTGGCGCAGGGTGTTGAATGTGTGGGGCATGTGGGACTCCGGTTCGGGGGGAACGCGATCAGTGCTTGTGCGCGCCATGGTTCATGGGCATGGGCGCGTTGCCACCGCCCAGCGCTGTCACAGGCGCCTTGATCTCCTGCGTGAAACGCTTCTGGGCGGCGTCCTCGAACACCAGGGTGATGGGCACCTGCTCGCCCGCCTTGAGCGGCTGCTTGAGGTCCATCAGCATCACGTGGTAGCCGCCCGGCTTGAGTTCCAGCGTGCGGCCGGCGGCCAGGTCCACCCCCGGCACCTGGCGCATGCGCATGACGTCGTTCTCCATCGCCATTTCGTGGATCTCGACCACGGCAGCCACCGGCGATCGGGCGTCCACCAGCCGCGCGTTGGCCGAGGGCGTGAGGCGCATGAAAGCGCCGGTGGCCTTCTGGGTGGCCACGGTGCCGCGCACCCAGGCGTCTTCGACCTGGACGGTGGTCTGCGCCCAGGCGGCGGTGGTCAGGGCCAGCAGGCCGGTGATGAACAGTTTTTTCATGGTGAGTACTCCTTGGAAGGGAAAGAACAAAGGAAATGAACAAAGGGACAGGGTGAGGGTTGGCATCAGGCGGCGGACTCGGCCAGCAGTGCGCGCACGTCGAAGGTGCCTTCGTCGAAGGTGCGGTGCATCGCATCCGCGCTGCCGATGAGCGCCGGGCGGGACGGGCGGGACGGGCGGAACGGGCGGAACGGGTGGAACGAACCCATGCTGTCGCGCAGCCGTTCGGGCCTGTCGCGCCCGGGATCGACCGTGACGAAGAGGAGCCGCAGATCGGCCGCCTGCCGCTCCAGGGCCTGCCGGCGTGGCTGCGCGGCGGAAGATGACGACGGATGCGAGGGCGTGCGGTGCACGGCGACCTCCTGAAAAGGAAAACACACGGCACCACCCCAAAGGCGGCGCCACGGCGGGGTTTTCAGGCGGTCAGGGGAGGCGCGCGCGACCGAGCGGGCGCCCAGACGGTGGCGGCCAGCGGCGCGCGGTAGAACGCGGGTGGCCGGTCGGTCAGCCGCGGCGGCAGATCGATGCGGTGTGGTGCCGGAGGCAGGCCGGCCACGCCGCCGTGCAGCGTGCACCAGGGGCAGTGCTGGCTGGCGTTACCCATGGGGCTGCCGCCATCGGGTGGCTGGTCCCGCACCTCGCCAGTGTCGGCCTGCACCCAGACCATGCCGCTGACGCCGCACACCTGCAGCCAGTTGTCCCGGTCGCCGCCGCCGGCCACCATGGCCTGCGTCACCGTTGGCGCAAGCGCGCCGAACACCAGGGCCAGCAGGGCAACCCAGGCGGAAAGACGGCGGTGCAGACGCGATCCAAACATGGCTTTGAGTTTATCAGCGCTCTTTGATCAGCAGCGCCAAAGACGCTGCCCGCGCCACGCCACCGCTGCAGACCGGGCTGCCAGCCCCGCGAATGAAAAACCCGGGTGAACAGGCCAAACTGGCCCACGAGGACGGCGGTGTGTGACTGCACGGGTGGCGCGAGCGCGCGGGATGGGCCGTTGCCACCGACCGCAGGGGCATGAAAAACCCGAAACCCCGGCCAAACGGCCCGGCTTCTTAAAATGATCCCATGATCTCTGCCGAACCCACCCTTGCCCGCCTTGCCACCGCCCAACAGCTGTTGCTCGACCCGTTTGGCCTCACGCCCGAACACCTGAGAAAGGCGCTGGCCGCCATCATGGTCCGTGGCGCTGACGATGCCGACCTGTACTTCCAGACCACCCGCAGCGAGGGCTGGAGCCTGGAAGAAGGCATCGTCAAGACGGGCAGCTTCAGCATCGACCAGGGTGTCGGCGTCCGCGCCGTCAGTGGCGAGAAGACGGCGTTTGCCTACTCGGACGACCTGTCCTGGGATGCGCTGCTCGACGCGGCCCACACCGTGCGCAGCATCACCGGCCAGGGGCAAGACCGCAAAGTCAAGGCCGGCAGGTCCCGGGTGTCCAAATCCCGTGCGCTCTACCCGGGGCTGGACCCGATCGGTACGCTCGACAGCACCGCCAAGGTGGCGCTGCTGGAAAAGGTGGAAGCCCTGGCCAAGGCCCGGGACCCGCGCGTGGTGCAGGTGATGGCCGGCCTGGCCGCCGAGCACGACGTGGTGCTCATCGCCCGTGCCGATGGCACCTTGGCTGCCGACGTACGGCCGCTGGTGCGCTTGTCGGTCACGGTGATCGCTGAACAGAACGGCCGCCGGGAGTCCGGCTCCTCCGGCGGGGGTGGCCGCTACGGTCTGGCGTATTTCGACGACGCGATGGTGCAGGCTTATGTGAACGAAGCGGTTGACGCCGCCCTGACCAATCTGGACGCCCGCCCGGCGCCGGCCGGTGAGATGACGGTGGTGCTCGGTCCGGGCTGGCCCGGCGTGTTGCTGCACGAGGCGGTGGGCCACGGGCTGGAAGGCGACTTCAACCGCAAGGGCTCCAGCGCATTCAGCGGCCGCATCGGCCAGCGGGTGGCAGCCAAGGGGGTGACCGTGCTCGACGACGGCACCATCGCCGACCGCCGCGGCTCGCTCAATGTGGACGACGAAGGCTGCACGACACAGAAGAACGTGCTGATCGAGGACGGCATCCTCAAGGGCTACATCCAGGACAGCATGAACGCCCGCCTGATGGGTGTGAAGCCCACCGGCAATGGCCGCCGCGAGAGCTACGCCCACGTGCCCATGCCGCGCATGACCAACACCTACATGCTGGGCGGCGACAAGAGCCCGCAAGAGATCGTGGCGTCCATCAAGAAGGGGCTGTACGCCACCAACTTCGGCGGCGGCCAGGTGGACATCACCAGCGGCAAATTTGTCTTCTCGGCCAGCCAGGCCTACTGGGTCGAGAACGGCAAGATCCTCTATCCGGTCAAAGGCGCCACCCTGGTGGGCAGCGGGCCCGAGTCGCTCAAGAAGATCAGCATGATCGGCAACGACATGCAGCTGGACAGCGGCGTGGGCACCTGCGGCAAGGAGGGCCAGAGCGTGCCGGTGGGTGTGGGGCAGCCCACACTGCGCGTGGACGGGTTGACGGTGGGCGGCACCGCCTGATGAATGGGCCCCCACGCTCCGCCGCTGCGCGGGTCGCTGCCCCCCGAGGGGGCTGATCCGCCTTGGGGCGGCCCGGCGGCGGATCTTTTGGCCCCCACGCTCCGCCGCTGCGCGGGTCGCTGCCCCCCGAGGGGGCTGATCCGCCTGGGGGCGGCCC
>Ga0075154_10000203_pt1 | contig 53068 bp, 33 predicted proteins | sample JI71714BDNA_FD_70965 | JGI IMG/M metagenome (GOLD analysis project Ga0075154, IMG submission 70965) | Wastewater effluent complex algal communities from Wisconsin, to seasonally profile nutrient transformation and Carbon sequestration -... | ecosystem: Engineered > WWTP > Effluent > Algae... | reverse complement strand
TCATTTCCCTGATTGCGGGAATCCTCATCCTGTTCATGCCGAAGCTGCTGAATTTCATCGTCGCGATCTATCTGATCCTGATCGGCGTGATCGGCCTCATGGCCGGCGCCGGCTACCGGGTTTGAATCGACTTCAATCCCGCGATCCGGATATCGAAGTGCCCGGCGGGCGCTGACTGACCCCCGAATTGCCAGCCTTTACCGTCGACGCTCGTGATCGCAGTGACGAGGACTCGGGAACGGCGGCAAACATCAGAGCCGAGGCGTGTTTCCACCATCGGAAATCACGGCTCTCCATGATGCCCATTGGTAAGTCATTGAATCAAAAGGAACAGCTTTCGACACGCACTCTACGATTCGTCATCGCGAACGTCGTGAAGCGATCTCCGGTCGCTACCCACTTCACGGTGGCCTGAGACTGCTTCCCGCCGCCTGCTTCGCTGCGCTCGCAGTCGCGGTCGCAGTGACGAAGACTTGAGGACCCTGGCAAGCATCAGGGTCCGTGCGCGTTTCCAACATCGGAAATCCCGGCTCGCGATGACGGAGCGTGGCATGGCGTAGCCAGGCGTCGGCGTGACCGCACCGCACGGATCGTCCCGACATCGGCGACCTGCGTCGCCACGCGGTGGCGACGCACCGTCACCCTCAGGATCAGATCTGATCGCCCACCGCCGCTTCTTCATCGAGCCCGGGTGCCGGGCTCGACGCCGCGGGCGGCACGATCGGCGGCAGGATGATCGCGAGCAGCACCTGGTGACGCGCGCCGTCGTCGACCAGCGGGATGCGGCCATCGGCCTGCTCGATGCCGTCAACGACCAGGCGCGTGCTGCCGACACCGCTCCGGCCCACACGCTGGGTGACCTCGATCCGGTAGTGGCTGCGACCGTAGCGATAGGTCAGCGCGTACCGCGTCCAGTCCGCGGGAATGCAGGGCTGGATTCGCAGACTCGCGCCCTCGCGCTGCACGCCGATCAGTGACTCGATGATCAGCCGATAGAGCCAGCCCGCAGACCCGGTGTACCAGGTCCAGCCACCGCGTCCGACGTGCGGGGCGCGGGCGTAGACGTCGGCGGCCAGCACATAAGGTTCGGCCTTGTAAACCGCCAGCCGCTCGGCGCTGGACGTGTGGTGGACCGGATTGATCAGGGACAGCAGCTCCCACGCGCGCGGCGCGTCGCCCAGACGCGCAAAAGCCATCGCCGCCCACACGGCCGCATGGGTGTACTGGCCGCCGTTCTCGCGGACGCCGGGCACGTAGCCCTTGATGTAGCCGGGATCGAGATCGGCGGTATCGAAGGGCGGGTCGAGCAGCTGGATCAATCCGGCCTCGCGGCGGACCAGGTGTCGATCCACCATCTCCATCGCCATCCGCGAGCGCTGCGGGTCGCCACCGCCGGACAGCACCGACCAGCTCTGCGAGATCGAATCGATCCTGCACTCGACATTCTGCGCGGAGCCCAGCGGCGTGCCGTCGTCGAACCAGGCGCGGCGGTACCAGGCGCCATCCCATCCCTGCAGGGCCAGATTCTCGCGCAGCGTCTGCGCCTCCGTGCGGCACTGTGCGGCGAACTCCGGGTCGCCAACCTGCTCGGCCAGCACGATGAAACCGGTCAGGACATCGAACAGGAAAAAGCCCAGCCAGACGCTCTCGCCATGGCCACCGATGCCGACCAGATTCATGCCGTCGTTCCAGTCCCCCGAGCCCATCAGCGGCAGGCCGTGCCGACCGAAGCGCAAGCCGTGCGTCAGCGCGGTCACCGCGTGCTGATAGAGCGTGACGCTGTCCTCGGTCCGGGTCGGCAGGTCGTAGTAAGACTCCTCATCGGCAGCCAGTGAGCGCCCTTCCAGGAACGGCAGCTTCTCGTCGAGTACGGCGTGATCGCCGGTGACCTGAACGTAACGACAGAGCGCCAGCGGCAGCCACAGGTAATCGTCCGAGCAGCGGGTCCGCACACCGCGGCCGAGCGGCGGATGCCACCAGTGCTGCACGTCGCCCTCCACGTATTGGCGGGCGGCGCAGCGCAGCAGGTGGGCCCGCGCCAGCGCCGGCGCGGCATGCAGCAGTGCCATCACGTCCTGCAGCTGATCGCGGAAGCCATAGGCGCCGCCGGACTGGTAGTAGCCGCTGCGGGCCCACAGCCGCGAGGCCAGCGTCTGATAGACCAGCCAGCCGTTGCCGAGCAGGTTCAAGGCCACATCCGGCGTCTCGACGGTCACCGCGCCCAGGGTCTGCGCCCAGTACTGACGCACCCGCTCCAGTGCGGCAACCGCACTGCCCGGCCGACGCAGCCGCATCGCCAGCTCGCGCGCCTCCTCCGACGTGCGGCCGGCGCCGAGTCGGAAGATGATCTCGCGCGACTGGCCATCCGCCAGTTCGAAGGGCACCTGGATCGCCGCACAGGGATCCAGCGCGGCACCGAGCCGGCCGGACAGCCGCGTACGGGTCAGGGCATCGGGTCGGGCCAGGCTGCCGTTGCGGCCGAGGAACTCCGTGCGATCCCCGGTCAGGGTGCGCTCCAGATCGTCGACATCGAAGAAGGCGACGCGACCGGCGAACTCGGTGTTGTAGGCGTTGTGGGCGAACAGCGCGCCGCTGTTGCGGTCGATGCTGGTGATCACGTGCATCGCCGTGCGGGAACGCAGGTCGCCGAGCACCCATTCGACATAGCCGGTCGCCGACAGCCGCCGCTTCCGGCCGCTGTGGTTGTGCACTTTGAGGACCGAGAACTTGACCGCGTCCTTGTCGTCGACGAACACGGTCAGTTCGCTGCGCACGCCGTCGACGTCGTGCTCGAAGACGCTGTAGCCGAAGCCGTGGCGAATGCCGTAGTCGGCGCGATCCGGACAGGGCTGCGGGGTCGGCGACCAGACGTGGCCACTGTCCTCGTCGCGCAGATAGATCGCCTCGCCGGCGCTGGCGCCGACCGGGTCATCGCTCCACGGCGTCAGGCGGAACTCGTGGGCATTCTCGGCAAAGCTGTAGCTCAGGCCGCTTTCGGCCAGCACCGTGCCGAACTGCGGATTGGCGAGCACGTTGACCCACGGCAGCGGGGTCTGCCGACCCGGCCCCACCCGGATCAGGTACTCGCGACCCTCGGCGCTGAACCCGCCGGTGCCGTTGGCCATCTGCAAATCGGCCGGCAAGACTTCCGGGAGCGGCGTCGTGGCGCGGTAGCGGGTTGTCGGCTGCAACCGCGGCAACCGCTTCGGCGCACTGCCGAGCGCGATCAGCTGCTCGGCCAGCGAGCCGCGCGTATCGGACAGCACCACCCGCGCGACGGTCTGCAGGAGGATGCGGTCCTCGCTGGCGATCTGCTCGGCGCAGCGGACATAGATGCCGCCGGGCCGATCCACCGAGTTGGCGCCGGTGCCGGTGGCGATCAGCGCGGCGATCTGGTCCTGCAGGCGCTGCCGGTAGCCGACGTGATCCTCGTTCCAGATCACCAGATCGACGGCCAGCCCCTTGAGTCGCCAGTAGCTGTGACAGCGCACCATCTGGCGGACCAGGTTGAGATTGGCGCTGTCGGTGATGGTCAGCAGCACGATCGGCAAGTCCCCGGAAATCGCGTAGCCCCAGAGTCCGGACTGGCCGCGGCGGTTCTGCAGCAGGACTGCCGCCGGCGCGCGCAGCGCGGCATTGGCGTACAGCACGGCACCGGCCAGACGCCGATAAGACTGGGCGTCGGCATCGGTGGCATTGATCTGCCGCAAGTTGACGTTGGCGTGGGTGGCCGCCAGCTCCAGCACGCGATCCGCCAGGTGCCGATCCTGATACTTGTCGATCAGCCCGAGACAGGCGTCGCGGCTGGCAGCAGCGCCGGTCACGAGGTCGAGCGTCACCGACTGGCCGGGCGCTAGGCTGATCGAGGTGCGGATCGCGGCGATCGGGTCCAGCACCGAGCCCGCAGTGCCGGACAGCGCGCCGGCGTCGAGCATTGCCCGCGGCGCGGCCAGACTGCGGCCGCGACCGATGAAGCGCATCCGGTCGGTTTCGAAAGAGGCTTCGCTGACCGTCGAGCCGTTGGTCCCGAGCAGGTGGAACATCCACGGCGTCGGCTCGTCCCGCGAGCGCGGCCGCCGCGTGCAGAGCACGCTGCGACGAGCCCCGATGATTTCGGTCTGGACGAACAGGTTGGCGAAGCCGGGGTGCAGCTGCTCGGCGGCCGGGGTCGTCAGCACCACTTCGCAGTAACTGGTGACCTCGATGCTGCGCATGAGGGCCGAGCGGTTGGTCAGCCGCAGCCGCCGCAGCTCGATGTCGTCCTCGGGCGACACGACGATCTCGCAATGGCTCTCGATCTCGTGGTCGACGCGTCGGAACTCGGCGCGGCCCTCGGTAAAGGTCGCCTCGTAACTGTCGGCGTGCCTGCCGGTCGGCTGCAGGGCGGCGGACCAGAACTCGCCACTATCGACATCGCGCAGATAGAGGAAGCTGCCCCACGGGTCGCAGCTGCGATCCTCGCGCCAGCGGGTCACGGCAATGTCCTTCCAGCGGCTGCTGCCACCGCCGGCGTTGGTCACCATGACGTGGTAGCGGCCGTTCGACAGCAACTGCACTTCGGGGCTCGGCGTGTAGGCAGCCATCGGCGCCGCCGGGTCGGTCACGGCAGCTTCGACCACGGCATTGCCTTCGGCGTGCAGGGAGGCGTGCAGCTTGAGCGCCGAGATCTTTGGGATCCGCTCCTGCAGCAGCAACAGCGTGGCCTGGACCTCGAGGTCGGACACGAAGCGCCGCTGCATCGGCTGCTGCAACAGCCGCGAGGCCAGCGCCAGCAGACTCATGCCCTGATGATGGGCCATGAACGAGTACACGATCAGCGCCGTATCGCCGCGGCGCTGGCGCGCCGGCGTGTAGTCGATGGCCTCGAAGTAGCCGCAGGGACCCAGCATCTGTTCGCGAGCGAGGCGCTGCAGATTGGCGCAGGCCGCGGCCGGCGCCACCATCAGGGCCAGCACCGAGGCGTAGGGCGCAATGACCGAGTCATCGCCGAGGCCGCGTTTCAGGCCCAGCCCGGGCACGCCGAAGGCGTGGTACTGGTAGTTCCGGCTGGCATCGAAGGCGTAGTAGCCCGATTCCGACACGCCCCAGGGCAGGTTGCGCTGCCGGCCGTAGTCGATCTGGCGGGCGACCGCCGCGCGACAGGTCTGGTCCAGCAGGGTGCCGGGGTAGTTCGGCATGACCAGCTGCGGCATCAGGTACTCGAACATCGAGCCGCTCCAGGACACCAGCAGCGCGTCGCCGCCGGCGCTGGTCAGCAACCGGCCGAGTGCAAACCAGCTCTCCTGCGGCAGCTGGCCGCGGGCGATGGCGACAAAGCACCCGAGTCGCGCCTCGGAGGCCAGCAAGTCGTAGTAGCTGGTATCGCGACGGAACTGGTCGACGTTGTAGCCGACCGCCAGCAGATGCCGGGTGGCGTCGTACAGGAAAGCCCACTCCAGCGTCGCGAACTCGTCGGCCTGCTGCGCCAGTGCCCGGCACTGCGCGATCCGCTCGCCCGCCCGCGCGCTGCCGCTCAGGGCGTGCAGGCGCAGCTCGCCCAGCCAGCGCCGCTCGGCGTCGCTCGGTGACCCCGCGAGCCGGGCATCGATCGCCGAAACCTGCTGCGTGGCCTGCCGCAGCAACGCAAGCAGCGTCGGCAGGCCCGGTTCGCCGTCCGCCACCTCGATCCGCCATTCAGTCAGGTCGCTGCCTGCCGGCGGCGGACCCAGTTGCAGCCACGGCGCCAGCCAGAGCAGCTCGCGCTGCGCGCCGGCGCATTGGCGCAACAGGGCCTCGGCCCACCATGCGACCTCGGTATCGGTCGTGGTGGCCGCTGCCTGCGCCAGCGTCGCGGCCGCCGCGTAGATCGGCGCCAGCTGCTGCAATACCTGCGACAGCCGCCGCGGCGGCGAAGCCAGGGCGGCATCGAGCGCGGCGGCGACCTGCGCGATCGGCGCCGGCGGAGCGTGTTCGGCGACCTCGCAGTAGACCCCGAAGGTGTCGGCCAGGCCGTCGAACAGCCGCGGCGAACTCACCGGCTCGCTGGCCAGACCGAGCAGGCCGGCGCGCAGCGTCAGCAGGTGGCCGGCCAGATTGCCGCTGTCGACCGCCGAGATGTACCGCGGCGGCAGCGCCTGCAACGTCTGGGTGTCGTACCAGTTGTAGAAATGGCCCTGATGCCGCGGCAGGACCGCCATCGTTGCCAGCGTGTCGGCACAGCGGCCGAGCAAGCCGCCGACGCCGAGATAGCCGAAGTCGTGGGCCGAGAGATTGGCCAGCAGGGCCAGGCCGATGTTGGTCGGCGACGTGCGATGGGCGATCACCGGACCGGGCTGCAGCTGGAAATTGTCCGGCGGAAGGTGATGATCGTCGGCACCGACGTAGCGCTCGAAGTAGGCGAAGGTGCGACGCGCCACCCGTCGCAGGAACTGCTGCTGATCCTCGCTCAGGATGTCCTCGCGACGAACGGCGGGCCGATCCAGCCACCAGACCAGCACCGGCAGGGCCAGCCACGCCGCCAGCACCGGCGCGGCCAGCAGCAACACGGCCGGCCGCGGCCCGATCAGCCACAGGGCGAGCAGCGCCGTGACCGGTGCGAGCCACAGGCTGCGGTAGACATCGCCGATGCCGGTCGCCTCGACGGCCGGCAGCACGACCGACTGCGACACCCGCCATTCGAGCAGGCGGCGCTTGCTCCAGAGCATCCGCCAGGCGGTGCGCAGGATCGCGCCGAGGGTGTAGCCGGCCTCGTGCGGCAGGCAGGCCAGCCGCAGACCGGCCAGCGCGAGGCCCCGCCGCGCCGAACGCAGCACCTCGATCAGGTGCGCGCCGACCGTCAGCTCGGCGGTCTTTCCGACCAGCGCCACCAGCGCCGACAGCAGCGGCGGCAACCAGAACACCGCGAGCAACGCCAGGGTCCAGCCGCCGGCGGCCGGCAGCAGCGCCCAGCCGCCGATCAGCAGCAGCACCAGCGCCGCCGGCACCAGACTGCGGCGCAGGTTGTCGAGGATCTTGCCGCGGGACAGTGCCGTCAGCGGATTGCGCAAACGACCGGCGTCGAACCCGGGCACCCACGGCAGCAGCCACTGCGCGATCTGCCAGTCGCCGCGGATCCAGCGTTCCTGCCGACTGACGTCGGCAGCGTGTCGCGACGGGTGATCCTCGTAGACCTCCACATCACTGAGCAGCCCCGAGCGCGCGTGGCAGCCCTCGAGCAGATCGTGGCTGAGGATGCGATTGGCCGGCAGGCGGGCATCGAGCGCGCGCTCGAAGGCATCGACGTCGTAGATGCCCTTGCCGATGTAGGAGCCCTCGCCGAACAGGTCCTGGTAGACGTCCGAGACCGAGCGCGTGTACGGGTCGATGCCGGCTTCGGCGCTGCACAGCTGCGCGTACCGCGAACGCTGGCTGCCGACCAGACTGGCCGCGACCCGCGGCTGCAGGATGCCGTAACCGGCATGGACGCAGTTGCGGGCCGCGTCGAAGCGGGGCCGATTCAGCGGATGCGCCATCGCCCCGACCATCAGCCGCGCGGCGTCTCGGGGCAACTGGGTATCGGTGTCCAGCGTGATCACGTAGCGGATCGGCGCCAGCTGCTGCAGATCACCGACGATCCGGTCGAAGCGGTCCATCCCGTGGCCACGCAGCGCCGCGTTGAGATCGGCCAGCTTGCCGCGCTTGCGCTCGTACCCCATCCAGACGCCCTCGGCCGGGTTCCAGCGGCGCGGACGATGCAGCAGCAGGAAGCGACTGACGGCCCCCGGGTACTTCGCGTTCAAGGCCACGATCCCCGCACCGGCGCGCGCCAGCAGCACCTCGTCCTCGGGCAGGTTCGCACTCGACGCATCGGCGAAGTCGGTCAACAGGGCGAAATGCAGCTGCGTCTGGCGGTTGCCGAGATGGCGCACCTCCAGCGCCGCCAGCAATTCGTCGACGTTCTCCGCATGCAGCAGCAGGGTCGGTACCACCACCAGCGTGCGCTGCTCGGCCGGGATGCCCCCGGCATAGTCCATGCGCGGCAGCCGCCGCGGCGGCACCAGCAGCGTCGCCGCATGGTTGGTCAGGGACCCCGCCAGCTGACTGGCCACCAGCGCCACCAACAGCGCGAGGATCGCCAGTGACCAGCCCGACAGGCCGGCCAGCTCGGCGTGCCGCAGCGCAAGCAACGTGAATCCACCGGTCAGCAGCAACAGGGCGCCGAGATACAGCGTGCGCGGGAAGCGCGCGAGGACCGCGCGCAGCCGCTTTGACACCGGCAAGCGCAATCGGACCCTCCGCTGCAGCGTCGGCAGGCCCTGATCGATCAGGAAGTAGCCGACATGGGCGCGGTGGGCGTTCGAGCCATCCGCGAGGTCCTGACCACGGGCGAGGTCGATGGCGGCCTGCGCCACCTCGACCTCGGTCGACAGGCAGTGCTTGGCCAGTTCGTCGACCACATGCCGGTAGTGATCGCGGGTGGCGAAGTCCATCTGCCGGTACACCCCGGCGGGATCGCCGCAAAGCACCTGCTCGACGTGGCTCATCGACTCGACGAAATCACGCCAGTCCATCGCGCCGAGGAACCGCAGACTGCCGATCGAATTGCTGATCGAGACCTGATCGGCGGCCTGGGTCTGGCTCTCGGCCAGCACCAGTGCCTCGATGGTCAGACTGGACTCGGACAGACGCTGCTCGATCCAGGTCAGCGGCAGCGCCAGCGCCGGTCCCAGCCCCTGCAGACGCCGCGACAGTTCGGCCACGAAGGCGCTGGCCATCGGCGGCTGGCTGCGGGTCATGTCGGCGATCACCAGAATCAGGCTCTTCGGATCGCTGTCCGCGACCTCGATCATGCGATTGGCCCAGTCCTGCGCCTGATTCAGATGGATCCGGTCGGCGCTGATGCGCACCCCGACCCGGCGCAGGTTCTCGATCAGCGCCAGTCGCAACATGATCGGAATCGCCCAGAGTTCACCCAGCGTCAGCGGGTGAATGCCCTGATACGCCGCCACGAAGCGGGTCAGCGTTTCTGCATCGATGCGGCCGTCACCATGGGAGATGACCTCCAGCGCCAGTTCGTAGACCCGCGGCAGGCCGATCGCGGGCCCGCGGGCCAGTCGCGGCAGCTCGCGGCTGTATCCCCTGGGCAGATGCTGTCGCGCGGTGCGGATCTGTTCGGCGATCAGGTAGTAGTTGTCCAGCAGCCACTCGCCCGCCGGCGTGATGCGGGATTCGGCCCTGAGCGCAGTCGTCACCAGCTCGCAAGCCGAGAGCAGCGCGTGTTCGTTGGCGTCCAGCCGCGCCATCAGCTGATCGTCGGTGCCCACGGTGACCTCGCCATGCAGCCGCGCCAGCACCTGCGCGTGCTGCTCCATCTGATCGGCACTGAACAGCTCCGCGCGCAGCGGAGCCATCTGTTCGAGGTCCGCCATGCCCCGTCGCGGCCAACCCAGCGACTCCGGCAAGCGCGCAACCCATGTCCTCAGCCCACGTCCCGGTGCCATCGATGTGCCCTTGCCTGCAAGGGCTCAGCAATACCCGTCGGTGGCGGCTGCATCTGTCCGACGGCGCACGGACCTCTCGCACCTTGCCCCGCCACGCGCGGATGCGCGACGGTCCCCGGTGCGTTTCGGGACGCCGGCGCAAGGGCGCGCCGGTGACGCCCGGGTCAGACCGGAACTCGACTGGGCGGGCTTTTCGGCGTACTGACACTGGCTGCCGAACGTTCCGGCGCCTCCCCGACCTCCGTCGGGCGTCTTCGAGGTGCCGGAGGCTGGATCGTTCAGCCGACCAGCACCCCGGCGAGGTCATGGGCCATCGTCGCCTCGATGCGCACGTCGACGAACTGGCCCGGCTTCAGACGCTTCGGCGCACCGCCGATGTAGACGCGGCCGTCGATCTCCGGGGCGTCCGAGCGCGAACGGCCGATCGCCGTCTCGCCCTCGATGGTGTCGATCAGCACCCGCTCGACCGTGCCGATCCGCCGCTTCAGCTTCTTCGCGCTGATCCGCTGCTGGGTCTGCATGAACTTCTTGCGGCGGGCTTCCCGGATCTCGTCGGGCACCGGATCGGCGAGCGCATTGGCCGTCGCGCCCTCGACCGGGCTATAGGCAAAAGCGCCGACGCGGTCGAGCTCGGCAGCCTTCAGGAAGTCCAGCAGCTCCTGGAACTCGGCCTCGGTTTCGCCGGGGAAGCCGACGATGAAGGTGCTGCGGATGGTCAGTTCCGGGCAGATCTTGCGCCAGGCCTGGATGCGTTCGAGGTTCTTCTCGGCGTGAGCCGGTCGGCGCATCGCCTTCAGCACCCGCGGACTGGCGTGCTGGAACGGAATGTCCAGATACGGCAGCACCTTGCCCTCGGCCATCAGCGGGATGATCTCGTCGACGTGCGGGTACGGATAGACGTAGTGCAGCCGCACCCAGACGCCGAGTTCGCCGAGCGCCCGACACAGGTCGCTCATCCGCGTCTGCCATTCGCGACCGCGCCAGGTGCGGGTCTCGTAGCGGCGGTCGACGCCGTAGGCGCTGGTGTCCTGCGAGATGACCAGCAACTCCTTGACGCCGCCGGCCACCAGTCGCTCGGCCTCGACCAGCACCTCGTCGATCGGCCGGCTCACCAGGTCGCCGCGCATCGACGGGATGATGCAGAAGCTGCAACGGTGATTGCAGCCCTCGGAAATCTTCAGATACGCGTAGTGCTTCGGCGTCAGCTTCAGGCCCTGCGGCGGCAGCAGATCGAGGAAGGGATCGTGCTTCGGCGGCAGCTGGGCGTGCACCGCGCGCATCACGCTGTCGTAATCCTGCGGACCGGAGATCGACAGCAGATCCGGGAAACGCGCCTCGATCACCTCCTTGCGGGCGCCAAGGCAGCCGGTCACGACCACCTTGCCGTTCTCCTCCATCGCCTCGCCGATGGCGTCCATCGATTCCTGCACCGCCGAGTCGATGAAGCCGCAGGTGTTGACCACCACCAGATCGGCCTTGTCGTAGCGATTGACGATCTGGTACCCCTCGACCTTCAGCTGGGTCAGGATGCGCTCGGAATCCACCAGGGCTTTCGGACAACCAAGACTGACGAAACCGACCTTCGGGTTGGCACGGGACATGGGCGCAGCCTGCAAAAACGGAAAGCCGCGAAGCGTAAGGCGCCGCGGCTGAAGCCGTACGCCGATGCGCGGGGGCGAGCGTCACGGCCAGCGCCGGTCCACCGTCGCACGGTGACCGCCGCGACGCACGACAAGGCCCATGAAGGCCAGCGCCCGGTCGGGTCGCGAGCTCGCAGCCGATCGCCGATGATCCGGCCTGACGCCCGCGCTTCCCGCCGCGGCGCACCCCGACCCGGAGCACCCATGGAACTGGACACCGCCGATTTCGAAACTCTGGCCGACATGCTGCAACGCAACGCCCAGGCCGGCGACGGCATCATGGATTTCGAGATGCTGGATGGCTTTCTGTGCGGCGTCATCGTGGCGCCCACGCCGGTGCCGCCGGGCGACTGGCTCCCGCGGGTGCTGGGCGACGGCGCCTTCCCCGATCAGCCGTCAGCGGAAGCCGCGGTCGGCGCGCTGATGCGGCTGTACAACGCCGTGACGCAGCGTCTCGCTGCCGAGTTCGATGAGAAGGAGGAGGAGCCGCCGCTGCGGATCTACGTCCATCGGCTGAATCCGGACGGCTCCCTGATCGAGCACCTCAGTGAGGCGGATTTCAACCAGGCCGACGAGGAAGCCGGTACCGACCCGACTGCGGATCCCGAGGCCGCAGACGACGATGACGCGGTCGCCTTCGTGGGCGCGCTCTGGTCGGTGGGCTTCGCGCTGGCCACGCAACTGGCCGAGAACGACTGGGAAACCGCCGCCGAGGAGTGGGAACTGGTCGACGAGATCCTGCACCTCAGCGACTTGCTGTTGCCCGAGGTGCCGGAGGACGAAGATGAGAACATCGAGGACGAATCCGCAGAGCTGCCGTTCGAGGTGCAGGACGACTTGGGCGAGCCCGGTGAAGACGATCTGCCGGACTCCGACGAACCACTGACCACCGAAGAACGCGTGATCGCGCTCGGCGAGATGTCGGAAGCGCTGCACGAGCTGTACCAGCTCAACCAGCAGCGCGCGCAGGCCCGCCAGACCGTCCGCCGCGAGTCACCGAAGGTCGGCCGCAATGACCCCTGTCCCTGCGGCAGCGGTCGCAAGTACAAGTTCTGCCACGGCGCCAACTGAGTCGGACCAGCCCGTGCAGGCTCAGCGGCGCGCCGGGCCCGCCTGCAGCAGGCTCTGCACGAGGTACGCCAGCGAACGCGCCTCGGCGACCGGATCGGCGCCGGGGCGGTTGGTCAGCGCGCGGGCCCACAGGGCTTCGGCGATTTCCACGCCCTGCGGGGTCTCCTCCAGCCGCAGTCGATACACCGGCTGGCCGGTCCAACTGCGCTCGCAGTACAGGTACGGCGCCACATAGCGGACCGCCCATTTGTGGTCCATCGAGCGCGGCGTGAACCCCTGCCGCAGCAGGGCAGCCTGCGCCGGCGTCAGGCTCGCGCGCCACGCCAGCAACACGCCGCCGTCAAAGGGGTCGGACGCAGGCTGGGCGTCTGTCACGGCGCTCCCTCGCCGTCGGCCGCCAGCAGCCGATCGGCCACGGCGGCCAGCCGCAGATCGTCCTCGGCCCAACCGCTGGACAGGGCCAGTTCCTGCAATACGCCGGTCGGCGCGAACAGCAACGCGAGTACACCGCGGTCGAGCGGTCCACCCACCTGCAGCAGACCGAGCAGGCGGTCGAGTTCGGCCTTCGCTGCGGCGGCATCGGCCCAGGGCGTCCAACCGAAGTCATTGTCCGGCTGGCCGACGCGCTCGCGCAGCGCCTGCAGCAGCGCGATCCAGTCGGCGCGCCATGGGGCCGCTTCGATCGAGCTCACGATGCGCAATCCGCGTCAGGGCCGCCCCCGATCGCGCCGGGCGCGACCGGGGGCAGGGACTTAGCCAAGCAGCCGATTCAAGCGCTGCACGAAGCCGCTCGGATCCTCCAGCTGCGCGCCTTCCGACAACAGCGTCTGTTCGTGGACCAGGCGCACCAGGTCCTCGAACACCTCGCCTTCGGCCGCGGCAAGCCGCTGGATCAGCTTGTGCTCCAGGTTCAATTCCAGCGTCGGCGCACCGACGCGGGTCATGTTCTGGCCGGCCTGGCTCATCAGTCGCTGGACATGCAGCGGCAGGTCGTGGTCAGCCACCACCAGCACGGCGGCGCTGCTGGACAGCCGCTTCGAGGCGCGGACCTCGCCGATGGCATCACCCAGCACCGACTTGATCCGCGTCGCCAGCGCCGCGTCGAGCGTGCTGCTGGCCGACTCCGGCCGGGCGACCAGATCCTCGACCTGATCCAGCTCCAGTTCGCCCTTGGCCGCCGAGCGCAGCGGCTTTTCGGCGTAGGTCGACAGGTAGCTCATGGCCCAGTCGTCGACGCGATCGTGCAGCAGCAGGCACTCGATGCCCTTCTTCGCCAGCACTTCCAGATGCGGCGAATGCTTGGCGGCGAGGAAGCTGTCGGCGGTCAGGTAGTAGATCGCCGTCTGACCGGGCCGCATGCGGCCGATGTACTCGTCCAGCGACACGGTGGCTTCCGGCTTGCCCTCATGCGTGCTGGCAAAGCGCAGCAGCTTGGCGATGCGCTCGCGGTTGGCGTAATCGTCGACCAGGCCTTCCTTCAGCACGTTGCCGAAGTGCTTGATGAACTCGGCGAACTGCTCGGGCTCGTCGGCGGCCAGCTTGTCCAGCAAGTCCAGCACGCGCTTGACGCAGGCCGACTTGATCTGCGCCAGCAGCTTGTTGTCCTGCAGGATCTCGCGCGACACGTTCAGCGGCAGGTCGTCGGAATCGACGATGCCGCGGACGAAACGCAGGTACGGCGGCAGCAGTTCCTGCGCGGCGTCCATGATGTAGACGCGGCGGACATAGAGCTTCAGGCCCTTGCGCTCGTCGCGGTTGCCGTAGACCAGGTCGAACGGCGGCTTCTTCGGGAGATACAGCAGCAACGTATAGCTGTGGCGGCCCTCGACCTTGTTGTGGGTCCAGGAGAGCGCCTCGTCGCTGTCGTGGGCGATGTCCTTGTAGAAGGCCTGATAGTCCGCCGGCGTCAGGTCGGACTTCGGCCGCATCCACATCGCGGTCGCCTTGTTGACCTGCTCCCAGCCCGCTTCGGCGGTTTCGGCCGACTCGCTGTCCTGCTCGTCCTTCGCCGGCGGCTCCTGCTTCAGCATCACCGGGAAGGCGATGTGCTTGGAGTAGCTGTCGATCAGCCGGCGCAGCCGCCAGCTCTGGGTGAACTCCGACTCGTCGGTCTTCAGATGCAGGGTGATTTCGGTGCCGCGGGTGGGCTTGTCGATGCCGGAGAGCGCGTAGGACTCGACGCCGTCGGATTCCCAGAGCACGCCCTCGCTGGCCGGTGCGCCGGCGCGACGGGTGGCGACGGTGACGCGGTCGGCGACGATGAAGGCCGAGTAGAAGCCCACGCCGAACTGGCCGATCAGGTTGGCGTCGGCGCGCTGGTCCTTGCCCATCGCTTCGAGGAAGCGACGCGTGCCGGAGCGGGCGATCGTGCCGATGTTCTCGATGACTTCGGCGCGGCTCATACCGATGCCGTTGTCGCGGATGGTGACGGTGCGGGCTTCACTGTTGTAATCGACCTCGATCCGCGGATTCGGGTCGGACTCGAACAGGGCGGCGTCCTTCAGCGCCTCGAAACGCAGCTTGTCGCAGGCGTCCGAGGCATTGCTGACCAGCTCGCGCAGGAAGATTTCCTTGTTCGAGTACAGCGAGTGGATGACGAGGTTCAGGACTTCGCGGACTTCGGCCTGGAAGGAAAGCGTTTCGGTGCTCATCGGGTCCGGTGTGCTGCTACAAAGGTGCCCGCTGATGTGGGGCGGCGTCCGGCGGCTTTCAAGTCCGACTGACGCCGGCTGCCGACCCGAACGCAGAGGGAGGCTCTGTCTGAAACGCGCGATTCCAAACCGATGCAGCCCCGCGGGAGCCGACGATGGCGCCGGCTGAGCTTGCCGTCATCGGCGGCGGGGCCGCTGGCCTGTTCGCGATCCGCGAAGCCCTGCGACGGCAGCCGAGCCTGTCGGTGCGCTGGTTCGCTCCCGACCCGCACCCCGGCAGCGCCTGGTCCAGCGACTGCCCGGCGCATCTGCTGAACGTGCCGGTCGAGCGGATGGGCGCCCGCGAGCCCGGCGACTTCCTGCACTGGCTCCGCGGCGAACCCGAGGCCGCCACCGTGACCGAAGGCCAGTTCCTGCCGCGCAGCCGCTACGGCGACTATCTGCGCGCGCTGACCGCCGCCCTGCCCGATTCGGTCTGGCGAATCGAGGCTGCGGTCACCGGCCTGTCGCGCTGCGCGGCCGGCTGGCAGCTCGAAACCGCCGCTGGCGCCATCGAGGCGCAGCGGGTCGTCATCGCCGTCGGCATGCCGCAGCTCGCGCCGCCGGCCCCGCTGCGCGACGCCTGGGACTGGTGGCGATCCGGCGAGTCGCTGGACGCCGACGCGCCGGTGCTGCTGGCCGGCAGCGGCCTGACGGCGGTGGACCTGGTGCTCGGCCTGCGCGAGCGCGGGCATCGCGGCCCGATCACGGCGATCTCGCCCAGCGGACGCTGGCCCGAAGCGCATGCGCCCACCGTGGCGCTGCAGGCGCCCGCCATCACTTCCCTGATCGATGCTCTGCGCAGCGCAAGCTCGGCGGCCTCCGTGCTGGCGATGCTGCGCGCGGCCAGCGAGCAGGCGCCGTGGCGTGCGGTCATCGACGCACTGCGCCCGCACAGCAATGCGCTCTGGCAGGGCTGGCCGGCCCCGCTGCGCGCCCGCCTGCTCCGGCATGGCTTCGGCCACTGGAACCGCCACCGCCACCGGATGGCCCGGCAGGTTGCTGACCGGTTGGCCGCCGATCCGGCCCTGACGCTGCTGCCCGGCCGCATCCGCATCGAGGCCGGGCAGCTCTGGCGCGTGCATCGGGGCATCACCCAGACGCTGGCGCCCGCGTTGGCGCTGGACTGCCGTGGTCCGCCGCTGGCTGCGCTGCTGCAGACGCAGGCGTGGCTGCAGCCGCTGCTCGACGCGGGCGAACTGAAGGCCCATCCGCTGGGCAGCAGGCTCGCCACACCGGTGCGGCCCGACCTTGCCGTGATCGGCGCTGCCAACTTCGGCGCGCTGTTCGAGACCACCGCCATCCCGGAACTGCGCGCACAGGCGCAGACGCTGGCTACGCGCTGGTTCGGGGCCCCGGGCCGCTGATCCGGGCGGCCTGCGCGACACGCACCACGCCTCGATCGGCGGCTGGCCACCTTTGCCGGCGTCGTCGAGCGGATGCGGGGGTCCGAAGGTCCAGTTCGATCTCGTAGTCGGCGACCGGGCCGTCGGCGCCGGCATCCGGCGCGACGATGCTGGCTGGTCAGCCGCCCACCAGCGCCTCCAGCGCCAGCCCCTCGCGCAGCTGCTCCAGCAACAGCGCGAGTTTGAGCAGCGCGTCATGCGGGGGCTCGCCGTTGGCGGCGGCATGGGTCCATCCGCGCAGCGCAGCAGCGATGCGCGGGAGGCCGGCGTCGGCCAGTTGTGTCGCCAGGGCCGTGGCGTCGGGGCCGCAACGCTCGGGTTCGCCGAGGGTGACGGCGCGTTGCAGGCGGGCTTCGAGGGGTTTCAGCAGCTGCTCGGCGATGCGCGAGACCGGGGCGAGTGGCGGGGCCTGGCGGGTAGTCAGCAGTTCGCGGATGCGGCTGGTCCAGGTGCTAGTGCGTTTGGGCCGCTTGGGTACGGTGAATTGCAGCGGGTGGCAGGTCCAGTTCCCGCGGTTGACGGTGAGGAGACTCACCGGCTTCAGCCAGGGCGCGGCGGGGCTGGGTTGCACGACCAGCACGGCGCGCGGGGCGGCGCCGACGCCGAGTTGCTCGATCAGCAGCATCCGTACTTCGTCGTCGGCGGCGACGGGCCATGTGAGCGGCAGGACGCGGCCGCCGGCGTCGACCAGCGGCCAGACCCAGCATTGCCGGCGTTCGTCCAGCTGCACGGACATGGCCTCGACGGGGGCGAGCAGCAGCATGCGCGGGCGCGGCTGGAACAGCTCGCCGTCGGTCAGCGCGGCGGGGATCTCGCGCCAGTCGCCGAGGCCCGGTGCAGGGTCGGATTCGCGCCACGGTGCGGCAAGTTCGGCGTCGATCTCGCCGGGGGCGAGGTCGCCGGCCGGGTTGAGTCGAGCGGTCCGGACGTGCAAGGCACCGGCGCCGACCAGCCGTTCGGCGCTGCCGAGGTGGGGCCAGATCGCGCTGCCGGACCAGGCGACTTCGCGGTGGAAGCTGGGGTCGCGGTCGTCGGCGCGGGCCAGCGCGACGCGGCGCAGCCGCTGGTCGATGGCGTCCCACAGGTAGACCGTGAGCCCGCGGGCGCCGCTGGGGCGGGTCCACCATTCGGCGCCGGCGACCAGCAGGCCGCGGTCCAGTGCCTGCATCTGATAGCGGCTGGCGCCACCGCCGAGGCGCTCGCGGGCATTGGCATCTGCCGCGCGCATGGCGGCGCACCAGGCCCACAGCAGCGCGAGTTCGACCAGAACCTCGGACTCACCGAGGCGGTCGTCGCGGGCGCGCAGACGTCGGCCGAGGTCCAGCAGCGTGCGCAGGCGGCCGGCCAGCGCCGGCAGGGCCTCGGCGCGGGCATCCACCGCCAGCGCGGCGAGCCGGTTCAGGCTGTACGGCGAGAGCTGGCCGAGGCCTTCGTCCAGCCATTCGGCCAGCGCCTGCTGCACGGCGGTCAGCAGCGGCGCGAGCGTGTCGGCGGGCTCGTCGGTGACGGAGGCTTCGGGGGCGGCGAGTTCGGCGCGGCCCTCGACGGCGGCCTCGACGCTCGGCAGGGCGCGGCCGCGCGTCTGCCAGTAGGCCCACAACGCGGCCAGATGCAATGCGGGGCGGGCGCTGACCGGGCCTTCGGAGACCATGCCGGCGTAACCACCGTGCTTCAGGTAGCGGACTTCGGTATCGAGGCCGGCGAGCTGCAGTGCGACGCTGCCGGCGCTGCCGGACCAGCTCAGGCCGCTGATCTGCGCGAGCAGGCGCGGCAGTCGGCGTCGGGCCGGGGCGCCGGCGGCTTTCAACACGGCGGCGAGGTCGAGGGTGTCGAGTTCGGCGAGCAGCGTGGCCAGTGGGTCGGGGCTGGCTGGGCTGCCGGGCGCTTCCGCGGGCGGCGCAGTGAGCGCGGATTCGTGCTGATCGGGACGCGCCGGAACGTCCTCTTCCGAGATGACCGGGCGAGTGGCTGCGGTCGTGTCGGCTGAATTGGACGGCGCGTCGCCGGATTCGGGCGCGTGGGCCCCTGCGGCTGAGCGCGTGTTCGCGGGGCGCTCAGGTGCCGCGCTGACGCCAATTTCGGTCGCTACGTTGATGGCTGCCGATGCCGGCGTCTCGGACTCCACCGCCGCCCGAATCAATAGCACCGCCGCCACCCGATGCTTGCACCAGCCGGCCGCCGGGCAGCTGCAAGTGGAGCGCTCGGGTTTGAGCGGATCGAGCTGGACGGTCTGGCCGTCGGCGATCACGCTCAGCGGCTCGTGCTCGATGCGCGCGACCTTGCCGGCGTCCAGATCCTTCTGCGCACGGCGCAGCAGGCCCTCGCCGGCCAGCGCCGCGAGGGTTTCGGCGTCGTAGGCGGCAAAGGCGCTCATCCCATCACCTCGCCCAGCCACTCGGCGAAGCGCTGCGGCGACAGGGCCGCGACCGGCATGCCCAGCGCCACCAGTCGCTGGGCCAGGCCGTGGTCGTACTCGGGCTGCTGCTGGTCATCCAGCGCGGCCAGACCCATCAAGGTGACGCCGGCTTCGCGCAGGCGGGCGACGGTGGCGAGCAGCGGCGACGGCGGCGCGCCCTCGTAGAAGTCGGAAATCAGCGTGATCACCGTGCGGCGCGGCTGATCGACCAGGGCCTCGGCGGCCTTCATCGCCCGGCCGATGTCGGTGCCACCGCCCAGCTGCACGGTCATCAGCACCTCGACCGGGTCCTGCGCGTAGGCACTCAGGTCGGCCACGCCGGTGTCGAAGACCAGGAGCCGCGGATCCACACCGGGCAGCGCGGTCAGGATGCTGGCCATGATCGCGGCGTGCATCACCGAGTCGATCATCGATCCGGATTGGTCGACCACCAGGATCACCCGCCACGGCAGCGACCGCTTCTGCCGGGAGACGAAGCGCGGCCGCTCGATCACCAGCTGCTGGCGCTCCCGGTCGTAGTGGCGCAAGTTGGCGCGCACCGTGCCCTGCCAGTCGAAGTTGCGCGCGACCGCCTGCATTGAGCGGCGATGTGCGGCGCGGCGGCCGCTGAAGGCGTTGAGCAGTTTCGGCTTCAGCCGTTCGGTGATCTGCGCGACCACCTGCGCGATCAGCTTGCGCGCCGCCGCCTTCAGCTCCGGCGACATCCGCCCGCGCATCCCGAGCAGCGCCTTCGCCAGTGCCGGGTCCGGCTTCAGCTGCTCCAGCGTGGCGGGGTCCTTCAGCAAGTCGGTCAGGCCGTAGCGGTCCAGCGCCTCGGCCTGCACGCGCTCGAAGGTCTCGGCCGGAAACAGCGTCCGCGCCCGCGTCAGCCAGTCCAGCGCGGAGAGCTGGCTCGGATCCAGCGAGCCCGGCCCGCGCCGCCCCTGCTTCAGCCCGCGCCGCTGGTATTCCCGGCCGTAGAGATAGTCGAGGCACTGCTCCAGCTTCCAGTCGGCGGCGCGGAAACTGCCGCCGGCTAGCGCCTCGCCGGCGTAGGGCCCGAGCAACAGCCGCCAGCGGCGCAGGGCCTGGACCGAGTCGTCGGTGCTCATCGGGGGCTCCGTTGGAATCGCCCGGGAACGCCGGAGTCCCCGCCGGCATCGGGCCGCGGGCCGACGAGGACGTCGGCGGTCCCGGAAAGTCGCTCCACCAGCCGGTACTCCGACGCCACCGCGGCCTGCACTCTGGCCAGGAGGGCGGTCACAACACCCCTGGGAGTGCCGGCGTCCTCGCTGTCATCGGGCCTTGAGCCGACGGGGACGTCGGCGGTCCCGGGAAGTCGCTCCAGCCGGCACCCCCAGGCCACCGCGGCCTGCATTCTGGCCAGGAGGGCGGTCGCAGCGCCCCTGGGAGCGCCGGCGTCCTCGCCGGCACCGGGCCGTGAGCCGACGAGGACGTCGGCGTTCCCAGGGGGGCGAATTCGCGGCTTTCCATCTTGCTGTGATGACTTCATCGGCCGATCCACCCCGCCAACCCCGCGGCACCAAGCCGCGCGACCACGCGCCGCTCCAGCGCCGCGGCGGCCTGCACCTCGGCCAGCGTGAACGGGCTGGCTTCGGTCAGCGCCCGCGCCGAGGCGCCGGGATGGTGGGCGGCGACGGTGCGGGCGAGCGCGTCGGTTTCGATGGGCTTGAGGCCGGTGAAGGCGCGGCGCAGGTCCGGCAGGTGGGCCATGTACTCGTCCTCGGTCCAGCGGGCGAGGCAGGCATCCAGCGCGCGGATCAGCGCCTCGCTGTGCAGCAGCTGCTGCGGCGACACGGCGAGCAGGCCGGACAGCCAACGCACCGCCTGAGCGGCTTGCGCACCGATGCCGAAGTGGCGCGCCAGTCCGGCGCCGAGGCGTTCGGCGTCGCGGCCCGGGTCGGCGTGGTCCAGCGCCAGCAGAGCCATCGCCGCCGCGGCGATGCCGGGCGCGGCGTCGGGGTCGTCGGCGAGCACGCCCAGCGCGTCGATCCAGGTCGAGCTGCCGTCGGGCACCGCGCGGAAACGCCGCCGCAGCGCGCCGCGCAGGGCGACCATGGCACCGATGGTGGCGGGCTCCGCCGCGTCGGCCACCCGCGCGCAGAGCGGCAGCAGGCGCAGCGCGGCGGATTCGGCCTGCGCGGTCAGCGACGCCAGCGGCACGGTCGCGACCAGCTCCAGCACCGGGCCGGCCTCGGCCAGCGCGAGCAACTGGCCGAGCGCGTCGGTCACCGAGGCCAGCTCCGGGTCCTCGGCCAGCGCCGCGGACAGTGTGCTGGCTAGAACGGCCAGCGCCTGCGGCAGGCCGAGCAGGCAGGCCTCCAGCAGCAGCCCGACCACCGCGCCGGCGTTGCGGCCGGACAGCTGCGCGGCCTGATCCATCAGCCGCGCCAGCGCCACGTCTTCCAGCCGCGCGCCGTAGGCGGCGAGGTCGATCAGCCGCGCTTCGACCGCCGGCGACCACGCCACCCGCCACCGCTCGTGCAGGCGCTCGATGTCCATGCCGCGGCGGAAGTCCGGTCCGGCCAGCCATTCGGCGAGCCCGGTGCCCAGCGCGTTCATCCGCCGCAGGTAGCGGCTGCGGACGCGGTGCCGCGGCTTGCGCAGCAGGTCCAGCGACACCTCGCGCGAGGTGGTTTCCTCCAGCCGGATGCCGAGCGCGCGGGCCTCGGCGCGGGCCTGTTCGAGCAGGGGCGGCGAACCGCTGCCGGCCGGCACGTTGCCCATCCGGCTGCCGGCCAACGTGCGATTCAGCGCGCCGATCACCCGCGCACCGCCCTCGTCCACCGCCGACTTCACGCAGCAGGAGCGGACTGCGTCGATCAGGTCCATGCGGCCGGGGCCAGGATGACCGCGCAGCGCCGCCAGCCCCTCGGCCTGCAGCAGTGCGGCTTGCAGCACCGCGGTGGAAAGGCCCTCGGCGCCCGCGGCGCGTTCGGCAGCGGCGAAGTCCAGCAGCGACTCCAGCGCCGAGTGCCGCCACGGCGCCGCGACCCCGGCGGCCCAGGCCTCCCACAGCCGCTGCTGCCAGGCCACCGCCGGCATGCCGGCGCCGTAGCCGTTCAAGGCGTCCAGCCGATCGAAGCTGTAGCGCACCAGCCAGGCGCGATCGCTGACGCGCGGCGGCTTGGTGCGGGCGGGCGCCGCGGTCAGCGCCTCGACCAGCGGCAGCGTGTGATAGCCGCCGGTGACCACCACGGTGGTGCCGCCCTCAGCCAGCGCGGTGTGCAGCGCCGTAATCATCTGCACCTCGCGCGCCAGATGGCCCTCGGCGCCCTGCACCTCGGTCGCATCGCCCAGCCGCGACAGCGCGCACCAGGCGAAGACCACGGCGAAATGCGTCCGCCAGTCCTCGATCGCGGCGAGCGGCTTCAGCTCGAAGGCGTGCTCCCACAGTTCGTCGTGGTCGCGACAGCCGGCGGCCGCGGCCAGCGCGGCGATCTCGGCGCTGCGCGACAGGTGCCGCTCGGCCAGCAGGCTGGCGGCGCTGCCGGCATCGGCGGGGGCGCGGGTGGACCACGGCGCGTCGATGAAGCGCACCTCGGCCCCGGGCCAGCGTAGCGCCACCCACTCCGGACTGTAGTCGCAGAGCGGATACCAGCCGGCCGCGGCCGTGTCCTCCTCGCCGCGCAAGAGCACCGCCACCGGCGGCTCGCAGGCCGGGTCGCGCAGCAATGGCAGCAACCCGGCCAGCGCGGGCGGCCCCTCGATCAGGATCCGCACCGGCTTGAGCTCCGCCAGCATCGCCGCCAGCGACCGCGCGCAGGCCGGGCTGTGATGGCGCACCGGCGCGAAGTGGATCGGCCCGGCGTGCAGGCGGGCCTGCGCGGCGGCGACGCGCGGCGGCAGCTCAGCGTGCATGGCGGCACCTGCGTCGCGCGTGCGACCAGCCGGCCCGCGTACGGTGTGCTGAGCGCAGCGAAGCGCACCAAGCTGTCGCCACGCCCCACATGCCGGCAAAGCCGCTTCCCGTCACCGCCAGTCGGGATTTCCGACCGGAAACGCGCACGGGCGATGATGTTGGCCGCTGTTCCCAAGTCCTCGTCACCGTGAAGCAGTCTTGGGCTGTCGTGAAACCGGAGATCGCTTCACTACGTTCGCGATGACGAATCGTGGAGTACGTCTCGAATACCGATCTTGCCAGATTCATTGGTTTCAACGACCGACCAAGTTTCATCGTCGCAACCCTCAGCCCCACAGCGACCGTGCCGCCTCGTGGAAGCGCTTCCACAGCGCATCCGTGCGGCCTCGCTCGCGGATCACCGTATCGACGTAGTGCTTCATCAGCCGAACATCGTCCGGGTCGTCCTTCAGCACCACGCCCTTCAGCTGCTGCATCAGCTCGCTCGGCCCGAGCACGCCGTCGCCGAAGTGCGCGGCCTGCAGCGCCGCCGCGTAAGCGACGTTGACCGCCTCGGCCGTGGACATCACCGCCGAGGGCGTCTTGATCGGCGTGCCCTCGCGGGTGGCGCCACCGCGGAGTTCGGCGAAGGTGGTGACCAGCAGCTCGATCACCGGCCGGCTGACCTCGACACGCTCGCCGGCCAGCGCGAGTTCGCGGTCGAGGCGCTCCAGCACCAATGTGGTCTCGAAGGCGCGGTCGGTCAGCGGCTGCACCGTCTCGAAGTTGAAACGCCGCTTCAGCGCCGCCGACATCTCGTGCACGCCGCGATCGCGCAGGTTGGCGGTGCCGATCACGTTGAAGCCGCGCTTCGCCAGCAGCCGCCCGCCCTCGCCCAGCTCCGGCACCACGATCTGCTTGTCGGACAGCAGCGAGATCAGCACGTCCTGCACCTCCGGCGCGCAGCGGGTGATCTCCTCGATGCGCACCAGCTTGCCGTCCTGCATCGCCTGATACACCGGCGAGGGCACCAGCGCGCGGCGGCTCGGCCCCTCGGCCAACAGCAGCGCGTAATTCCAGCTGTAGCGCAGATGGTCCTCGCTGGTGCCGGCCGTGCCCTGCACGGTCAGCCCGGAGTCCCCGCTGATCGCCGCCGCCAGCAGCTCCGACAGCAGCGACTTCGCGGTGCCCGGCTCGCCGACCAAGAGCAAGCCCTGATGGCCCATCAGGCTGACGATCGCGCGGTCCACCAGCGGATCGTCGCCGTAGAACTTGCGCTCCACCCCGAGCTTCGCGTCGCCCAGAATGAAACGCCGCACCGCCCGCGGCGACAGCTTCCAGCCCGGCGGCTTCGGATGCGGGTCGTCGGCCGCCAGCTTCGCCAGTTCGTCGGCGTGACGCAGCTCCGGCGGCAGCCGGGCGCTGTCGGCGGGCGGCGAGGCCACGTGGGCGATCGGACTCGTCACGGTGTCGGACTCGTTGCTCTGCTTGCGGGCTCTGGCCATGCGGACTCCGTGCGGGTCTGTGAACAACGATGCGTGAGCTTACGACGCCCGAGTTGGCGACCCGATCTGCGGCGTGGCCGAGGAGGCATCGGTGCCGGCGCGCTGAAGTGCACTGGGGCGTTTGAGCGTTCAGTTGGACTGATCATCGGCCGACTTCGAATACATGATTTCAATCAATCGGCCTTGGGCAAGATAGGTATAGAATTCCAACGGCACCACTATCACAATCCACGATTGAACAATCGACTCGAGCGGCGACATCCACCACGCAGGCGCCATACCAGCCTGTTCGATGGCCAGCATCAATTCAGGCAGAAAGTACATCACATAGACGCTGCCAATCAATATCGGTGGCGCGATGATCAGCACGACCACAATCAAAATCCGCAAGTGCAATGCCAACCATGCCCCGAGCCGCACTGAATCGCGAAGCACACTGAAGTAGCCAAGCGCAGACCCTGACTGAGCGCCGCGCAACCAGATCACCGCAATCGGAAACAGCAGCAGGGTCAGCAGAACCAATGCACCCGTTGCAATCATAAAATACAGTGCGAAGTGGAGCGACTCACGCATCAAGATCACCAGCGCAATAACCAGCGAGAAATCGAGAAACAGATACGCAAGGAAAAGCGAAAAAGACCGGGCGCCGGGCCACTCAGGCAGCCACCAGTCGCGCGGCCTGTCCCCGGCCACGACGGCTTTTCGCCAGACGAAGAACGGCGCGCCGAAAAGGACGAGATAACCCAGGATCTCCACCAAGGAATCGAAATCGATAAAGTCGCTTTGCGCCGACAGCATCCAATGTCCCATCAGCAAGGCAAGACTCATGAGCAGACTAAAGCGGATGACTCCGCCGGTGGCCCACCAGAAGCAATGCTCTGACCAGCCCTGCGGATCGAGTCGGGTGAGCACCATGAATCGTTGCAGCAATCCGGGAATGGCTCCTGCAACCAATCCCGTAATCACCACAAGCCACGGAAAGCTGACCGCCTCCGGCAATCCCAACAGTCGCGTCGTCGGAATCGCGATGGCATCTGCCGATTCGGTCGGCAGATGGCGTGCCGGCCAGGCATTGACCATCCAATCCAGAAGCAGCAGCCAAGCCATGGCCCATAACCCCAGCCAGAGGCCTGCACTGCGCTGGATGTTGCCAAGCCGGACTCTCAGTGCGTCGATCAATTCATGCCCCTCGAGATTGGCGATGCCACAATCTCGCAGGCTGGATCTTGTGCGCCGTCCGGCCACACTGATGACACAGTCTGATCTCAACGGCTTTTGAAAAAAGCACTCCGAACGGGCACATCCGTACGATTTTCGCTCTTGGCGGCTGGCGGCGTCGAAACCCACGATGCCATGATCCGAACACCGCTGAAAGACGACCCCGGATGAATCATCACGTAATAGTAATCGCCGGTCTGCGGCTGCGGGATCGTGATCGACGCTGTGGTCCCCGGGCCAATCTTCGCGTAGTCATAGGTTTCCAAGGTCGGCCACGTACCCGCACGGATATACAAGTCGGCCCGGCCGCCTCCCTCGGCCATCTCGAAGCGCAGTTGGGTGGTGCCTGCCGGGAGAAATTCTGTGGCCAGCCAGAGCGGATTGGGTGAGGTTGCTGCAAGATTACTGCGTGTGCAACCGTTGCCCAGCATGAAGGGATTCGGATCCGGACACTCTGGTGGTGGCGGTGGGGGTTCGAAGCTATTGTTGAAGATCGCCTCGCCTTCGCAGGACGACGTGTCGCCGTTGTTGGCGCGGAAGCAGGCGACCCAGTCACGGAAACGACTGTCGATGCTCTCGCCACCCATCGCCTGCACCCACGCCTGGTAGCTAGGCACGTAGTTGCCGATGCGGAAGTATCCCAGCATTTGGTCGAATGCCGGACGTTTTCGCTCGTATGCAAATCGGCTAGCCAGATAGCCCCAGGAATAGATCCGAGCGGAGGATTGGCTATAGTTGGTTTCGAGCAGCTCGGTGAACAAAAATAAATCCGGATCGGCCGCTTGTGACAATGCACCAGCCGATGTCAGCCCGCGGGCGGTTAGCGAGACCAACTCGGCGACGCCCTCGATGTACCAGACCGACGACAACGCGTTGGACGTGCCGATCGGGTAGTCGCTATAGCTCCCATACATATTGTATCGGCCATCAAGGTAGTGCACGAATTCGTGCTCCAGATTCCAGATCTGGAAATTCGGCCCCGAGGTGCGATATGCAATGAAACGCGGCTGGTTGTTTGGATCAGCAGGGTTACCTTCCAGGTAGATTCCGCCATTGTTGGTGTCGTTGCCGAAGATGAAACCCGAATAGGCTTGATAGTCCGCAGCAGAGTCGAACGCCACCATCTCCAGCAGCGCGTTGTTGTCGTTCGCAACAGGCACCCGATCCGTGGCGAGCATGTCGTGAAAATGCTCTTCGACATTTTCGACGGACGTGCAGGACTGGATGACCTGAGCAGGAGTCAGTCCTTTGTGGCGCAACCGGTGCCCGATATTCGGGCAATAATCCGTATTCGGGAGAGCAAAGTTCTCGACCCGCTGTGCGAAGCCGCAAATATCGTAGTAGGCGCAATTGGCGCGATCATAATAATCGATCATCGCACCCAAGCCAACATAAGTTCGACTGCCATAAACACCAAGCTCAAATAGCTGCAGTGCATTCCGGGACAGAAGCCGAACATCCTGGGGAAAACTCGGAGGAAATCGCAGAAATCGTGCCAGCTCCCTCGCAGCATTAGTCAACAAATACTCGTCCTCAGTTTCAGCCAAACTGGAATGCGTACGATGGACGAAATTCGAAAGATCCTGAACCACACTACTTCCGCCCCCCTGAACATACTGTTGAAACGGCGCATTGAACGTGCTTGCGTACAACAGAAAGAAGACCTGGTTGATCGCATACGCCATGCCTTGATGTGCAAGCCATGCCTCTGGATCGAAAGCACTCAACAGCCTCGGAATCATCGGATAATGATTCACCATCGATTCGTTACTGGTGTAACTGGCACTATGAACCAGGGTCAAGGCGCCTTGCAGTATCCAGCCGTGTTCATCGTTCACCAATAGAAAATTCGGACTTGCGCTCAGATGATCCAATCCTGCACGCACTGAGCTGCCCAAAGCGGGTCCATAATTGCCCACGGCAGCGCCGTTATAATACTGTACGTAATAGCCAGCCCGGAGGAAATAGATCAACTCTTCCAGCTTGGTGCTGTTGTTACCCGGATATCCCTGAGTGCGAGCTGCAACTGCATTTGCAATCGTCAGCATCTTTGCTTCATTGAAGGTCGCGCCGGCCGGGGCACCGGTCAGTTGAAACCACATTCTGATGCAGTCGACGTCGGCGTTGCTGACGGCATCCACCAGCGCCTGTCCAGTCAATTGCGCGAAAGCGTTCACGTTGCAGCTGCCACGCTCACGTTGCAACTGACGGATATCTTTTGTGGGCTTATCGTAGGCCTCAAACAGATGGTCGGTACTGCTCGGCAGTGGTGGAATCCGGTCTTGGCGCAGCGGTTCTCGCTGCACATGTTCTGCAGACTGATGGTCCCGTGCCGGTGCCGGACCCAGCCTCCAGCCCGTGCTTGAGCTTGATGCCCATATCGCTCCAACCATCACCATCTGCATGAGCAAACCTAGCGACAGCTGCACAATTACTTTAGGAATAACGATCTTCACGACATCAGTTCTCCTTTTGAATCTTCAGCGATCACGCACAGCTGCCGCAAGTTGAATCAAATTGGTGCATTGCTCTAATTTCGATACTGTCCAAACTTGAACCCAGAGCTGGCAGATTGCCGCGTTACGTTTCGCAACGCAAGTGCACTGGCCGGTGACCGGCAATCTGGCCGACTTTCCCGATGCGCAACGGGCTGGTGTCGACGCCTGAGTCCCGCCGAACACCACCGACATCTCACCGCGACTGCTCCGCCGGACTTGTGTCGGGTTGGAAATGCCAACCCGACACAAGTCCGCACGGGGCGCCGCCACGGGGAGCATCCAGACCCTCACCACGGCGAGCGCTGCTCCCACTGCGGATCGAAAGCCCCAATGCTCGCGACCTTGTGGTAATCCGCCACGGCTTCGGCCAGCAGCACCGGCGGCACCTCGCTGAGCTTCACGCGGCGGCCCGAGCGGCCGAGGCGCTCGAAGCTCAGTTCACGCAGCGCGGCAGCGACGTTGGTTTCCGGCAGCGCGCTGCCGGTGAACTCGACGACCGCACGCAGATCCAGGCTGGTGTAGGGCTTGTAGTAGGCATAGAAACAGCCGCCGTCCTCGGCCTGGGCGCGTTGGTAGCCGAGCTTGGTGAAGGCGCCGCGGAAGCCGAAGGTGTCGGCGCAGTAGCCGACGCGGTCGTCGATCAGCTCGGCATCGTCGGCGGCGGTCGGCGGCAGCGGGCGGTCCAGCTGGGCGAACAGCGGCTTGATCTTGTAGTCCTTCAGGTGCTTCAGCCAGCGCTTGACCGTATCGGCGGAGAGCACCGCGGCGTGGGCCAGCGAGATTTGCGCGTGCTCCGGCAGGTTCAGCTCCTCGTCGTCGGCGTCCAGGAACGCGCCGTCCTCGCTGGGGCGGAACTGCCAGGTCTGACCGTCGGCTTCGGCGGTCCACACCAGCCGCTGCAGCAGGCGACCGACGATCGGGTGGCCGGCCAGGTACTGACGCCAGTCCGCCAGCGGCCAGCGCCGCCCCGCGCACATCGCCTCGTACAGCCGGCCCTGCTGCAAACTCAGCACCTGCGACAGCTCCTTCTTGCTGGCGGTGTACCGGGTCTTGGCGTCCTTGACCTGCGCGGCGTCTTCGTCCTTGCGCGGGTCCGGCAGCGCCTTCAGCGGCTTGCCGTCGGCGGCGAACAGCGCCAGTTTCAGCTCGGCATCCAGCTTCAGCTTGAACTGCCGCGGGCCATAGTCCAGTTCGGCCTCGCCGCGCTCGTCCAGCCCGGCGGTCGGCACGGTCCGGTCCGCCAGCTGATCCGGTCCCCAGCCCAGCCGCTCGGCGACGTCGGCTACCAGCAGCTTCGCCTTCTCCTGCACCGAGGCGGTGCGATGCCGGCGCGACACCGCCAGCAGCAGCTGGATCGCCGCCGGGTCGCTGGATTGCGACAGACCCTCCAGCAGCGCCTCGATCTGCGCCCGGCGGGTGTGGTGGTCGCGCATGTAGGCGTTGATCGTGCTGACCAGCTCGTGGCCAGGCACCCGGGCGATGAGCGCCAGCAGGCCCTTCGCGCCGATCGCCGAGCCCAGATAGATGCCAAGCTTCTCCTGCTTCAGCGCGGCGTGGACCTTGTCGCGGGTCTGGTCTTCGTAGCCGTTGCCCGGATACATCTGCGCCCACTTCTGGTAGTTCTGGTACCGCTGATCCACCTCGGCGTCAGCGTAGGCCTCGGCCTCGGCCAGCGTCGGGCTCAGCGTGTCCCGCGCGATGAACTGCGCCAGCACACTGCGACCGAGGTTCGCTGCACTCGCACCTTCCAGCAGGCCCAGATAGCGGCTGATCAGCGGGTTGCCGCCCGGCGCCTTCAGCTTGCCGGCCAGCAGCACCCAGGCCCGCAGCACCACCGGCGCCACTGCGCTGCCGTCCTGCCAGCGCGCCGCCGGCAGCCGCTCGAAGTCGATCCAGGCGATGTCCGCCGGCAGCTTGGCCTTCGCCCCGGCTTCCGCCTCTGCGGTCAGCCGCGCCGGCGCCAGCTCGGCGGAAATGTCATCGCCCAGCGCTTCGAGGGTGGCCAGCAGCTCGGCGCGAATCAGCTCCTTCGATTCCTTCGCCAGCATCTTGCGCAACGCGGGCACGGCCTCGCGATAGCCGAGTTCGGCCAGCCAGCGCAGCGCCGATTGCTTCAGTTCCTGCTTGCCGCTGCCGGCCGCTTCCAGCACGCGCGCGCCGATATCGGGCAGGCCCGACAGCAGCGCCTGTGCGGCCGCCCGATGCGAGCGCGCCTCGCCCATCGCGATTTCCAGCAGGCGCGGGATCCACGCTGCAGGAATCACCGGGAAGGTGCCCAGCACCTTCAGCGTCAGACCGAGCTCCAGCTCCATGTAGAGGCGAGCTTGCGAGGGCTTCAGTCCGAGGCCTTCCTCGATGACCTCCGGGTGCGCGGCAAAGTACGGCCAGATGCCCTCCGGCGGCAGCAGCTCGCAAGGACCGCGGTCCAGATAGTTGCGCGACAAGCAGGCTTCGGCGATCTGTCGCTGCGGCCAGCCGACGAGGTCCAGCGCCTCGGCGAACTGGCGCAGGTCCAGCGTGGCTGGATCACGTTTACCCAGCCAGAGCTGGAAGGGGTGCTGCAGCCAGAACACGCCTTCGCCATGGCGCGACCACAGCGCGGTGTGGCGGAAGGCCTGCAGCGGCCCGAAGTCCGGCCGGGCGCAGATCCGGTTCTTGTGCTGCAGGACAGCGATCAGGCCTTCCTTCAGTTCACCGCCGCGGACCGCTTCGACCACCTTGCCGACGGCCGACTTGGCTTTGCCGCGCAGCGGCCGCTGACCATTCAATTTGGCGTACAGCGCCTCCAGATCGGCCCGTTCGAGCTTCCGATACTCCTTCAGGGTGCGCGCGGCCTGACCCCAGGTCGGCTTGCCGGCAGCCTTGTCGGCCTCTTCGCGGGCGGCTTCGATCTCGGTGGAGGCCAGCAGTTCGGCGAGGTTCTGCGCCAGCACGTCGACCACGTCCACCCCGAGCTCGCCGTCGACCAGCGGGGTGCAGGTCGGCGGCTCCGGCAGCTCCTGGCCGGCGGCGGCTTCGGCCGCAGCCCCGCGCGACAGAGCGCGATCGAGCGCTTCGATGACCGCCTTCTGGGTCTCCTTGCCACGTGCCTCGGTCAACCAGGCCTGCGTGCCGTCATCCGGCTGTCGGGCCAGCAGTTCGGCCGCCAGCGCCCGCTCTGCCGGCGGTCGGGGGCTCTCGAAGATGTCGCGAAGCACGGCGAGGCGGGCAGCCGGTTCCAGCAGCTGCAGGCCCTTTGCCGCTGCTTCGCGGGTCGCCTTGCTGCTGTCGACCGCCAGCCGCGCCAGCAGCTCGGCGTGGACCACCGCCCGTGTCGGGGTCGCCAGCGCCTCGGCCACGGTCTGCCGACCCGCGGCTGAGAGCCTCGGTGGCAGCGCCGCCAGCGCCACCGCTTCGGCCTTCAGAAAGGCGTCGAGGCCGTCGACCTTCAGCAGCGGCGCGTAGACGTCGCGCGAGTACTCGGAAACACCCTTGCGCTCGAAGATCAGCAGCAAGGTCTCGGTCACGCCGCCGCCGGCCAACTCGGCCAATGCCGAGAGCGTCGCGACCGTCTTCGGCAGGTGGCCGTCGGCCTGCTGCTCATCGAGGCCGGGCAGCGGGACTCCGCGATCCTCCCGGAGCAACCCGTCCATCAGCAGCAGGTACACCCAATCCGGCAACGAAGATTCCGGCCGCTGCCGTGTGGCCTGCCCGGGGCAGGCCAGCAGCAGCCGACCGAGCCGCTCCAGCACCTCCGGCGGGAACTCGCCGCCCAGGGCGTGCCGGTAATAGCGCCGCCGGTCCATGGCGCTGCGCCGCGCGACCTTGGCCATGGCCGGGCCTGTCACCATGATCCATGCGCAGCCGGGACTCCCGAGCCAGTCGGCCGCTGTGGCGTGTCGCGGCAGCTCCAGCAGCAGCTGCGGTTCGCTGCCATCCAGCACATAGCGCCGGGCTCGATCGGCCAGGCCGGCCTCGATCTTGTCCAGAGGATCCAGGCTGGCGCCCAGGGCGGCCAGCGGGCCGCCGGGGGCGGAGTTCAACAACTCGGTGAAACGCGTCCAGAGTGACATTTGGCAACAGTCCGCGGAGGTTCGTGAAGGTTAACCGCAGACCCGAGGCCTCCGGCAACACGTACCTTGCACGCGGGCTGTCTCAGATCCTGAGACACGCCGACGCTGCGCGACGCCGAATACCGGCGCCGCGGGATGTTCAGCCCTTGCTGGCCGGCGCCGGCGTCTTCAACGCGGCCTCGATCGCCTCGGTCAGCTCCGGCGCATCCGGCTTGACCCGGCTGCCGTAGCCGCCGAGCACCTTGCCGTCGCGGTCGATCAGGTACTTGTGGAAGTTCCAGCGCGGCTCGCCGCCGCCGGCTTCGGCCAGCGCGCGGTAGAAGGGATGCACGCCCTCGCCACGGACCACGGTCTTCTCGAACATCGGGAACTTGACGCCGTAGGTCAGCGTGCAGAACTCGGCGATTTCGGTTTCGCTGCCGGGCTCCTGCTCGCCGAAGTCATTCGACGGGAAGCCGACCACGGCAAATCCCTGCTCGGCGTAGCGCTGCTGGAGGGCTTCCAGACCCTCGTACTGCGGGGTGAAGCCGCATTTGCTGGCGGTGTTGACGACCAGCAGCACCTGTCCGGCAAAGCGGTCGCACAGCCGGACGGCTTCTTTCTGCGCCAGCGGCCGGAAGGACTGGTCCAGCAGCGCGGGGCAGCTGGCGTTCGCGGTCGCGGCGCTGCCGAAACCGACCATCAGGGCAAGGACGAGGGCTTTCATCGGATCTCCGGGACGTGGGATTTCAGGCCGACAGGGCGGCCAGTTCGGCGTCGACGTTGGCGCGCTGGGCGGCAGACAGGCCAAGGCCGGCGACCAGCCGTTCCAGCCAGTAGCGCTCGACGTCGGTGTCGACCGTGATGGCGAGGCGCGCGGCGCCGTAGATGGCCGGCGCCAGATCCGGCCGCGCGTGGGCGAGGATCTGGTCGATGCCGGCCGGTGCATTCAATTCCGCCAGCAGGACGCGCTGGCTGTCGGCGTCGAGACCGGCCGATATCGCGCGCTCCAGAATGGCCGCGCGCTCCGAGGCGTCGATGTGACCGTCGGCCGCGGCCGCGGCGATCATCGTGCGGATCAGCAGCATCGTGTCCTGCCGACCCGGATCGGCCGGCGGCGGTCCGGGCGGCGCCATCGGCGGTGCCATGGGCGGCCTGGGCGCTGCGGACCATGCCGGACCAGGCGCGGGCATCGGGGGCGATCCCGGCGGTGGCGGTGGTGGCAGGCTGCCCCCGGAAGGCGCCTGCTTCTGGCCCTGGTAGTGGTCGTAGGCGGCGAAGGCGACGCCGAGCAAACCCAGACCGACCATGGCCTTGTTGCCGGACAGCGCACCCGCCGCCTTGTCGAGCGGGTTGCCACCGCCGAGCAGGCTGCCCAGACCGGACGACTTGCCGGCGTGGTGCGACGAGGAATGGTGTCGGTGCTTGTCCTTGCCGTGCTTGCCACCCGAGCCGAGCAGCTGACTCTTCAGCAGCTGGCCGAGCATCTTCTGCGGATCGAACATCGTGCGCTCCTGCGGGACGTCGACGGGATCATGCGGCCGGCCACATCAAGGCGGCGGCGAGGCGATCCGCGGTTCAGCGCGCGGCACCGAGCCGCTGCCAGAGCGCCGCAGCAGCCAGCTCCACCACCAGCTTGATGCCACCGAACAGCAGCAGCACCCGCTGCGGCTCGGCCGACTCCAGCGCCAGCCAGCCGCCACCGAGCACCACCAGATGCATGACCAGCACGCGGGCGTAGGGTTCGGCCATCGTGCGGCCGGGCGTCGCTCGCTTCCATTCGCCACCGGCGCGCCAGTCCGCGACATAGGCCCAGCCCTGCACGACCGCAATCACCAGCAGCGCCAAGCCGAGGTTGCCAGCATCAAGGGTCCGAAGGCCGCCGTGGATTAGGCCGAAGAACACCAGCACCAGCACGCCGTGCACCAGCGTGAAGATGCCGTAGTGCATCGCGAAGAACAGGCTGAGCGGGAACTCGCGCGGATCGACCGGCTGCCCGACCCGCGCCGTCCGATCACGGGCCTCCAGATCACGCAGCTTCAGAAACTGCACCAGACCGGTCAGGGCGTTTTCGGCCCAGTAACAGGCCAACACCGCGAAGACCCCGAAGCCACCCAACGCCAGCGGCAGCAGGGTCGCCAGATTCCACAGCAGCACCTGCAGATAGCGCATCGCTCGTGTCCGATCCGGGGCGGACAGGATAGCCCGGGCTTTTCCACGCGGAGTGTGGATAACCTTGTGGACAAACGCCGGAAGGGGGTCGGTTTCCCTTGCAGGACGGGCCTGTCAAGTGCCCTGGCCAGACTTTGACCAGCCGAAGCTGAATTAGATGAATCAGTGACTTGCGAAGGTTTTCTTGCCGGGCCGCGGCACGGTCCCGGAGAAGATGACGGTTCGGTGACCGTGTGCAAAAGCGCCGGCCGCCGCACTTGTCCCACGCCGGCGTGGATAAGCCGGTGGACAACTTCGGGACACCGTGCCGGATCGCCGACCCTGGGCCATTACCGGACAGACTGGTCAGTTTCTGACCAAGCCGCACCGCCGCCATCGGGCAAGCGTAACGGCGCTCCGGGCGCCCGATGTCGCGGTGCGTTCGGGGCTCGGTGTCCGCGGGCGACAGTCGCTGCGGGACCGTCGCCAGCCGGGCGCACCGAGTCGGCCGAGCCGAGCACCCGGCCGGCTGCGACAGCGAGCTGCAAGTGCCCGAGATGACAGGACTTTTACAGCTATCCACGACGCCTGTGGATAACTCCGTGGAAAAGCTGCGGATGCCAGCCCGAAAGCCTTGTCCAGCGCGGCTTCCGGCCACCTCGGACAGCCTTTGACCAACGCAATTAAATCCTTTTAAATCAACTACTTGAGGAATTCACCGTGAGCCTGGTGGAACGCCGATTCCGGCAGTCTCCCGATGGCTGCAGGCTGTGCAAAACCTGAAGCGACCCTTGCGCTTCAGCGCGTTCCGCACAATCCACTGCAAACCCTTGACGCAGCGGCAGTTTCCCCAGCTATCCACCATTTGTGTGGATAACTCGGTGGACAAGCTGCGGACACCGGCCGGCGAGGCTTGCCAGCAGCCGCTCCCGAGCACACTGGCCAGTCCCTGAGCAGCGCCTTCCACGCCAGAAAAATCAATAGCTTGGAGTTTCACTCGGCGCACCCGAGGGTGGCTGTCCGCGCGCTTGCCGGCGTCCGCGCGAATGTGCATAGCCGTGGATTCAGTGCGGCAGCGGCAAGGCACCGGCGGTCTTGACCGTGGCCAGCACGAAGCTGCTGTTGACATCCCGAATTCCGCCGCTGGCCAGCAGCCGCTCCATCAGGAAGCGGTTGAAGGCCGCCAGATCCGGGACCATCACCATCAGCAGATAGTCCATGTCGCCGGTCAGGGCATGGCAGGCCACCACTTCTTCGCAATCGCGGGCCAGAGCGGTGAAACGCTCGACGTGACGCGGATCGTGGCGCTCCAGCTGGACGCGGACGAAGGCACTCAGTCCCAGACCCAGCGCGGCCGGATCCAGCCGGGCGGTGTAGCCGGCGATCACGCCGGATTGCTCCAGCCGCTGCAGACGCCGCTGTACCGCCGAGGCGGAGAGCGCCACCCGCTCGGCCAATGCCGCGGCGCTGAGGCGCCCCTCGCGCTGCAGGAGTTCCAGCAGCTGTCGATCAATCCGGTCGAGTTCGGCTTTTTGTGCGTTCATGACAGCTCTCACGCAGGAAACATGCAGCAGATGGCGAGCCTAGCGCGTGGATTGCGCGGAAGCCGCGCTGCCGACGCCGTAGGATGGTGAATCCGCCGGGAGGGAGGCTCACTGCCATGGACGCACCGCGTCGCATCGAATCGCTCGTTACCGACAAGGGCTACGTGCCCGTCTACACCACCAGCATCGTCGAGCAGCCGTGGGCTGATTACGGCGCTACCGAGCATGCGACCTGGGCCGCCCTGTTCGAGCGGCAGCGGGCGATCCTGCCGGGGCGCGCCTGCGATGAACTGTTCGACGGCATGGCGCGCTTCGGCATGGATGAACGCGCGATCCCGAAGTTTTCCGACCTGAATCGGGTGCTGGCCGACGCCACCGGCTGGCGCCTGGTCGGCGTCGAGGGCCTGCTGCCGGAGTTCGAGTTCTTCGAGCACCTCGCCCATCGCCGCTTCCCGGTGACCTGGTGGATCAGAAAGCCCGAGCAGCTCGACTACATCGCCGAGCCGGACCTGTTCCACGACCTGTTCGGCCACGTGCCACTCCTGCTGAACCCGGTGTTTGCCGATTACATGCAGGCCTACGGTCAGGGCGGGCTGAAGGCCGCGGGCTTCGGCCCCGAGGCGCTGGCGATGCTGACCCGGCTGTACTGGTACACGGTCGAGTTCGGCCTGATCGCCACGCCGGCCGGCCTGCGGATCTACGGCGCCGGGATCGTGTCGAGCAAGAGCGAGTCGATCTACTGCCTCGAAGACCCGAGCCCGAACCGCACCGGCTTCGACCTGTTCCGGGTGATGCGCACCCGCTACCGCATCGACCGCTACCAGAAGACCTATTTCGTGATCGACAGCTTCCGCCAGCTCTTCGAAGCAACCGCCCCGGACTTCACCCCCTACTACCGCGAACTGACCGGCGCCGCCGCCCATCCGGCGGGCGCGGTGCTCGATGGCGATCGCGTCTGGCAGCGCGGCACCGGCGCCGACTGGGACGACAGCGCGGATACCTGAGGCTGACGCTGCGGATCTGACGTCAACCGCCGACAGTCCGCCACGTTGCAGGGCCGACGCCCTACGGAGTCCGCCCGCATGTCCAGCCTCGCCGCCCTGCTCTGGTCCCTGAGCCTTGCCACGCCCGCCGCCAGCGGCTGCACGCCGCTGGCCGGTCTGCCGATTACCCCGATTGTGCAGTGGCCGCAGGTGCAGCAGTCGCTGGAGCAGTCCTTCGGCTGCGGCAGCAACTGTCACCAGGGCGGTGCCCCGGCCGGCGGCCTCGATCTGTCCGGCGGGCTGATCGCGATCTACTTTCTGGTCAGCCAGCCGAGCAACCAGAACCCGGCGGTCCGGCTGGTCGAACCGGGCGACCCGCGGCGCAGCCTGCTCTGGCAGAAGCTGTCCTGCAGCCAGCCGGATGTGGGCGCACCGATGCCACCGGGCGGCAACGTGCCGGTCTCGCTGAAAGGGCTGGTCTGGGACTGGATCGCGCAGGGTGCCTATGGCGAGCCACCCGAGGACCCGATCCAGCGCGATTTCATCCGACGCGAGGGCTTCGAGGGCCTGCGGTTCTGAGCACCGCGGCCGCGGCGGGTCTCGTCGGCGCCGCTATCCTCCACGGCCCGAATTCCGGAGCCGTCGATGCCGTCCCCCGCCCCTTCGACAAGCCTGCCGTCGCGCGACGCCGCCCGCCCGATCGGCTTCTGGACCGCCTACGCGATCGTCGTCGCCAACATGATCGGCGTCGGCGTGTTCTCGACGCTGTCCTTCCAGGTCCACGCCCTGCCCTCGCCCTTCGTGATCCTGATCCTGTGGACGCTGGGCGGCATCGTCGCGCTGTGTGGGGCGCTGGCCTACGCCGAACTGGTGGCGGCGCTGCCGCGTTCCGGCGGCGAGTACCACCTGCTCGGCCGGCTGTACGGCAAGCCGGTCGGTTTCGTCGCCGGCGTGATCTCGCTGACCGCCGGCTTCGCCGCGCCGATCGCCGCCGCGGCGATCGCCTTCGAGGCCTATCTGGCCAAGCTCACGCCCGCGGCCAGCACCTGGCCCGGCCTCGCCGCGAGTGCCGCCATCGTCGCGCTGGCGGCGCTGCACATGCTTCGGGTCGAACTCGGCGCCAAGGCGCAGGTGGTGATGACGCTGCTGAAGCTGCTGCTGATCACCGGCCTGATCCTCGCCGGCGCCAGCCATCTGGCTGGCCCGGCCGTGGGCTTCGCGCCGCAGTCGGGCGATGCGGCACTGCTGGTCAGCGGGGCCTTCGCGGTGTCGCTGGTCTACGTCAGCTACGCCTACGCCGGTTGGAATGCTGCCGTGTACGTCGCCAGCGAGACGGTGGACGTCAGCCGGGTGCTGCCGAAGGCGCTGCTGGCCGGCACCGCTACGGTCACGCTGCTGTACCTGCTGGTCAACGCGGTGTTTCTCGCGGTGGTGCCGATGGACCAGCTGCTGGCGGTGAATCCCTTTACGGCCGGCGATCAGGGCCTGGTCGAGGGCGAGCTGGCGGTGGCTTTTCTGGCCGGCGGCGCACTGTTCGGCGCCGACGGCGCGCGGGTGATCGGTGCGCTGGTGGCGCTGGGACTGCTGTCCACCATCAGCGCGATGGTGCTGGCCGGACCGCGGGTGGCCAGCACGATGGCCGAGGATTATCCGCGCACGCTGGGCTGGCTGAAGCTGACGCCGGGCCGCGCGCCGGTCGTCGCCGTGGCGATGCAGGCGGCGCTGGCGCTGCTGCTCCTGTGGACCGCGACCTTCGCCCAGGTGATCGCCTACATCGGCCTCCTGCTCAGCTCCTGCGCGCTGCTGGTCGCCGCCGGGGTGATCTGGTTGCGCTGGCGCGAGCCCGAGCTGGCGCGCCCCTTCCGCTGCTGGGGCTATCCGGTCACGCCGGCGATCTTCATCGCGGTCGACGGCTGGATGATCGTCCACACCGCGATGGCGCAGCCGCTGTCGCTGGCCTTCAGCCTCGCCACCATCGCGCTGGGCCTGCTCGGCTGGTGGGGGCTGGCGCGAGCACCGGGCGCAGAGTCAGCCCCGGCGCGTTAGGCTTTTCTGACCGTTATCACCCTACTCCCGGCCGCAATGCGTCGACTGCTGCTTCTGCTTTGCCTGCTGCCGGCCCTGCTCGGCGCCACCGAGACCGTGCCGACCCCGGCTGTTCCCGCGCCGACTCCGGCCGCCCCCGCCGTCGCCGGCGGCTGCGCCCCGGCCACGCTCCCGGCGCACTTCAATGACGCCCGGATGCTCAGCGAGAGCGGCAAGCTGCTGGCCGGCCTGCCGCTGGACCCGCAGGGCCCGCTGGCCACCCTGGCGGTGCGTGGCAGCGTTGCCCAGCATCAGCGCGCGTTTCTGGACACCTGGAACCGCTTCAACGCCGAGCGCGCCGATCCGGCGATGGCCTGGTACGACCAGGAACTGGCCGAGCTGCCGTGGGTGGACGAGACCATCTACTACCCCTTCAGCGGCCCGGATTCGCTGTATCCGATGCTGTTCTTCCCGCGCGCCCGCAACTACCTGATGGCCGGACTGGAGCCGGTCGGGATGCTGCCGGACCTCAATCAGCTGAGCGAGACCGAGCTGTCGCAGGGCCTCGGCCAGTTGCGTCATTCGCTGCGCGCGATCCTCGCCTTCAGCTTCTTCCGTACGCTGGACATGCAGGCCGAGCTGAAGCACAACCGCCTGCCTGGCGTGCTGCCGATCATCACCCTGTTCCTGCACCAGCGCGGCTACGAGCTGCGCTCGGTCTCGACCATCGTGCTGGAACCGAACGGCCAGACCTGCGTGGTCGCCCCGGAGGATCTGGCCTACCGCGACACTAGCCGCATCCCCGGCGTGGTGGTCCGCTTCAGCCGCGTCGGTGAGTCCGAGGTCCGGCGCATGGTCTATTTCCAGGTCGACCTGTCGAACGAGGGTCTGCGCAAGAGCCCGCACTACCTGACCTGGGTCGACGCGCTGATGCCGCGGGTGACCTACCTCAAGGCCGCGTCCTACCTGATGCACAACCCGTACTTCTCGACGATCCGCGACTTCATCACCCGCGAGAGCGAGATGGTCCTGCAGGACGATTCCGGCATCCCGCTGAAGGCGTTTCCGGCCGAGACCTGGGACTGGCGCTTGTACGGCAGCTACCAGCAGCCGATCCCGCTGTTCGCCAACCGGGCGCAGCCGGACCTGCGCACCGCCTACCAGCGCAAGGACAACCGCGTCGCCCTGCCCTTCGGCATCGGCTACCAGCATCGCCGCGACACCAGCAATCTGCAGCGCTTCACGCGTCGGCCACCCGCCCCGGCCGAACCCCAGGCACCCGCCGAAGCGCAGCCGATCGTCGCACCGCCGGCGGTCACCCCCGACGCCACACCGCGCCCGGGCGGCTGATGCGTCGCCGCGCGCTGCTGGCCGGCGCCATGTCGCTGCCGCTGCTGCCGACGGCAACAGCGCTACAGCCCGGTGTCGTGGTGCCAACAAGTTGGTCCGCAATCCTTGCTGCCTGCCCGGATCGCGCCATCGCCAAGAACCCGGCACGCTTCCGGCTGCAGATCGGCCTGACCCGGATCGACGGTCCGACGCTTCGCCACCACCACTTCCGGCTGGACCGCCGCGAATGGCAGTCGCCGGCGAGCCTGGTCAAGCTGCCGCTGGCGATCATGGCGCTGGAGCGGCTGGCAGCGCTGCGCCGCGCCGGCCATGCGGTGACGCTGGAGACGCTGCTGCAGCTGTCCAAGGCGCCGGACTGCACAGTCTGGGGCCAGAACCCCGAGCCGCTGCGGCGCACGCTGACCGCGCTGTTCGCGATCAGCGACAACCCGGCCTACAACCGGCTGTACGACTGGCTGGGCCCGGCGGCGATCCACGCCCGGTTTGCCGACTGGGGCATCACCGACGCGCGGCTCTGGAGCCGCTTCGCCGCCTGTCAACCCGAGTCGCATCGGGTCGGCGCCGACTGGGCCTTCGTGGACGCCGCCGGTCGAGAGCTCGTCGCCGGCCGCGCCGATCCGCCGTACACGCCAGCCGCGCATCCGCTGGGCCGCGTGCGCTTCGGCAGCGCTTGGATGGAGGCTGGTCGGCGCATCGAGGGCCCGGTGGACTTCAGCGAGCGCAATCACCTGCCGCTGGCCGATGTGCACGAGATCCTGCTGCGGCTGGTTGCGCCGGAGGCCTTCCCGGCCAGCAAGCACTACGCGCTGGACCCGACCGATCGACATACCCTGCTGCAGCTGATGGCGCTGACCCCGCCCGAATCACGCGATCCGGTCTACGCCAAAGCCGACTATCCGGCGCATTACAACCGCTACCTGTTCGTCGGCGAGGGCGCGCGACCGCGGCCGGCAGGACTCATGCTGGCCGGCAAGGTCGGCGAGGCCTACGGTTTCCTGTCCGACACGGTCTACGCCAGCGAACGCGACGACGCAGGCCTGCGCTTCGTGCTCAGCGCCGCGCTGTACATCAACGCCGATGACGTGCTGAATGACGGCGGCTACGAGTACGCCGCGCAGGGTCGGCCCTTCCTCGCGTGGCTCGGGCATGCCGTGCTCGCCGCGCTGCGCGGCCAGCCGCTGCCGCGCTGAAAGCGCCGCGCCGCAAACCGACAAAGGCTTCGAATCCCGCCGCCTATACTCGCGCGCTTCCTGAACATCCCAGCGCCCGGAGGCCCCCGATGAGCGAACGCACCGTGATGCCCTATGACGTCGTGATCGTCGGCGCGGGCCCCTCCGGACTGGCCTGCGCAATCCGGCTGAAACAACTGAAACCGGAGCTGTCGGTCTGCGTGATCGAGAAGGCCTCAGCGGTGGGCGCGCAGATCCTGTCCGGCGCGGTGATCGAGCCCGGTCCGCTGGACGCGCTGATCCCCGGCTGGCGCGACGCCCCGCCGCCCTCCTGCGTGCCGGCCAAGGAAGACCATTTCTACTGGCTGACCCGGACCGGCGCGACCCGCCTGCCGACCCCGCCGACCCTGCACAACGAGGGCAACTTCATCGTCTCACTGGGCGCCACCTGCGCGTGGCTGGCCGACAAGGCCATGAACGAGTTCGGCGTCGAGATCTTCCCCGGCTTCGCCGCTGCAGAAGCGCTGATCGGCGAGGACGGCCGGGTCAAGGGCGTGCGGATCGGCGACATGGGCATCGCCCGCGACGGCAGCCAGAAGGACACCTGGTCCGAGGGCGTCGACATCGAGGCGCAGGTTACGGTGCTGGCCGAGGGCGCCCGCGGCCACCTGACCAAACAGCTGATCCGCCGGTATGAGCTGGACCGCGACAGCCAGCCGCAGAGCTACTCGATCGGCATCAAGGAGCTGTGGCAGGTCAAGCCCGGCGCGGTCGAGCCCGGCAAGATCATCCACACGGTCGGCTGGCCGGCCGATTGGCGCACCTACGGCGGCAGCTTCGTCTATCACCTCGACGACAACCGCATCGCGCTGGGCTACGTCAGCGGACTGGACTATCAGGACCCGAACTACCAGCCCTACGAAGCCTTCCAGCAGTTCAAGCACCACCCGCTGATCAAGCCGCTGCTCGAGGGCGGCCAGATCCTGTCGGCCGGCGCGCGCGCGATCGTCACCGGCGGCTGGCAGTCGCTGCCGAAGTGCGAGATGCCCGGCGCGATCCTGATCGGCGACACCGCCGGCCTGCTCAACGTGCCGAAGATCAAGGGCACCCATCAGGCGATGCGCTCCGGGATGCTCGCCGCCGAGCACTTGGCCGGCGAACTGAGCGCCACCGGGTTCGACGCGAAACTCCGCGCCTCGCCAGCGATGGACGAGCTGTACAAGGTCCGCAACATCAAGCCGGGCTTCAAGAAAGGCGTCTACTTCGGCATGGCGAACGCCGCGTGGGAAACGATCACCGCCGGCAAGAGCCCGTGGACGCTGAAGAACAAGCCGGACCATTCCAGCCTGAAGAAGCTCGGCAGCTACGAGTCGCCGAAGCGCGACTACGTCGACCGCAGCCTCGCCCCGCGTGACCGTCTGGCCGGCGTGTACTTCGCCTCGACCGTGCACGACGAGGACCAGCCGATCCACCTGCAGGTGGCCGACACCGACCTCTGCGTCACCCGCTGCGCCGAGGAATACGGCAACCCGTGCACCCGCTTCTGCCCGGCCGGCGTCTACGAAATCGTCAGCGATGCCGCCGGCAAGCGCCTGCAGATCAACGCCTCCAACTGCGTGCACTGCAAGACCTGCGACATCAAGGACCCGTACCAGGTGATCAACTGGGTCACCCCGGAAGGCGGCTCGGGGCCGAACTACCAGAACCTCTGATCCGAGGCGCGACAGCTCCCGAGCAGCCCGCCTGTGCATTGCTTTTGCGGCAGGGATGTTCGGGTCGAGCAGATTGGAAGAACCGCGTACGGACGGGCGCCTTCGACGCCCGTCACCGTTGGGCCCGGGGCGACTCGGGCCTGAGCCGTGCGTCCGGACCCGGCCGACTCAGCCCTCGATCAGCAGATCAAAGGACACGCTGATTCGCTCGCCCATCCCGGCAAAGGGCACGGTGCGGTGCCACAGATACGCCGGATACAGGAGCAGCACGCCCTCTTCGGGGCGGATCACCCGCAGGTTGCTGGCCGAGGCTTCCGGCAGGGGCGACGGCGGCCGGTTGAACTCCAGCCAGCCAGAAGGCTCGTCCGAGCGGGTGCCGAGGCTGACCGGCAACTTCACAAAGTACACCCCGCTGAGCCAGCGCCCCGGATGCAGATGCGACACCAGCTCGCCGCCGGCTTCCATCCGGTTGCCCCAGAACCGCAGCTGGTAACGGGTCGGCAACCGGCGCAGGAACGGCCGAGAGGGGTCCGGCTTCAATCGGCGCAGAAAGGTGTCGATCTCGGCTTCGATCATCCGCGCCACCCCTTGCGCCGCGATGCCGCCGCCGGTGAGCAAGTCCCCGGTCTGCGCGGCCCGACGCGCCGGGCGACCGAGCGGCTCGATTCGCAGCGATGGATGCCGGCGAATCTCGGTACCCAGCGTGCTGAGGAACTCCTCGGTGCCGCGAAAGCCCGGCGGCGGATTCGGACGACTGGCCTGCACGAAGGCCTCGCAGGCCAGCCAGCGCTGTGCCTCGCCCGGGTGGCCCAGCCGATCCAGCGCCAGACCGCGCAGGGCGATGCCTTCCTGCTCCTGCAAGGCTTCGCGCAGCACGCGATCCACCGTATTCAGGGCCTCGCCGGCCCGCCCGAGCGCCAGCAGTTGCCGGGCATGGCGGACACCGATCAGCGGCTGCGACTGCACCACCTGCGGGGCGGTCTCGATCGCCTTCAACGCACGCTGCGGGCCGCCGATCGCCTGCGCGGCGTCGATGCCATGTACCCACCAGTCGGCCCGAGTCGGCTGCAGCGCAACCGCCCGCTCGGCGGAGCCGATGGCGTCCTGGAATTGTCCGAGGCCCAGTTGCAGCTCGGCCAGCAATCCATCGGCCTGTCCCGCGTCGAGACCGCGCAGCTCCGGATGCTGCGCCAGCTCCAGGCCGCGCAGCCGCTCGCTGCGATCGGGTGAGGTCGCCAGCACGCTGGCCAGCAGCAACCGCGCCGTCGGGCTCGGACTCAGCTCCACGGCGCGCGCCGCGGCAACCTGCGCCGCCTCGACGGCGCCCAGCGCCTTCAACCCGCGCGCCTTCAGTTGCAGCGCGGCCACATCGTCCGCGACCGTCAGCAACAGCCGCTCGGCAATCCCGACCGCCTGCCGCCGCTGACCGTCCATCAGCTCCAGCTCGGCGAGCGCCAGCCACGCCTCGCGGCGCAGTTCCGGCTCCAGCGCGTCCGCCGGCGCGCTCGCCAGCGCCTGCAGTCGCGCCCGGGCATCCGTCAGCCGCCCGCACTCGACCAGTGCGCGACACAGCCGCAGACCGAGATCGGCGCGCGCCGGCTCCAGCGCCAGCGCGCGTTCGTAGGCGTCCACCGATGCGGCCGGATCTCGCACAATCAGTCGGATCGTGCCGAGGTTGGCCCAGGCCTCGGTATGGGTCGGCATCCAGCGCACCGCCTCCTGTGCACCCGTCAGCGCCAGCGGCAGGTCGCGCAGCGCCGCAGCGGCGACCGCCAGCAGGTGCCACGCCGGTCCGAAGTCCGGGCTCTGCCCGATCAGATCCCGGGCATAGCCGATCGCGTCGGCATAGCGGCGGTCCTTCAGAGCCTGCTCGGCGCGGCTGAACAGTCGTTGCGGCCCCATCGATTTTCTCCCTGCAGGCGTTTCGCGGATCCTCGCATGGTCGCGGGGAGGCGGCATCTGTCGGTCCGACTGCACCTTGTTAAGGCTTTCTGGCCGCGATCAGCCACCCGCAAGCCTGGCAACGGAACTTCATCGTGATCTCAGATGACCGCCTTCAGGCCCGCAAGGGCAACCCCGAATGTTCCTGGAGGAATCAAGCGATGCTGCGTATCGACGTGCTGAGCCGCACCGAACAGGCCGGTTTCGACAACCACGCCACCATCCAGCAGCGGATCCGCTCTCAACTGGACCGCTTCCGCGACCGCCTTGCCGCCCTGAGTTTCGACTTGAGCGACGAGAACGGCCCCAAGGGCGGCGTGGACCGACGCTGTCGAGTACGTGCCGAGCTGGTCGATGGCCAAGTGCTGGTGACGGCGGCTCGCCACAGCCTGCTGCCGGGCGCCGTGGATCTGGCCGTGCGTCGCCTTGCCCGGCAGCTGCGCGAACGCGGCGCGCGCGCCGTCCACCTGCGTCGGACCCGCCTCCGCGACGAGCCGATCGCCAGTCCGGCCTGAGCCCTACCCCGCCGCCGACATCGGCTTGATCGATGTCGGCGGCTGCCAGTGCGGCGCGATCAGCGCCAGCAGCCGCTGGGTGAAGCGCGAGGCGCTGTCCTCGCCGACCGGGCAACCGAGGTCGGCGAGTTCGCGGTAAATCGGGTCGCGCACGCGCTTCAGTTCCGCCAGCCGCCCGCGCGGATCCGCCGTCTTCAGCAAGGGCCGCGAACGATCGCGCTTCAGCCGCTCCCACTGGCGGCTCTCGTCGATATCCAGATGCACGACATAGCCGTGGGCCCGCATCAGCGCACGGTTGTCAGCGCGCAGGATGGCGCCGCCCCCGGTGGCCAGCACCATCGGCGCTCCCTGCAGCACCTCGGCCAGTGCGCGGTGCTCGCGCTCGCGAAAGCCCACCTCGCCCTCCAGATCGAAGATCAGCGGGATGGCCGCACCGCACTCGCGCTCGATGCAGGCATCGAGGTCGACGAAAGGCAAGCCGAGCGCCCGCGCCAAGCGTTTGCCGATGGTGGTCTTGCCGGCCCCCATCGGGCCGATGAGGATCAAGTGTGGGCGGGCGGGCGACGTGCTGTCCCTCGGAGTCAAGTCATCGGCGCTCATCGGCGACGCCCTCGCGACTTGGGTGCCACCGACCCCGACCTTGGCGTCGCCGGCGCCGCGGGTGATGACCCGGTTCGGGCGCGACGCGCGTCCGGACGCGCGGCTTCGGCCCGACCCGGCGGCAGCAAGGCACAGACCGTGACTTCCTCGCGGTCGTGATACAGGTGCCGGACGCGGAGACTCAGGCCCGGTACGACTCGCAGCAGCGCCAGACAGCGCACCAGTTCCGCCTGCCGCTCCCGTCCGGGCAGTTTCAGGTTGAAAATCGCCGCGCGGGTGTCGCCGCGGCGGAACCAATCGGCCATCAGCGCCGCGATCCGCCGGGGCGTCTCGATCACGTCGCACAGCAGCCAGTCCACCGGCTGTGCGGGCCGGAAACCAAAGGCATCGGCGCGCAGGTGGTTGACCCGTCCGCTGGCGAGCAGCCCGGCGTCCATTCGGCCGTTGTCCACCGCGGTGACCGTCATCTGCCGGCGCACCAGCTGGAAGGTCCAGCCACCCGGACTGGCGCCCAGATCCACCGCGCGCATCCCGGGCTTCAGTCGCGCCTCGCGCTCGGCTGGCGAGAGCAGCGTCAGCAAGGCCTCTTCCAGCTTGAGCGTCGAACGACTCGGCGCGTCGGCCGGGAACTTGAGCCGGAGAATGCCGCCGGGCGCCTCGGCCGAGAGTCCGGGCTCGACCCAGCCCACTGCTGCCGTCGCGGTGTCGGCGAAAATCACCCGCAGGCGCCGCCCGGCCGCCGGCGTCGCCGCCGCCGCATTCAGGCCGCCGGACACCGCCTTCAGCATCGGCGCCAGCGGGCCGGCCTCCGGCGCATCCGGCGCGAGGACCTCGGCAGACGTGAAAGGCAGGGCGGCCACGGCATCGAGCAGCGGCTGGATCCGGTTGCCGCGGGGCAGCGCCTCGCAGACGGCCAGCATCGGCACCACGTCGCGGGCGAACACCGGCGGCTGCCGGCGCAGGCGCTCGACCAGGGCCGCGAGCGCGGCCGGCGGACCGGAGAGCTTCAGCAGGGCGGGCGCGGTGTTCGCGGCGATGACCGGATCCAGGCCACCGGCGCGCAGCTCGGACACGAGCTCCGCCTCGAAGCCGGCGCGACAGAGCAGCCACAGTGCGGTCGGCATCGGGACGGCAGGGACGGCAGGCTGCGACACGGCGTCCACGGGGCATCGGGCGGCGCAGCATACGGGTTTCTCGAAAAGCCGCGAAGGATGGCTGTCGGTCCCCGCGTGACGCGGATTCAAGTCGACTGGGGTTTTTCAAGGTTCCCCTATACTTGGCGCTTCCGTCCGGCGGCCCCGCCGCCCTTTTCAGGTTCATCGTCCTTGGCCACCACGCCCCGCAAGACCCGCGCGACCGCTGCTGCGACCCCGAGCACCGACACCCCGACCCGCCGCAAGGCGCAGAGCGCATCCACGCCGGACCGCGCACCGGCACCGCGGCGCGCGGCTGCATCCACGCCGGACGCACCGACCCGCCCGCGGCGCACCGCCGCTGCCGCCAGCGCCGCGACCGAGGCCCCGACCCGCAAGCGCAGCACCAAGGCCGCCCCGACCGGCGCCCCGACGAGCGTCGATGCCGCGCCGGCCCCCGCGCCCGCGCCGATCCGCAAGCTCCGGGCTCGTGGCCCGACCGCCATGGCAGCCGATGGCGACACCGCGCCGCGCCGCCGCATCCGCACGCTGACGACGCCGGCCGACACCGCAAGCCCTGCGGCCCGCAAGCTCCGCGCCAAGCCAGGCGCCGAGGTCACAGTGCCGGAGACGCCGAAGCGCCATCGCGCCAAGGTCGGTGAAGCGATCCTCGACGAGGAGACCGGCAAGAAGACCGGTCGCGTCCGCAAGACCGCCCAGCGCGCCACGCCGACGCCGTTCGAACAGGTCGAGCAGCTGAAGCAGACCGTGCTGGCTGCGCTCGACGACATGAAGGCCCGCGAGCTGCTGGTGCTGGACGTGCGACCGCTGACCTCGATGTTCGACTGGCGGATCATCGTCACCGGCACCTCCAGCCGGCATCTGTCGTCGATGGCCGAGGAAGTCTCCAAGCGCGCCAAGGCGATCGGCATGCCGCCGATGTACATCTCCGGCGACCGCGAGTCCGACTGGGTGCTGGTCGATCTGGGCGACATCGTCGTCGACCTGATGTCCGACCAGGCCCGCACCCGTTACGCGCTGGAGAAGCTCTGGCAGGTACCGGCCACGCCGACGGCCGCCTGAGCCCCGCGTGCGGGTCACGCTGATCGCCATCTGCGAGAAGCTCCCCGCCTGGGTGGCTGCCGGCGTCGAGGATTACGCACGCCGGCTGCGCACGCCGTACGGTCTGACGCTGATCGACCTGCCGCTGGCGCCGCGGCCGAAGCTGGGCGTTGCCGATTGCTTGAGACACGAGGCCGAGCGGCTGCGGAAGGCGGTGCCGAAGGGCGCCCGGATGATCGCGCTGCACGAGGGCGGCCGGGTGCTGGACAGCGAGGCGCTGGCCGGCACGTTGACCCGCTGGCAGCACGAGACCCGCGAACTGGCCTTGCTGATCGGCGGACCGGACGGGCTGGATCGCGGCCTGCTGGCCGAGGCGCACCAGTCCTGGTCGCTGTCGGCGCTGACGCTGCCGCACGCGCTGGTCAAGGTGCTGGTCGCCGAGCAGCTGTATCGCGCACAGGCACTGGCCAGCGGCCATCCTTACCACCGCGGATCCCCCGAGGGCCGCTAGTGTGGTGTCCCTAAAGTTTGTTCGTCGTCGCCATAGTGCTCCCATGACTCCTCCTCTTGCCTTGCGTCGAGTCGAAATCGGAAATTTCTTCAAATTACTTGGGGGACACCACACCAATATTTGATTGCATTAAAGATCGATAATAATATGAGCACCTCAATGCCCACTGCCGAGCAGGTCCCGCCACGTCTGGCGCAGGCCATTGCGGAACACCAGCAAGTGCAGCACAGCCAATGGCCAGTAGCCGGGCGCCTGATTGAGCAGGACAACCAGGAAAAGCAGCGGTAGCCAGTCCGCGTAAAAGTTGTCGGCATAGACGAAAAGCGCTTCGCGCAAAGTGCGCGGTTGAGGTAGCCCGAGCTTGCGAACGCGCAACGTTGCCAGCACAGCGTGGAGCCCAAACGCCGGCAGCAACCATGGAAATTGCGGCGCAGCCACCAGCGCAAACGCTCCGAATGACAGCGCCTCCAGTGGCACCAGCACGCGCGCCAGGACGGCACTCAACGCCGTCGGGCCCAGGCTAACTGCGAGCGTCCGGTTGCCGCCTGCAACATCGTTACCGTGGTCGAGCAATTGGTGCAACACAATATTGCGCAGGCCGAGCGCCAGCTGCCACGCGAAAACGGTCGCCAGGAGCGCTTCCAGCGTGGGATTGGCGTTCGACGGCAGCGGGGGGGCCATCGCCGCAAAGGTAATCATTGCGAGCACCGCCGGAAGCGCGTGGGCATAAAGCGCATCGGCGACAAGTCCCAGCCACCCGCGCTCTTTCAGCCGGAACGGGGGCATACTGTAGAGGACAAAGAGCGCGAACTCGATACCGAGTAACAGCGCGGCGTCGCGTGTCAGCGGCAGCACTGTCCAGGGCAACAGCGCCAGCGCCAGAAAACCGGTCAAAGTCATTGCGCGTTGCGTCAGGCTCATTCCCGCAACAGCGTTGTCCTTGCCCACCGCCAAATCTTGGCGTACATCGCCCAGATCATTGAGGAAGTAGGCAATTCCGGCAATACCGGCAATGGTACCGAGCGCGGCCAATGTCCCGATCAGGGCGGTGCTTGCCGCCACGTCGCATACGGCGACAGTCAGGTAGGTGAAAGCAATCAGCAGCGGTGCCTTGTAGTTCCAGGGATTGCGCAGCCGCAATCGCCGCACCAGCAGCGTGACGAAGCGATACCAGTGCGCCAGCAATGTGATCGGGACAGTCATGGATACTCCGGCTGAATCTGCATTACGCTCAAGTGGTAGAGGTCTCGCAAAAATGGCGGCTGTTACCAGCGCGAATGTCATGCACCAGCTTCCTGCACTTCACTTCGAAGAAATCGACCGTAAAAATGTTCCTTCCAGTTCTCGATACGACCGATACCAGTGAGTTCCTGGAAATCGTTGCAAATGGTCAGGTTCTCGAAGTCCTGCAACGGCAAGTCGATTGGCTTCAGGAACTACAGGATGTAGCCGCGGCGTCACAGGACGCCCAGGAAATAGCCGAGCTTCAGCTCATTGTAGTGATCTTGCGGATCCCTGGCCATGGTTGGTGGTACGCGGTCACCGTGATCGACTACTACAGCCTGACGCCGAGCTACTCGGCCCGAGGTGAACGATGCCATCGAGCTGGCGGTGCTGGAAGCCGAGCGCCTACACGGACAGCTGGAGAAGATGCCTCAGCACGGCGTGTCAGGAACTTGTACCAGCGGATGTTTCGCTCTCGACCCAGCTCAGAAACGCATCCGTGACGTGCAAGAAACCCTGTTCCACCAGCCTGTCGACGCTGTGCAACCGCTCTGCAGTCGGCTTACACAGGCTCATGTTCGGGTCGCGGTCCAGCGCGCGTTGGTAGTGTTGATACTCCCATGACCCATTGGCGTAAGCGCGGCTCTGAACTGCTGCATCGACCTTGGCGCGAAAGCCTGGAATGAACTTGTAGTGATAAAGCACACCGCTGATATCGGCGACTGCGGCGTGATCAACGAAGTGCTGGTGCACGAGTCTGGTCTTGCCATCGCGGAGCAATAGCGGATGCTTGGTCAGGTACACCTCCAGGAGATCGAAGGCGGTCGCCCGAATGCCACCGACGTGACGTGGGATGGCCGGATTGGCGAGCGTGTTATGGGCAACCCATCGATCGCCAGCGTAACCGTCGGTCTCGAAATACCCGCGCTTTCTGACGGCAGAAATGTCGTACAGGGGGCAGGACTGCTGCATCGACTGGTTGATGACCAAAGCCGAAAGCGGCTGTTCGGGCAGCATGTCCAACTGGTGACAAACCATGGTCGTGTAGCGATACGAGCGCAGATAGCGCAGCAGGGCGTCGAAGCCGATCCGGTCCGAGCATGGGAAGTCAAAGAGTTCGTCCACGTCGACGACCAGTGCCCACCGGTCGAAACCGCAAAATCGGCGCAGCAGATAACGACGCATCTGGCGATTGTTGTTGCGGAAGGGAACCGACGTCCGGAATACACTGACCCTCGGATGGGTAGCGGCCTGGATCACGGTATCGTCGCTGGAACCGGTGTCGAGCAACACGATCCCCGCCACACACAGTCGCTGGTAGTGGGCGATGAAGGGACCCAGGTGGAGATGCGCATCCTTGACCAGGCAGACGACGATCGCCTGTTCCGGCGAGCAGCTTATCCGACGCGGGCCACTCAGGTGGCGAACTGAAAGCGGCAACAACAGGCGTTCCACCCAAAGGTCCCGAATGCGTGCGCGAACCTTCGCAGCCAGGCCATCCAATGATCGCAATGCGCTCAGGTAAAATCGTCTCAAGCAAGCAACCGCAGCGTGCCGGCCACGCGCCACGACTGATGGCGCAGCCGTACCAGGAGGACTTGGTGTCATGTTTGCAGCGTCTTTTCGAAACGGCACGGCATCTGCCCCGAATTGCTGACCGGAATGCCAATCGATTTTTTGAGGCCGGACCGGCTCGGGTCGACGCAGATAGGCATTTGGCGCCGACTGCGTCTTTGCGTGACGTGGCTTCCGTGGAGCACCGGGAGCGTCCGGTGCGTGGGAAGATTTCCCCCCGGTACCGTACGGCAGGTTCGCGATCTGCTGATGGATGAACGTCTGCGAATAGACCTGTCGGTCCGGCAAGGCAATCACCACCGCAGCCCTCAACAGTGCTCAGAGATCCTCCGGTCGGGTTTGCAGCACGCTCAGGTGGTAGAGGTTCTGCAGGAAGTAGCGGCTGTTGCCGGCGCGAATGTCGTGCACTGGCTTCATGCACTTTACCTCGAAGAAATCGACCGGAAAGATGTAGTCCTTCCAGTTCTCGATGCGACCGATACCGGTGAGTTCCTGGAAGTCGTTGGAAATCGTAAGGTTCTCGAAGTCCTGGAGCGGCAGGTCGATGGTCTTGAGGAACTGCAGGATGTAACCACGGCGTCGCAGTACATCAAGGAAATGGCCGAGCTCCGGCACGTTGTAGTGGTAGGCGGCGTTGATCTTACAGATCTCGGCATCAATCGGAGCTGCATGCGCGGCAATCGCCGGCACTTTGCGGAACAGATCCTTGATGTACAGCGTGCCGCCCGGCTTGAGCACCGACCACGCAGCGTCCAGCGTCCGCACGATGTCGTCGGAATGGCCAAAGGACTCCAGGAAATAGACCACATCGAAGCTTTCGGGCGGAAACTCGCTGGCCAGGTCCTGGTAGCTGGCGCGGCGCACGGCGACGCGCCCTGCCAGACCGGCGGCATCAATGCGCTGTTGCGACAACTCGGCTTGCACGGCTGAGATCGTCACCGCCTGCACGCTGACGTTTGCCTGGCGGCAGAAATACAGGGCAGGACCGCAAACGCCGCAGCCGGCGTCCAGCACATGCTGGCCAGATGCCAGGCCGATGCTGGCGATCTGGTAGTCCAGCAACAAGGAGACATCGCGGGTGCGAAAGGCCTGAATGACCTCGCCGTAGACCTTGAGGAAGGCCTCGTTGGTGCGGTCATAGAACTGGCCAACCTGCTCGGGTGTGCTCGCAGGTGGTCCATCGGGCGACGCCATGGCCGCAGTCACTGCGGGCGTCGCGGTGCCGGCTTCGGCGCGGCGCGCGAGGAAATTGAACCAACGCATGTCTTGTTCTCCACCCAGCCGGAAACGCATTATCGACGCACGAGAACCCGGGCAACACCATTCGGAGCCGTGCGGCCGGCGTTCGCAGGCGCAGGTTCGGATCGCGGGCGAGCGCACCTTGGTAGTGCCGTCGAACTTGGCGCGAACGCCCGGGATGAGATGGAGTGATACAGCACAACGCCGGTGTCGGCGACAGTGTGGTGAACAACGGTGGACCGGTGCACCTGCCTGGGATGGCTGGCTGGACCAGGGGCGCTCACCGACTGTCTGCGTGGCGCCGGGATGTAGCAAGTCTCAAGCTTGTTGAGATTGATGCCCGGCGCGCACCTGTGTCGACTCAGGCCGTTATTCTCCACCAGACTGTTGCGATCGCATCCTGCCGGCCCGAGATGATCCCAGATCACACCGATTGCACGATCCGCGAGTGGCCCCGAACGAACAAGGATTCGCCTTTGAACAGCCCCGCACGCTCAACGGGGGTGCATTTCGATCTGCTGCACCACGGCTTTGCAGCCGAGATCGCCGATATCGACCGG